>Ga0247730_1000074_pt1 | contig 105792 bp, 93 predicted proteins | sample UWRJL073202C2_FD_180959 | JGI IMG/M metagenome (GOLD analysis project Ga0247730, IMG submission 180959) | Plant litter microbial communities from Arlington Agricultural Research Station in Wisconsin, United States - UWRJ-L073-202C-2 | ecosystem: Environmental > Terrestrial > Plant litter >...
CGCATGGCCGGCATCCAGTTTTCGCGAATCTCCGTCGATGCCTCGTTCACGTTGCTGAGCTGGAAGATCGAGAACACGCCCATGACTGCGGTCAGCGCCAGAACCGTGAGAAATGACGCGATCAATTTAGTCGCGATTCTGAGATCGTAAAACCATTTCATTGGGTAGTACTCCATGTAATTGCGTGAGCGTCAGCGGCCATTGGCTTGCGGTGTGGTGAGAGTTGCGGTGTAACGGGGTTCCAGCTGAACGATTTGTGCGAGCAGCGCCGGTACATCAAGAATCAATGCCACGGCGCCGCTGCCGAGAATGGTCGAACCGCTGATGCCGCGCAGGGCGCCAAACAGCTTGCCCAGCGGTTTTATGACGGTCTGGAATTCGCCGAGCAGGTCATCAACCACCAGCCCGGCCTTGTGCTCGGCATAGCGCACCACCACCACGTTTTGCCGACGGGCAGCAGGGCCTTCGTGATTGAAATGGTCGCGCAGGTAAACCAGTGGCAGCACCTCGCCGCGCAGATCCAGATAACCTTGTTCACGGCCGATCTGGCGATCCGTCTCGTTGAGTTCGATGCATTCCTGAACCATGTCCAGCGGGATGACGTACGTGGACTGACCGATGCTGACCAGAAAACCGTTGATGATCGCCAGCGTCAGCGGCAGGCGAATGCGCACCACGGTGCCTTGACCCGGTTTGCTGTCCAGATCCACGGTGCCGCGCAGCAGCGTGATATTGCGCTTGACCACATCCATGCCGACGCCGCGTCCGGAAAGATTGGTCACAGCCGCAGCAGTGGAAAAGCCAGGCTCGAAAATAAGGTTGTAGATTTCCTGGTCGGTCAGGCTTGCGCCGCTGGCGATCAGGCCGCGTTCCTGGGCTTTTTCGAGAATACGCTCGCGGTTCAGTCCGGCGCCGTCATCGGCGATTTCCAGGACGATGCTGCCCGAGTCGTGATAGGCATTGAGATGCAAATGACCTTTGCCCGGTTTGCCGGCCGCAAGGCGCGCTTGGGCGGTTTCAATGCCGTGGTCCATGGCGTTGCGCAACAGGTGCATTAACGGATCGCCGATTTTCTCGACAACGGTCTTGTCCAGCTCGGTTTCCGCGCCGCTGATGATCAGGTCGATGTCCTTGCCGAGTTCCTGGCTGACGTCGCGGACCACCCGCCGAAAGCGGTTGAAAGTGTCACCGATGGGGATCATGCGCAGACGCAAGGCACCGTCGAGGATTTCCTCGACCAGGCCTGACACCGTTGATGTCGATTCCTGCAGCGGATCATTGTTGCAGGTGCGTGCCAGCAGGCTGGCGCCGGCACTGGCGATCACCAGTTCGCCCACCAGGTTGATCAACTCGTCCAGTTTGTCGGCATTGACTCGTACGTAGCCGCCGTCTCTGGTTTTGTTTTCAACCGGGGTGGCACTTTTGTCGGAAGCAATTTGCGCAGGCAGGCGCGGCACCGCTCGCTGGTCCGCCATGAGTTCACCTGTCGCCACCAACGCAGTGCCTTGACCAGAGTCGTCCTGGCGCTGCGCCACGAGCTGGGTGTCTTGAGATATGTCCGCGCTGGTGCCGTGCGCCGCAACAATTTCGATCTGGCAGTCGTCGCGCACGAAATCGAACACTTCGTTGATCTCTGCATGAGTCGCGCCAGAAAGAAATTTAATGTCGAAGCCCAGATAACAGGATTCTGCGTCCCAGCCTTCCAAGGCAGGCATGGCGTCGGACCGCGTGACGATTTCGACGGTTTCGCCGAGGGTGTTGAGGTAGCGCAGGAACGACAGCGGGTCCATGCCGTTGCGGAACACGTCAACGCCAAAACGCAAGGTGATGTGCCACAGAGTTGCGCTGGCAGGGGCGGTAGCGACACTTTCAGCGGCAGGTTGTTTGGTGGCCGTTGTATCCAGGGCCGCGCTGGGGGCCTGATAGTTTTGCAGGGCCTGGCGCAGCGCAGATTCCCGGGCCAGCGCCGGAGTCTGCAATTGCGCGCCCTGGCTGGCGACGACCTCGATCAGCTCCAGCATGTGGTCGCCGGACTTGAGAAGCACCGCGATAAGTGCCGCATCCACGCTAATGCTGCCTTCGCGCAAACGGTCCAGAACGTCTTCGACAATGTGGGTGAAGCTGACAATAGCGTCCAGCCCGAACAGGCCCGCAGAGCCCTTGATAGTGTGGGCAGCGCGAAACACTGCGCCGATGGCGTCATCGTCGTCGGGCTCGTTTTCCAGTTGCAGCAGCGACTCTTCCATCGCCTGCAACAGCTCGCGAGCTTCGAGGATGAACGTTTGTTGTGCCTGATCAAGGTTAATGCTCACGTTCATTTCCTTTGACGTGTATTGCAGGATGCTCACCAATACGGCCTGAACAGATCGCTAGATAGCTTCGGCCAGGTTGCACAGTTCAAGCGTTTCCATGACTGCCTTGCTGCGGCCCGTCAGGGTCAGATCGGTCCCGGCAGTGGATGCTTCGCGGCTGGCAAGCATCAGTAGCTGCAAGCCTGCGCCATCGATTTCGGTAACCTGCGACAGGTCGATTTCCATGCGAGGGGTTGCTCCCAGGCGTGGCAGCAGTTGCGCGGCAAGTTCTGCAGCGGTGTAGATCGTCAGCTCACCGTCGATATGGACGTGCGCGGTGTCATGGGATGTCTCGCACAGGAGTGGCATCACAACCTCCAGTGTCAGGGCAGGATCAGCTTGGAAACGGCTGCCAGCATCTGCGCAGGCTGAAACGGCTTGACTACCCAGGCTCTGGCACCGGCGGCCTGGCCTTCAAGCTTTTTCGATTCCTGGGATTCAGTGGTCAACATGATGATCGGCGTGAACTTGTAGTTGGGCAGCTTCTTGACCTCCTTGACGAAGGTGATGCCATCCATGTTGGGCATGTTCACATCGCTGATGATCAGGTGCACCTTCTGGCCATTGAGCTTGCCCAGCGCATCCCGGCCATCACTGGCTTCGATCACGTCATAACCGGCACTTTTCAAGGCAATACCGACCACCTGCCGAACACTGCTGGAGTCATCGACAACCAATACACTTTTAGCCATGAGGCTCTCCTTAGAAGAAGGTAATTTCCTGTGAATTCTGCTGTGCGCCAGTGCCGCCACGGTGGGTGTGACGCTGTTCGTCAGTGGCGTAGGTGGCTTCCATTCGTGCCAGCCAGTCGCGAGCATTGAGGGGCTCGGTCTGTTCAGGTGCTTGACTGACCTGCTGCAGATGCGCGTGCAGCGAATCGATGTTGTCGCGCACGTGAGTCAGGATCTGGCTGACCCGATCCTGAAATTGCAGGCTGACCAGCACGTCAGTGAGTTCGTCGCGAATGCCGAAGCTTTCCTGTTGCAGCATCTCGGCGGATTCGGCGAGGCGCTGGGTAACGGTCTTGAAGCGCTCCAGCACTTGCTGAATGCTGCTTTCCGAGGTCGCGACCGAATTGCTGTCCTGGTCCGCGCCGCTGGAGGCTGCTTGCACCAGTTGCGTAATGGCATTGTTGATGATGTCGACTTTGGCGGACATCTGTTGCCCGGTTTCGCTGGACTTGCTCGACAGGCTGCGCACGGCGTCAGCGACCACGGCAAAACCGCGTCCGGCTTCTCCAGCACGCGCCGCCTCGATGGCCGCATTGAGCGCGAGCAGGTTGGTCTGGGCTGCAATTGCCGCGACGTCGGCAGCCATGGTCCTTAGCTCGCCGGTGTAGGCGGTCAGATTGCGCACTTGAGTGAGGGTTTGATCGCGACTGGTTTGTGTCGCCTTCAGAGAATCGATGACTTGCACCAATTCGCCGTCGCTCTGGGCCAGCGCGTGTTGCGCGCCGCCGGCGCTGTGTCCGGACAGTTCACCTGCAGCCTGCTGTGACGCGTGAACCGTTTCCTGCAGTCGCGAAGAGATGCTGGTGAAGCGGGTGGCCAACGAGACAATTGCGGTTTCGGTTTGCTGGCGTGAGCTTTCTACCTGCTTGGCCCAGATGGGCATTGCACCGAGAAATACTTCGTTGAGTTGTGCTGCGGATTTCAGCGCAGTGTTTTCGCTGGCCTGCTGCTCATGCAAGGCAATGGCAGTGGCGACAGCGTCATTGACTTGCACGCGTTGTGAGCGAGTGCTCCACCAACTGGCAGCGAAACCCACAACCAGTATCGCAGCACCAAAACCCAGGCTTTGACGCGTTGGGCCGTCAAGCGTTAGCGTGACGATTGCCGCAGCAACGGCGGGAAGTAATGGAAGCCAGAGGAAGGGCACATGGACTTTCTGGGATGAGCGAGCGGTTTGGCCGGGCATCATGGTTCAATCCTTGAACAGTCACACATTCGAAATAATGCGAACAATGAGTTATCTGCTCTGCCGATCCAGACTTTAGCCCCAGAGGTGGACCGGTCGTCTGATCGTCTGGAAAAGCGGTCATCATCAGTCACTGGCATGCAGGCTCCTTGTGACCTGTAAAGTCGAAGTCGAGATGTTCAGAAACAGGATGATGGCACATAGCTATCAAAAAAGCAGTGCGATCAATTGGCTTGATCGAAGGCCCACATCTGCACGTGACTGTGACCTGGCAATACTGCTGCGGGCCGACGTGCGTCAGTCTGTTGTTGTCTTTCCAATCCGAGGAGAAACACCATGCAATACCGTCAATTCGGTAACACTGGCCTCAATGTTTCACGGCTGTGTCTAGGTACCATGACGTTCGGGCTGCAAACCGATTTACAGGTGTCGCACCAGATCATCGACCGGGCCGCCGAGGCCGGAGTCAATTTCATCGACACTGCCGATGTGTATCCCCTGGGCGCAAAGCTGGACGACGTGGGCCGCACCGAAGAAATCGTCGGCAGCTGGCTCAAGGGCAAGCGCGACGACTACATTCTGGCCACTAAAGCCTGCGGGATAATGGGTGAGCAGGCGTGGCAGCGCGGCGCTTCACGCAAGCACTTGCTCAGCGCCATCGAGGCTTCGCTCAAGCGTCTGAACACTGACTACGTCGATCTTTATCAGCTGCATTCGGACGACCCGGACACGCCGCTCGAAGAAACCCTCGAAGCGCTGGATATCATCGTCCGCCACGGCAAGGCGCGTTACATCGGCGTCTCGAACTTTCTGGCCTATCGACTGGCGCGCATGCTGGGCCGCGCCGATTTCCTCAAGTTGACCCGCTTCGTGTCCGTCCAGCCGCGCTACAACCTGCTGTTCCGCCAGATCGAACGCGAGCTGTTGCCACTGGCGGGCGAGGAACGTCTGGCGGTAATTCCTTACAACCCCCTGGCTGGCGGCTTGCTCACCGGCAAGCACTCTCACGACAAGGCACCTGCCGAAGGTCGTTTCACGGCGACGGTGGGCAAAGCCGGGGAAATGTATCAGCAGCGCTACTGGCACGAGCGTGAATTCCAGAGCATCGCCAAACTCAAGGAAGTGATTACCCAGGCCGGCCAGCCGATGACCACGACCTCCGTAGCCTGGGTGTTGGCCAACCCGCTGGTGACTTCGGCGATCATCGGCGCCAGCCGTCCCGAGCAACTGGACGACACCTTGGCTGCTGCGGATTTTGTGCTGGAAGCGGAACTCAAGTCGCAGCTTGATGACATCACTCATGAATATCGCTGGGGTGATGCGGCGCGTTAATGGCTGTTTGATCGCGGATCAGGCCTCGCTGTTTCGGCAGACGAAGGCTTGCTCCACAACTCCAGCGCGTAATCCACAAAACAACGCAATTTCGGTGATCGGTAGCGATCTTGCGCATACATCAGATGCATCGGTCGGCAGGGAAGCTGGTACTCAGGTAGCAGCGCAACCAGTCGACCGTTCTGCAAGTCCTCTTCGATCAGCGCGTCGGGCATCATGGCGATCCCGGCACCGGCGCGTGCCGCCTTGTGCAGACCTGACGAGGTATTCATGGTGATCGGTCCGCTCACGGGCACCAGCACTTCACCTTCCTGGCCGCTCAGGCGCCAGTGTTTTTCCACGGAACTCCATTCGTCGCCTGCCGGGTAAGCGAAGGCGAGGCAGTCATGCTGCTGCAGATCCATGGGCTCGGTGGGCGTGCCGCGACGCTGCAGATAGTCCGGCGAAGCGCAGATCGTCAACATGTAGTCCTCAAGCGGACGAGCAATCAGGCTTGAGTTCTCTGGCGTGCCAAGACGAATCGCGACATCGAAGCCATGGCCGATCAAGTCCATTCGCTCGTTGCTGAAAACAACGTCGAGCCTGATCTGCGGGAAGCGCCTGGAGAACTCGGTCAAGGCCGGCGCCAGGCGCTCGTTGCCAAAGGTAAAAGGCGCGGTGATCCGCAACGTACCTTTGGGCACTGCCTGGGCCTGTTCGGCCAGCTGCTCGGAATCGGCGACCAGACCAAGAACTTCCAGACAGCGCCGGTAATAAGACTCACCGAACTCGGTCAGACGCTGACGTCGTGTGGTGCGGTTGAGCAGGCCAACCCCGAGCCGCTGCTCAAGGGCTCGCAGGTGATTGCCCACCATGGTCGTCGACATGCCGCATTCAAATGCGGCTGCGGTCATGCTGCCGGTTTCTACCACTTTCACGTACACCGACATTGCCTGGAATAAATCCATTATCAAGCCTGACTTTAAAATGAATGGAGGATTTAGCTGTTTATCCAGTTGAGGTGGCTAACGATACTGCAAATATCAACCGACTGGAGCTTTATGCCATGACCGCCGCCTGCCTGATGACCACTTATAAGCCGCTCGCCCTGAGTTTCGTCAGAGGCCTGGGCACGCGTTTGTGGGACGAGGCGGGACGCGAATACCTGGATGCCGTCGCGGGCGTGGCCGTGACCAACGTCGGCCATTCCCATCCGCGGCTGGTGGCGGCAATCAGCGAACAGGCCGGGTTGTTGTTGCACACTTCCAACCTCTACAGCATTGACTGGCAGGAACGTCTGGCGCTGAAGCTGACCGGGCTTGCCGGCATGGAACGGGCTTTCTTCAACAATTCCGGGGCCGAGGCGAACGAAACCGCACTGAAGCTGGCGCGGCTCTATGCCTGGCACAAAGGCATCGAAAAACCCTTGGTGGTGGTGATGGAAAATGCTTTCCATGGCCGCACATTGGGCACGTTATCCGCCAGTGATGGGCCTGCGGTTCGCCTGGGTTTCAACTCGCTGCCTGGGGATTTTCTCAAGGTACCGTTTGGTGATCTGCAAGCTCTGGACCAGGCCTGCACAACTTACGGGCATCGGATCACGGCGATGCTTGTCGAACCGATTCAGGGCGAAAGCGGCGTGCAGCTGGCGCCGCCGGGTTATCTCAAAGCCCTGCGGGATCGGTGCACGCGGCGCGGCTGGCTACTGATACTCGACGAAATCCAGACCGGCATGGGCCGTACTGGCCAATGGTTCGCTTTCCAGCACGAAGGCATCGTTCCTGATGTCATGACCCTCGCCAAAGGCCTGGGCAACGGCATTCCTATCGGCGCGTGTCTGGCGCGGGGCAAGGCTGCGCAGCTGTTTACTCCGGGCAGTCATGGCAGCACCTTTGGTGGCAATCCGCTGGCTTGCCGCGTCGGCTGCACCGTGGTGGACATTCTTGAGGATCAGGCGCTGGTGGATAACGCGCACGTGCAAGGCGAGCGACTGTTGGCCGGTTTGCGTGCAGCATTGAGTGATCACCCTGATGTACTGGCGATTCGTGGCAAAGGCTTGATGGTCGGTATCGAACTGGCGCGGGCGTTGCCTGACCTGGCGCTGATCGCCGCACGGGATCATGGCTTGCTGCTCAATGTGACGCGGGGCAAGACGATCCGTTTGTTGCCACCTTTGACGGTCAATGCCCAGGAGGTGGATGCCATTGTGCGGGGCGTGTGCCAGACGCTTGCGCCGAACTGATGTCCGGCGCAGCGCCTAGTGGCTGCGGTCAGCTCACTACGCGATAGCAGGGCACATAGGCCGCGCCGCCGGGTAGCTTCATGCGGTGTTGCTCGACGAAGGCATTCAGCAGGCGGTCCAGCGGTTGCATGATCGCTGCATCGCCATGGATTTCGTACGGCCCATGCTGCTCGATCAGGCGAATACCCTTGTCCTTCACGTTTCCGGCGACGATGCCGGAGAACGCTCGGCGCAGATTCGCCGCCAGCTGGTGTGGTGGCAGGTCACGGCTCAGTTGCAGGCTGGCCATGTTTTCATGGGTCGGATCGAACGGATGCTGGAAGCCAGCGTCGATTTTCAGCAGCCAGTTGAAGTGGAACGCATCGTTGCGCTCGCGACGGAACTGCTTGACCGCCCTGAGGCCCAGGGTCATCTCCCGAGCCACCTCGGCCGGATCGTCGATGATGATCTGATAATGAGCTTGTGCCGCTTCGCCCAAAGTCGCGCCGACGAAAGCGTGCAGTTGTTGCAGATAAGGCGCAGCGCTTTTCGGGCCGGTCAGGATTACCGGGAACGGTACATCAACGTTGTCCGGGTGCATGAGGATGCCGAGCAGATACAGGAACTCTTCTGCCGTGCCCGCGCCACCCGGGAAAATGATGATGCCGTGGCCGACGCGCACGAACGCTTCGAGACGCTTCTCGATATCCGGCAGGATCACCAGTTCGTTGACGATTGGATTCGGCGCTTCGGCGGCAATGATCCCCGGCTCGGTCAAGCCCAGGTAACGGCCGCCGTTGATGCGTTGCTTGGCATGGGCGATGGTCGCGCCCTTCATCGGACCCTTCATCACGCCGGGACCGCAACCGGTGCAGATGTCCAGGCTGCGCAGGCCCAGTTCGTGGCCGACTTTCTTGGTGTATTTGTATTCTTCGGTGTTGATCGAGTGACCGCCCCAGCACACCACCATCTTCGGCTCCAGGCCTGGGCGCAAGGTGCGGGCGTTGCGCAGCAGATGGAACACGTAATCGGTGATGCCTTGGGAGCTTTCCAGGTCGATGCGCTGGCTATCCAGTTCGCTCTCGGTGTAGACGATATCGCGCAGGGCACTGAAGAGCATTTCCCGGGTGCTGGCGATCATCTCGCCATCCACGAACGCATCGGCCGGGGCGTTGAGCAGTTCCAGGCGCACGCCGCGATCCTGCTGATGAATGCGAACCTCGAAGTTTTCGTACGCCTCAAGGATGGTCTTGGCGTTATCGACATGGGCGCCGGTGTTGAGGATAGCCAGGGCGCATTGGCGGAACAGGGTATAGATGCTGCCGGAGCCGGCGGCGCTGAGTTGTTGGACTTCACGCTGGGAAAGCGTTTCCAGGCTGCCTTTAGGGCTGACCGAGGCGTTGATGACTTGTCTTTGGGGCATTCTGTATTCCTTGGAAGGACACCGCTGAGGCCTTGCGACCAAGCGGTATCTGATAGTGAGTGCCCGGCGTTGTTGCGAGTTTCGTCGATGGCCGGGCGGGCAACAGGCTTCGTTGTCAGATCATCGGGGGGCCAGGGCCATCACCACGCTGAAGTCTGGCAAACGAGGCCAGGAAAATCGTTCTCCTCGTCCTTTGGAGATGCCGCACATGAAGGGCTTGTAACAGTCAGGGCCAGCCATTGAACTGGCGATTCAAGTGAACGTCAACTCCATGCAAGTGATTGAACACACTCGCATCCTACTCCTGATTCATGTCTTGCTGGCAGCCCCGGCGACGCGCCGTTTCTTAGCCGTCGTCGGTGTCGATGCCTTGCGTTTGCCGGTCTTGCGCTTGTTCTTCCAGGGTGTCGCGCCTGCGCTGGGGCTCGCGGGTCCGCTGATCGTCAGGCGCAGGCCCAGGCAGCGTGTCACTTGCTTGCTCATCCATGCGCTTTGTTTGGCGACGAACTCCTCCAGACTCATCTCGCCGCTTTGTACCATGTCCAGCGCCTGCTCCCAAATGGCCGTGGTGCCGGGGTCGGCGATGGCGCGCGGCACGGCATCGATCAGCCCAAACGCAGCGGCGGTGGCTGCCAGCGCCTTGCCGTGCTTGACCAGATAACCACGGTCGAGCAAACCCTGAATGATTCCGGCACGCGTCGCTTCTGTGCCGATGCCGGTGGTGTCCTTGAGTTTTTGCTTGAGCAGCGGATCTTCAACCAGCCGGGCGACGTTTTTCATCGCCTTGATCAGATCGCCTTCGGTGAACGGCTTGGGCGGCTGCGTCCACAGATCCTTGAGATTGACGTTGGCAACCGCGCATTCGCAGCCCTGGGTCAGTGCCGGCAAGGGTTGCGGAGCGGGCGCTTCGCGGCCCTTGGCGGGGGCAAGCGCCTCCGGCAAGGCGCGCTTCCAGCCGGGTTCGACGATCTGCTTGCCCACCGCGCGCAATGCCTGCCCGGCGCAATCAAAGTCGGCCTGGGTGCGATCGTATTCGTGGTTGGGCAGAAACTGCGCCAGATAGCGCGCCCGAATCAAAGTGTAGACCGCGCGCTGCTTGCCCACCAGACGCCCGAGATCGCGCACTGCTGCGGTGGGAATAATGCCGTGGTGAGCGCTGACCTTGGCGTCGTTCCACGCCCGTGAGCGCCGGCTCGGGTCCAGGTGCGGCAGCAATTCGCTTAACGCAGGATCGGCCCGACCCAATGCCGCAAGGATGCTCGGCGCTTCGCTGTGCTGGCTCACGGGCAGGAAACCGCAATCGCTGCGCGGGTAAGTAATGACCTTGTGGGTTTCATACAGGGCCTGGGCGATGTCCAGGGTTTCCTGTGCGCCAAGGCCGAGTTTTTTCGAGCAGATTTCCTGCAGGGTACCAAGGTCGAAGGGCAGGGGCGCTGCTTCGCGTACACGCTCGGTTCGCAGCTTGATCAGGCGCGCGCTGGGCGCCTCGCTCATGCTGGCGGCGGCCTGTTGCGCAATCGACTGGTTCAGGCAGCGATCCTGATCGTCGCATACGTCGGGATTCGCACGCCATTGCGCGGTGAAGGTCTGGCCTTGGTGCTCCAGCTGGACGTCAATGGCCCAGAAGGCGACCGGGACGAAATCGGCGATGCTGCGGTCGCGATCCACCACCAGCCGCAGGGTCGGCGTTTGCACACGGCCCACTGGCAATACGCCTTGATAGCCTGACTGGCGACCGAGGAGGGTGAACAGTCGACTCATGTTCATCCCGATCAGCCAGTCAGCCCGCGATCGTCCAAGCGCCGAGTGATACAGGCTGAAGGTTTCGGCGCCGGGCTTGAGCGCGGCCAGTGCCTTGCGAATCGACGCGTCGTCCAGTGCTGACAGCCACAAGCGCTGGATCGGCCCGCGATAACGGCAGTGGTCGACCAGTTCCCGGGCGATCATCTCGCCTTCCCGGTCGGCGTCGGTGGCAATGACCAGCTCCGAAGCTTCCCCCAGCAAGCGTTTGACTGCCTTGAATTGACTGGCGGTGCGCGGCTTGACCAGCATTTTCCATTTTTGCGGAATGATCGGCAGGTCTTCGAGGACCCAGCGCTTGTAGCGGGTGTCATAGGCGTCCGGCGGCGCGGTTTCCAGAAGGTGCCCGATGCACCAAGTGACCGTCGCGTTCGGTCCCACCCAGCAGCCATCGCCGCGCCGACTCGCACCGAGCACAGCAGCAATGTCTTTGGCTTGGGAAGGTTTTTCACACAGGAACAGCCGCATAAGCACCGTCGTTTTCACGCTTCTCGAAGGTGTACAGCATGCGCAGTGATGAAGGTTTGGGCAATCTTTATCTGTATGGATATACAGATAAAAGTTGTGGGACGTTGCCTCATCGAGGTTGCCAATCAGCAGCAGGCAGCCGCGCGCTCGGGTCGGTTGCCCATGGCGCACAAGCGTCCGGAAGCCGGCGTCAGCCAGTGTTTGTTGGCGTTGAGCGTCGTGCGCAACACCTCGCTTACCCAGTCTGGCAGGTTGGGATGCAGGCGGTAATAGACCCACTGGCCCTGGCGTCGATCCGCGAGCAGTCCACACTCGCGCAGCACCGCAAGATTGCGGGAAACCTTGGGTTGGCTCTGGTTCAGCGCGCAGGTCAGCTCACACACGCAGGGCAGGTGGTGATATTTTCCCTGGGTATGTACCTGGTGGTTTACGGCCTCAGCAATGCCGGGCTGGTTCATTACGTCACTCGTATGTTGAATGTGTTCGCCGGGTACGGCGTCTGGGGCGCCGCATTCGGCACGGGTTTCCTGACCGCCATCCTGTCTTCGATCATGAACAATATGCCCACCGTGCTGATCGGCGCGCTGTCGATCCAGGCCAGTGATTCGACGGATGTCATCCGCCAGGCCATGGTTTACGCCAATATCACAAGGTGCAATCCCATGAGCGATATCACGATTTATCACAACCCGCAGTGCGCCACGTCGCGCAATACGCTGGCGTTGATCCGTAACAGCGGCGTCGAGCCGCAGGTCATTGAGTATCTGCAGACGCCGCCGTCACGGCAAACCCTTCAGGGCTTGATCGCCGCGATGGGAATCGCCGTGCGCGACCTGATCCGTATCAAGGGCACGCCGTACGAAACATTGGGGCTCGGCAATCCTGACCTTGACGATGCGCAGCTGATCGATGCCATGCTGCGGCACCCATCTTGATCAATCGGCCCATTGTAGTGACGCCTTTGGGGGTGCGGCTCTGCCGGCCGTCCGAGGTGGTGCTGGATATCCTGACGCAGCCCCAGCAAGGCCCATTCAGCAAGGAAGACGGCCAGGAAATTGTCGACGAACAGGGCAAAAGGGTCTGACCAAGGCAGGGATTGAGCTATACCGGTTAGAACAAAACATCAGAACACGCGTCAAAACCTTTGCGTTTAGTCTCAACGCATGGATTTGAAAGGAGCTGCTTATGTTTATCCGGTCGCTGACCATCGCCACGTTGCTCGCTTGTGCGGGCTCCTTGCTCGCTGCTGACAACGACACGCCTTTGACCCAGGAGCGCGGCCGCACGCGGCCACTGATCATCATCGCGCCAAGCACTGTGGACCCGACGTTGGTCAGTCTGAAAAAAGCGCTGAACGAACCGGAGAATCAGAAAGCCTTCGCCGAGCGAAACATGGTTCTGTATACCGTGGTCAATACCATCGGCCAGCGCGACGGCAAGAACCTGGATGCGCAAACCACCATGGCATTGATTCGCGAACTCAAGCTTGGCGCGAGCACCGGCACCAAAGTGATTCTGGTGGGCAAGGACGGCGAGAAGAAAATCGACAAACTCGGGCCTGTGGGTCCCAAGGAAATATTCACTACCATCGACGAGCTGCCCGCCGAGGAAAAAAACTTCGCGGCGCCTGCGGTTTCAGCCCCGGCGCCCGAAGCCAAACCGGCCAAGGCAGAGAAAGCAGGCAAGGCGGCGAAAGGCGCTCCGGCCAAGGCGCTGGAAGACTGATCACGCTAAAACGATGCTCCGGGCTTGGGTGATGAGAATAAATCCATCATCCTGAGCGGGGGGGCGGATTTTACCGATCCCGTTCGAGCTCCGTTTCAAGCGATCAAGTACCTATATCAAGTGCCTATGAAAACCGTTGCAATTATCCTGTTTCCCGACTTTCTGCTCCTCGATATGGCCGGGCCAATCGAGGTGTTTTCCATCGCCAACCGTTATCTGCACGCCGATAACCATTACCAGCTCAGCACTATCGGTACGCAGTCGTCCGCCATTCGCGCTTCCAACGGCGTTTCGGTGCAGCCCGACTTATCGATTGATACCTCTGCGAAAAACTACGATCTGCTACTCGTGCCCGGTGGTCCCGGCGCCTACAACGATAGAATCCCTGATCTGTTTGCCTGGCTGAGCGAGGCCGCGCAACAGTCCGGACTGTATGGTTCAATCTGCACCGGCGCGTTCATATTGGGCCATGCAGGCTTGCTGGACGGCCATCGTGTAACCACGCACTGGCATTACACGCAAAGACTGATCGATGGTTTCCCCGCAGCGCAGGTCACCACCGACGAAATCTACATCAGGGATCGCCAGTTGATCACCTCAGGTGGGGTCACGGCCGGGATCGACCTGGCGCTGGCGATTGTTGCGCAGGACCATGGCAAGAAAGTCGCCTTGGACGTGGCCAAAGTGCTGCTGGTGGTGATGACCCGCCAGGGCGGCCAGGCGCAGTTCAGCCCGCTGGTTGCCGCAGTGGCGAGCCAGAACTCTCCAATTGCCCAGGTGCAAAATTACCTGCTCGAACATCTTGAAGAAGAGTTCTCCATCGAGCGCATGGCGGCAATGGTTGCGATGAGCGGGCGTCACTTCTCACGGCTGTTTGTCCGGGAAGTGAAGATGACGCCGATGGAGTTCCTTCAGAACGCCCGGATCGACAAGGCCCGCAGCCTGCTGGAAACCACGGCGTTACCGCTGAAAACCATCGCCCACCGCAGCGGTTTTGGCAGCGTGCGGCATATGAGCCACTTGTTCAGTGAACGGCTGGGGCTGACGCCCACCCAGTATCGCCAGCAATTTGGTTAGTCCGCCATTTATGTCGTTGGAGGGAGGCTTGCCCGCGAAGTCGTCAGCTCAAGCGATATATGTGCCGACCGGACTTGCGATTCGCGGGCAAACCACGCTCCAACGGACAGCTCCAACAGTCCGCATCTGATCCGGATGGCTCTATTGCGCAGCGCATTGGCCGTTACGCTCCTTTCAGGCGTCTTGTTTACCCGGTGGTGGCTGCGAAGATATCCAAGGATATCTTCGCAGGGGTAACACTCATGGAAAACGAACACTTGGAGGCCGCGCAACGCAGCGTTTCGGCGGTTACCGGCGGCCTGGCCCCATGGCGACTGGAGCTGGTCAAGCAGCAGATCCAGGCTGACTTGGGCAAGAAAATTTCCGTGCCACAGCTTGCTCAGTCATGTTCCCTGTCGCGCAGTCACTTTTCCCGGGCCTTCAAGCGCAGCACCGGCATGTCTCCCCAGGACTGGATTCGCCATCAGCGGATTGCCCAGGCGCAGAAACTGATCAAGGACTCCCGCTTGACCCTGACGCAAATCAGCGCCGAATGCGGTTTTTTTGATCAGGCGCATTTTTCCCATATGTTCACCAAGACCGCCGGCACCAACCCGGCGATCTGGCGATTTCAGGCGCTCGCCGCAGTGGGTGCCTGATTAAACCGCCGCGATCAGGTCGAGTTCTACCGTGGCATTTTTCGGCAGTTGATAAACGCCAATCGAGCTGCGCGTGTGGGCGCCGGCATCACCCAGAACGAAAAACAGAATCTCTGACGCGCCGTCCGCTACTTCGCTTTGCTGGGTAAAGTCCTCGGCGCATTGCACGTACAGAGTCATGCGCAGCAGACGTTTGACTTCATCAAGCGAACCCAGGCTGCGTTGCACAAGGGCCAGGGCGCGCATGGCGCAGATTTTCGCCGCCAGTTGTGCCTGGGCGAGACTGGTATCGGCGCCAGCGCGGCCGGTGACTACAACCGTGTCACCGATTCTGGGAATCTGGCCGCTGATATACAGTTCGTTCTGGTGGCGAACGATAGGGACGTAATTGCCGCCGATCTTGATTTCTCCGTCGAAGCTGTAACCCAACTCTTGGGCTGTTTGTCTGAAACGGGCGTCTGCTGACATCGGGCATCCTGCGCTGCGGTTGAGGAAACGATTGGCGCGACTATAGCGTGATCGCGCAGTAGCGGCCATTTGCCTGAGCCGGCGCAAGGCGCCGAATATTCGGCACCTTGTGTACGGCCTGATAGCTACTTGCGGGCTTCGATAATCAGGTTGAACGGCGTTTCAGCCGCGCGGCGAAAGCGCGTGAATCCCGCCTGGGTCAGCACATCGCGCAATCGCCCCTCGCCAGCCTGGGCACCGAGACCCAGCCCCACCTCCTGTGAAAGCGAGTTCGGCGTGCAGATGAATGTCGACGCGGCGTAATACAAGCGTCCCACCGGCGTCAGGTTTTCATCCAGATGATCCTGGGCGAACGGTTCGACCAAAAGCACTGTGCCATCGTCACGCAACGTTTCGTAAGCATGCCGTGCGGCGCCGACCGGGTCGCCCATGTCGTGCAGGCAATCGAAGTAGCAGATCAGATCGTAGTCATTGCCGGGAAAGTCTTTGGCGGAGCCTTGCTGGAAGCGGGCTCGGTCGCTGACGCCAGCCTGTTCGGCACGTTGCGTTGCGGTATCGATGGAGGGCGCATGGTAGTCGAAACCGACAAAGGTCGAGGCTGGAAACGCCTGGGCCATGATCACCGTCGAAGCGCCATGACCGCAGCCGATGTCGGCCACCTTGCCGCCGGCCTTGAGTTTCTCGACGACACCGTCCAGCGCCGGCAGCCAGTCGGCCACCAGATGCGCACGGTAGCCTGGCCTGAAAAACCGCTCCGTGCCGCTGAACATGCAGGGATGATGGTCGCCCCAGGGCAATGCGCCATCGCCGCGCATGGCCGCGACCATTTTGTCCTTGTCGTGAAACAGCGCCGCGACCACTGCCGCGCCACCGGTCATGTACACCGGTGAGTCTTCGCTCCCGAGTACCAGCGCTTGTTCTTCGGGCAGGCGAAACTGGCCGTCGCGATGCTCAACGTAGCCGGATGCCGCCTGGGCACTGAGCCATTCGCGAACCAGACGTGCATTGCAACCGGTCTTGCCGGCCAGCGCTTCAGGGGTCACCCATTGGCTATCGGCCATGACCTGATACAGCCCGAGTTCTTCACCAAGAATCATGTTGGCAACAATTGCCGCTGCGCCCATGTCGTAGACCAGCTTGCCCATGAATTCACCGAGTTTTGCTTCGTCCATGGTCTGTCCTCCTCTGTAATCACCGCAGCCCGGACATGTCTGATGCGCCAACCCTTGAGTGGCAGCAGCGTTCTGAATGGTTGGACCAGTTAACGATAAACAGCATAAGGCACCTCCTGAGAAGGTCGGCACCTGGAATTGAGCGCATCCGGCTGGCGCCGTGATGGCCGACGCGCGTCTGCCTCCGCCACGTAGTCGCGTGCTGAGACGACTGCCTCCATGTAAGGAATAGCAGCGTTTTCGCGTCTGGAGCTGACCGGTGATCTTTTTTCCGGGTAGCCAAGTAGAATCACGCCCTGAATGGCTTTTGAGGTTTGCGGTGGTGGATGTTCAACAGGGCTTTATCCTGAGCCGGCATTGGCGTGACACGCCAGCCGGTACCGAAGTCGAGTTCTGGCTGGCGACCGATGACGGTCCTCGGCATCTGCGCCTGCCTTTTCAACCTTCAGTTGCCTTCATTCCCGCCGAACATCGCGAACGCGCCGAAGCGGTGCTGCGTAGCGAGCGCGATGTCGAGCTTCGCCCGTTGAGCCTCTGTGATTTCCGTCATCGCCCCGTGCTCGGCCTTTACTGCCAGCAGCATCGGCAACTCATGAACCTCGAAAAATCCCTGCGCAAGGGTGGCGTGGATGTCTACGAAGCCGACATCCGGCCACCGGAGCGCTACATGATGGAGCGATTCATCACCGCCGGTGTGCAATTCAGCGGCGCGGCGGACGCCGGTGGCACGTTGTGCGAGGCGCAGATCAAGCCCGCCACGGATTACCGACCCAACTTGCGCCTGGTCTCTCTGGATATCGAAACCACGGAAAAGGGCGAGCTGTATTCCATCGCGCTTGAGGGCTGCGGCGAGCGGCAGGTGTATATGCTCGGGCCGCCTAACGGCGATGACAGTCTGGTCGATTTCAAGCTTGAATACTGCGACACCCGCAAGCTGCTGCTGGAGAGGCTCAATCAATGGCTGGAACGCCATGACCCCGATGCCATCATCGGCTGGAACGTGGTGCAGTTCGACCTGCGCGTGCTGCATGAGCACGCCCAGCGTCTTCAAGTGCCATTGCGTCTCGGGCGCGGTGGTGAAGCCATGGGCTGGCGCGAACATGGCTCGCGCAACAATCATTTCTTTGCCGATGCCAGCGGGCGTTTGATCATCGACGGCATCGAAGCGCTGCGCTCCGCGACCTGGAGTTTTCCTTCGTTCAGCCTGGAAAACGTGGCCCAGACGTTGCTCGGCGAAGGCAAGGCGATCAGCACGCCTTACCAGCGCATGGACGAAATCAACCGCATGTTCGCCGAAGACAAGCCTGCGCTGGCGCGCTACAACCTCAAGGACTGTGAACTGGTCACACGCATCTTTGCCAAGACCCAGTTGCTGACGTTTTTGCTGGAGCGGGCATCAGTGACAGGGCTGCCTGCAGACCGCAGCGGTGGCTCGGTCGCTGCATTTTGCCACCTGTATATCCCGTTGATGCACCGCCAGGGCTTCGTCGCGCCAAATCTCGGCGAGCGCATGCCCGAGGCAAGTCCCGGCGGTTTTGTCATGGATTCGCAGCCTGGCTTGTATGAGTCGGTGCTGGTTCTGGATTACAAAAGCCTTTATCCATCGATCATCCGCACCTTCCTGATTGATCCGGTGGGATTGGTCGAAGGCATTCGCCACCCCGATGATGAACATTCCGTGCCGGGCTTTCGTGGGGCGAGGTTTTCGCGCACGCGGCATTGTTTGCCGGCCATCGTCGAGCGGGTCTGGCAGGGCCGGGAGACCGCCAAACGCGAACACAATCTGCCGTTGTCCCAGGCTCTTAAGATCATCATGAATGCGTTCTATGGCGTGCTCGGTTCCAGCGGCTGTCGTTTCTTCGATACCCGGCTGGCGTCGTCGATTACCTTGCGCGGCCACGAGATCATGCGCAAAACCCGGCAGTTGATCGAAGCCCAGGGTTATACCGTGATCTACGGCGACACGGATTCCACCTTCGTCTGGCTCAAAAGCCCCCACAGCGAAGCGGATGCGGCGCAGATCGGCCAGACACTGGTGCGTCAGGTCAATCTATGGTGGCGCGAGCATTTGCAAGAGGAATTGGGCCTTGAGAGTGCTCTGGAATTGCAATTCGAGACCCACTTCAAACGGTTCCTGATGCCGACCATTCGTGGCGCGGAGGAGGGCAGCAAAAAGCGCTATGCCGGGCTGGTCAGGCGTGCCGATGGCTCGGACGAGATGATTTACAAAGGTCTGGAAACGGTGCGTACCGACTGGTCACCACTGGCGCGGCAGTTCCAGCAAGCCTTGTACCTGCGCATCTTCAATCGCCAGCCGTATCAGGATTACGTGCGCGAATACGTGCGGCGAACTGTGGCGGGGGACTTCGACGACCTGTTGGTTTATCGCAAGCGTTTACGTCGGCGACTGGACGATTATGAACGCAACGTTCCGCCTCATGTGCGGGCCGCGCGTCTGGCCGATGAGTACAATGATTTGCACCACCGCCCGCGCCAGTATCAGAACGGCGGCTGGATCAGTTACGTCATCACGGTGGCCGGTCCGGAGCCGCTGGAAACCCAGCATTCGCCCATTGACTACGACCATTACGTCAGCCGGCAACTGCAACCGATCGCCGATGCCATTTTGCCCTTCGTGGACGATGAATTCAGCACTTTAATCGGCGGGCAACTGGGCTTGTTCTGACCGGGGAAATAAGTAATCGGGCGGGCGGGAAGTTAGCGGCTCGCCCGAAGTCACTGAGGCGCTAGTTATCAGCCGTTGGAACAGCCGTTACCAATAATCAGGTAGCGCATGATATGCCGTTGTCCACGTGAGTCTTCATAAGCCATTTCAACCGAGACCGGGCCGCAAACGTTTGGAACTTCCGATGTTTCGAGAACTTTAGCGATATCCGGGTGATCGCCGTAGACATAGTCTTCGATCGGCGTGCTTTGCGGGTTGGCCACAGCGCTGCCGTCCATGGCCAACGCATGAGCGCTCGCACCCGTGAATGCGATCGCGATAAGCGCGACTCTGATATTCATTTGATTTTCCTGATGGCTAATTCATAAACAGAGAAAGTTGTAAGTTGCGCGCCTGCATTTAGTTAACTTCCTGCTGTAAGCGGTCGGTTAATCTTGCCGGTCAATTTGTCATGTCGCGCATGGTAGAAGTAAAAGCCCAGAGAAGGTAGCCATCATTATGCAAAACAGTCTTTACCAAAAGCGTAATAATAGAATGGCGTACAACGTATTTGATTGAGACAGTGCGCTGTAGTTGAGGGGTGTCCAGTAGACTTAAGTCGACAGCAGACTTGCTGCCAGCTCAGGCAGTAACACATCACAGGATATCTCGATCTTCAGGTCCAGTAATTCATCGGCCCGGGTTTTGCCGAAATTGATCGCCACCAGCGGTTTGCCTTGAGTATTGATCGCCTTGCACAGACGAAATGCGGAATAGGCCATCAGTGATGAGCCGATCACCAGCAGTCCATCCGCTTCCTCGACACTGGCCATCGCCTTGGCGGCAGTTGGCGCAGCGACGTTTTCGCCGAAGAACACCACGTCCGGTTTAAGTCGCTGCCCGCCGCATTGAGGGCAATCAGGGACCTGAAAATTCGCTTCGAAAGCCGTGTCCAGCAAGGTGTCGCCGTCAGGCGCCTGGACTGCGTCGATGCCGAGCAGATAGTGATTGTCAGCTTCCATGATCAGTTGAATCGCCCCACGATCAAAGCGCTCGCCGCAGTCCAGGCATAACACTCGATGCAGGCTGCCGTGCAACTCGATCACGTCGTGGCTGCCGGCTTGATCGTGGAGCGTATCGACATTCTGGGTGATCAGCCCGGCGATGTGTCCGGCGCGCTGCATGGCTGCCAGAGAGAGGTGCGCAGGATTGGGCTGAGCCTTGCGAATTCTTGGCCAACCGAGCATGGCCCGCGCCCAGTAGCGACGACGCGAGTCCGGCACGGTGAGGAATTCGGTCAGCATCATCGGTGCCTTGCCCCGGCGCACGCCGTCGCTGTCCCGGTAATCAGGAATTCCCGAAGGCGTGCTGATACCGGCGCCGGTCAAGACCATGAAGCGCTTTTCAGCCAGTAGTGTGCGCAGCGCCTCGACGGGGGAAAGGGACGGATTGTCGAGCATTTGTAATCTCCGGGGCCTGGGCGATATAAAACCCGTTGGGCGGGCGAGGGCCACAGGTTGAGGTGAATACTAGTCGAGGGCCGCCGCCGATAGCGAACTAAACGATGCACTCAGGGCTGCAGTGTCACCGCTGAGGGGTTGGCGTTTCGCCGGTCCGCATGCCAGTCTTGGGTTCTTTTGTTGCCCAAGGTGCGCCTGCATGAGCCGTTTCCATTTCAAACAAATCGATGTGTTCAGCAAGCACAGGTTACTCGGCAACCCGCTGGCTGTTGTGCTGCGCGCCGATGAGCTGAGTGATGCACGGATGGCCGCCTTCGCCCGCTGGACCAACCTGAGCGAAACCACCTTTGTGCTTGAACCGCTCGATCCGCGTGCGGACTATCGGGTGCGGATTTTCACCACGACGCAGGAGCTGCCTTTCGCTGGGCATCCGACATTGGGCAGTTGCCATGCCTGGCTGGAAAGCGGCGGGCAACCCAAGGGTGAAGAGATCATTCAGGAGTGCGGTGTCGGCCTGATTCGCATTCGCCGCCAAGGTACACAACTGGGTTTCACGGCTCCGCCACTGCTGCGCTCGGAAGCGGTCGATGCTCCGTTGCTTGAGCGCATACGTTCAGGCATGGGGCTAGGCGAAAGGGCGATACTCGAAGCGCGCTGGGTCGATAACGGTGCCGGTTGGCTGGCGCTGCGCCTGGAAGATCGTGCCACCGTGCTGGCTCTGCAACCCGATTACGCGCAGCTTGCGGGGCTGGCCGTCGGTGTATTTGCGCCTTGGGATCCGCTGCGTGATGGTGATGAAGCGCAGTTCGAGGTCCGCGCATTCATCGCCGGGGACGGCATGCCGGAAGATCCGGTTACCGGCAGTCTCAATGCGGGAATCGCGCAATGGCTGCTGGGAGCCGGACTGGCGCCGGATACTTATGTCGTCAGCCAGGGAACCGCCATGGGGCGACAGGGCCGGGTTCATGTTGAACGGGTTGGCGATGACATCTGGATCAGTGGCGAGGCAGTGACGTGCATCGATGGAACACTGGAACTGTAGGCATCGGCTGATGCCCGGTGCTCTCGATCAGGCATGGGTGTCGGCCAGGAACAGAGTACTGATCAAGCGCTTGATGTCTTCCTGGACGTCTTCCGGCAAACCGTCGAGTTCCTTGAGCAGCTTGGTGTCCCCGGCACTCATGGCGTCCAGCGCCAGGACTTTACGGGCGCCGGTGATCACGAACAGCACATCGACTCCGGCCTGGGCAACTGCGCCCAGGTAGCCTGCGTTCGGAAACCGTTTGCCCCTTTCGTAGAGCCCTTGGGCGTTGGCTTCTATACCGCCGATGGCGCCTAGCTCCTGCTGGGAAAGATCCAATCTCTTTCTTTCCGATTTTAGCCGGATGCCAATGCCTTCCATTTAGGGTTCTCTGGGTGCTGAAGCCTTCTTATTGAGGGCTCTAGGGAGTGCGTTGTGCGGCGCAGCTTAGCAGATGGGTCAGCGCTTTAGTTTTATCCTTAGTCGCAGTAGCGAGTAAGGCGCAGGCGCGCCCGGTCTTTTTCTTTTGCCGGCCGCGCCAGGTTGACGGGCGATGGTCAATATCCACAGTAAGACAGCGTACTGGCGCTAACGATTATGCGCCGTAAATGAGGCAATGATGCGGGCGGGCGGGAATCAAATAAACATCGTGATAAATGGACGGTTATTTGCATATGGACTAATCACTGCGAGACGCTGATGATGAACCGTATTTAACAATGCCTGCTGCGTAACCTGGTTTATATAACTTTCAACTTGCCTGTTCATTGCCAACGGCTGTTATCTAAATAGTCGATTAAGCTGCTGATCTCTTAGAGTGCTGAGCCTGGCTCCATGACTTTCAGGGGATCGGGGCCGCGGGTAATGCGCTTGCCGGGTTTTGCCGCAACCTGACTGGCCTGACCGTCACGCTGTTTACCCGTCCGGGCCTCGCTGATCAATGCGGGAATCAAAGGCCCTTCCGGCAGGTTTTTCCAGAAACGAGCGGGGAGGTGTCCTTGCATGACCTTGGGATTGAGTCGCGCTGGATTGAAAATGTTGCGGTAGTAAGTCAGCCAGAGTTCGCCCTGAGGATCTTCCGGGTTGCGCGCAAGCTCTTGCCATGCAGGGGAGCAAACACGTTCGTGGGTCAGCTGTTTGCCATCGAAATAAACCCCGTCCGCCGGAGTGGCAATCATCCAGCGGTGCAGCCCCATGCGGCCGATGAAGTGCTGGCTGGCGCTGTACAGGATGTCGTGGGCGGGTTCATGCCAGGCGACGTATTGGGGACGAAGCGCTTCCAGGCGTGATCGCTCCTGCGGCGACAATTCCAGAGGCAATTCCAGGACCGGCAGCTCGACAAAGCGCAAAAAGGCATGCAAATGATGCGCTTCGCGGCTGACTTGCTTGATCCGTCGATGCAGTTCACTGCCCAGTTTGTCGCCGGCGAGCATGGCCGTGCGATCACCATGGCTGACCCGCCACAAGACTTCATACAGCAGGCTCCAGCGCTGTTCGCCCCGATAACATGCGGCGTTGCCCAGCAGTTCGATCAGTGCCAAGGGTATGCGCGCCTGAAAAGGACCGGCTTGCTGCGGATAGTGCTCGTCCGTGGCAAACAGGTCTTTGGCCACGTCTGAAGACCAGCTCACCTGGCTGGGATCGATTTCGTGGCTGAGCAGCCAGCGTGCTTGCTGCCGCCAGGTGTCGAAGAGATTGTCGCAGTCCAGGCTGATCATCCCCACAACCCCAGTTGTTGTGGCTGCGGTTTGTCGCGCAATTGCAGATGCAGCAATTCGCTGGTGGTTTCCGCCTGAGGCGGGTGGTAATCACTGGTGATGATGAAGGGCTTGGCCTTGGCCAGCACGCAACGCAGGCGGGTCAGGTCTTCGTAGCGAATCCGCCGTTGCAGGCGCAGCTCGACCAGCCGCTTGGTGGTGCGGATACCGATTCCCGGAATACGCGCGATCAGGGAGGCTTCGGCGCGATTCAGGTCCAGCGGGAACACATCTCGATTGGCCAGGGCCCAGGCCAGTTTCGGATCGATATCCAGCGCCAGATGCCCCGGCCCCTTGAACAGTTCGTTGACCTTGAAACCGTAGCCGCGCAACAGGAAGTCGGCCTGATACAAGCGATGCTCACGCATCAGCGGCGGGGCTGCCAGCGGTACACTTTTCGGGCTATTGGGGATGGGGCTGAACGCCGAGTAATAGACGCGGCGCAGACCGAAGTCGCCGTAGAGTGATTCGGCGCTGTGCAAGATGGTGCTGTCGTCGGTGTCATCGGCGCCCACGATCATTTGCGTACTTTGCCCGGCGGGCACGAAACGCGGGGCGCGCGGTTCGTTGAGAATGGTTTGCTGCCCGGTAAAAATGGTCTTCATGGCTTGCTTGATGGACGCCACGTCTTTTTCCGGCGCTAAGGTCTTGAGGCCCAGATCCGTCGGCAACTCAATATTGACGCTGAGGCGATCGGCGTAGCGGCCAGCCTGTTCAATCAGCAGCGGATCAGCTTCCGGAATGGTCTTGAGATGGATGTAGCCGCGAAAATTATGCTCTTCGCGCAACAGCCGGGCGACTTCGATCAGCTGCTCCATGGTGTAGTCCGCCGAGCGAATGATCCCCGAACTCAGAAACAGGCCACTGACGCAGTTGCGCCGGTAAAAATCCAGGGTCAGCGTCACCACTTCCGCAGGGCTGAACCGCGCGCGCGGCACATCGCTTGAGCGGCGGTTGACGCAGTATTGGCAGTCATACAGACAAAAGTTGGTCAGCAGGATTTTCAGCAACGAAACACAGCGGCCGTCCGGCGTATAGCTGTGACAGATACCCATGCCATTGCTGGAACCCAATCCGGCCTTGCCCTCGGAGCTGCGCTTGGGCGCGCCGCTGCTGGCGCAGGACGCATCATATTTGGCGGCGTCAGCGAGGATGCTGAGCTTGTCGATCAGCTGCATGGGAAACTCCGTTACTGTTCGGATATACAGTAATCGCACAATGCATCGTGTTCAAGGAATGGATCGCCTGTGGCGTGACGTTGGTCGGAAAGGCAATCGACGTCACGATGCTTCGCTGCGCCGCCATTCACAGGTAATGTGCGCGCACTGACGTCCGCTTCAGAAGCTGGCCGCTCACCTTCAACAGGAATCACCCATGCAACTGGAATGGCTGGAAGACTTCATCGAGCTGGCGCGCACGCGGAGTCTGTCGCGAGCCGCGGAAATCCGTTGCGTGACGCACCCGGCCTTCGGGCGGCGGATCAAGGCGTTGGAGGACTGGTTCGGTGTGCCCTTGATCGAACGCAAACAGCCGCTGTCGCTGACGCCCGCCGGGTTGTTGTTTCTTGAGGCTGCAAGCCAATCTCTGGGCCTGCTGACGGCGGCCCGCGCGCAATTTCAGAGTGTCGGGCTCAACCGTGACGAGCCGCTGCGAATTGCCACCGGGCGAACCCTGGCCAGCAACTTTTTCCCGGACTGGTACGAGACGCTCAATCAGCGTTTTGGCTCGTTTCCGGTGTCGCTGGTCACCAGCGGTTCGCAGGAAGCCATCAGTCGGGTGTCGGCGGGGGACGTGGATTTGCTGCTGATTTTCTCCAGCCCGCTGACGCAGATTCTGATTGACCCCGAACGCTTTGATTCGCTGGTGTTGGCCCGTGAAGAAATGATCCCGGTCAGCGCGCCCGATGCCAATGGCCAGCCGCGTTTTCAGATCACGCCGGACGGCGGCGCTTCAAGTGTTCCATGGCTGGCTTTTTCGCCGACCCTGGCATTGCGCGGCGTCCTTGCCCAGCACCTGGCCGGCCTGCCGCAGCGGTTGGCGCTGCGTATGACCTATCAAGCCGACTCCTATGAGTCGATCCTGCAAATGGCCAAGCGCGGCAATGGCTTGGCCTGGCTGCCGCGCATGGTGGTCAGGGCCGCGTTGCAGGAGGGCGAGTTGGTGGTCGCCGGTGGGCCGGAGTTGACCATCGGTTTTGATATTTCCCTGCATCGACGCCGTTCAAACCAGGCCGAACAGGTGATGAGGATCTGGCGCGGGCTGGCAGAAGATGCACCGATAGAGGGCAAATGAAAAAAACTTGGCAACGTCACGGCGGCGCAAACCCAGTAGCGGTGCCCGGCGTGCCCAATGGGCTCAAGGATGTGCCCAAACAGCAATTGTTCCGGCATAAGTGTTGATTCAAGTTAGTCCCAGGGTGAACGAATCAGGCATCTTCAGCTGTTCGAGCACTCCCGCTGATAAAAATATCGCAAGTGCATTGTCGCCCTGACCATTCGACAAGAGCACTTGCCTCTGAGAAGCCGGGGCTCATTCATGACACTTCAAACCACTGCAACACATGCTTCCATTGCCAGGCCAAAGCGCGGCCCATGGAAGGAAATCGTCGCGGCCAGTATTGGCAACGCACTCGAATTCTATGACCTGCTGATCTACGGCTATTTCGCGGTGGTTATCGGCAAGCTGTTTTTCCCCTCGGATAACGAAACCACGTCGCTTTTGCTCAGCGTCGGTTCGTTTGGCATCTCCTTCCTCATGCGGCCTCTGGGTGCGATGGTGCTGGGTTCCTATGCGGACCGGGCAGGGCGCAAGGCTTCGCTGACGATGTCGATCCTGATCATGATGATCGGCACGGCGATGATCACCTTTACGCCGTCGTACCAGCAGATTGGGGTCGCCGCGCCGATGATCATCATCGTTGCGCGGATGCTGCAAGGTTTCTCCACCGGTGGCGAGTTCGGCGCGGCGACGGCCTTCATGGTCGAGCACGCCGATGCCAAGCGCCGGGGCTTCTTCGCCAGCTGGCAGTTGTCGACCCAAGGCCTGGCAACGGTGTTGGCCGCTGGCGTCAGTGCGTTGCTGAGTTATGTGTTGACCGACGTGCAGCTCAACGATTGGGGCTGGAGAGTCGCGTTCGGTATCGGTTTGCTGATTGGCCCGGTGGGTTTCTACATTCGTAGCCAGATCGACGAAACACCGGATTTCCAGAAAGTCGCCGCTGCCGTCGATGCGCCAAAGCGAACTCCACTGCGCGATGTGCTGATCAAAGGCCATGTCAGCCTGTTGCTGGCCATCGGGGTTGTCGCTGGCGCCACGGCGTTCAACTACGTGCACAAGCTGTACATGCCGACCTACGCCCTCAAACAGCTGCACATTGCTGCGACCTCCTCGTACATGGGCGCCCTGGTGACCGGCGTGACCTTGATGTTTATGGCACCTGTGTTTGGCACGCTGTCCGATACCCATGGCCGATTCCGGGTGTTGAGCATTGCGCTGTTGATCACCGGCCTGTCGTCGTACCCGATGTTCGTTCTGCTCAATACCTATCCCACCGTCACCACGTTGTTGCTGGTGCAGGCCATCGTCGGGGTGTTGATTGCAGCGTGTCTGGGACCGATTCCGGCCATGCTCGCGGATATCTTCCCGACCAGCATTCGTGGCACGGGGCTGGCCTTGAGTTACAACTTTTCCGTCACCTTGTTCGGTGGTTTCGCGCCACTGATCGTGACCTGGATGATCGAGGCCACCGGCAGCAAGCTGGCGCCGAGTTTCTACGTCATGGGCACCGCGCTGATCAGCGTGATCGCCGTCGTCGCCTTGGGCCGCCGTATGCGCGGAACCGTCCAGCACTGATATTCAAACCACCCATAACAAGATCATTCCATGCCAGCTCAATGGGGCTGGCGGATACACGCCTTTGACTGTCGGAGATTGCAATGAAGACCCTTGAACAAGTTCGCGCAACGCTGCAACCGTACCCCATGGAGGTCGAGTTTCCGGACATCAGCCAATGGCAGACCGGCACTGACGGCGTTGACTACGTACACAGTTTTGCCAGTGACGAGCCCGGCCCGCACGTGATGATCATGGCCCTGACCCATGGCAACGAAGTCAGCGGCGCGATTGCCGTCGATGCGCTGTTGCGCGCAGGCATTCGCCCACGTCAAGGCCGTCTGACCCTGGCGTTCGGCAACGTCGAAGCCTACAACCGCTTCGATCCGCAGGACATCGACGCGACCCGTTATATCGACGAAGACATGAATCGGGTCTGGCTGCCTGCCCGGCTCGACGGTGAAGAATCGACCGTCGAGCTGAATCGGGCGCGGGCACTGCGGCCGATTATCGACAGCGTTGACTTGCTGCTGGATATTCACTCGATGCACGAAGAAGCCGCGCCAGTGATGATGAGTGGCGCACGCAGCAAGGGGCTGGAATTCGCCGCCGCGCTGGGCGTACCGGAAACAGTGATCGTTGATGCCGGGCATCCCAATGGCAAGCGTATGCGCGATTACCGGGACTTCAATGACGCCGCGAGCAAGAAGAACGCCTTGTTGATCGAAACCGGCCAGCACTTTTCCAGGCGCAGTGAGCGTGTTGCGCTGGATATCGCCGCGCGTTTCCTGATCACGACCAAGGTGGTCGAAGAGCGCGACGTCGCCGCATTTCTGTCGGCCGACAAACCGGTTGCGCAGCGCTTCCTGCAAGTGACTGAACCCGTCGTCGCCAGCAGCATGGATTTCACGTTCAGCGAGGATTTTCGCGGGCTGGAACTGATCGAGCATGCCGGGACTGTGATCGCCCGTGATGGCGAGCGCGACATTGTCACGCCGTACGACAATTGCGTGCTGGTCCAGCCTTCGTTGCGTCACCTTGGTCCTGGCGTCACGGTGGTCAGGTTGGCCAAGGTGATCGATCCGGCGACCCTGCATCTGCCCCGTTGATCAGCGTCGAATCAAGCGCTACAAACCCTGGCTCGCGCGGATCAGGTCGTAGGCTTTGCGGGCCAGCGGGTTGACGGTGTTGGGCCTGATCCACAAGTGGTAGGTCACATCGGGAAGACGCGGCAGGCCGTCGTTTTCCCCCAATACGCGCATGTCCGGCCCGAGCATTTCCATGCTCCGCGCCGTGACGCCAAGCCCGGCGCGGGTGGCGGCTTTGATACCGATCAGGTTCGAAGCCAGATACGCCTGGCGCCAGGCAATATTGGCGCGCTCCAGCGCCTCCAGCGCATAGCGTCGATAGATGCTCGGCTCGTCTACCAGAATCAGTGGCAGCGGCTCGTCGGGCACATGAATGTACTGCGCCGAGCAGATCCACCAGACCGGTGAAGTGCGCAGCGCAAAGCCTTCAAGGGTCGGATCTTCCCGGGTGGAAATCACCATGTCGACTTTACCCCGATGCAGATCATCCATCAGGAACGGGCTGCGCCCGACGTCGATTTCCAGGCGCAGGCGCGGTGCCGAACGGGCGATATGGCTGAGAATCGGCGGCAGGATGGTGTCGGCGATATCGTGAGGCGAACCGATGCGCAACACGCCGCTCAAGCTGCTTTCGCGCAGCGAGTTAAGCGCTTCATCATTCAGCGAAAGCATCAGCCGCGCGTGCCGCAATAGCTGGCGGCCCGGTTCGGTCAGCTGCTTTTGCCTGCCCTGCTTCTGAAAAAGACTCACGCCCACTTGCTGCTCCAGGCGCTGCATATGCTGAGTGACCGAGGATTGGGTTCTCGCCAGCTGCGCGCCGGCCTCGGCGAAGCTGTGGTGGTCGACCACGGCGATGAACGTGCGGAGCAAATCCAGGTCGAGGGTTGCGGTAGCGTCGGTGTCAGCCATGTTTTTTGAATGGATTCATATCAGCGTCGAGGCTTAATACATTACGTATTTTTATGTGAATGTGAAAAGCGTTTATTGGCTATTCGGGTTTAGACCAATAGACATGGGGTTTTTACACTGTGTGTCGCATCTTGAATACTGAAAGTTATAACCATATTTGATATTTGAATTTCCGTTCGTCGCTGGCTGTACCTAGGATGCCCACACATCAGGTCGGGGTACGCCGATCATCAGCCAGGGGAATTCCATGCCGAACACTCGTTTGCCAGCTTCAAAATCAATGCCCGCCGTGCTGGGTATTCTGTTCTCGCTGGCATTCAGCGGTTGGGTTCAGGCGGATGCAACCCTGGACAAAATCCAGGAGCGCCATCGTCTGGTGGTCGGCGTGTTGTTGTCCGGTGGCCCGTTTGGCTCCATCGACCCCGCCAATCAGAAGCCCAAAGGCTTGAACGTCGATCTGGCCGAAGACCTGGGCCGCAGGCTGAATGCGGAAGTGGAACTGGTGCCGGTGCTGCCCGCCAACCGCGTGCAGTTCTTGCAGCAGGGCAAGGTTGATCTGCTGATCGCCAACATGGAATGGACGGCTGAGCGCGGGCAGATTCTCGGCTCGGTGCCAACGCCTTTCTACCGGGTCGGCGGCACTGCCGCCGTATTGAAAGACAGCAAGATCACCACTTGGCAAGACCTCAAGGGCCAGCCGGTCTGCACGTCTCAGGGCAGCAGCTATGTCAAGCCGCTGACCGAGTTCGGCGCTGAACTCAAGGCCTTCAAAAGTTCGTCGGAATCCTTGCTGGCACTGCGCGGCAACAACTGCGTCGCGGCTGTCCACGATGCTACGCTGATCAATCCGTTGTTGGCCGATAACGCCGAATGGAAGGATTACCGCGCCATTGCCCCGGAACTCAATCCAGCGCCGTCGGTAATCTGGACGCGCCTGGGCGAAGTGGATACCCAGGCCAAACTGGATGCCATCGTCAAAGACTGGCACCGCAGCGGTTTCCTGATCGAAGCGGAAAAACGCCACCACATCACGCCTGCCTCGCCAGCGTTGGTGGATTTGCACGACAAATTCAAAGGCTGAAGTCTTCAGCGCCGAAAGAAGTGCAAACAACGTCGATCGGTCGGTAGGAGGGGACTTGTCCCCGAACAGGCAAATCCAGCGCCTAACAAGGAATCTTCATGAACACATTCTTCGCCCGCAAAACCCTGACCGCTCTGGGCCTTGTGCTTTGCGCTGGCCTGGCCCATGCCGATGCAACGTTGGACAAGATCCAGCAGCGGCATAAGGTCAGCATCGGCGTGATTCTCAGCGGCCCGCCGTTCGGCACCATCGACCCGAAGACCGGCGAGCATCTGGGCTACAACGTCGAGCTGGCCAAAGGCATCGCCAAACAGCTGGGCGTCGAACTGGAAACCGTTTCGGTACTGGCACCCAATCGCGTGCAGTTCCTGCAACAGGGCAAGGTCGATCTGCTGATCGCCAACATGCAGTACACCGACGAACGCGCACAGATTCTCGATTATGCGCCGACCCCTTATGAAGAAGTCGGCGGCGCCGCGTTGATCCGTAAAGGCGCAGGCATCAGCAAATGGGAAGACCTCAAGGGCAAGCCGGTGTGCGTCTCCCAGGGCAGCAACTTCATCAAGCCTTTGCAGGAAACCTACGGCGCCGAGATCAAGGCATTCCGCAGCCAGTCCGAGTCGCTGCTGTCGTTGCGCGGCAACGGTTGCGTAGCGGCGGTGCACGTCAGCCCGACCATGCATGCATTGCTCGACGATGCGGATTGGTCAGGCTACGAAACGCCGCTGCCGAGCGACCTGATCCCGTCCAATTCAGTGATCTGGGTACGCAAGGGTGAACACGACGTGCAGGCCAGACTCGACGCGATCATTCGCGACTGGCATCGCAGCGGCTGGTTGATCGACGTTGGCCAGCGCACCGGTATGGCCCCGTCCCAAGCCTTGCGTGAGTTGCACGAGAAATACAAAAGCGCCGCACCTCTGGCGGTAACGCCATGAGTGCCGCCCTGTTCCAAGCCTTGCAACAGCTGTTGGGCGCCAACCACGTGCAGAACGGCGAGCAGGCCCGCCCGTGGCTGACTGACAAACAAGGCACGTACGTCGGTCAGGTCGTCGCGGCTGTGCATCCGGCCAACACCGAAGAAGTCGCCGCCGTGGTGCGCTTGTGCGTTGCCCACGCGGCGCCGATTGTGGTGCAGGGCGGCAACACCGGCTTGATGGGCGCAGCGACGCCGGACAGCAGCGGTACTTCGGTATTGTTGCTGCTGGATCGCTTGAACCATGTGCGTGCGATTGATACCGACAACGATACGCTGACCGTCGAGGCGGGCTGCATTCTGCAGAATCTGCAGGACGTGGCGCGGGGTGCCGGGCGGCTGTTTCCATTGAGCCTGGGCGCAGAGGGCAGTTGCACCATCGGCGGCAATCTGGGCACCAACGCGGGCGGCACCGCCGTGCTGCGCTATGGCAACACCCGCGAGTTGACGCTTGGCCTGGAAGTGGTCACGGCCGAAGGCGAAATCTGGGATGGCCTGCGCGGCTTGCGCAAGGACAACACCGGTTACGACCTGCGCGACCTGTACATCGGCAGCGAAGGCACGCTGGGCATTATCACGGCGGCGACCCTCAAGCTGTTTCCGCTGCCCAAGGCGCAGGCCACGGCGTTGCTGGCCTTCGATTCTTTGGCGCAGGCGATTGATTTGCTGTCCCACGCCCGGGCCGGATTCGGCGCGAGCCTCACGGCGTTCGAATTGTTGACCGCTGACTGCCTGACCTTGCTGCGCGAGCAGTTTCCCGACGGGCCGCAGCCTTTCCTGGATGCGCCGCAGCCCTGGTTTGCGCTGCTGGAACTCTCGGACAATCACAGCGAAACCCATGCACGACAAACCTTCGAAGAGGTGCTCGGTGAAGCATTCGAGTCGGGTTTGCTGGCGGATGCCTTGATTGCCGAAAGCCTGGCCCAGAGCGAAGCGCTCTGGGTGCTGCGCGAGAACATGAGCGAGGCGCAGCAACGTGCCGGTCGCAACATGAAGCACGACATTTCGGTGCCGATTTCCCGGATCGTCGAATTCGTAACCCACACCGATGCGCTGCTGCAAGAGCGCTTTCCCGGCGTGCGCAACTTCACGTTCGGCCATCTGGGTGACGGCAATCTGCACTACAACGTGGCCCATCCGCTGGACTCCAGCGTCGAAGCGCACATGAAGAACTACGTGGCGTTGAGCGAACTGGTTCACGACAGCGCCCACGCCCATGGCGGCTCCATCAGTGCCGAACATGGCATCGGTCAACGCAAGCTGGCGATGTTGCCCCGTTACAAAAGCCCGGTGGAACTGGATCTGATGCGGCGTATCAAGCGCGCCCTCGATCCGCAGAATCTGCTCAACCCGGGCAAGGTATTTACCCTGGACGACGACGGAGAATCCCAATGAGTGTGCGTCTGTCCAAGCGCGTGCAGCGCGTCACGCTGTCCGCCAATGCGGCGGCCAAATCCCGAGTCACAGCACTGCGTGAGGCTGGCGTCGATATTCTCGATCTGACCACCGGCGAGCCGGATTTCGACACTCCGGAACACATCAAGCAGGCCGCCTACGCCGCCATCGCCGCAGGCGACACCAAATACACCCCGACTCCCGGTGTACGGGCCTTGCGCGAGGCAGTGCAAAGCAAGCTCAAGGGCGAGAACCGTCTGGATTACCCGCTGGCGTCCATCGTGATTGCCAACGGCGCGAAACAGATCATCTACAACGCCTTTGCCGCAACCCTGGATGACGGCGATGAAGTGTTGGTGCCGGTTCCTTACTGGCCGTCGTTCCCGGACAGCGTGCGTTTCAGCGGCGGCGAACCGGTGTTCATCGAGTGCGGCCTGGCGCAGGGCTGCAAGCTGACGCCGATTCAACTGGAACAGCACATCACCGAGCGCACCCGCTGGCTGATTCTCAACGGCCCCGGCAACCCAAGCGGCGCGGTGTACAGCGAAGCAGAGCTGCTGGCGCTGGCCGAGGTGCTGCGCCGTCATCCGCAGGTGCTGGTATTGCTCGACGAACTCTACGAGCACATCCGTTTCGATGATCATTCGGCACTGAATTTGCTCAATGTGGCGCCGGATCTGCAAGCCCGCTGCCTGCTGGTGGGCGGCGTGTCCAAGACCTACGCCATGACCGGCTGGCGCATCGGCTTCGGCGCCGGGCCAAAAGAACTGACCACCGCGATGACTGTGGTGCAATCGCAGTCCACGTCCGGCGCCTCTTCGGTGGGGCAGGCGGCGGCATTGGCGGCGTTTGAGGGCGGGCTGGGATTTCTTCCCGAGCAGGTAGCGGCCTATCGGCAGCGCCGGGATTTGCTGGTCTCGGCATTGAGCGCCGTGGACGGCTTGCAAGTGCTGGAACCACAAGGCGGCTTCTTCGTGTTTGTGCGTTGCGCCGGTTTGCTTGGTCGCTTTCGCCCGGACGGCGTGCGCCTGGACAGCGACGCTGACGTGGTGGACTGGCTGCTGGAGTCCGGCGTTGCCGGTGTCGCGGGCAGCGCTTACGGCCTATCACCTTGGTTTCGCTTGTCCATCGCCACTGCCACCGCCAGCGTTGCCGAAGCGGGCCGACGTATCGCCGCTGCCTGTGAACGCCTGTTGATCGAGGCGCCGCAATGAGTCATTGGCTGGAATTGTTCGTTCACTGGACGGCGGGCTTTGGCCTCAACTACAGCTTTCTTCTGGATGCCTATCAACGTGGCTCCATGGTCGACGGCGCGCTGACCAGCATTTTGCTGTGCGCCTTCACCATCGTCGGCAGCCTGTTGGTCGGCGTCGCGCTGGCGGCGATGTTGACCTCGGGCAAAGGCTATCTGGCGACGCCGGCGCGGGTGTTCATCGAAGTCACCCGCAACACGCCGACGCTGGTGCAGCTGTACTGCGCGTTTCTGGTGCTGAACATGCTGTTGACCCAGGCGGTAGGCGCGGCCAATCCGCTGACGCCGTTTGCCTGGGTGGTGATCGTGATTTCCCTGCACAAAGGCGCGTTTCACGCTGAAGCCTTGCGCGCCGGCATCGAAGCGGTGCCCGCCGTGACCCTGGAAGCCGCCAGCTCCCTGGCGTTCAGCAGTCGCCAGTTGTTGTGGAACGTGCAGTTGCCGCTGGCCCTGCGCTTTGCGCTGCCGTCGCTGATCAACAATCTGATCGACCTGGTGAAAATGACCGCCGTTGCCTCGGCCATCGCTGTGGGCGACATCACTTACGCAGCGATCATGATCTGGACCCAGAGCGATAACGTGCTGGAACTGATGATTCTGATTCTCTCGTTCTTCGGCTTGCTGAGCTTTGTCGTCAATTGTGTTGGCCGCGCCCTTGAAGCGCGCCTGAGGATGCCCGGTTATGGCCATTGATTCATCTGCCGTTGCGCCGCTGGCCTGGCCGCGTCGCCACATGGGCAAGCTGGCCGTGCTGCTGGCCGCAGTGGCCTGGCTGATATTCGCCGCGCCGCACAGCCCGGTGTTTCTGGCTTTGGTGCAATGGTCCCCGGCGCTGGCCAAAGGCTTCGGGCAGAACATTCTGATCAGCCTGGTGGCCATCGGCCTGGGTTCGGTGATGGGGCTGTTGATCGGTGCCTTGGCGCTTTCACCGACCTGGCTGCTGCGTTTGCCGGCACGCATCTGGGTGCAGATCTTCCGCAATGCGCCGTGGCTGGTGCTGATCTACTTCACAACCTATGTATTCCCGTTCGAAATTCACATTGGCAGCTCGTACGTGTCGTTCCCGGATTGGGTAAAGGTAACTATCGGCCTGGCGCTGCCCGCCAGTGCCAACGTTGCGGAAATCTTCCGTGGCGCTATCGCCTCGATCCCCAGCACGCAATGGGAAGCGGCGCGTTCGCTGGCCTTTACGCGCTGGCAGATCTTCACTTCGATCATCCTGCCACAGTGCTTCAAACGCATGTTGCCGCCGTGGATGAACCTGTACGCGGTGATCACCATGGGCACGGCGCTGGCCTCGCTGGTGGGCGTGCATGACGTGATCGACACGGCGCAGATCGCCAGCAACACCGTCAACCAGACCGGTTTTACCGTGCTGATCTACTTCAGCTTGCTGGCGTTGTTCTTCGCTTATTGCTACCCGATTTCCCGACTGACCCAACGCCTGGAGCGCCGTTATGCCTTCTATTGAAACCGCTTCGCAGCCCTTGGTCAGCCTGCGTGACCTGCATTTGTCGTTCGGCAGCAATCATGTGCTCAAAGGCATCGACCTTGACGTGCAGCGCGGCCAGGCGGTGTCGATCATTGGCCCGTCCGGCTCGGGCAAATCGACAATCCTGCGCTGCATCACCGGGCTGTTGCCAACCCAGCGCGGCACGATTCGGGTTGGCGACACCGAAGTGGACAAGCTGGCCAACGAAGCGCAGCGCATCGAACTGCGCAAACGCGTGGGTTTTGTGTTTCAGCAATACAACCTGTTTCCGCATCTGTCGGTGCTGGAAAACCTGGTGATCGCGCCCCGCAAGGTGCTGGGTCGTAATCGCGCCGACGCCGAGCAGGAAGCCCGCGCACTGCTGGCCAAGGTTCGCATGGAGCACAAGGCCGACGCGTATCCGGGGCAACTGTCCGGCGGACAGCAACAGCGGGTGGCAATCGCCCGTGCTTTGGCCATGCGTCCGCAACTGATCCTGTTCGATGAGGTGACCTCGGCACTGGACCCGGAAACCGTTGGTGAAGTGCTGACGGTGATTCGCGAGCTGACCGAAGAGGGCATGACCTGCGTGCTGGTCACCCACGAAATGCGTTTTGCCGAGGAAATCAGCGACGTGGTGTATTTCACCGAAAACGGCCTGATTGTCGAACATGGCAGTGCCGAGCAGATTTTCCAGCACCCGACCAGTGAACGAACTCACGAATTCCTGCGCCATGCCCTGGGCGATGCCGGACGGCGTCCGGTGCCCAAGGGTGATCCGTTTTTGCTGAGCAATATCAGCCGATACAGCTTGTCCGTTTGAATGACCAGAAGACCTGCGAAGCAGGCGTTACCTGCGTGCAGTTTTATAAAAAACCGACTGCAATGACCTCCCAGGAGTATTTTTCATGACTACCGAAAACCGTGCCCAAGCCATCGAGACGCTTCTCGAACAAGTCCGTGTCATCAACCAGCGCGGCGTAGACCGTGCGGCGCTGCAAGAAATCATCGGCCTGCTGGAGGGGCTGGCCGCGCGTCACGATCTGTTCAATTTCGACGCGTTCCCGTCGCCGGTGCCGGGCGAGGGCGACACTGCCTTTCGCTACCGCCTGAACGATGATGGCGAGACGCCGACGCTGTACATGAACTCGCTGCTGCCGGGCAAGAAAACCCTGCCGCACAATCACGAAACCTGGGCGGTGATCGTTGCCGTGCAGGGCCAGGAAATCAATTACGTGTGGGCGCGTAGCGACGACGGCAGCGATCCGCAGTACGCCAGACTGGTGCTGGACAAGGAAGTGGTGGTTCAGCCGGGGACGCCAATCGGTTTCCTGGGTGATGATCTGCACGGCATCCTCGTTGAAGGCGAAACACCGACATTGCACTTCCATTTGTACGGTCGTCCGCTGGAATCGTTGAATGGTCGTTATGGCGTCAACGAAGAAGGTCGCGTGCTCAATTACAACGCCTCGCAAATGGCCCCTTCGATCAAGGCCTATGCATGATCGACTTTTATTACTGGCCCACCGGTAATGGCCTGAAAGTCGCCATCCTGCTCGAAGAACTCGGGCAGGAGTACCGCACGCTGCCAATCAACATTCGCATCGGCGAGCAGAAGCAGGACAGCTTCCAGCGCCTGAGCGCCAATGGGCGCATTCCGGCGATTGTCGATCATGAGCCGGATGCCGGTAATGCACCGCTGAGCCTGTTCGAGTCCGGCGCGATCCTCAATTACCTGGCCAGCAAGGCCGGGCGCTTTGTGCCTGCCGCTGACAGCGTTGAACGCCAGCGGGTGCAGGAATGGCTGTTCTGGCAGGTCGGGCATATCACGCCGTATCTGAGCCAGTTGCAGCTGTTCAAGGAAAAGGCCCCCGAGCCGATTCCGTTTGCCCTGGACCTGCTCAACGCCGAAGCGACGCGCCTGTATGGCGTGCTGGAAAAACGTCTTGGCGAGGTGCCGTTTGTGGCGGGGGAATACTCCATCGCCGATATGGCGATTTTCCCGTGGATTCAGCCGCTGCGTCAGGGCCAGGATCTGGCTCGCTATCCCCATATCGACGCCTGGCGCGAACGCATCAAGACCCGTCCGGCTGTGCAGCGTGCGTATGCCAAGGGTCGTGAAGTGGCGGCGGCGGAGCGGTCGTTGGTCTTGCAGTAAAGCTGCCCGTTGGAGCGAGCAAGCTCGCTCCCACAGGTTCTATTTCTGAGCAGTATTCATAACAAACCAGAGAACCCCATGAGCCAAATCATCACCCCGGCGCAGCTTCAGCACTGGCTGTTCGATGGACAGGAAATCGCTCTGTTCGACGTACGCGAGCATGGTCAGTATGGCGAGGCGCACCTGTTTCACGGGCAGAACCTGCCGTACAGCCGACTGGAACTGGAAGTGCCGCGCCTGGCGCCCAATCCTGTCGTGCGTCTGGTGATCTACGATCAGGACGGCACGGAGTTGGCGGCGCGGGCCGCAGTGCGTCTTGAAGCCCTGGGCTACACGCAGGTGCACATTCTGCAAGGCGGCGCGGAGGGTTGGCAGGCGGCCGGCTTGCAGTTGTTCGCCGGGGTGCATGTGCCGTCCAAGGCGTTTGGCGAGCTGGTGGAAGAGGCCAGTCACACGCCGCACATCAGCGCTGGCGAACTGGCCGACTGGCAGGCGCGAGGCGAGCCGCTGTTGCTGCTGGATGGCCGGCCGTTCGATGAATACCGCAAGATGACCATTCCCGGCTCGATCTGCTGCCCTAACGGCGAACTCGGTTACCGCTTGCCGGAGCTGCTGCAGGACGAAACCACGCCCATCGTCGTCAACTGCGCCGGTCGCACCCGCAGCATCATCGGCGCGCAGACCTTGATCGATCTGGGCGTGAAAAATCCGGTTTATGCTCTGGAAAACGGTACCCAAGGCTGGTTTCTCGCTGACTTGCAACTGGAGCACGGCAGCAGCCGTCGTTATCCGGACGCGGTATCGCCGCTCGCGCTGGACAAACAACGCAACGCTGCGCAGGCGCTGGCTCGGCGCGCTGGGGTCAGCACGGTGAGTGCCGAGGCGGCAGCGAGCTGGGCCGCCGATGCGCAGCGCAGTCTGTTTCTGTGTGACGTGCGCACTGCTGAGGAATTCGCCGCTGGCACGTTGCGCGGTGCGCAACATACGCCTGGCGGGCAGTTGATTCAGTCCACCGATTTGTATGTCGGCGTGCGTCATGCGCGCCTGGTGCTGGTGGACAGCGACGGCATTCGTGCGCCGATTGTTGCCAGTTGGCTACGCCAGTTGGGCCACGATGCTTATGTGCTGGAAGGCGGAATTGATTCGGGCTTTGCCCTGGATGCAGCGCGTCTGGTTTCCGGGCCGTCGTTGCCGATCATCAGCGCACACGAGTTGCGCGATGCGCTGAAAGACGCCGCCGTGGCTGTGATCGATCTGCGCCCGAGCATGAGCTTTCGCAAGGGCCACATTCAGGGCTCGCGCTGGTCGATTCGGCCGTTGCTCGCCGCCGCAGTTGCCGACGAGCACAGACCGTTGGTATTGGTCGCTGACAGCCCGGAAGTCGCCCGTCTGGCCGCGCTGGAACTGCCTGACGCTCAACGTGTTCATGTGCGGTTGCTGGACGGCGGATTGCAGGCCTGGCAGAGCGCGGGTCTGGCGGTAGTCGAAGATGCCGCCGCGCTACCGGATGAGCACTGCATCGACTTTCTGTTTTTCACCCATGACCGCCACTCTGGCAACAAGGATGCGGCCCGGCAGTATCTGGCGTGGGAAATCGGCTTGTTGGCGCAGATGACCGACACGGAAATTGCCAGCCTCAAACCGCTCAATGCAAAAAAGCTTGAGCGCTCGCAGGCAGATCCTTGGGTGCGGACCCGGCTGATTCACGCCGCGCGTACTGAAAAGGGCAGCGGCGGGCGCGGGGTAAATGTGCCGGTCACGCGCTTGAGCACGGTGCTGTTCGACAGCCTCGGGCAGATGCGCGACGCGCGCAAACGCCGGGACAGCGAGCGCGTATTGAGTTATGGCGCCCGTGGCAATCCAACTGCATTCGCCCTGGAGGATCTGGTCAGCGAGCTGGAAGGCGGTCACCGCACCAAGCTGTTCGCCACCGGCCTGGCCGCCGTGGCGCAGACCTTTCTGGCGTATCTGCGGCCCGGCGATCATGTGCTGATTACCGATGCGGTGTACGGCCCGGTTCGGCGCCTGGCCACGGACTTTCTGCAACCATTCGGCATCGAGGTGGAGTATTTCGCCGCCGATGGGCGAGGCATCGAAGGCCAACTGCGCGGCAATACCAAAATGGTCTACGCCGAAGTGCCGGGTTCGCTGCTGTATGAACTGTGCGATCTGCCGGCGATTGCTGCGTTGTGCAAACCACGGGGCATTCTGCTCGCCGTAGACAACACCTGGGGTTCTGGTTACCTGTACCGGCCGCTGACCCTTGGCGCGGACATTTCGATCATGGCGCTGACCAAATATGTGTGTGGCCACAGTGATGTGGTCATGGGCAGCGTTTGCACCACGCAAGCGGTCTGGTCGGCATTGGCGCGCATGAGCGACAGTTTCGGCAATACCGTCAGCCCGGACGATGCGTATCTGGTGCTGCGCGGCGCACGAACCCTGGCCGCACGCATGGAAGTGCATGAGCGCCAGGCGCTGGAAATCGCCCAGTGGCTGCAAGCCCGGCCGCAGGTCAAGCGGGTGTTCCATCCGGCCTTGAACGATCACCCGGATCACGCGTTGTTCAAGCGCGATTTCAGCGGCAGCAACGGCTTGTTGTCCTTCGAACTGGCGGATGCCGAGCCTGCGCAACTGGAGCGTTTTATCGGTGCTCTGGAGCTGTTTGGCCTGGGCGCTTCATGGGGCGGTTACGAAAGCCTGATCACTGTGGCGGATGTCAGTGATCGCAACAATGTGGCCGACAAGGCCCTGAATCCGCTGTTGCGCCTCCATATCGGGCTGGAAGATGTGGCTGCGTTGCAAGAGGACTTGAGCCGAGGTTTCGCCGCGCTAAAAGGGTGATGACAGGAGTAAATGTTATTTTATAACACTTACAATTTGAGCTATGTAATACTGTAACAAATCGTTGCTGGTTACTCGCTCATGAAAGCTCCCCGTGTCCCCTCTATCTCTGGTTCAGTGCTGGCCCAACCCGCCTGGAAGCGGATAGCTCTGGCGCTGGCAATGCTGGTGCTGCTCTGGCTGGCCATCGTTTGGGCGGTGGCCATTCCATGAGCGCCGCCATTGCCTTGAACGACCTGACCGTCGCCTACGAACGCCGTCCCGCTGTGCATCACGTCACCGGGCGTTTCGAGGCCGGTAGCCTGACGGCCATTGTCGGCCCCAATGGCGCTGGCAAATCGACCCTGATCAAAGCCATCGCCGGAACCATGAAACCGGCTGCGGGCCATGTGGATCGAGGCCATCTGGCGGCGAAAACCCTGGGCTATCTGCCTCAGGCCGCGGAGATTGACCGCAGCTTCCCCTTGAGTGTCGCCGACACCGTGGCCATGGGCGCCTGGCACAGCATCGGCCCGTTTCGTGGCTTGAGTCGGAATCTGGCTCGACGCACCCAGGCCTCATTACAGGCCGTGGGGCTGGACGGTTTTGAAGCGCGCAGCATTGGTTCGTTGTCGGCGGGGCAATTCCAGCGGGTGTTGTTCGCCCGCTTGCTGTTGCAGGACGCCTCGGTGATTTTGCTCGACGAGCCGTTCAACGCCATCGACGCCCGTACCACGCGGGATCTGCTGGAGTTGGTGCGCGTCTGGCATGGCCAGGGGCGTACGGTGATTGTCGTGCTGCACGACATCGACCAGGTTCGCCAGCACTTTCCGCAGACTCTGTTGATGGCTAGGGAAGCGATTGCTTGGGGCGCCACCGCTGATGTGTTGAGCGTTGTGAACCTGCGCAAGGCGCGCAACATGGCCGAGTTCTGGAGTGCCGACGCCGAGCTGTGCGTGCTGGATGCTGAAGACGAGCAGGAGCGCCGGGCATGATCCTGTATTCAATGCTGGTCGAACCCTTCGTCGAATTCGGCTTCATGCGCCGAGCCCTGGTCGCCTGTCTGGCATTGGGTATCGGTTCCGGCCCGGTGGGCGTGTTGCTGATGCTGCGGCGCATGAGTCTGGTGGGCGACGCCATGAGTCATGCAGTGCTGCCGGGTGCGGCGCTGGGCTTTCTGTTTTTCGGTTTGTCGTTGCCCGCGATGGGCATTGGCGGGTTGATCGCCGGTCTGGCCGTGGCGCTGCTGTCCGGGCTGGTCAGTCGGCTGACCAGCCTGCGTGAAGACGCCAGTTTCGCCAGTTTCTATCTCACGTCACTGGCCGCCGGGGTGATGATCGTTTCGCTGCATGGCTCCAACGTCGATCTGCTGCATGTGCTGTTCGGCACCATTCTCGCCATCGACGCCGACGCGATTTATATGGTTGGCGGCATCGCTTCCTTTACCGTGCTGCTGCTGGCGTTGATCTATCGGCCATTGGTGCTGGAGTGTTTCGATCCCGGTTTTCTGCGCGCGGTGGGTGGGCGAGGTTCGCTGTATCACGTGCTGTTTCTGTTGCTGGTGGTGCTCAATCTGGTGGCGGGCTTCCAGGCGCTGGGCACGCTGATGGCGGTCGGCATGATGATGCTGCCGGCCACGGCGGCGCGTTTTTGGGCCACTTCTCTGAGTGCGCTGGTGTTGATTTCGACGTTGGTCGCGACGCTCTCAGGCTTGATCGGCTTGATCATTTCTTACCATCTGGGCGTCGCTTCCGGCCCGGCGATTGTCCTGACCGCCAGCGCTTTCTACGGGTTTTCCCTGTTGTTCGGTCGCACCGGCATCCTGCGGCAACTGTTCCCCAAACCCCATCTCGCTCACTGAAACCGAAGGAAATGTCATGAAGAACTCCATGCTGTTGAGCTCAATGGCAGCTTTTGCGCTGTCTGCGTTTAGTCTGCTGGCCCAGGCCAAGCCCGTTGAAGCGGTGGCTTCGTTCACGGTGATTGCCGACATGGTGCATAACGTTGGCGGTGATCGGGTGCATGTCACCTCGTTGATCGGACCAAACGGCGATCCCCATGTCTACGAGCCGACCCCGGCCGATGCCCAGGCCCTGAAAAAGGCCGACGTGGCGTTCGTCAGTGGTTTGCATCTGGAAGGCTGGCTGGACCGTTTGATCAAGGCCTCGGGCTATAAAGGCCAGCCGGTGGTGCTGTCGGATGGCATCAAGACCCGCAGTATGGAAGAAGACGGCAAGCGCATCACCGATCCTCACGCCTGGAATAGCGCCGCCAATGGTGTGATCTACGTGCGCAATATCGTTGCAGCCTTGAAGAAGGCCGATCCCGAGGGTGCCAGCGTCTACCAGGCTAATGGCGAGCGCTACATGGCGCAGTTGCAGGAACTGGACAGCTACGCCCGGGCGCAGATTCAGTCGATTCCCGCCGCCAAACGCAAAGTGCTGACCTCCCACGATGCCTTTGGTTACTTCGGCGATGCTTATGGCGTGACTTTCCTGTCGCCGCTGGGATTTTCCACCGAGTCAGAAGCGTCGGCGGCAGACGTCGGCAAGTTGATCCGCCAGATCAAGGCCGAGCATGTCAGTGCCTACTTCTTTGAAAATTCCGGCGACCCGCGTCTGGTCAAACAGATCGCCGACGCCAGCGGTGCCAAGCCGGGCGGCGAACTGTACGTCGAATCCCTGTCGCCCGCCGACGGCCCGGCAGCGAGCTATGCGCAGATGTTTCGCTACAACGTCGACAAGCTGACGGCGGCGATGAAGGGGCAGTGAATCCAATTCAGTCCCGTTGGAGCAGGGCATGCAGGGTTTAGACTTGGAGTTCCCACTTCCTTGTGGGAGAGGACTTGTCCTCGATGGCTGTCATTTCAGCGCTGCATATGTGGCAGGCGGATCAAGGTCGCCCCGGCTGGCTATCGAGGACAAGTCCTCTCCCACACCAGACGGCCAGACATTCCGACCATAGAATCCCTACCAGATTCGGTCACTTCCCGATAAATTTGAACACCGTGGTCTGGGTGTAGGTCCTGCCCGGATCCAGGCGTGTGCTCGGGAATTTCGGCTGGTTCGGCGCATCCGGGTAGTGTTGGGTTTCCAGGGTGAACGCGCCCCAGTGTGGATAGACCTTGCCAGCCTTGCCGTGGATGCTGCCATCGAGGAAGTTGCCGGTGTACAGCTGCACGCCGGGTTCGCTGGTGAACAACTGCAAGCGACGCCCGGATTGCGGGTCGCTGACCTCGGCGGCGAGTTTGCTCACGTCGCCTTTGGTGTCCAGCACCCAGTTGAAATCAAAGCCGCCTTGCTTGGGTTCGGCGTATTTCAACTGCTGATGATCGGCCTTGATGTTCTTGCCGATTGCCGTGGGCTTGAGAAAGTCCATGGGCGTACCGCTGACAGCGGGCAACTCACCGGTGGGGATCAACTTCTCATTCACCGGGGTGTAATGCGAAGCGTGCAGGGTTGCGACCTGCTTGAGCACGTCGCCATTGCCAGCGCCGGCCAGGTTGAAGTAGCTGTGGTTGGTCAGGTTCAGCACCGTCGGTTTGTCGGTGCTGGCGCGGTACTGAATGCGCAGTTCGTTTTTCTCGTTCAGGCTGTAGGTGACTTCGGTATTCAGTGCGCCGGGAAAGCCCATTTCGCCATCGGCCGACAGGTAAGTCAGTTTCACGCCTACCCAGCCATTGCCGTTGCTTGGCTCGGCTTTCCAGACCCGTTTGTCAAAACCCTGAGTACCGCCGTGCAAGGCGTTGGTCTTGTCATTTTGCGGAACCTGATAGGTCTTGCCGTCGAGGCTGAACTGGCCACCCGCCAGGCGGTTGCCAAAACGACCGATGGTCGCGCCGAAATACACTGTGCCGTTGTTCTGATAACCCTGCACATCGTCGAAACCCAGCACCACATCGTCGACCTTGCCATTTTTGTCCGGCACCAGCAGCGACTGCAGCGTCGCGCCATAAGTAATGACATTGGCTTCGATGCCATGGCTGTTGCGCAAGGTGTACTTCTCGACGGCGGTGCCATCGCTGGTCGCACCAAAGGCGCTGTGTGCACTGGAAAGCCCGGCCGCGTTGGCCGTCAGGGTTGCGATCATCAGAGACAGTCCAAAGCTGCTGAGCAGAGAAGAGGGTTTCATGGGTTGTTCTACCTTTTTTTGTTGTTTTGCGCAGTACCGAGGATTCGGTCTGCAGTGGGGAACGGGTAAACCTCATTTGATTGGTAAGACTATTCGTCCGCTATTTTCCTGATAAATGGATTTATAGACGAAAAAAGCCTGCTTGAAAATTTAATCGTAATACTATTTAGTAGCTGGACGAGACTATTGGTTCTCATCAGCGTCTGAAAAAGTCGATTTCAGGGCTGTTGAGCTGGCTTGACGCTCAATCATGTGATGATTAGCCTCGATCTGCGGAAAAACCGCGCAGCGAGGCGTACGCATCATGAGCAGTAATTTCCACGCGTCGACGGTGGATCGGTTGGGAACCTGGATCGCGGCGGGCAATGTGTCCCCCGGACAGGTGCTGAAGGTTGAGGCGGTATTGGCCGAAGAGTTGGGCGTCAGTCGAACGGTGATTCGTGAGGCGATCAAGACGCTGGTCGCCAAAGGGTTGCTGGAAGTCGGGCCCAAGGTCGGTACACGGGTCATGCCGATGCGCAGCTGGAATCTGTTCGATCCGCAGGTGGTGGGTTGGCTGGCACGCAAGGGTTTGTCGCAAGGGTTTGTGATGGATCTGCTCGACCTGCGCCGCACCATCGAGCCGATGGCGGTGCGTTGGGCCTGTGAACGGGCCAGTCCGGAGCAGATTTTAGAGATCCAGACGGCGTACGAGGCCCTGGCGATATCCGTGGCGGACAAGGGCGATTACAACCTGGCGGATCGTCGTTTTCACGAGGCGGTGCTGGCGGCCAGTCACAACCAGTTCATCGAGCAGATGTTGCCGGCGCTGGGTGCGTTGCTGGCGGTGTCGTTCGAAGTGACCTCGGCAGTGCCGGGTGAATTAGGCAAGACGCTGCCGCTGCATAAGGATCTTGCCGATGCGATTGCCACACGGGATGCGGCGCGCGGTGTCTGGGCATGCATGACCCTGATCGAACAGGCGGCAGTGGTAATTGCCGGTTTTTTCTCCAGTCAGGCCGCCGCGCAATCGGCGGAGTAAACGCAGTACCGATTAACTAAAAAAATAATAACAAGGGTGATTTTATGCACTGGCAGCCCGTAACCGAGCACCGTTTCATGCTGGCCGAAGGCCCGTTCTGGGACCGTGAAACCCTGGCGTTGTATTGGGTGGATATCGCAGCGCGGCTGGCCTGCCGTCTGGTTGATGGTCACTTTCGCAAATGGCGGATGCCCGAAGCGGTATCTGCATTCATCCCCACCCATACTGGCGATGCGCTGGTAACCCTGGCCAGCGGCGTCTACCGCCTGGATCTTGATTCCCCCGCCGATGAGCCGCGCCTGCGTCTGCTGTGCGTGGCCGATCCGGTCAGCGGCAATCGCGCCAATGAAGCCCGCTGCGACGCGCAGGGCCGTCTGTGGCTGGGCAGCATGCAGAACAATCTGGATGAAGAGGGTGGCGACTTGCCGCTCAAGCGCCGCTCAGGCGGTCTGTTCCGCATCGATCATGATGCCAGCGTCACGCCGTTGCTCGCCGGGCAAGGCATCGTCAACACCATGCTGTGGAATACCGATGGCGATGTGCTGTACAGCGCCGACAGTCTGGACGGGGTGATCTACCGTTATCCGATCCGCGCTGACGGCCGGCTGAGTCCGCGCGAAGTCTGGGCGGGCGAGCATGCTCGCGGCACGCCGGACGGTTCAGCCATGGACGCCGAAGGGTTTGTCTGGAACGCCCGCTGGGACGGCCATTGCCTGATCCGCTTCGCCCCGGACGGCAGCGTTGACCGGCTGGTGGAATTGCCGGTCAGCCATCCCACCAGTTGCGTATTCGGTGGTCCGGATCTTTCGACGTTGTATGTCACCAGCGCTGCGCCCGCCGATGCTCGCGGTCAGTTTGACGGCGCGTTATTGATGGCAGATGTGGGTGTGCAGGGACTGGCCTGTCACCGTTTTGCAGGATGAATTCGCTGTGCTCAGGATGCCGTGACACTAGGTTACATAGTCGGCATTCATAATATGATATGACTGTTTTCTGTTGTTTTGACGTCCTTGCGGTGTCCCGACAACCCCACCGCTGGACGCTGTAGCTATTCAATAAAAATAAGGAGTTAGCTATGTTGAGTCGCCATGGGATTCGCTCCCTGTGCTGTGTTGCCGTTGCCACTGCCGTTCTGGGCATGAGCGGCATTTCCTCCGCTGCCGATAAAATCAAGATCGGCTTTCTGGTCAAGCAAGCCGAAGAACCCTGGTTCCAGACCGAATGGGCTTTTGCCGAGAAAGCCGGGAAGGATCATGGTTTCGAGGTCATAAAAATCGCCGTGCCAGACGGTGAAAAAACCCTTTCTGCTATCGACAGCCTCGCCGCCAACGGCGCCAAGGGCTTTGTCATCTGCCCGCCGGATGTTTCCCTGGGCCCGGCCATTGTCGCCAAGGCCAAGGCCAATGGCATGAAAGTCATGGCTGTGGATGATCGCTTCGTCGATGCCAGTGGCAAATTCATGGAAGACGTGCCGTACCTGGGCATGGCCGCTTTCGAAGTGGGTCAGCAACAGGGCGCCGCCATGGCTGCCGAAGCGAAGAATCGCAGCTGGGACTGGAAAGAAACCTACGCGATCATCAACACCTACAACGAGCTGGATACGGGTAAAAAGCGCACCGACGGTTCCGTCGATTCGCTGACCAAGGCTGGCCTGCCGCTGGATCACATCATCTACGCGCCGCAGAAAACCCTCGACGTACCCGGCAGCATGGACTCCACCAACTCGGCCTTACCTAAACTGCCGGCCAGCGCCAAGAATCTGATCATCGGCGGCATGAATGACAACACGGTTCTGGGTGGCGTGCGCGCCACCAGCACCAATGGTTTCAGCGCCAAGAATGTCATCGGGATCGGCATCAACGGCACCGACGCCATCGACGAATTGAAGAAGAAGGAAAGTGGCTTCTTCGGTTCGATGCTGCCAAGTCCGGACAAAGAAGGCTACAACACGGCCTTGCAGATGTACGAATGGGTCAAGGATGGCAAGGAACCTCCGAAGTACACCGCGATGGAAGACGTGACATTGATTACCCGGGCCAACTTCAAGGAAGTACTGACCAAGATCGGTTTGTACAAGTAACCGCCCGGCGTCGTCCTGAGGCCTGAATGTCAGGCCTCCATCTGCAAGTCCTCGCGCCCTCCATCGATGGCGCGAGGTGGAGGTTTCCATGCAACAACTGGCCACTGAACAGCATCCATCCGCCGGCAGCTTGCGATTCAACGGGATCGGCAAGACCTTTCCCGGTGTGCGTGCGCTGTCGGACATCAACTTTGAGGCCCGTCCGGGCAGCGTCCATGCCTTGATGGGCGAAAACGGCGCGGGCAAGTCCACGCTGCTGAAGATTCTTGGCGGTTCCTATCAGCCCAACAGCGGCAGCCTGTCCATCGGCGGGCAGGACAAGGTCTTCAAGTCCACGGCAGACAGCATTGCTGCCGGGGTCGCGGTGATTCATCAGGAACTGCAACTGGTTCCGGAAATGTCCGTCGCCGAAAACCTGTTGCTGGGTCACATGCCTAACCGCTGGGGCATGGTCAACCGCCGGGCCATGGTGCGCCGCGCCCGGGAACTGCTCAAAGGCCTGGCCGACGAAATCGACCCGAACACCCGCCTGGGCGATTTGTCCCTCGGCCAGCGTCAGTTGGTGGAGATCGCCAAGGCCATGTCCCGTAACGCCCATGTCATCGCCTTCGATGAACCCACCAGCAGTCTGTCGGCGCGGGAAATCGACCGTTTGATGGCGATCATCGTCAGATTGCGCGACGAAGGCCGGGTCATCCTCTATGTGTCGCACAGAATGGAAGAAATCTTCCGGGTCTGCGATGCAGTGACAGTGTTCAAGGATGGTCGCTTCGTGCGCACCTTCGAGGACATGGCCGATCTGGATCACGATCGTCTGGTGACCTGCATGGTCGGTCGCGACATCCAGGATATCTACAACTACCGCCCGCGTCAGCATCAGGGGCCAAGTTTGCGGGTGACGGGGCTCATGGGGCCGGGGCTGCAGGAACCGGTGAGTTTCGCAGTAGAGAAGGGCGAAGTGCTGGGCTTTTTCGGCCTGGTGGGCGCTGGCCGTACCGAACTGTTCCGCATGCTTTCCGGCCTGACTCGCAGCAAGGCAGGCGTGCTGCAGATCGAGGGCAAAGCGCTGGAGCTCAAGTCGCCGCGTGACGCCATCGCCGCCGGGATTTTGCTGTGCCCGGAGGATCGCAAGAAAGAGGGCATCGTGCCGCTGTCCAGCGTGCAGGAAAATATCAATATCGGCGCGCGACCGCGTCACGTCAGCCTGGGTTGCCTGATTCAAGGACGCTGGGAGCGCGACAACGCCAAGGCGCAGATCAAGTCCATGAACGTCAAGACGCCTTCGGCGGACCAGCAAATGCTGTTCCTGTCCGGCGGCAATCAACAGAAGGCGATTCTCGGGCGCTGGCTGTCGATGCCCATGAAAGTGCTGCTGCTGGATGAGCCGACCCGCGGCATCGACATCGGCGCGAAATCCGAGATCTATCAGATCATTCATAACCTTGCCGCCGATGGCATTGCGGTCATCGTCGTGTCCAGCGACCTGATGGAAGTGATGGGCATTGCCGACCGGATCCTGGTCATGAGCGAGGGCGCCATCACTGGCGAGCTTGCCCGCGACGAGGCTGATGAAGCACGACTGCTGCAACTGGCACTGCCGCGAACCCGCGTCTGAACCTGGCCAAAACACCGTGAAAAATAAAAAAGAGGTGCGTATGTCTACCGAAACCAGCCTGACAGCTCCACGCCAGGGTCTCAATTTGCGTCGCTTCATCGACGACTGGGCAATGTTGATGGCTGCCGTGGGCATCTTCGTGCTCTGCGCGCTGCTGATCGACAACTTCATGTCGCCGCTGAACATGCGGGGTCTGGGCCTGGCGATTTCCACGGTGGGCATCGCTGCCTGCACCATGCTGTTCTGCCTGGCTTCCGGGCATTTCGATTTGTCCGTGGGTTCGGTACTTGCCTGCTCCGGGGTCATCGCCGGCATCGTCATGCGCGACACCGACAGCCTGTTCCTGGGGATTTCGGCCGCCTTGGCCATGGGCCTCGTCGTAGGGCTGGTCAACGGCATCGTGATTGCCAAACTGCGCATCAACGCACTGATCGCAACGCTGGCGACCATGCAGATCGTCCGTGGCCTGGCCTATATCTTCTCCAACGGCAAGGCCGTCGGGGTGATGAACGAAGACTTCTTCGTGTTCGGCAACGGCCAACTGTACGGCGTCCCGGTGCCGATCCTGATCACCATCGCCTGCTTCGCGTTCTTTGGCTGGTTGCTCAACTACACGACGTACGGGCGCAACACCCTGGCCATCGGCGGCAATCAGGAAGCCGCGTTGCTGGCGGGCGTGCATGTGGACCGCACCAAGATCATCATCTTCGCCGTGCATGGCCTGGTCGGCGCACTGGCCGGCGTGGTCCTTGCTTCGCGGATGACCTCCGGGCAACCGATGATCGGCCAGGGTTTCGAGCTGACCGTGATTTCGGCCTGCGTACTGGGCGGGGTTTCGTTGAGCGGCGGCATCGGCATGATTCGCCACGTCATTGCCGGGGTGCTGATTCTGGCGATCATCGAAAACGCCATGAACCTGAAGAACATCGACACCTTCTATCAATACGTGATTCGCGGTTCGATCCTGCTGCTGGCGGTGATCATTGACCGGATGAAGCGTCGGTAAGGCTATCGTGTAGGACTGGCTTCAGCCGGGAGGAAGGCATTCTCAACACAGAAACCACCTTGAATGTACCGGCCTCCTCGCGGATAAATCCGCTCCTACGGACCGCTGATTCGCGACGAAGCAGGAACGTGTTGTGTCAGGCAGACCGCTATCGCTGCCTCGCGCCGCTCGTAAACTCCCACATCTAGTCGCGTGATCTAATGCGATTTTTGGGAGGCCCCAAAAACATGAAATCTCCTACGGAAATTAAAAGATTGGCGAGCCCGCTGTAACTAATTAGAATGATTCTCATTTTAATTGGCGACATGCGCAGTGGGCCGTTCAGCATGAGGCAAGCAGCAGGGCCGTCAGAGGCCACTCTGGAAAATTTCTACCGTGAGCACCGCAGCTGGCTGGAAAACTGGCTGCGGGCGCGACTGGGCAATGCGTGGGATGCCGCTGACCTGAGCCAGGATACGTTTGTCCGGGTTCTGGCCAGCCAGCACAGCGAACCGCTGACCCAACTGCGTGAACCCCGCGCGTATCTGCTGACGGTCGGCAAGCGCTTGCTGGTCAATCACTATCAGCGTCGCAGCCTTGAACAGGCTTATCTTCAGGCTTTGGCGACCTTGCCCGAAACCGTCATTCCGTCCCCCGAACAACGCTGGGTTCTGCTGGAAACCCTGCAAGCCCTGGATGAATTGCTCGACGCGTTGCCTCAGGCGGTGCGCCGGGCGTTTCTATGGGCGCAACTGGAAGGCTTGGGCTACGCGCAGATTGCGCAGCGGCTGAACGTGTCCGAACGCACCGTAAAACGTTACATGGCCCAGGCTTACACCCATTGCCTGATGGCCGAGCTGTGAGCAGTCTCGCGCCGTCGCGCCGGGTGGCCGAAGATGCCGCGTACTGGCTGGTGCTGCTGGAATCCGGCGCTGCCAGCGACGAAGACCGCGCGCAACTGCAACGCTGGCGCGAGCAGTGCCCCAGTCACGAACAGACCTGGCAAAAAGCCCAGGGGCTGCGCGGCAGATTTTCCGCACTGCCCGGCGAACTGGCACTGGCCAGCCTCGACCGCCCGACGCTTGGCCGCCGCACCGTCCTCAAGCGAACCTTGATCGTCGCCGCGCTGCTGCCTGGCGGCTGGCTGCTCAGCCAGCACGCCCCGGTGGCAGCATGGCGCGCTGATTTGCGCACGGTGGCCGGCGAGCGCAAGGAGTTGCGTCTGCCCGATGGCAGTCTGTTGCAACTGGATACCGCCAGCGCGGTGGATATCGACGTTGCCACCCGCAGCCTCGCCCTGATCGACGGCGAGCTGGCCTTGAATATGGCGGCGAACACGGCTGCCATCGCCATCGAAACCCCGGCAGGACGCATTCTGGCCAACGACGCCGAGCTTTGCGTGCGTCTGGACGGGCAGGGCTGTCGGGTTTCAGTCTGGCGCGGCAGTGTCGATCTGTTCCCGCAAAACGGCTTGAGCGCGCGCTTGCACGGCGGCCAGCAAACCACCATGAACGCCTCCTCCGTGGCGCCGTTGCACAGCTTCGACACCCGACAGCCAGGCTGGCGCGAAGGTGTGCTCAGCGTCGAAAACCAGCCCCTTGGGCTGTTCCTTGCCGAACTGAGCCGGTATCGGCCCGGTGTCCTGCGTTGGGAACCGGCGCTGGATGCCTTGAAAGTCACCGGCACCTTCCGCCTCGACGATACCGACAAGATCCTGTTGCTGCTGGCCGCCAGCCTGCCGGTGCAGGTGCAGACGCGCACCCGCTATTGGGTCACGCTGACGCCGCGCAAAATTTCTGCCTGAGCCGTGTCCCTTTTTTTGACCTCGCCTGTCATTGCTCTCAAGTGAACGAAATAAGAGAGTGTCCCGATGCCCGCAGTTTTTCTTCGACGTCTGCGCCTGACCCATCTGGGCATGCGTCCCTTGCTTCAAATGAGTTGCCACGCCAGCGTTCTGGTCGGGCTGGGTGCGGGTTCGGTGCTGGTCGCGCCGGCATGGGCCGAAGAGGGCGCCAGGCACAATTATCAGATCCCCGCCGGAAGCCTGAGCGCGGCATTGAACCGCTTTGCTGCGCAGGCTGGCGTCAGTCTTTCGGTTGATCCAGCCTTGGTCGCCGGTCGCAATACCGCCGGGCTGACGGGCGACTATGCGCCCCAGGAAGGTTTTGCCCGCCTGCTGCAAGGCACTGGCCTGCAATTGCAGCCGGTCGCCGATCAGTCCTACACCTTGATTGCGGCACCGACCAGCGAAAATGGCTCGATGCTGCTGCCACAAACCTCCATTGACGGCAGCCGCTTTGATCAGCAGGGCGATGTGTACTCTGGCGGGCAAGTCACGCGGCGCGGCAATCAAGGCATGCTCGGTGATCATGACTTCATGGAAACGCCGTTCAACCTGACGTCCTACACCAGCACCACAGTAAAAAACCAGCAGGCTCGTACCTTGGGCGACGTGGTAGCCAACGATCCTTCGGTGCGTACCACCAACCCGGCCGGTGGTCGTTTTGAGCAGTTCTCCATTCGTGGCTTGAGCCTGTACAACAGCGACGTGTCGTTCGGCGGCCTGTATGGCGTGCTGCCGACGTATTCCATCGACATGGAGATGGTCGAACGCATTGATATCCTCAAAGGCCCCGGCGCATTGCTGGGCGGCATCGCACCCCGGGGCAGCGTGGGTGGCGGGATCAATATCGAGCCCAAACGCGCCGGCAAGGACCCGCTGACCGAATTCACCGGCAGCTATGCCTCAGCCGGCCAGTTCGGCGGCAGCATGGACATTGGCCGACGTTTTGGCGATGAACAGGAATACGGCGTGCGCTTCAATGGCGTGCGCCAGTCCGGTGATACCGAGTGGGACCATCAATCGGTGGAGCGCGAAGCGGCGGTGATCGGTCTGGATTTCAAGAAGGAGCGGGTGCGTCTGTCGCTGGACTTCGGCCGCTCCGAGCGCCACGGCGATGCGCCCATCGAACGCGTGGAAGTCGCCGCCGGGATAAAAATGCCCAAGGCCGAGGACATCCATCACAACTTCGCCCAACCCTGGACCTACGCGGATTCCAAGGACACCTTCGGCGCGGTGCGCGGCGAGTACGACGTCAGCGATTCATTGATGGTTTACGCGGCAGCCGGTGCGCGCAGTGGCGAGTACGACTTCCTGCGTCACGCGGTACAGGTCACCAACAGCAACGGCAATTTCAACATGACACCCCGGTCGTTTCAGCGCGATGAAGAGGTCAAGACCTTTACCGTTGGCGCGCGCAGCTGGTTCAACACCGGTCCGGTCGGGCATACGATCAACCTGAGTCTGAACCGCTTCGACATGGAGTTCGACAACAGCGGCGAGCGTTACCTGACCCGCGTCAGCAACCTCTACAATCCGGTGTTGCAGCCGTATCCCGGCGTGCCGAATCGCTTCGATACCTCGACCCACACTGAAGATGTGTTCTCCAGTGCGGCGCTGGCCGATACCTTGAGCTTCTTTGATGATCGAGTGCTGTTGACCCTCGGCGCGCGGCTGCAACGGGTCGAAGTGGACGCCTATGCCAATGGCGTGCTCGGTCAGCAATATGATGAACAAGCCACGTCGCCAGCGGCGGGCCTGGTCATCAAGGCCACGGACAATATTTCCCTGTACGCCAACTACATCGAAGGTCTGAGCCAGGGCGAAACTGCGCCGACCACCGCGACCAACCGTGACGAAGTGTTTGCGCCGTACAAATCGAAACAGACCGAAGTCGGCGTCAAACTCGACATGGGCGGCTTCGCCACCACCTTGAGCGTGTTCCGCATCGAACAACCGAGCTACATCACCGACGCCAGCGGTAACTTCAAGCCTGATGGCGAACTGCGCAATCAAGGTGTCGAGCTGAACCTGTTTGGCGAATTGGCCAGCGATGTACGCCTGCTGGGCGGGGTGATGGTGCTGGACAGCGAGCAGACCAAAACCGCGCTGGGCCAATACGACGGCAAGCGTGGCACCGGTTCGCCGATCCTCAATGCCAACCTGGGACTGGAATACGACATCAATCGTCTGCCGGGGCTGACCTTGACGGCGCGGGCCATTCACACCGGTTCGCAGTACCTGGATCAAGCCAACGAGCAGAAAATCGATGCCTGGCAGCGCTACGATCTGGGCGGGCGTTACGCCTTCAAACTGGGCAGCAATCCGATCACCTTGCGGGCGGCTGTGGAGAATGTGCTCGACAAGACCTATTGGGCTTCCGCAGCGACTTCATCAGATGCAGCCGCCGGCTTGACCCTGTCAACGCCGCGTACCTGGCTGGTCTCGGCGACAGTGGGCTTCTAATCCGGGTTACGGCTGGCAAAGACTGCTGGCCCGCACCTTCAGCAGCGCCGGGAAACGATGGGATTGCACAGGTTCGCCGGCAATGCGCTTGAGCAGAGTTTCCACCGCATGCACTCCCTGGGCGTGCATGCTGGTGCTGATGCTGGTCAATTGCAGGTGCGCGGCCAGGGGGGTGTCGTTGTAGCCAACCACAGCAATATCGCGGCCGACCACCAGCCCGCGATTGCGCAGGGCGCCGAACAGGCCGATAGCCAGGAAGTCATTGACGGCGAAAATCGCCGTGGGCGGCTGCGGGTGAGCCAACAGGATTTCGCCGGTATTAAAGCCGGTCTGGGTATCGAAGTGACCGGGAATAATCCGCTCGGCGTCGATTTCGATACCTTGGCGCCGGTAATACTCGACGAAACTGGCGGTGCGTTCCCTCGCGTTGCTGCTGTGGGGTTCACCGGCAATCACCGCCACACGCGTGTGACCCTGAGCGAATAAATGTTCGGCAACCAGCCAACCGCCCATCTCGTCGTCCGAGGTGATGGAGCAGTGTTGGCCACGGCGTCGGCTGACCAGTACGAACGGCACCTGGCGTTCTTCCAGCTCCTCAAGAAATCCCGCCTCATTCGTGCAGTGCACGTCACTGATGATCAGCCCGGCAACGTTGCGCGCCAATGCGCGCTCGGCCCGTTCGCGCTGACGTTCCGGCAGGTCCAGGGTGTTGGCGACGAATGACGTATAGCCCATGGCGCTGGCGGCTTCGTCGATGCCTTCATAGACCGTTGCCAACACAATGTCGGACAGCCTGGGCACCAGCACGCCTATCTCACGGCTACTCCGGGTTTTAAGAGACCGGGCATGGGTGTTGGGCTGGTAATCCAGGCTGGCCGCCAGCGCACGAATACGTTCGATGGTGTCTTTGGAGGCCGCGCGACCGGCGTGATCCAGCGTGCCGTTCAAGACACGCGAAACCGTTGATACATGGATATTGAGTTGCTGGGCGATACCGCGAAGCGTGGCCGGACGTCTGTTCATGGGGTACGCCTGAAAGTGCAGGTGAGCAGGGCGCCATGCTCGCATCAAGTCGGGTCGCTGCACAGACTCAGCCGATCCAGGATCAGCATGCGAGCCGTTGCGCCACGATGGAGCGTTGCGTACCAAAAGATTGCACGAACCACCGCGCAACACTACCCAAACGTTTGGGTAAAAATTCCACAGTGTTTATTGTTTGCCATAGGTTATTGAAAAATATGAAATTTCACGATCTTTGAACGCGCTGCGAAGCGGGTGACTAAAAAGTTGGTATGAGCATTGCGTTGAGCCTGTCAGCTCTCCTTACCTGACTGATGGGAAACTCGCCATGACGCATGCTTCAGAAACCCGCGCACGTAGTTTTACCCGGCTGGCCCTGGCCTGTTCGATTGCCGTTGGTGCTTTGTCGCCACTGGCCGCCATGGCCGAAAGCACTTTGCGCATCGCCATGACCGCAGCGGACATTCCGCTGACGCACGGTCAGCCAGATCAAGGGTATGAGGGTAACCGCTTCACCGGGATCACCATGTTCGATTCCCTGGTCGAGTGGGACCTGTCGCAAGGTGAGAAGCCCAGCACATTGATTCCAGGGCTGGCCACTGAATGGGCGGTCAAGCCGGACGATCACACCAAGTGGATCTTCAAGCTGCGTCCCGGCGTCAAGTTCCATGATGGCTCGGCGTTCAACGCCGACTCCGTGGTGTGGAACGTCAATAAAGTCCTCGACAAACAGGCCCCGCAATATGCGCCGGGCCAGATCGGCATGACCGTGTCGCGCATGCCGACCCTGCGCAGCGCGCAGAAAATCGATGACCTGACCGTCGAACTGACCACCAGCGAACCCGATGCGGTCTTGCCGTACAACCTGACCAACCTGTTCATGGCCTCACCGACGGCCTGGCAGAAAGATTTCGCCGCCGTTCCGGCGGCCACTACCGATCCGGCGGAGCGCTCGAAGCTGGCCTGGACGGCATTCGCCAGCCATTCCGTGGGTACCGGACCGTTCAAAATGGACCGCATGGTGCCGCGCCAGGAACTGGTGCTGGACAAGAATCCCGGCTATTGGGATCCCAAGCGCATCCCCAAGGTCGACCATGTGGTGCTGATTCCACTGCCTGAAGCCAATGCGCGGACCGCCGCGCTGTTGTCCGGCCAGGTGGACTGGATCGAAGCGCCCGCGCCGGATGCCATCGAGCAGATCAAGAGCAAGAAATTCAAGATCTACGCCAACGGCCAGCCGCACTTATGGCCATGGCAGTTCTCGTTCGCGCCGGGTTCGCCGTGGCTCGACAAACGCGTGCGTCAGGCGGCGAACCTGTGTCTGGATCGCAGCGAACTGAAAGCCTATCTGGGCGGTTTCATGCAGGAAGCCACGGGCATCTACGAGAAGGATTCGCCGTGGTACGGCAATCCGGATTTCAAGATCAAATATGACCAGGTCGCTGCGCAGAAACTCATGGCCGATGCGGGTTTCAGCAAGGATCACCCGGTCAAGGTGAAAGTCCTGACGTCGGCCTCCGGCTCGGGGCAGATGCAGCCGTTGCCGATGAACGAATACATCCAGCAGAGCCTCAAGGGCTGCTATTTCGACGTGGACATTGCCGTCACCGAATGGAACACCCTGTTCAGCGGCTGGCGTCTGGGTGCCAAAGACCCCGCAGCCCAGGGCGCCAACGCGATCAACGTCAGCGCGGCGGTCATGGACCCGTACTTCGGCATGGTGCGTTTCTCCAGTGAAAAAGCGTTCCCGCCGGTTTCCAACAACTGGGGTTTCTTTGCCTCGCCCGAAGTCGAGAAGTTGATCACCACGGTGCGCAATTCCTTCGATCCGAAGGCGCTGGACGAAGCGTCCGGCAAGCTGCATGCGGCGATTGTCGATGAAGTGCCGTTCCTGTTTGTCGCCCACGACGTGGGTCCACGGGCCATTTCGCCGAAAGTCACCGGCGTGGTCCAGCCGCAAAGCTGGTTCATCGACTTGTCGCTGGTCTCCAAGCAGGACTGAGACGCGCCGCAACACCCAATCAGCAGGACCGGCTTTAGCCGGGAGGGCGTCTCCCGACTAAAGCCGGTCCTGCGGAGTACGCGCGGTTGACGGCGTTTGCGTGATTGATCCAAGTGAGGAAACCTATGCTTGCCTATATCTTGCGCCGCGTATTGCTGGCGACCCCGATTCTGTTGGGCGTAGCGCTGGTGTGTTTCATGCTCGTGCATATGGCGCCCGGTGATCCGCTGGTGTCGGTAATGCCCCCGGATGCTTCCGAAGCGCTGCGCGAACAACTGGTTCAGGCTTATGGCTTCGACAAACCGTTGCCGGTGCAATTTGGCCTGTGGGTCTGGCATGCGGTGCATGGCGACCTCGGGATGTCCATCGCCAGCGGCCGTTCGGTGACCAGCGAAGTGCTCAACGCAGTGAGTTACTCATTGCGCCTGGCGGTGCTGGCGACCTTGTTCGGTTTCGTCCTCGGCAGCCTGTTCGGGTTTGTCGGCGGCTATTTTCAGGACAGCTGGCTGGACAAGATCGCCTCGGCGATTTCCGCCATCGGCGTCAGCGTGCCGCATTACTGGCTGGGCATGCTGATGGTCATCGTCTTCTCCTCGCAATTGGGCTGGCTGCCGGCTACCGGTGGCGGACCCATGGGCCAGTCGGCCTGGGCATGGGACTGGGCGCACTTTCAATTCATGATCCTGCCGGCGATTACCTTGTCGGTCATCCCTACCGGAATCATCGCCCGCACCGTGCGGGCCCAGGTGGCGGAAACCCTGTCCCAGGAATTCATCGTGGGCCTGCGCGCCAAGGGCCTGAGCGAATGGGGGCTGTTCCTGCATGTGGTCAAGAATGCTGCGCCGACCGCCATGGCGGTCATGGGTTTGCAGATCGGCTACCTGATGGGCGGCTCGATTCTGGTGGAAACCGTGTTCGCCTGGCCCGGCACCGGGCTGCTGCTCAATTCGGCGATTTTCCAGCGTGACCTGCCTTTGCTGCAGGGCACTATCTGGGTGCTGGCCTTGTTCTTCGTCACGCTGAATCTGCTGGTGGATATCCTGCAGACGCTGCTTGATCCACGTATCAAAAGGGGCTGAGCATGAACCTGTCGATTCTGCGACCGGCCGCGCCGGTCATCACCCCGGTTGAAAGCTCGCCGGGTTACTGGAGTGAAGTGTTCGGTCGGGTGCGGCGCGATCCGGTCGCCCTGGTGGTGTCGGCCGTTATCCTTGTCTTGCTGGTCCTCGCGGTGTTCGGCCCTTGGATCGTGCCGGGTGATCCGTTCACCACGTCGATGTTCAAACGTCTCAAACCAATCGGCACCGAAGGCTTCCCGCTGGGTACTGACGAGCTGGGCCGTGACTTGCTGTCGCGCCTGATGCTGGGCGCGCGCCTGTCGTTGTTCATGGGCATCACGCCGGTGATTTTCGCGTTCTTCATTGGCGGCGCAATCGGCGTGATCGCCGGTTATTTTGGCGGCTGGCTGAACAGCCTGATCATGCGCACCGTGGACGTGTTTTATGCGTTCCCGTCGGTGTTGCTGGCCATCGCGTTTTCCGGGGCTTTAGGCGCCGGAGTGAACAACGCGCTGATCTCGCTGACCCTGGTGTTCGTGCCGCAAGTGGCGCGGATTGCCGAGTCCGTGACCACCCAGGTGCGCAATCGCGACTACATCGAAGCGGCGCGGGCTTCGGGCGCCGGATCCTTCACCATCATTCGTACCCAAGTGCTGGGCAACGTGCTGGGGCCGATCTTTGTCTTCACCACCGGTTTGATCTCGGTGTCGATGATCCTCGCGTCGGGTCTGTCCTTCCTCGGCCTGGGCGTTACGCCGCCGGAGCCGGAATGGGGCCTGATGCTCAATACCCTGCGCACCGCCATCTATACCCAGCCGCTGGTATCCGCGTTGCCGGGAGCGATGATCTTCATCACCTCGATTTCTTTCAACGTGCTGGCCGACCGCTTGCGGGCGGCCATGGCGATCAGGAGCTGACGATGACCGAGCGCGATATTGGCGGTCCAGCGCAGCCACTGCTGAAAGTGGAAAAACTGGTCAAACACTTCCCGGTCAAAGGCGGCCTGGGCAAACGCAGTGTGGTTCGCGCCGTCGACGGCATCGATTTCGTGGTGCACAAGGGCGAGACGCTCGGTGTAGTCGGCGAATCAGGCTGCGGCAAATCCACCACGGCCCGCTTGTTGATGCAGTTGATCGAACATGACAGCGGCGAACTGGTGTTCGACGCCATGAGCGTGGGTGGACATCAATTGCCCTTGCGTGATTATCGGCGGCAGGTGCAGATGGTGTTCCAGGACAGCTATTCGTCACTGAATCCGCGCCTGACCATGGAACAGTCCGTGGCGTTCGGACCTTCAGTACACGGTGTCAGCCAGCGTGAATCCCTGCAGCGGGCGCGGGATCTTCTGGGGCGCGTGGGGCTTGAGCCAACACGTTTCGCCGGGCGCTATGCTCACGAACTGTCCGGCGGGCAGCGCCAGCGGGTCAACATTGCCCGCGCCCTGGCGGTGGACCCGCGTCTGGTGATTCTCGACGAAGCGGTGTCGGCGCTGGACAAGTCGGTGGAAGCCCAGGTGTTGAACCTGTTGCTTGACCTCAAGGACAGCCTGCAACTGACGTACGTGTTCATCAGCCATGATTTGCACGTGGTGCGCTATTTGTCCGACCGGATCATGGTCATGTACCTGGGGGAAATTGTCGAAGTCGGGCCTGCCGAAGCGCTGTTTTCCGAGGCGCAGCATCCGTACACACAGGCGCTGCTGACCTCCATGCCGTCCATGGACCCGGCCAGACGCACGTTGGTTTCGCCGCTTTCGGGCGACCCACCGAGCCCTATCGATCCGCCGTCCGGCTGCCGTTTCCATACGCGCTGCCCCCATGCTGAAACCATCTGCGGGCAAACCGCGCCGCAACTGACCATGACCGGCACTGAGCATTTTGCCGCGTGCCTGATGGTCCAGCCGGGGGCAGGGCACAGCCAGAGTCCATCGGCGCAGTTGATCTACACAGGAGCCTCGGCATGAGCGAACAACCCATGGTTGCCGTGCGCGACCTCAAGGTCCGTTTCAAACGCGGCGGGCAGACCTTGTCGGCAGTCAACGGCGTCAGCCTGTCGGTCGCACGGGGCGAAGTGCTGGCGCTGATCGGCGAATCCGGCTCCGGTAAAAGCGTGACGTTGCGCGCCCTGATGCGCCTGCATTCCGAACGTTCCACGAGCATCGAAGGGCAGATCGAAATTGCCGGACAGAACCTCATGGCGTTGTCGCGCAGTCAGTTGCAGGCGCTGCGCGGGCCGGTGGCGGCAATGATTTTTCAGGAGCCGCTGTTGGCGCTGGACCCGGTCTACACCATCGGCCAGCAGATCGTCGAAGCGCTGCGTCGTCATCGACCGATGTCCAGGGCCGATGCCCGTGCGGCGGCGTTGGAAGCCTTGCGCAGCGTGCGTATTCCCAGCCCGGAACAGCGTCTGGATGCCTACCCGCACGAAATGTCCGGCGGCATGCGTCAACGGGCAATGATTGCGCTGGCGCTGGCCTGTAAACCACAGATTCTGCTCGCCGACGAACCCACCACCGCGCTGGACGCCACGGTGCAGATCCAGATTCTGATCCTGTTGCGCGAGCTGCAGCAGGCCCTCGGTCTGTCGATCATCTTCGTCACTCACGACATTGGCGCGGCCGTTGAAGTCGCTGATCGGGTCGCCGTCATGTACGGCGGTCGCATCGTCGAGCAGGCACCTTTGGCCGAGCTGCTGGAAAACCCGCAGCACCCGTATACGCAGGTGTTGCTGGGCACGCGGCCCAAGGACGGCCTGCGCAAGGGCGAGCGCTTGATCAGTATTCCCGGTGCGCCGCCGGACCTGGCCAACCTGCCAGCCGGTTGTGCATTCGCCCCCCGTTGCCCGCGCTCCAGCGACCTGTGTCGCAGTGTCGTGCCGGCCATCGAAGACGTCATTCCCGACCATTCAGTGAGCTGCCACCACTGGAATCAGGTCCCCGTTCAACCTCTTTGCGAGTCCCTGTCATGACTGATTCTGCGTTTGCCTTGATGCCATACCCGGGGGTCGAAGTGCCCCGTGCGCCCAGCGGCCCATTGGCCGGATTGACCTTTGCCGCCAAGGACCTGTTCGACGTCGCCGGTTACCCAACGGGCGGCGGCAACCCTCATGTATTGGCGATGTCGGGGATCAAAACCACCACTGCGCCGACTATTCAACGCTTGCTGGATGCGGGTGCCGAGTTGATCGGCAAGGCCCACACCAACGAGATGGCGTTTTCCATGAGCGGCAAGAACGCGCATTACGGCACGCCACGCAACGGCGCGGCCCACGACCGCATTCCCGGGGGCTCATCTTCGGGATCGGCATCGGCGGTTTCCAACGGTTTGTGCGACTTCGCCATGGGCAGCGACACCGGCGGTTCGGTGCGCACCCCCGCCAGTTATTGCGGGTTGTTCGGCTTGCGGCCGAGTCATGGTCGCCTCTCTCTGGAAAATACCCAGGCCCTGTGCGAAAGCATGGACACCGCCGGTTATTTCACCCGCGACGCCAAGGTATTTGGTCTGGTGGGCGAGTGCCTGCTGGGGGAGGATTCCGCGCCTTTGCCGGAACAGCCGCAATTGGTGACCAGTGAGGCGTTGTTCGGGATGTTGCCGGATGCTTCCCTCGACGCTTTGGCGCCAGCCTTGGCGCAAATCGAGGCTGCTTGCGGCCCGCTGGAGCAGCTGCAAGGCGAGCTGCCTTCGCTAACCGATGCTTATTGGGCGTTTCGCTACATTCAGGGCCGCGAAGCGTGGCTGGCGCAGGGAGAGTTCATCGAACAAAACGGCTTGTGCCTCGGTCCCGATGTAGCGGCGCGTTTCGCCTGGTCGAAGGCCGTCACCGACGCGCAATACAACGACGCCTGCGCGTTGCGTGAACGCTTTGCGGCCAGCTGGAACGCACTGCTGGGTGATCGCGTGCTGGTCATGCCGACGGTGCCGGACATCGCGCCGCTGCTCAGCGCCAAGGATGAAGAAATCGAGCAGACCCGGCAGATTTCTCATCACCTGCTGGCCATTTCCGTGCTATGCCGCACCCCGCAGTTGAGCATGCCCCTGGTAAACAAGGATGGAGTGCCGCTGGGCATCTCGCTGATGGGGCCGAGGGGCAGCGATTTGAGCCTGGTCAAACTGGCAGTGAAGATTGCCGGGTAAGAAAAATTCCTGAAGCGCACATGGCCTGTTGGCGCGAGTGGGCAAGCCTCGCTCCTACGGTCCTCAAATGGAGAACACCCATGAACATCCCAATCAGTCCGGATCTTTTCACCACTGACGCGCCGCTGATCAACAGTCAGCGCCTCTGGCAATCACTGATGGATCTCGCGCAACTGGGTGCGACGGTCAAAGGTGGTGTCTGTCGCCTGGCGCTGACCGATCTGGATCGTCAGGCCCGGGATCTGTTCGTCAAGTGGTGCGAAGAGGCCGGCTGCACAGTGACCGTCGATGCAATCGGCAATATTTTCGCGCGCCGGCCCGGCAGCGATTTGCAGCGCGCACCGGTCATGACTGGCAGCCATATCGACACGCAACCCACCGGCGGCAAGTTTGACGGCTGTTTCGGCGTCATGGCCGGACTGGAAGTGATCCGCACCCTGAACGACCTCAGTCTGCAAACCACAGCGCCCATCGAAGTTGTGGTGTGGACCAATGAAGAAGGCTCGCGTTTTCCGCCCTGCATGATGGGCTCCGGAGTGTTTGCCGGTAAGCTCGACCTGGCCGAGACCCTGGCCAAACAGGACGAGCAAGGTCTGGTGGTGGGGGAAGAACTGCGACGTATCGGTTACGCCGGCAGTCGTGCCGTGCTTGGCCATCCCGTGGGCGCGTACTTTGAAGCACACATCGAGCAGGGCCCGATTCTCGAAGATCAGCGCAAGACCATCGGCGTGGTCATGGGCTGCCTGGGCCAGAAATGGTTTGACCTGACGCTCAGCGGCGTCGAGGCCCACGCCGGTCCGACGCCGATGTCATTGCGCAAAGACGCGCTGGTCGGTGCCGCGCATGTGGTCACCGCCGTCAACCGCATCGCCAATGCCAGCCAGCCTCACGCCTGCGGGACAGTCGGTTGCCTGAACCTTCATCCGGGCTCGCGCAATGTGATCCCCGGCGAGGTGAAGATGACCATCGATTTCCGGCACCTGCACAGCGACAAATTGCAGGCCATGGTCGACGAGCTGGGCCAGGCCATCGAAGAGGCCTGCGCTGACAATGGCCTGACTTATGAGCTGACGCCCACCGCAGACTTTCCGCCGCTGGATTTCGCCAGCCGCTGCGTTGATGCAGTGCGTGACGGTGCGCAACAGTTGGGCCTGAGCCATATGGACATCGTCAGCGGTGCCGGACATGACGCCATTTTCATCGCCGAACTGGGGCCCGCCGGGATGATTTTTGTGCCGTGCGAAGGCGGCATCAGCCATAACGAAATCGAAAACGCCACGCCGGAAGATCTGGCCGCCGGTTGTGCGGTGCTGCTCCGGGCGATGGTCAGTGCTGCGATGTAGGGTTCGGCGTTTGGTTTAAATCGTAGGAGCGAATTTATTCGCGAAGGCGTCAGCCCTGACACCGCGTTGCGTCAGGTAGATATCGGCCAATCGAACCGGCGCCCTCCCGGATAAATCCGGTCCTACGTTCCTTCAGTCAGCATCGTTGTCATTCACCGTCGGCTAATCACCACTTCCAGGTATTCGCTGGGCACCACCAAAGAAGACTCACCGGCGCGGTTCAGGCGGGTCAGCAACTCGGTCAGGTCGCGCTCCAAGGCCACCGCGCCTTCGGGCGGGAGTGTGGCGAAGGCTTTGTGCACCGGGCCGTACCAGGTGCGGAAGACTTCGATGAAATGCGCCGGCGAGCGGTAACGAAAGTTGAACTCGCGACGCGTCACGTTTATCGCTGCGGCGTTATCGCCAAACAGTTCCTTCAAGTGCTCTTCCACCCCCCACAGCGAAGGTGGTTTGACGCCGGCCGGCGGCGGCAGGTGTTTGCCCAGGGTCTTGAACATTTGCCCGACGAAGCCTTCCGGTGTCCAGTTGGCCAGACCGATGCGTCCGCCGGAACGGCACACCCGGGCCATTTGCGCTGCGGCGCGCGGCTGATCGGGGGTGAACATCACGCCGAAGGTGGATAACACGGCATCGAATGACGCGTCTTCAAAGGGCAGCGCTTCGGCGTCGGCCTCCAGGAAGCTAACGTCGAAATGCTCGGCACGGCTGCGCTCGCGGCCGCGTTCGAGCAGGCCACCAACGTAGTCGGTTGAGGTTACAACGCAGCCACGTCGCGCTGCGGCGAGGGTCGCGTTGCCATTGCCGGCCGCGACGTCGAGGACGCGTTCGTCATAACGAAGGTCGCAGGCTTCGGCCAGCAATTCGCCGACCAGTTGCAGCGTTGTGCCGATCACGGCGTAATCGCCGCTGGCCCACGCTGTCATCTGGCGGCTTTTCAATGCTTGTAGATCGAGTGGTTCACTCATGATCGCGCTTCCTGTCTTGCCAATGCAGGTTTGCCAGACGGGTCGGCAGGGCGCAGACAACCAGGTAACAACGTGAACCTGCAGCGACGGCAGTCCGTGCTGACGGAACGATAGACTTAGCCGCTTGAGCCCGGTATTTGGCAAGCGCCTCCAGCCCTGAGGATAGAACACTTGGTGCTAGGCATATAACTGGCGGAGCTAGCGTTACAGCGGGTTCAGTTCAGGCGTGAGGTTACAAAAATCAGGCGCACGGAAGCCAGAGCGATGGCCTCGGCATCACGCTTTATCGTGTCCAGCTGGGTTTGCAGCGTACCGGTTTTATTGGGTTCTATTCTGGCGTCAGCCAAGCGGGTCATTTGATAGAGATGATCAGAGATGTCATGCAGGCTGCCTTGCAATCGCCCTATCAGAACAGGCAGCGAGTCCCCGCTTGGCGCCTCCAGGACGGGCGTCTCCTGGGGCATTGGTTCTTCGCTGTCAGCGAGGGAAGGTAAGACGAAGCCGGTCACAACGAAACCGACATCGACTCCTGCAGCGGCAATACGCGCCAGATAGTCCGCCCTCGGTGAGCGTATGCCGTTCTCGTAATTGCCCTGTGCGTTGGTTTCAACGCCACCAATCGCACCGAGCGCGCTTTGCGACAGCTTGAGTCTCAGGCGTTCTTTTTTAAGTCGCTGACCAATCCCAGTCATTTGGAAGTGTTCCTTGCGCACGGTTGCCTGTCAGGTTTATTAAAAATAAATGGAACGATACGCTTAAACTTTCCTCAAATCGCCCCTTTATTAACACGAGATTGTAGGAAAGGTCTTGCTGCGGACGTCCGCGAGCCTCCGGAGGAAGTCGGATGGCTGATTAAACAAGGAAGTATATTTTGCCGGTTCAGCAGCAACGGTCCCTGGGGAAGGGACCGCCATGACGCAGGTCGTTGACTTGAATCAGCGTCTCAGAGGCAGCGAGACTGCTGATTCTGCGCCCAGCTTCCAGCGGTTTTGGCGATGACGTCGGCCAGACGGGAAACCGCGCGCTGGTGAGCGAGTACCAGATTTTCCATACCCAGACCGGCAGGCTCGCGAATCACGCTGCTGCACGTCAGGTTTTGCGCCTTGGCACCGGTATTGCGCAAGCCCAGGCTCCATACCACGTCGATCATTGCATAGCTGCCCGGCACCGATTCGAAGCGGCGAACGTCAGTACGCAATGACAGCACCGGTTGGCCGCTGTCTTTGGGCAAGCCTGCCATGTCTCGGCTGCCAAAGCGTCGCTCCAGCTGACCGGTCAGGGCGTCATGAAACTCATCACCCAGAGGCGAGCCCCAGCGTTCCGCGTCGAGAATGGCCAGGCTGCCATCACCCTGGCGAATCACCAGTGGCGGTTGATCCACCTGCACCGGCATCAGCACCGGCAGCATCTCGAACTGGAAGGGCGCGGCCGCAACCGGTTTTTGCGCCGTGGTCGTGGCCGGTGCAATCAGCGTGTAGTAATGGGTCACCGTGGACGTGCAGGCACTGGTCCCCAGCAAAGCGGCCAACACGAAAAACTTCAGGCGCAGGGTCATTGCTGTGGCTCCAGATCAATTGCACGGGAAGAGGCGGGGGCTTTATATGAGCCTGGCGCGGCATCGCCAGTGCGGCCGCGTATCAAGGCTTCCGGATGACGGCTGAGGAAGTCGGTCAGCACGCGTACCGAGCGGGCGGTACGCTGCACTTCGTCCATGGCCTGGCCGAGCTGCACGCGCGCCGGCGAATCTTCACCCAGGCTGTCGTTGGCGGTATGCAGGGTTTTCTGCGCCTGCTGCAGGGTGCCACGCATTTCCGGCAGGACCGTGCTGTTGACCTGTTTCAGGGTTTTCTGCAATTCGCTCAAGCTGCCGTTGAGGTTGTTCGCCAGTTCGTCGATGGGCAGTTTGCCCAGTTTGTCGACAAAGGCCTGCAGCTGTTCCTGCAATTTGTCGAAGCTGCCCGGAACAGTGGGAATTTCCAGCGGGCGGGCTTTGGGATCAAACACCACTTTGGGGGCCTTGGGTTCGAAGTCCATCGCAATGTAGAGCTGCCCGGTCAGCAAGTTGCCGGTGCGCGCCTGTGCCCGTAATCCTCGAGCCACGAAGCCGCCAAGGATGCGCGCCGATTGTTCGTCCTCGTCACCGGCGCCGCCCATTTTCTCAAGCTTGGCTTGCGCCGCGCCCAGTCGCTTGGGATAGATAACTGCACCGACGATGCCGGGGAAGGTTTGCGTCTGTGGGTCGTAATCCAGATCCACGGAAACCACGCGACCGACATTCACGCCGAGAAAGTCCACCGGTGCGTTGACCACCAATCCGCGCAGTGATTGATCGAAGCGCATGCGGATGTAGCGCGGCTCGCCATCGGGAGGCGCCAGCGCGGTGGCCTGATCGTCGAAAATCCTGAACTCGGCGTTTTCCGCCGCAGGTTTGGCGTCCGGGCTCCAGTTCGGCTCACGGAAGGCAATGCCGCCAGCGACGATCGAGGTCAGCGACTGGGTGGCAATCTTCAGCCCTGCAGCGCCGAGGGTGACATCGACGCCGCTGGCATTCCAGAAACGCGTGTCGGTGCTGACGTACTGATCATTGGGGGTGTTGATGAAAATCTCGATGTCGACGCCTTTGCCGTCCTTTGACAGGTCATAGGACACCACCTGGCCAACCTGGATGCGCCGGTAATAGATAGGCGAGCCAATGTCCAGGGAGCCCAGGTCGTCGGTGTGCAGCTTGAAGCGCTTGCCTTTCTCCCCGAAGGTAACCGGCGGCGGCGTTTCCAGGCCGAGGAAGTCATTCTTGGTTTTTTCCGAACTGCCCGCATCGGCGCCGATGAACGCGCCGGACAACAGGGTATCGACGCCGGAAATACCGTGGGCGCCGATGCGCGGACGCACTACCCAATACTGGCTGTCTTCACGGGTGAACGGGCCAGCGCTGCTGTTGAGTTCAATGGTGGCCAGGATGTGCGTGCGGTCATCGCTCAGGGCGATGTCGCTGACGATGCCAATGACCACGTTCTTGTACTTGACCTGGGTTTTCTTGGCTTCGAGGCCTTCAGCAGTGAGAAAGCTGACGGTGATTTTCGGGCCGACGTTCATCCAGTCATGCAGCGCCATGGACAAGCCTATCAAGCCGGCGACGATTGGCACCAGCCAGACCAGCGAAACACGCACCCGGCGTTTTTTGACCTCGGGCCGAACCGGCGCGGACGGGGAAGGGGGTAGGGCATTGTCAGACATCTTCAACCTCTGCGTCCCAGATAAGCCGGGGATCGAAACTCATGGCGGCGAACATCGTCATCACCACAACCAGACCAAAAAACAGAATACCGATGCGCGGCTCGATGGTGCTGAGCTCTCGGAACTGCACAAGCGCCGCCACCAGGGCAACGACCAATACGTCAAGCATCGACCAGTAGCCGATCAACTCGATAAAACGATAGAGCCGCGACCGCTCCTGCATGGCCCAGGTACTGCGGCGCTGGCAGGTGACCAGCAACAAGCCCAGCACCACGAATTTGATGCACGGCACCACGACGCTGGCGATGAAAATCAGCAGGGCAATGTCCCACGAGCCACCTTCGAAGAATTCGATCACGCCACTCATGATGGTGTTCTGGCTGCTGTTGCCGAACAACGTGGTGTACATCACCGGCAGCAGGTTGGCGGGTATATAGAAAATCAGCCCGGCAATCAGAAAAGCCCAGGTCCGCGCCAGGCTGTTGGGCTTGCGCGCATGTACCGCTGAGTCACAGCGTGGACACACGTGAGTATCGGCCGGGCAGACGTAACCGCAAATATGGCACAGGCACACATTATGTTCGCTGGCGTAGGGAATCCCGTTCATGACGGCTCGACTCCCAGCTCTGTCCACAGGCGGCGAATGTCTTTGCCGGCGATCAGAATAATCAGGACCATCAACATTGCCATCGCCCACAAGCCAAGGCCCGGATGCACATCGAGCATCCCCGACAGCTTGACGATGGCCACCAGAATTCCCAGCAGACACACTTCCAGCATGCTCCATGGCCGCAGGTGTTCCAGGGCGCGCATACAGGACTTGAAACCCGGAGCGATCACGCCTTTATGGGCATGCACCAGCACCCAGAACAATAAAGTGATCTGCAGCAGCGGGGCGAAGATAATTGCCAGGCCGGCCACCAGGGCAATCAGGGTGATGCGGCCCTGAGCCAGCGCCTCCACCGATTGCCAGAGGGTCACCTGATTGCTCAGCCCCTGCATGCTGATGCTGATCACCGGGAAGTAATTGGCAAAGGCAAACAACACCGCCGCGCCGATGGTCAGGGCCAGTAATTGCTCGATGGTCAGGCGATGCGCTCGGCCCAGCACCGCGCCGCAGCGCAGGCACAGAGCGGTTTCGCCACGGGCAAGCGGATGTGACTCATACAGCGAGTCGCAGTGCTCGCAAATGATCAGGTCCGAGGGCTGTTTCGTATCAGGCAAAGTGGGCTCATCTGCGTAAGGGTGACTGGGTGGAAAACTAATCAAACGCGGGGCTGGAAGATACCTTGTCGGCACCCATTCAGCCGAATTAAATCAATACACACTGCGGCCGGTTTGCGCTATTGCATTGACCTCGACGGGCGACCGACGTTCACATGTCACTAAGCCATTATTCACTGCCTGGGGCGACAAATGATGCAGGCCCGCGCTGATTGTCGTCCGAAGCGCTACAGCTGTAGCGGGGCAAGCGCGACAGATTAACTGCCCATCGCAAGCAAGTCATTGAAATAAAAGCCATTTGCACGCGTGGCACACACCTTGCTCTGTTGCTCTCCAGCCGGGACGATCGATCCCGGTCCTAATAAGAACGGAGAGCCTCATGAATCGATTTGGCCAACAACCTCGTCCCGGACCACTCACGGCTCTCGTTGCGGCCGTCGCCCTGGCGATTTCCTGCGCCAGCGGCGCGTTCGCCGCCGAGGCCGCGCAGGTCGATGGTGCACGGATCAGCGCTGCGGACCAGGAACCCGGCAACTGGATGAGCCACGGTCGTACCTACGATGAACAGCGTTTCAGCCCGCTGAACAAAATCAACGATGGCAACGTTGGCAAACTCGGTCTGGCCTGGAGCTACAAACTGGACATCGACCGGGGTGTCGAAGCTACTCCCATCGTCGTCGACGGCGTGATGTACACCACCGGACCGTTCTCCATCGTCTATGCGCTGGATGCGCGTAACGGCAAATTGTTATGGAAATACGATCCGCAATCGGACCGCAGTCGCGCCGGTGAAGCCTGCTGCGATGCCGTGAACCGAGGCGTTGCAGTCTGGGGCGGCAAAGTTTTCGTCGGCGTGCTGGATGGACGCCTGGAAGCCATCGACGCCAAGAGCGGCCAGCGCGTCTGGTCCGTGGACACCCGCACCGATCCCAATCGCAGCATCACTATTACCGGTGCGCCGCGCATCATCAACGGCAAAGTGATCATCGGCAATGGCGGCGCCGAGTATGGCGTACGCGGCTACATCACGGCCTACGACGCCAACACCGGCAAACAGGACTGGCGTTTCTTCACGGTGCCGGGTGACCCGAAACTGCCGCCGGAAAACAAGGCCATGGCAATGGCCGCCAAGACCTGGTTCGGTGACAAGTTCGTCGAACAGGGCGGCGGCGGAACGGTCTGGGACTCGATGTCCTATGACCCGAAACTCAATCTGCTGTACTTCGGCGTCGGCAACGCTTCGTCGTGGAACCCGCGCCTGCGCTCTGAAGGCAAGGGCGATAATTTGTTCCTGTCATCCATCGTCGCGATCAATCCGGACACCGGCGAATACGTCTGGCACTACCAGACCACCCCCGGCGATGCGTGGGATTTCACGGCCACCGCGCACATCATGCTCGCGGACCTGGAAATCGACGGCAAGATGCGCCAGGTCTTGATGCAGTCGCCGAAAAACGGCTTCTTTTACGTCATCGACCGCAAAACCGGCGAGCTGCTTTCGGCCAAGAACATCGTGCCGATCAACTGGGCGACCGGCGTCGACATGAAGACTGGCCGACCCATCGTTGACGAGAAAGCCGCTGTCTATTGGCGTGACCCGGAGAAAAAAGCCTTGCTGGTCCAGCCGGCGTTCTGGGGCGCTCACGACTGGCAGCCGATGTCCTACAACCCGAAAACCGGCCTGGTGTACATCCCGGCGCACATCATGTCAGCGTTATACCAAGACGTGGATGGCGTGCCGCCGCGCAAGAAATTCAAGAGCATGTATCAGCTGCAGGTCAACACCGGAATGATGCCGGAAGATCCTGAGGGCCTGCGCAAACTCGCCGACACCTGGACCGGCAAGCTGATTGCCTGGGACCCGATCAAGCAGGAAGCCCGCTGGGAAGTGCCGTACTCGACGATCTTCAACGGCGGCACGTTGAGCACCGCTGGCAACCTGTTGTTTGAAGGCACGGCTGACGGGCGAGTGGTGGCCTATTCAGCCGACAAAGGCCAAACCTTGTGGGAGCAGCCGGCCAATACCGGCGTGATGGCCGGTCCCGTTACCTATGAAGTGGATGGCGAGCAATACGTGACGTTCATGGCCGGTTGGGGCGGGGCGTTTTCCACCTTTGCCGGGGCCTTGTCCCTGCGCGCCGGGGTCAAGCCCAACGCTCAGGTGCTGACCTACAAACTGGGCGGCACGGCGAAACTGCCGGATCTGAAATACAAATACGCCGACCGCAAGGTCGATCCACCGGCGTTCACCGGCACCACCGAACAGGTCGACAAAGGCCGCGCGCTGTTCAACGGCCATTGCGATACCTGCCACGGCATCAACGCCATCAGCGGCGGCGTGTTGCCGGACTTGCGCATGCTGAGCAAGGAAAACCACCAGATGTTCCTCGGCATCGTCTATGGCGGTCGCGTCCAGGACGGCATGCCGTCGTTCGCCGAAGAACTCAAGCCGGACGAAGTGGAGCTGGTGCATCAATACATCATCAAACGCTCCCATGACCTGCTCAACGATATGAAGTCGGCGAAGACGGCGGCGAATCAATAAAACCTGAATTGGAACACCGACTGTTGGAGCGAGGCTTGCCCGCGAAGGTAATAACTCAAGCCCGGAAAAACGGGTGAATGTACCGGCCTCTTCGCGGGCAAGCCTCGCTCCAACGGAGTTAGTGCGCTGCAATACCAACAAACAACCGAGACAGAGCAGAGAAACTCACTATGAACGAATCACTGCCCATCTACCAAAGCTACATCGACGGGGCGTTTGCCGCCGGCGATAACCTCATCGAAGTGTTCAACCCGGCCAACGGTCAGTTGCTGGGCTCGGTGCCCGAGACCAGCCTGTCGGACGTCGAGCGTGCCATCGCTGCCGCGCGCGCGGCGCAAAAAGGCTGGGCGCGCAAGCCGGCCAATGAACGTGCGGGTTATCTGCATCGCATCGCCAGCAAGGTCCGCGACAACGCCGAGCGTCTGGCGCGGATCATCACGGCCGAGCAGGGCAAGGTGCTCGGCCTGGCCTTGGTCGAGGTCAACTTCACGGCTGACTACCTGGATTACATGGCCGAATGGGGCCGTCGCCTCGAAGGGGAGATTCTCACCAGCGACCGACCGGGTGAAAACATCTTCGTGTTTCGCAAACCCTTGGGCGTAATTGCCGGGATCCTGCCGTGGAACTTCCCGTTCTTCCTCATCGCACGCAAGCTGGCTCCGGCGCTGATAACCGGTAACACGATTGTCATCAAGCCCAGCGAAGAAACGCCGATCAACTGCTTCGAATTCGCCCGTTTGCTGGCTGAAACCGATCTGCCCAAAGGCGTGGTGAACATTGTCTCGGGCAGAGGCGCCACGGTCGGCAGCGCCCTGAGCAGCCATTCCGGAGTGGACATGGTCAATTTCACCGGCAGCGTGGCGACGGGTTCGCGGATCATGGCCGCTGCGGCGGGCAATATCACCAAGCTCAATCTGGAACTGGGCGGCAAGGCGCCAGCCATTGTTTTGGCCGATGCGGACCTGGGCCTGGCGGTGAGCGCGATTACCGCGTCCCGGGTGATCAACACCGGACAAGTCTGCAACTGCGCCGAGCGGGTTTACGTGCAGCGCAAAGTCGCCGACCAGTTTATCGATCAGGTCAGCGCAGCGATGGCGGCGACGCGTTATGGCGATCCATTGGCCGAAGACAATCTGGACATGGGGCCGTTGATCAATCAGGCGGGGCTGGACAAGGTTGCGCAGATGGTCAAGACCGCCGTGAACGATGGCGCTCAGGTTATCACCGGCGGTTCCATCGCTGACCGCAACGGTCAGGGCTTCCACTATCAGCCAACAGTGCTGGCCGGTTGCCAACAAGCGATGGAGATCATGCGCCACGAGATCTTCGGACCGGTGCTGCCGATCCAGATCATCGACGACCTGGATGAAGGCATCGCCTTGGCCAATGACTGCGAGTTTGGCCTGACCTCATCGATCTACACCAAAGACCTCAGCTCGGCGATGCGTGCCTGCAACGAGCTGGACTTCGGTGAAACCTACATCAATCGGGAGAACTTCGAAGCGATGCAGGGCTTCCACGCCGGCGTGCGAAAATCCGGCATCGGCGGCGCGGACGGCAAGCATGGGGTGTATGAATTCACCCATACGCATGTGGTTTATTTGCAGATCTGATCGCTGCTGGTCTGATCAAACCGTTGGAGCGAGGCTTGCTCGCGAAGAACGATGACGCGGTGGGCCTGGCCTGCCGAGGCGCCGGATTCGCGGGCAAGGTGGATCGCCACCCCGGTCGCTCCAACGGATCACATCACCAGATTCGGCTGCACGATCCCGTGTTTCTTCATCTTGCGGTACAGGGTCGAGCGGGCCACGGCGAGTTCTTCGGCCACGGCGGTAATGTTCCATTGATGCCGTTTGAATGCTTCCATCAGGCGCTGGCCCTCATCACCGGCGACCTGACTTGCCAGACCCTGGCTCAGCGGCAACGCTGGTCTGGCCGTGGTTTCATGACTGCGTGGCTGCAACACTTCCACTGGCAAGCAGGCGCAGTCGATGTATCCGTCGTCTGCCAAGGCCAGGGCGTAGCGCAACACATTGATCAATTGGCGGATATTGCCGGGCCAAGAGAACTGGCGCAGCAGGTTTCTCGCCTGTGCATCGATTCTGCACGCTTCGCCGCCCGCGAGATCAGTCAACACGTCGTCGATCAGGCGGTCGATGTCACGCCGCTCACGCAGGGCCGGCAGGCGCAAGGTCATACCGCTGAGGCGATAGAACAGGTCTTCCCTGAACACTTTGGTGTCGATCATTGCCGACAAATCCTGGTGAGTGGCCGACACCACCTGAATATCCAGCGCAATCGGTGCGTCGGCGCCCAGCGGTGAAATCTCCCGCTCGGCCAGCACCCGCAGCAAGCGGGTTTGCAGATGCGCGGGCATGTCGCCGATCTCGTCGAGGAACAACGTGCCGCCATTGGCCAGTTCCAGCTTGCCCTTCATGCCTTTCTTGCTGGCTCCGGTAAAGCTGCCGCTGCGATAGCCAAACAGTTCGCTTTCGATGAGGGTTTCCGGGATCGCCGCGCAGTTCAGCGCAACGAAAGGGCCCGCGTGGCGCGAGCTCGCGTGGTGAATCGCCCTGGCGAAGGCTTCCTTGCCGGTGCCGGTTTCACCATTGATCAAAATAGGCAGGTCTTTATCCAGCAGCTTGTGCAGCCGGGCGACGCTTTGCTGCAAGCCTGGATCATCGCCGCTGAGGCGCTCCAGCGTCGGCGGATGTTGCACGCCGCGAGCGCTGGCCGGTTTTTCCGGTTTCGCCGGGGCGCGCAGCTGGGCCGGCATGCGCAGCCCGACCTCCAGCTGGCCTTTGCCAGTATTGAGCCGCACCCCGTTGGCGCCGCCGTTGCACAGGCGCAGCAGTTCTTCGACGCTGTGCACCGGCAGCAGGTCCTTGAGGGCGCGGCCCAACAGCGGCCCGCTGTGTGTGGACTCATATTCGACGAACGCGGCGCGATTGGCGCCGATCACCCGGCCTTGCTCGTCAAGGGCCAGCAGTTGCTCATTGGCCAGATCGCTGAACGCTTCGCAGGGTTTGATCATCAGGCTCAGGGTATTGCGATGGCTGTGCCTGAAGTACGCATTCTCGATCAGTCGGGCGTACATGATGACCAATTGCAGGGTCAGGTATTGCGCCTCCTTGGGACCGCCGCTGTTCAGGCACGACGCATTGAGACAGCCGCGCAGCTTGCCCAGCGAATCGAAAATCGGTGACACCGAGCAGCTCAAGCGGTCGTTGGCACGCAGGAAGTGCTCATCGCGGTGAATGATCAATGGCGTGCGCGCGGCGATGCCGGTGCCGATGCCGTTAGTGCCCACCAGCGCCTCATCCCAGCGTGCGCCGATCACCAGGCCGGACTCTGCGTAGGCGCTGGCCCCCGGCGGCACGCGCGAGTCAAGCGTGATGCCGTGTTCGTCGCTGAGCAGCACCGCGAAACCAGCCTTGCCGACCCGTTCGGCCAGCCCGCTGACGCCCTGGCCGGCGATGGACAGGTAATCCTGATTGAAGGCCTGATGCCGATGGATTTCCGCCGCGCTGAGCATGACCTTGGTCACGGGGCCCGCAGGTTGCAAGCCATGCTCGATGACGCTGCGATACCACGACTGGACGATCAGGCCGTCGGCGGGCAGGTTGCGATCAGGGAAATAATCACCGATGAACGCGCTCAGGTCGACGGGGCGGGGCAGGCTCGGTTGCAAGGACATGAAGACTCCGAATGCGGCTCCGCCAGACAGTGCGCGAAACGCATGATTATTGTTGTCGTTCTGGAGCAGAACAGGCTGCGGCTGATTGCTCAGTCATTCAGACTCTAGTCTTTTGTAACAAATACCGCTGGTTACAAAAAATATTTTTGTCTTTTCCATGGACTTGAAAACAGAGCAATAGTTGTACCGCCAAACGGGCGAAAGAGAGAAAGCGTCTGCGCCGGGCGTGACGCGCTGTCAGGAAAAAGTCGGGCCTGCGACGAGTGGCCCAAGGCTGCAACAGGTGTAGCGCACAGCCCGGAACGAGTGTCGCGAAGGCCGGGCCAGAGCCTCGGAACCTCAGCTTGCAGCCTGGGTTGCGACGTGTATAACTGGTTTGCCGGGCTGTTCCGGCGCAACTCTGGAGATTCGTCTATGTGGACCAAACCTGCATTCACCGATCTGCGCATCGGCTTCGAAGTCACCATGTACTTCGCCAGCCGCTGATCAGTCATCTGAGTCGCCAGGCTTCGTCAGTCTCGTGCTGGCGAGGCCTTTTTTATTTGAAGACCCAAGGTCCTACAACTTCGCCCAAAACTCCTCGGCGAAGTCACTCAGCCGGGCGATGGGGCGAAACAGGCGGATTTGCACCGGGATGTCCCAATGCTCATCAAGCGCCCGCTGCAGCTTGCCGGCGCTGACTTCGGCATCAGCCAATGTGCGTGGCAGCCAGGCGAAGCCTTTGCCTTCCAGTGCCATCGACAGCAGGACCGCCGCGAGGTGTGAACTGAAGATCATATTCAGTTGCGGCGGGCGGGTTTCGCCGAGCAGCCGCGCCGCCACGATTCGGCCCAGACCGGATTCGGACGTGTACGCCAGGTGCGGCAACGAACTACCGCTTTGACCCGAATCAGCCTCAGCCGCCTGCAACGGCAGCAACACATCACTGCCGACCACTTTGGACTGGAACTGACCCACCGCGAAGCGCGGAGGCGCGTCAGGAAAGTGATGGCAAAGTAAAAACTGCACCTGGCCCTGCAGCAGCATCTGTTCGCAGACCGTCATGCTGTCCGACAGCAGCCGGACCGCCTCGATAGGCCCACCGCGCTCGGCGGCGCGCACCCAGGCCGGGAAAAAGGTGAACGACAGCGAGTGCGTGGCCGCGAAGTGCAGGGTGCGCTCCTGCTTGCCGGCGACTTCGCGGGTGTCCTGGCGCATCTGATGCAGGCGTCGGGTCATTTCCTGCGCGCTTGCCAGCATGTGCTTGCCCGCATCGGTCAGCGTCGCGCCATGGGTCGTGCGGACGAACAGATCGACGCCGACCCAGTTTTCCAGCGAGCGAATACGCCGACTGAATGCCGGTTGTGTGACGTGGCGCAACTCGGCGGCGCGGGAAAAGTTGCCGCTCTCCGCCAGCGCGCTGAAATCTTCCAGCCAGACCAATTCCATCAGTAGTGATGCCGTTCGTGCATGAGGTGCCCAGCTTTTAGCATTGGCCGCGTCGAATCGTCCAGTTCTAGAGTGGCCGGGCAAACATAACAATACAGCCGCAAAGAGGAGTCGCCCCATGCGCATCGTCGACATTCGCGAGAAGACCGTTTCCATCGCATCGCCCATTGCCAACGCCTACATCGATTTTTCGAAAATGACCTGCTCGGTCGTAGCAGTCATCACTGACGTCATTCGCGATGGCAAGCCAGTGATCGGTTACGGCTTCAACTCCAACGGTCGCTACGGCCAGGGCGCCTTGATGCGCGACCGCTTCCTGGCCCGTGTGCTGGAAGCTGATCCGGAAACCCTGATCGACAAGGAACATGACAACCTTGATCCGTTCGCCATCTGGAAAGCCCTGATGACCAACGAGAAGCCAGGCGGCCACGGTGAGCGCTCGGTAGCAGTCGGCACCATCGACATGGCGGTCTGGGATGCCGTGGCGAAAATCGAAGGCAAACCGCTGTACCGCTTGCTGGCTGATCGCTATCGCAATGGCGTGGCCGATGACAAGGTCTGGGTCTACGCGGCGGGCGGTTATTACTATCCCGGCAAGGACCAGACCAAGCTCAAGGCCGAAATGCAGAGCTATCTGGATCGCGGCTACGACGTGGTGAAGATGAAAATCGGCGCTGTGCCGCTGGACGAAGACCTGCGTCGCATCGAGGCGGTGCTGGAAGTGGTCGGTGACGGTCAGCGCCTGGCGGTGGACGCCAATGGCCGCTTTGACCTGAAGACGTCGATTGCCTATGCCGAGGCGATCAAGCCTTACAACCTGTTCTGGTACGAAGAAGCCGGCGATCCGCTGGACTACGCCCTGCAAGCCGAACTGGCCAATCATTACGACTTGCCGATGGCCACTGGCGAAAACCTGTTCTCCCATCAGGACGCACGCAATCTGCTGCGCCATGGTGGCATGCGTCCTGACCGCGATTTCCTGCAGTTTGACTGCGCGCTGTCCTACGGGCTGGTTGAATACCTGCGCACCCTGGACGTCATGACCGAGCTGGGTTGGTCATCGCGGCGCGTCGTCCCTCACGGCGGGCATCAGATGTCCCTGAACATTGCCGCCGGCCTGCATCTGGGCGGTAACGAATCCTATCCGGACGTCTTCCAGCCTTTCGGTGGGTTCGCCGACGGCATCAAGGTCGAGAACAGCTATGTCGGCCTGCCAGACATTCCAGGTGTGGGCTTCGAAGCCAAATCCGCGCTGTATGCCGTGATGCGCGAGCTGGGCGAGCGGGCGTGATTTCGGGGCAACCCGCCTATCCAACTGATTAAACGCATTTTTTGTTGGAGCGAGGCTTGCCCGCGAATCGTAGTTCCAGGCGACACGTTTATCGCTTGAGCCGATGTGTTCGCGGGCAAGCCTCGCTCTAACGGGGTTTGGTCGGTTAGCAATAACATTTTCTAAAGCTCCTCCCTCATACAACAACAAAAGTGAGGCACTTCATGGAACAGGTTTCGACACGTTGGTACAGCCAACTGTATGTACAAGTGCTGATCGGCATCGTCATTGGTGGCGCGATCGGCTTTTTTCTTCCGGATATCGGCGCAAAGTTGCAACCCTTGGCCGACGGTTTCATCAAGCTGATCAAAATGCTCCTGGCGCCAATCATTTTCGGCACCGTGGTGGTCGGCATCGCCAAGATGGGCAGCGTCAAGGAAGTCGGACGCATCGGTGCCAAAGCGCTGATCTACTTCGAGGTGTTATCGACGCTGGCGCTGGTAATTGGCCTGGTGGTGGTGAACATTCTCAAGCCCGGCGTCGGCATGAACATCGACGTCAACACCATCAACGGTTCCGCCATCAACACCTATACCCAGGCTGCTGCGGCGCAGGGCGGGATTGTCGAGTTTTTCCTGAATATCATTCCGACCACGCTGTTCGACGCCTTCGCCAAAGGCGCCATGCTGCAAGTGATCCTGGTCTCGGTACTGATGGGCGTTGCGCTGGTTCAGATCGGCGCGCCGGCCAAGCCGCTGGTCAATATCATCGACATGCTGCTGCAAAGCCTGTTCCGGATTGTCGCGATGGTCATGCGTCTCGCGCCGTTGGGCGCGGGTGCCGGCATGGCATTTACCATCGGTAAGTACGGGATCGGTACATTGCTGTCCCTGGGCCAGTTGCTGGTAGCGTTGTATGCGACGACGCTGATCTTCATCGTGGTGATTCTGGGCAGCGTCGCGCGTTGGTCAGGCTTGCCGTTGATGCAATTCCTGCGCTATTTCAAGGATGAAATTCTCGTCACGTTGGGCACCTGTTCCACCGAAGCCGTGCTGCCGCGAATGATGGTCAAGCTGGAGAAACTCGGCTGCGAGAAATCGGTCGTCGGCATGGTGCTGCCCACGGGTTACACCTTCAACTCCGACGGCACCTGCATCTATCTGACCATGGCCGCGATTTTCGTCGCACAAGCGACCAATACCCCGCTGACCATGTGGGATCAGATGGTGGTGCTGGGCGTGCTGCTGCTGACGTCGAAAGGTTCGGCGGGGGTTGCGGGTGCGGGTTTCGTGACGCTGGCGGCGACTTTGACAGTCATCCACGACATCCCGCTGATCGGGCTGGTGTTGCTGCTGGGCGTCGACCGCTTCCTCAACGAAGCCAGGGCGGTGACCAACCTGATCGGCAACGGGATCGGCACCATCGCCATCGCCAAGTGGGATGGATCCTTCGATCAGGCCCAGGCCATGCGGGAAATCGCAGCCATGAAAAGCGGCAAGGCAGCAACTTCGGTCGTCATACCGGACCCCGTCGTTCAACGATCCATCGACAAGGCCGTTTGAACCCGGCTGACTCGATCTAGAGTCCGCCCGGCTTGGCCCGCTGCATCAGGAAACTGAGCAAGGTGCGGGCTGAAGCCGGGACGTTCAGGTCGTCGAAGATGATGCAAATCGGGCTGGATTCGTCTTCGATGGTGATTTCGTACTGCTTCAGATCCCTGGCTTGATCCGAAACGAAGCTACAGGACTGGTTCAAACCGCTGTCCCGGACCAGTTGCCGGAGCTGCTCGGCCTCGGGTTGCTCAAGGCTTGCGGTGTTCACCTCGCAGCTTTTGATGGCTCCGACAATGCCACCTGACTGTACGAAACAGATTTTCATCATCGCGCTCCCGTAAATGTTCGAGTGGGTCGGGCAGGGCAGGTCAGACCGCAATCCCGACTTTCTTCCACGCCGCCTTGACCGCTTTTTTCGCCGCAGCGCCGTAGCGTTTGTGACCGGCGACTTGCACCGTGATCCTCGCGCAGTCGTCAAACTGGCTGGAGCTGTGCAATTGCAGCATGGTTTCGTACCAGATCCTGCCTGCCACTTCCCACGCATTGCCCCCCAGCGCCTTGGCCGTCAAGACAAAGGCCCGATTGGGAATCCCCGAATTGATGTGCACGCCGCCGTTATCCTTTGGCCCGGTATAAAGCCCGGCCATGGTGGCTGGCTGTGGATCATCGCCCAGTTCCGGATCGTTGGCATAGGCCGTGCCTGGGTACTCCATGTCGCGAATGCCGCGACGGGTGGGCGCTGGTACCAGCAACTCCTTGCCGACCACCCAACTCGCCTCTTCAACGGCGGTGCCTTCTTTCCATTGCCGGATCAGCACGCCGAACACATCGGCGAAATGCTCGTTCAGCGCGCCGGATTGTCCCTGATAGGTCAGGTTGCTGGTGAACGATTGCACACCGTGGGTCAGCTCATGACCAATGACCTCCAGACTGCCGGTGAAACGTTTGAACACGATGCCATCGCCGTCGCCATAGGCCATTTGCTGGCCATTCCAGAAGGCGTTATTCATCGGCACGAATTCGCCCTGGAAATCCACCTCCGCGACGTGGGCGGTGGAAATCAGCGTCATGCCATTGCCGTCCAGAGAATTGCGCTGAAACAACTGCTCATAGAAATCGTAGACGTCGCCAGAGCCATCGTAGGCTTCGTCAACAGCGGCGTCGCCGGTGGCTTTCTGGTTTTCGGCGCGGGCCAGGGTGCCCGGCAGGGAATTGGTGCCCTTGGCGTCATAGATCAACCGGTTTTTCTTGCCGTCGGGGGATTTTTGCGCAAGCAGGGTCGGCATCGCCTGCGCTGACGTGCGGAACGCGACGAACGCAGCGCCGCTGGCCAGGTTGGTGATTGCCAGCGCCCTGACACGCTCCTGGGGCGACTGAGCCATGTGTTCCAGGATGTATGGCGGAATGAAGCAATGGATGGAATGTCGAGTGCACATGCGCAAAATCCCCTTGCCCGGATCGGATAAACCAGTTTGGCAACGTCAGGTCTGCTGATGTTCCGACCGTTGGCCGGGTTCGGCGAGATATAAACAACGAACGGGTGGTTTGCATGTCAAAACAGTTCACTCCATCAAAAGAGACACTCGAATGGATATGCCTCACAAGACGTTTTCCAACGTTTATCGTGGGCAGGTGATCGAAGTTCTGGTTGTTTGCCCTTTGGGCGTCAAGGAAGTCGCTGAATTCATCATTCACGTCACGGTCACGATGGCGTGTCAGACGGCCATGCCGACTGTCATCTGTCGGCTGGGCTACGAGTCTGTCGATGAGGCCCGGCATGCGGGTGTCGTCGTCGGTCAGAATCTTATTGATACACTCATCTGTTGACTGCACGGCCATTCTGGACTTTTGACGCCTCGCTGCCGGTGACAGGGTGATAAACTCCGGTCACTTCAGACGAGGAGCAAGCAGACGTGCGCAAGATGGCAATAGTGATCGCAGTTCTGGCCCTGACCGGCTGTGATGTCAGCAAAACCCCGCCGCAGCCCCCCAAAGTTCAAGCGGCTCAAACCGAGCAAACTGCGCCAGGCACTGCGGCGCAATGGAACATCCAGATGAACACCCGAGAGGCCGTGAGCGATACCAGTGCCTGGCTACTGGAACGCAGCTACGCGCCATTCCTGGCAACCATCGACGGCAAGCAGCAAATGCTGCTCGGCCCCTACAAAACCGAGCAGGAGGCCCAGGAACAGCTGGCGCTGTTGCAGGCCAAGATTACCAAGTCCCACCGTTTCGCCGCTCCGGTGGTGATCAAGCGCGTCCAATGATCGGTTCATGGCCGATCTGCGACAAATGAACCGCGACACTCAACCGCTGCTGTGCCACCCTCGGTTTACGCGCTCGAATCAATCGACGCGTGAATCCGGGAAACGCTTTTATGGACGAAATTCAACGGTTGGGCGAGTTGCTGAGCGCCAATCAACGCAATGAAGAGCAAAAGCATCAGCAGTTCCATACTGGTCTCGCGCAATGGGAGGCCAGTATCGCAGCGCTGTACCGGCAGATCGAAGCCTGGTTGAAACCTTTGATCGACAGCGGCCAGATCACTGTGGAATACGAACCACATCTGGCGCAGAGCAAAGGTTATCCCGACGAAAACTCCCCGTTCCGTACCCAACGCATGACACTGACCATCGCAGGACGTCAGGTTGCGTTCATTCCGGATGCCATGGGTGCCAAAGGTCTGGTGTCGATTGCTGCTACAGGTTTGAGTGTGCATGCCCAGGAAGTGGTGACACTGAGCTGTCAGGACCCTGCGCAGGGTACCCAGTGGCTGGAGAAAAAGCGGATCGGCGTGAAAGAGTCGGATGCCCAGCCGTTTACTGCGGATTATTTCGCCAAGCAGTTGCAGGCGTTGGTGCCGTTGCACAGCTGATCGATTGTTGCAGGAGCCAACGTGTTGGCGAGGCGGTGATCCTTTGTTACCAGGAACATCGCCTCGCGAATGAATTCGCTCCTACGGATTTGCGCAGATTCAGTGTTCGCCAATGCGGATCGAACACAGGTCAATCAGTCGCGACGGCCCAGCAACAGACCTACCACCAGGCCGAAACCTGCGGAGATCGCGACGGTCTGCCATGGGTGGCCACCGATATAAGTCTCGGTCGCTTCAACCACCGGCTTGGTGCGTTCACGCACGTTGGACACCGAGTCCAGTGCCTGCTTGAGCTTCAGGCTCAGCTGCGCGCGCAGGGTTTCTGCGTCTTCGCCAACCAGTGCTGCGCTGTCCTTGAGCAATTTGTCGGATTCTTCGATCAGCGCCTGAAGTTCGCTGAAAGCCTGATCCTTGATTTGCTCAGCAGTGTTTTGGGCAGCAGTTTTACGAGCCATGATGATTTCCTTCCAATTGATGACAACAGTGAGCAATGGAGTCTTGAGCCTACGGAAAAGTTGCAGCGGTTTGTATGACGTATCGCAATTCGCCCGTCGAATTTGCCCAGAAACTATCCTTGACGGGTGTAAGATGCAGCCGGTTTTTAGTCACAGGTGACCGTTATGAGTTTCAATCTGGCCAACCGGCCTCTGCCTGAGCGCGCTGCACTAGAAGATGAAAAATCCCGTCTGTTCGATTTGTGGCAAAGCAATCTGGGCAAGGCCAAAAGCGACGCCGCACGTCTGTTCGGCGAACGCTCCAAACGCAAGGGCAAGTGGTCTGAGTGGGTGCGTTCGGAGCTGGACACCATGAGCCCGCCGGAATACGCCAATATGGTTCGCAGTGAAGTGAATCGCCTGGTAGCTACCAGCAAATAAGCCCGAATGTCGGCGTTGTCTGGCGGCTTACCAACTGCCGTCGGCCGCGTGCGGCAGGTTGAGCGTGCCGCTGTCACTGAAACGCAGGGTGCCAAATACGCCGCCAGCCAATTTGCCCCGCAGCGTATACGGCAGGTTGTTCAGGCTCTGGGTTTGCGTCAGGCCCACCGCCTGGCGCAATGCGGCGAAGGCGGAAACGCTGACCGGAACCACCAGCACGGCTTCGGAAAAACGTCCGATAGTACCTTGCTGATCGCTGACTCCCGACGCCAGCAGCTTGCCGTTGACGTCCAGGTCCAGCGCGACGCCGCTGTACTCGATAGCCGTCTCGTTGGGGTTTTGCAGGCGCAACTTGACCGCCATGCGCACTTCAAGGCCTTGCCCCGGCAAGGGCTCGATACCCACCACGTTGATATTGAGCGGGTCGCGATTGGGAAACAGCGCGCATGCCGAGGCACTCAGCAGTAAAAGGCTGATCAGCACGGTACGAAAGGGGCGTAAGGGCATCCGGATGACTCCAAGGGTGACAAACAAGCGACGTTGCGTTATCCCGTCAGACCGCAATTGCCCAGAGAGATTCGTTTTCCGCAGGTATGGGCCGTATGCTGCGCAGATCGTAGCCTGGCGATCCCTGGATGGATAACCTCAAAACCGCTCATGCATCTGCGCCTGCCGTGATTGAAAAAGACACTATCGCCATTGAACTGGTGCGCGAGGCATTGCTGGAATGCGGCCTGACGGCCCAGGCTCGGTCGTGCTTGCTGGACACCGTTGGTATCGCTGCGGATCTGCTCGCCAGCTCAGGTTCACGAGTCCCGGCCGCAGCCTATGCAGCGTTATGGCGAGCGCTGGCGCAGGCTTGTGACGATGAGTTTTTCGGCATGGACGCCAGACGTCTACGCCAGGGTAGCCTGGAGTTCCTGTGTCGCTCATCCATGGCCCAGCCCACCGTCGCCGCCGGGCTTGAGTCGGGCTTGAGTTTCCTGTCGCTGATGCTGGAGCGGTTCGGCGCTCGTTTGATCCGCCAGCACAGCGTGGCAGAAATCGTCCTTGATGAAGGCGACAGCGCGCAGGGCAGGGCATTCAGCTACTTCACTTACTGGATGATCGTGCACGGCGTGGCCTGCTGGTTGAGCGGACGACGTATTCCTATCCTCGCCATCGAATTGCGCTGTGCGGCGCCGGCCTTCATCGACGACTACAAGGTGATGTTCGGTGAGAACCTGCGTTTTGAACGGCCTTGTTCGCGAATGATCTTTGCCGCCGATTGCCTGGACTTGCCGATCAAGCGCTCGCCTGCCGAGTTGCAGCGATTCCTGGCTGCGGCGCCGGCCAATATTCTGGTCAAATATCGCGACCCGCAAAGTCTGGCTATCCGGATTCGCCATGACTTGCACGCGCTGCCTGCCGAGCAATGGCCGGACACTGAAGCGCTGGCGAGAAACCTGAGCATGTCCGCTTCGACCCTGCGTCGTCGTCTCGCGGACGAGGGCCACAGCTATCAAGGGCTCAAGGACAGCGTACGTAAGGAGTTGGCCATTCATTGGCTAGGCGAAGCAACATTGAGCTTCGCCTCCATCGCCACGCGCCTGGGCTTTGCCGACACCAGTTCGTTCTACAAAGCCTTCCGCAAATGGACCGGGTCCAATCCCGGTCACTACCGCAGCGTGATGCTGGGATCTGAAGCCATTGCCAGCATTGACCAAACCGGTCATCCAGACTGAACGCTTTGACCATTGCCTGCGCCTGCGGACAGCGCGACTATTTCGTTTATTCCAAGAATAAAATCGAGATAGCGAGGTTCCATGGACATTCAAGACAAGGCATTCATCGTCAGCGGCGGCGCATCCGGACTGGGTGCGGCCACCGCGCAGATGCTGATCGAGGCGGGCGCGCGAGTGATGCTGGTGGACCTCAATGCCGAGGCGCTGGCTGCGCAACGTGAAAAACTCGGCGCGCGCGCACATGTAGTGGTCACCGATGTCAGCCGGGAAGACTCGGCCCAGGCCGCCGTGGCTGCAGCGGTGGCGGCGTTCGGTGAAGTGCACGGGCTGGTCAACTGCGCCGGAATTGTCGGCGCGCAAAAAATCCTTGGCAAGGAAGGCGTCCATGACCTGGACAGCTTTCGCCGGGTCATCGACGTCAACCTGATCGGCAGTTTCAATCTGCTGCGCCTGGCTTCGGCGGTCATTGCCGATAGCACGGTGAACGCGGGCGGCGAGCGCGGCGTGATCATCAATACCGCATCCGTGGCGGCCTATGACGGCCAGATCGGTCAGGCAGCCTACGCGGCGTCCAAGGGCGCAATCGTCAGCATGACGCTTCCAGCCGCCCGGGAGCTGGCGCGCTTCGGTATTCGCGTCATGACCATTGCCCCCGGCATTTTCGAAACGCCGATGATGGCCGGCATGACCGCGCAAGTGCGCGATTCCCTGGCTGCGGGCGTGCCATTCCCGCCACGTCTGGGCAAGCCGGACGAATACGCCGCGCTGGTGCGGCACATCATCGAAAATCCCATGCTCAACGGCGAAGTCATCCGCCTCGATGGCGCGTTGCGCATGGCCGCCAAATGAGCACTCAGACTCAGGAGCTTGATCATGACTATTGATAATCCCGCAACTCGTGATGATCCGGTGGTGATCGTCAGTGCGGTCCGCACGCCCATGGGCGGCTTTCAGGGTGATCTGAAAAGCCTGACGGCTCCGCAACTGGGCGCTGTGGCCATTCGTGCGGCGGTTGAACGCGCCGGGCTGGCCTCGGCGGATGTCCAGCAGGTGCTGTTTGGTTGTGTGCTGTCAGCCGGGATCGGCCAGGCACCTGCGCGACAAGCCGCGTTGGGGGCCGGTCTGCCGACGTCGACCCTGTGCACTACCTTGAACAAAATGTGCGGCTCCGGCATGCAGGCGGCGATTCTCGGCCATGACATGCTGTTGGCCGGCAGCGCCGAGGTCATCGTTGCCGGCGGCATGGAAAGCATGTCCAACGCACCGTATTTGCTGGATCGCGCCCGCAGCGGTTATCGCATGGGGCATGGTCAGGTGCTTGATCATATGTTCTACGACGGGCTGGAAGATGCTTATGAGCGCGGTCGGCTGATGGGCACTTTTGCCGAAGACTGCGCCGAGGCCAACGGCATCAGCCGTGAAGCTCAGGACTCATTCGCCATCGCCTCGTTGACTCGCGCCCAGGCGGCTGCCGATAACGGTTATTTCAGCGCGGAAATCGTCCCGTTGCAGGTAACGGCAGGCAAGGAACAGCGGGAAATCAGCCAGGACGAACAACCGCCCAAAGCCCGTCCGGACAAGATTCCAACGCTTAAACCAGCGTTTCGCCCTGGCGGCAGTGTCACGGCGGCCAATTCCAGCTCGATCTCCGACGGCGCCGCGGCATTGCTGTTGATGCGCCGCTCCGAGGCGCAACGTCGTGGTTTGCAGCCGTTGGCCGTGATCCATGGTCATGCGGCGTTTGCCGACGAACCGGGGCTGTTCACCACCGCACCGATTGGTGCCATCAAGGCATTGCTCAGCCGGACCGGGTGGTCATTGCACGACGTCGACCTTTTCGAAATCAACGAAGCCTTCGCAGTGGTCACGCTGGTGGCCATGAATCAACTGGAGTTGCCTCACGACAAGGTCAATGTGCACGGCGGCGCGTGTGCGCTGGGTCACCCCATTGGCGCGTCCGGTGCGCGCATTCTGGTCACGCTGATCAACGCCTTGAAACAACGGGGTTTGAAGCGCGGCGTGGCGGCAATCTGCATCGGTGGCGGTGAGGCGACGGCAATGGCTATTGAAGTTATATAGTTTATATAAATCATTAACTTATGAGATGTATTTGAAGTTATTTGTGTGATCAATCCTGTTTTGGTGAAATGGATATATATCAATGACTTATGAAACTATTTTAATCGAGGTTCAAGGAAAGGTCGGTTTGATTACCTTGAACCGGCCCAACGCGCTGAACGCCCTCAATGCACAGCTGATCAATGAGTTGAACCACGCGCTGGATGCGCTCGACACTGATCGCAATATCGGCTGCATCGTGCTGACCGGGTCCAGCAAAGCCTTTGCCGCAGGCGCAGACATCAAGGAAATGGCTGACCTGACCTATCCGCAAATCTACCTCGATGATCTGTTCGCGCAGAGCGACCGGGTCGCGAACCGGCGCACGCCGATGATTGCCGCAGTGGCAGGCTTTGCCTTGGGCGGGGGCTGCGAGCTGGCATTGATGTGCGATTTCATCCTGGCCGCAGACAACGCGCGGTTTGGTCAGCCGGAAATCAAACTCGGCGTATTGCCGGGCATGGGCGGCACCCAGCGCCTGACCCGTGCGGTCGGCAAGGCCAAGGCCATGGAAATGTGCCTGACCGGACGCCTGATCGATGCCGAGGAGGCCGAGCGAGCTGGACTTGTGGCGCGCATCGTGCCTGCCGGGCAGTTGTTGGACGAGGCCCTCAAGGTGGCGAACTCAATCGCCGAAAAATCCTTGCCGATAGCGATGATGGTCAAGGAAAGCGTCAATCGGGCGTTTGAAGTGAGCCTCGCCGAAGGCATTCGTTTCGAGCGCCGAGTGTTCCACGCGGCATTCGCTACCGAGGATCAGAAGGAAGGCATGGCAGCCTTTATCGAGAAGCGTGAGCCGCAATTCAACGGACGCTAACGCGAAGCCGGGGGCTTGTCAGTCCAGCTCCATGAATGCGCGTAGCTGCTGCTCGTTCCAGTTCCGCGCAAAGTAGTCCTGCAACGTGAAGCAGTCGTCGGGATGCACCAGGCACAGGTGCTTCGGGCTTCTGCGGTAGCGGGCGGCAAGCTCGCGCATCTGGGCACAGCTCAGCCCGAGATAGCCGCGCTCGTCGGTTCTGCCCTCATAGAGAAAATGCCGGGGTTCCAGGCGCGGCAAGTGCGCCAGCCCTGGGGTCTCCATGAACACGATGTACCAGATTCGGTTTGCCAGCGGCGCGCCTTGCAAGCCGGGATGTTCGGTCAAGCGCAGATCGTCTTCCCAGCGCAGCGTGGTTGGCGGCCCGGCGGGGGCCATTGTCGGCAACGTACAGGCTTGCAAGGTGAGCGTGCGCGGGCCAGTGATGGTGATTCCAGCACTACTCAGCTCGAAACTCGCCTTGGCAGTGCTTAAACGTAAGTCTTCCCTGGCTTCGAAATATAAATCGTTCACATTATTCAAATGAATATTTTCATGCAGGTTTTCGAGAGTTGAGCCATTCAAACGAATTGTTTTTTCTGGGCATTCGGCAACCTCAGATGCCGTTCGACGTTCCAGCATGCCGCAAATAACCGGTCGCTCAGGATCGTTGTCGAAATGCCGCACCAGCAACCGATCTCCAGCGGTCAGTGCGTTGACCGAGACATCGGCGAGATCCGGGAGGTCTGCCAGGGCCCAGGCGGTGTGTTCGTCCGGTGAGGATGGCGCATTCTGCCAGTCGTAACGTACCGGGACTCGCCATGCAGCATGGGTTCTGATGAACCCGGCCACATCAGCCATCAATGTCACCTGCTGATGACCGCGTATGCCGGGTTTGCGATGGGTGCAGGACGGGCGAAATGGCATGGCCCAAGGCAGCACGCAATAGCCGGTGCGATAGCCGTGATCGAATGTCTCAAACTCAGGCAGCCTCGACAGTTGATCGATCCACGACGCTGATTCTTCGTCCGCTGCGCCAACAGCCGCGCCGAGAATTGCGGCCATGTCGTGAGGGTCGCAGCCCTCCAGGACCTGTGGCTGCTTTGCCCAATGGCGGACCTTGACCAGCAGCCATTGATCGTTGAACAGCGGGACGGGATGCTCCATAACCTGAATGATCTGGCCACTGGTCAGTGCGCAATCGCTGCTCCACCCATGGATATGACGTCGCTCGCAACGCAGGCGCTCCAGCGTACGAGCGCGTGTCTGTCGATGGTGGGCTTCCTCGTCGCCGGGTTTTGGGGGATCGGTTTGTTGATCGAAAGATTCGTTATTGGCACTTTGCGTATCTGGTTGCGCATTGGTTGGGGTGTTGGCGCTGAGAGTGCTGCAATCGCGCCATACCGGGTCATGGATGCCCGTTGCGGCATGGAGGGTCAGGCGTTCGCCCAGATAGCCGATAACCGGCTGGTTGTGGGTGTCTTCGTTGTGCTGCAAGCGTATGGCGCCCTGGCGTTCGGGGAAGCTGGCCGGGTCATCGGCGAATACAAGCTGGTGCCCGGTGGGGCTGTGCTCAAACCGGAAATGAATGCCTTCCTCTTCGCAGAGCCGCTGCAGCAGGTGCAGGTCGGTTTCGTCGTACTGCACGCACCAGTCGCGAGGCGGGTATACGCCAACCGGTCCCTCGAAACGGTAGCCGTCTTCGTTCAAACCATGGTTTTCCAGCAATCGGGTGATCAACTGCGGGACGCTCAAACCCGTGAACACGCGGCGCTGGCGGCTTTGTTCCAGCTTGAGCAGACTCGGCACCAGGGTCATTCGGTACAGGCTCAGGCACGTTCCGGCATAGAGTTGTCTGGCGCTGTCGATCAGGCCGTGAATCCCCGCATGTTCAACACCAAAGGCCAGCCAGGCGGCGCTGCCTGCCAGACTTGGCAGATCCAGATGCGGGTTACTGCTGACCAGATCGACGTCAAAGCGATAGGGCTCGTTCAGCGCGTCGTGGCCAGTAAAGCTGAGGACTTGCAGGTCCATCGGGCTGCCCGTGAGCTTCAGCGTTATCGGCATTTGCTTGTCTTCGAACATACACAGCGCTCCCAGCTTGAAATTCAGGGTGCAGAGGGTACGAAATGCCAAGGGCAATGGGCATCGCTTGGGCTTTTTTCGGAAAGGGACTACAAGCTAAAGGGTAATATCGGTGATTGGCTTCAAGGTGTTTCAGCTGCATTGTCGGCTTGACTGCGATCAATGGCGCGACAGCAGGGGTTTCATCTGGCGCCATCGCGTATAAAATGCGCCGGGCGTCGCTCATCAGTCGCGACGCGTTTCATTCGGTCAGCCAATTTTTCAGCGCTTTGCCCCAGCCAGCGTCGGTGTTTCTCAGCGACGGCGGCGGTGATGGGCAGGGCGCAATCGGATCAAGAGAGCAAGCATGGGCGCACAGTGGAAGGTCAAGCATAAAGAAGCAGCATCCAATGCCAAGGGTCGTATTTTTGGCAAGCTGTCCAAGGAAATCATGATTGCTGCACGCGCCGGCGCTGATCCGGACATGAACCCGCGTCTGCGCCTGGTGGTCGAGCAAGCAAAAAAAGCCTCGATGCCCCGCGAAACGCTGGAGCGCGCAATCAAGAAAGGCGCCGGTCTGCTCGGCGAGAACGTCACGTTCGAACGCCTGACCTACGAAGGCTTTGCCCCTCACCGCGTGCCGGTGATCGTCGAATGCCTGACCGACAACATCAACCGCACTGTCTCGGAAATTCGCGTGTTGTTCCGCAAGGGCCAGCTCGGCGCTGCGGGTTCGGTTTCCTGGGATTTCAACTATCAGGGCATGATCGAAGCCGTACCGGCCAACCCTGATGCGGATGCTGACGAAGCCGCCATCGAAGCGGGCGCGCAGGACTGTGAGCCGGGTGAAGAGGGCGCGACGCTATTCCTCACCGAGCCCACCGATATGGACGCAGTCTGCAAAAAACTTCCCGAGTTCGGGTTTACCGTGCAGTCCGCGCAATTGGGCTATCGCCCGAAAAGCACCGTGGACGGCCTGACCGACGAGCAGATGGCCGAAGTCGAAGCCTTCCTTGAAGCCATCGACAACAATGATGATGTGCAGAACGTTTATGTGGGGTTGGCGGGGTAAGCGGCGGTAAACAGAGAGCCTGCTGGAGCGAGGCTTGCCCGCGGATCGGTATTCCATTGGACATATCTATCGCCTGAACTGACGCCTTCGCGGGCAAGCCTCGCTCCAACGAGTTTGTATTTATACCTGCAACCGCCGCTCAATCTCTCGCAACCGAGGCCGCGCGCCGATCTGCGGCTGCACACACCGGGCCTGCAACTGACGCAACGCCGTAATCTGCGAACCTTGGTCGTCACAGCGCTCCAGCAACTCCCCCAGTAAAATCCCGAATGCCCGTGTTTCAATGCGCTCCAGCGCCTCTCCCAAGGCTGCGGTCGGATGAAACGACGCTGCGCCGAAGTCTCCCAGCAGGCAGGTGCCGTCGGGCTCCCACAGAATGTTGTGTCCGTACAGATCGCCATGAGTGATGCCGCACCCGTGTAAATGGGCGGTAACCGATGCGATGCCTTGGGCGATACGCAAAACCACGGGCAAGGACAGGCGCAGATCGGCCGGATAGATATCCCGCGTGCAGGATTCCAGGCTCGGTGGTCCCGCCAGATTGGCAAAACTCGGCGCAATCAGGTGCATTACCAGACCTGCCTGAGCCTGGTGATGGTCAATGATCTGGCCTTCAATGCCGATCAGATTGGGGTGGTTGCCGGCAGCAATACACGCGGCCATTTCATTGAGCGGCGAGCCATCAGAGGTCACGCTGCCTTTATAAAGTTTGAGCGCGACGGCCTTGTCAGGCTGTTCCGGGCTTTGCCAGCGCGCCTGCTGGATGATGCCGGAGGCGCCTTCGCCCAATTGTTGCTGAACATGCAGCTCCTGCCAGGGAATCTGCCGCACGGCAGGCTGCTCGTGTTCGGTGCAGAGCGGATTGCCAGCGTAAGCCAGCCAGGCCAGTGAAGGCAGTTCCAGCAGCCATGCGGGCAACTGCGTAAGCTGATTGGCGGCGATACGGATCAGCTCCAGACGTTCGCAGCGGGCCAGGCTGGCGGGCAGCGCCTGCAGCTGGTTGCCGGCGAGCATCAGCTTTTGCAGCGCCTGACAATCTCCCAGCGCTTCAGGCAGCTGCGCAATCCGGTTGTCGGTCAGGATCAGCCAGCGCAACTGCGGCGGCAGTGCTTGGGCCGGGACATGCTGGATCTGATTGGCCTTGAAGCCGACAATCTGCAGTTCGCGACACTGGCCAATGCATTCAGGCAGCTCGGTAAACCGGTTATCCGAGCCAAACAACACGCGCAGGCGCTTCAGCCGATGCAGGTCATCGGGCAGATGCTGTAAAGCATTGCCGCTGAGATTGAGGACTTCCAGCGAGTCGACCAGCTCGAAGATTTCCCTCGGGAACTTGGTCAAGCCGCAGGACAGGTCCAGTCGTTTGATGCCAGCCAGTTTGCCAGCGCGCAGGTCTTCGAGGCTGTGCATGATCAGCCGCGTTCGACTTGGGCGTTGGCGTCTGCCAGGCAGCCGTCGACCCATTGATGAACGCGGGTGAGAGGTGGCGCGGCTTCGGCGTACAGAATCCGGTAGACCGTCGGCGCTACCACGCGGTCGATCAGGTCCTCGGCGCTGGGCGAGGTTTCACCACGAGCCAGGGCGCGATCAATGATGATCTGCAACTGGTCGCGGGTAATCGCCATGCATTTGCCGGAACAGCTGGCGCCGTTGCTGGCCACGACGTCGCGCATCATTTCCCGGCCGGGCGCGGAATCCATGTCTTCCAGGTACATCTCGGTCCAGGTCAGCAAATCATCACGCAGATTGCCGCAATCGATGGGCGGATCCGGGCGCAGCCGTTCCACCGCAGCATCGGCCAGCAGCGTGGTGAGGTCGCCCCAGCGACGATAGATGGTCGACGGGGTAACGCCGGCGCGCGTGGCAATCAGCGGCACGCTGAGGTCGCCGCGCTCATGTTCGCGCAGCAGCTCGCGCACTGCGCCGTGAATAGACTCTTGCACCCGGGCGCTGCGGCCGCCGGTGCGTATTCCTTCTTTAATAGCCATATGGCGGACCTTAACACAAAGTATTTGCTTTAAGCGGCGACAGCTAGCACACTCTAAAACGCTAAATATTAGCTTTAATGATTTGCCTGATTGGAGAGTGTACCCATGTCCCTTCCTTTCCAGAAACCGGATATGCATGAACGGGGTCGCAGCCATCTGGGCTTTCTGGCATTTACCACGCTGTGCTTTTTCGCCGCCTCCAGCGCGCCGACTCCGCTGTACCACCTGTACCAACAAGCCTGGGGCTTCTCGGCGGCGATGTTGACGCTGATCTTCGCGGTCTATGCGCTGACGCTGTTGGTTGCCTTGCTGATTGTCGGTTCGCTGTCGGATTATCTCGGCCGGAGGCCGGTCATTTTCAGCGCCTTGTTGCTGGAAATCGTCTCAATGCTGTTGTTTATCATAGCCACGGATGTGATCTGGCTGGTCCTGGCGCGCATGCTTCAAGGTCTGGCCACCGGCATGGCAGCCAGCGCGCTGGGTGCGGCATTGCTGGACAATGATCAGAAACAGGGTCCGTTGATCAACAGTATCGCGCCAATGTTCGGCATGGCCATCGGCGCGTTGGGGACTGGCTTGCTGGTGGAGCTGGCGCCGCTGCCGCTGCTGCTGGCGTATTACCTGTTGCTGGCGGCGTTTGTGTCCCAGGCCATCTATCTGTGGCGCATGCCGGAGACCGTCAGCCGCCAGCCAGGTGTGTGGAGGTCCCTCAAGCCTTCGCTGCACGTTCCGCTTCAAGCGCGGCGTACTTTATGGCTGGTGTTGCCGGTGGATATCGCCGCCTGGTCGCTGGGCGGTTTCTACCTGTCATTGACGCCTTCGCTGTTGGCGGCGGCGACCGGTTCGACCTCGGCAATCAACGGTGGGCTAGCCGTGGCATCACTGACCTTGAGCGGCGCATTGGCGATCCTCAATCTGCGTTTGCGCGCGCCGACCCTTGGCCTTTGGATCGGCGCAAGCTTCCTGACCCTGGGCGTCGCCGTGATCCTGGCGGCAGTGAATGCGGGTTGGCTGTGGCTGTTTTTTGTGGGGACTGTGATCGCCGGTATAGGTTTCGGCGCGAGTTTTCTCGCCGCTTTGCGCTTGCTGCTGCCGCTGGCCCATGCCCACGAAAGGGCGGGTTTGATGTCGGCGTTCTACGTGCTCAGTTACCTGGCGTTCTGTGTGCCGGCGCTTGTCGCAGGTTTTTCGGCACGCACCTTTGGGCTGATCGCCACCACCAATGTCTACGGGGCAGTGGTGATTGCACTGGCGCTGGCGGCATTGCTGGGCTTGCTGGTGCAGCGCAGCAATGGCCGGCGCCTGGCGTCGTAGGAGCCAATCAAATTGCCTCAGGCAATGCCTTGCGCGCACGTTGCGTGGCTTCGTCTTTCGCTGCGCCGACGACCGCATAGTTGTAACTGCCGCTGGACCAGTAGTCAGCCTGCAATTCGCCATCCAGGCGGCTGCCACGGGGCAGCAGATGATTTTGTGCACCCGGCGGACGGATGTAGAAACTCAGGGTGCGGCCCTCGCGATCCTTGTACACGACCATGGCTGCCGCGCCTTGCTCAGTGCTTGTCATGCGTCCGCTGACCGGCCGAAAACCGGCTGCTTCCATATTCGGCAGACGTTCAGCCCGGGCAAAGTGGCGGTCCAGCCAGCCTTGAGCATCGTTGGGTTTTTCAGCGCTCCAGTCGCTGGCCATATCGTTGTTGACTGCGAACATCCGGTACGCCTGCACCGCATCGGCCATGGGCAGGGTCGCGTTGCTCAGGGTGATTTCCCGCGCATGCCAGCCGCTCAGGCCGCCAACACTCACCGCCACCAGCAACACCGCTGCCGTGGCGTAATGCCGATAGCGGTTGCGGCGCATGCGCTGGCGAATGAAGGTCGGGTCCAGCTCGGGGTTGGCTTCGCGTTGCAGCTGGCCGCTCAGGGCCGCGCGCAACTGTTGCGCATCTTCCTGCCATTGCTTGACCTGCAAGGCGACGTCGGGGTGCGCGGCGAGCCAGGTTTCCAGTGTCGCCCGGTCGGCATCGCTGAGCTGATAGTCGACGTAGGCATTCAATACGTGTTCGCTGGGGGGCAAGGTAATCATTTCAATATCCGCAGGGCAGGGGACAGGATTTCGCCATCACTGATCTGGCGCAGCGCCTGGCGAGCGCGCGACAGGCGGGACATGACGGTGCCAACAGGTACGTCGAGAATTTCAGCGACCTCCTTGTAACTCAAGCCTTCCACCGAAATCCAGAGCAGCAACGCGCGCTGCTCGGTGTTCAGTCGCTCGAACGCACCCAGGGTTGACTGTGCCACCACGGTGCGCTCGACGCTGGGCTGGTAGTGATCGTCGCCGCCGCCGGTGAACAGCTCAAGCATTCGGCTATAGCGTCGGGAGCGGCGATGGGCATCCAGGAACTGTCGATACAGGATGGAAAACAGCCAGGCGCGCAAATCGCCTTCCGGCCGCTTGTTACCCCAGGCAGACAAGGCTTTCTCCAGGCTGGCCTGCACCAGATCGTCGGCACTGCTGGGGTTGCGGGTCAGCGATAAAGCGAACCTGCGCATGCGCGGGATCAACTCCCGTAACTGTTCATCAAGCTCGTTCATGGGCGGCGGGTTTCCGGTCTGCAACTATGATCAAGTAAGCGTGTGATCAGCAAGACGACGCTCCACGGCGTTTATTCCTCCATTTATACAATTAATTTCGGGGCAGGGAATAAACACTGACAGGGTGCGTCTTACCGTCCACTAACCTACAGGCCAACGGCCCAGGAGATCCCCCATGGTCGAGCGCTTCCCGCCGCCTGAGCAGCAAAAACCGCCCCTGAGCATTGGCAGCACCCTGCTGCGACTGGCGGGCATCGGCGTTATCGTGTTGGCGGCAGCCACCTCGCTGGCTTACGTCGGCGGCTATCTGGATCCGCAGCGGCTGACCCCGGCGCGACTGGTCGATGGGCTGGAACACAATAACGGCGTGCATCCCGGATTCAGGCGCAACCACCCCAAGGGCGTGTGTGTCGCAGGTTACTTTGAAAGCAATGGCAGCGCCGCGCAGTATTCCAGCGCACAGGTGTTTGCTGCGACGCGCACTCCGGTCGAAGGGCGGTTTGCCTTGCCGACTGGCAATCCCTACTCGCCGGACAGTGCCGCGCCGTTGCGCAGTATGGCGCTGCGCTTTACCCAGGCAAACGGCCAGCAATGGCGTACCGGGATGAATGCCATGCCGGTTTTTCCGGTTGGCACGCCGCAAGCTTTTTATGAGCTGATGCAGGCCCAGGCGCCCGATCCAGCCACCGGCAAGCCTGATCCGGCCAAGCCTGCGGCGTTTTTCGCCAGCCATCCGGAAGCCGCGCCATTTCTCGCCTGGGTCAAGACTGCCAAGCCTTCCGCCAGCTACGCCACTGAAACCTATAACAGCGTCAATGCGTTCTATCTGGTCAGCGCCGACGGCAAGCGCCAGGCGGTGCGCTGGAACATGGTGCCGGTTAATCAGGATTCGGCAGCGACTCCCGCGCCGGATGCCAAGGATTATCTGGAGCCGGATCTGGCCGACCGCCTGACCCGTGGTTCGCTGCGCTGGAACCTGATGATTACCCTGGCCGAAGCGGGCGATCCGATTGACGACGCCAGCAAACAATGGCCCGCCGAACGTCGCGCCATCAATGCCGGGACGCTGGTCATCGACAGCACGCAACCGCAAGCGGATGGCGATTGTCGCGATATCAACTTTGATCCATTGGTGTTGCCCGAAGGCATTGCCAGCTCTGCAGACCCATTGCTGGCGGCCCGTTCGGCGGCCTATGCATCTTCTTATCAGCGGCGGACCGGCGAAGTTGATCAATTGCCGAAAGCGGCTCCCGTTGCGGAGAAAAAATCATGAGCGCGCCTACCCGACATTTCGCCCCGTTGGCGCGACTGCTGCATTGGTTGATGGCACTGATGATCATCGCCATGCTGTTTATCGGCGCTGGCATGGTGGCTTCGGTCTCGCAACGCCATGAGTGGTTGCTGAACCTGCACAAGCCTTTGGGGATCGCGATTCTGGTGTTGGTGATCCTGCGCCTGATCGTGCGTTTCTCTACGCAGACGCCGCCGTTGCCGGCTGATCTGCCGACATGGCAGGCGTTGTCCGCCAAGCTGTCGCACTATCTGTTGTATGCGCTGATGCTGGCGATGCCATTGATCGGCTGGTCGATGATTTCTGCCGCTGGAGATCCGGTGATGTTGGGCAGCTCGTTGCGATTACCGTCAATCGTGGCGGCCAACCCGCATACCTTTGCTTTCCTGCGCCAGGCGCACACGTACCTGGCTTATCTGCTGTTTCTGACCATCCTGCTGCATGTCGCTGCTGCGCTGTTTCATGGCTGGATACGCCGCGATGAAGTGCTGGGCAGCATGTTGCGGGGTGAAAGCAAAGGCTGAGTTGATTCGTTGGAGCGAGCGGGCAGCGCTCCAACGATTTAGCGCAGCACTTCAACCATTTCCGCAAGCGTGGTCAGAACATCCTTGGCCAGCTGCTTCGAACGTTTGCCAGACCAGCCCGTTATCAGATCCGGGGCGTTGTCGTTGTCCTTGAACGGCATTTCCAGGGTCAGTGACAGGCACTTGAAGCGCTCGCCGACGCTGTTGCAGGCCAGGTTCATGTTGGCCTGACCGGGTTGCGAGCGGGGATAGCCATAACGCGTCTGGAAATCCCGGGTGATCTCGCTCAAGCGGCGGCGGAAGTGTTCTTCCAGCTCAGCTTGCTTGGCGGTATAGCCGGGATTGCCTTCGCAGGCAGCGGTGAAGACGTAGGGGATTTCCTCGTCGCCATGGACGTCAAGGAACATGTCCACGCCATATTTTTCCATCTGCTGCTTGACGAAGAACACTTCCGGGCTGGTGTCCTCAGTGGAGTCCTGCCAGCAGCGATTGAGATCCTTGCCGTTGGCGTTGGTGCGCAAATGGCCATGGAACGAGCCATCGGGATTCATGTGCGGCACCAGATACAAATCGGCGGCATCCAGCAATTGCGCCAGTTGCGGATCATTCTGCTCCACAAGGCGCTCGATCAAGCCTTCCATGAACCACTCGGCCATGTGCTCGCCGGGATGCTGTTGGGCGATGATCCAGATATTACGTTTGCCTGGCGCACCGTTGCCTCTTCGCAACAGTGGAATATCCCGACCTTCGACGCTTTTGCCGGTGGCCAACAGTTCGGTGCCGGCATTTTCCAGCGCGTGCTTGACCAACCAGTCATGGCGCTCACGGCTGTAGGGTTCAAAGTAGGCGAAATACACCTCGGAGTGGGTCGGCGTCAGGGTGAAATTCAGCGCCTTGCCGTCGAACGTTGAAGGCACGCGGAACCAGTCCTGATGATCGTAGGACGCTACGGCGTTGTAGCCGGTCCACGCCCGGTTGTAACTGGACTGGCTGGCATTGTTGAGACTGAAATGATGGGGGTCGCCGACGTGCAGGCCTTCGGCCTTGAAGTGAAACCACTGGAAATGCGGGCTTTTGGTGTCCGGGCGCATTGCCAGCTGAATATGTGCAGGGCTGCTCGCGTCTATTACTTCGATATTGCCGCTGTCGAAGTCCGCGCTGATGCTGAGAGTGGTCACGGTGGGTTCCTGTACGTCAGTGCCAAATGTGACAGCTACTTTACACGGAACACTGCGGGCCACGGCGACGTTAACTTCAGTCAATCGGTCATGGGTGAATCAGGAGAAAGCCTCGGCAGTCACCAGCAGCCCAGCCACGAATGCCGAGAGCAACCACCATCCCAGGTAGGCGCGGCGCTTGCGACGATGCCAGCCGCTGGCACCCATGGCAGTTGCCGGAGCCAATAACTGACGCCACAGGCGTTCGGTCGCCTCGAAAGCGCACAGGTGATCCAGATCCGCATCGAGCCAGTGACGAAATTCAATGCGCTGACTGGCGGTGGCCTGCGGGCTTTGCAAATGCACATACCAACGGCTGGCCGCTTCGTTGACGTCGTCGGCAACCGGCGCGATGGACGCCGCCACATGGGGGCGGCTCTGCTGCAGGACTCGCACCATGGCGCGCTCCACAGCGTCCAGGCCGGTATCCAGAAAGCTGGCGATGTTGGCGTAGGGCAGGTTGTCCAGCCGACTCATGAGAAAGATCTGCTGCGTGCGGCGCGACAATTTTTGCAGACCGATGCGCAACTCTTGCGCCTGGCGGCTGAGCGGTGCATCCGGATGGTGAGCCGGAAGGGCGGTAAAAGACGAGAGCTGGGTACTCATGATCGGTCGCCTCGCTGGTAGGGTCTTTCGATGATGAGAACAAATCTCAACGGAGAGCTCTCATCATTTACGATTTATCTGGTCGCTAAAGTCTGAGAAAGCCAACTTCACCGTCCCGTTCAATATTCTTTTTGCTATGATCCGCGCCATCGCAGAATGACACGTCTTCATTAGCCTGAAGCAATGCAAAAACCAAAAAAAAGACCCGGAAAAAATCCGGGTCAAAAACCGTGATTAGCCTGATGAGGAGATAATCCAGGAGCCGACCTAAGACTCCTGAGTTATCCAGCTGATCTCGCGACCAGCTGATGCAATAATAATCATTATCATTTGCAAGTCAAATGTTTTTCTTGCGTCCATGCAGAAAAACAATCGGTGACGAGGCCGCAGAGCCTCAATCCAGTGGCAATTCAGTAGTGCGCTTCACTTCGCTCATGGCGATGTTGGAGTGCGCTTCCTGTACATGAGGCTGTTGCAGCAGGTGATCGCGCAAGAAGCGTTCATAGCTGGAAATGTCCTGGGCCACGACCTTCAGCAAGAAATCCATATTCCCCGCCATCGCATAGCATTCCAGCACCTCCGGGTAGCCGGTGATCGCTTCTTCGAATTCGGTCAGATAACGCCGACCATGCCCCGATAACTTCACGCTGACAAAAACCGTCATGGTCAGGCCGAGCTTTTTCGGGTTGAGCAGGGCAACTTTGCGCTCGATGACGCCTTCTTCCTGGAGGCGGTTGATCCGCCGCCAGCAGGGCGACTGGGACAGCTCGACGCGTTCGGCGATCTCCGCAGCCGAAAGGTCGGCATCGTGTTGCAGCAGGCGCAGGATCTTGCGATCGATAGGACTTAATTTAATCTGCATGAATTGACCCTGTTTTTTATTCTTATCGAAAGGAACATGTCGAATATCAGCAGATTTTCGCCAAATTAGAAAGAAAAAGCCCGGTTGCTACAGGCAGTATTTTGCTTGTGACCGCTGAGTCGAACCTGCTCGGCACTACAGCCTGAAATGCTCATAAAAATAAAAGGAGCACCTGAATGTCTTTGGCTGATATTCGTCTGGACGATAAGTACCGGCTCGCGACCGGCAATCTGTATTTGACCGGCACCCAGGCATTGACCCGCCTGCCGATGCTGCAGAAACAGCGCGACGAGGCGCGTGGCCTCAACACCGCCGGTTTCATCTCTGGCTATCGCGGTTCGCCATTGGGCAACCTCGACAAAAGCCTTTGGGATGCCAAGGATTACCTGAAACAGAACGCCATTCATTTCCAGCCCGGCGTCAACGAAGAGTTGGCGGCGACGGCCGTGTGGGGCAGTCAGCAGGTCAACCTGTTCCCCGAAGGCAAATACGACGGCGTGTTCGCCCTCTGGTACGGCAAAGGTCCCGGCGTTGATCGCTGCGGCGACGTGTTCAAGCACGCCAACTCCGCAGGCGTCGCCAACAACGGTGGCGTCTTGGTGCTGGCCGGTGACGACCATGGCTGCAAATCGTCGACCATCGCCCACCAGAGTGAACATGCGTTCATCGCCGCGATGATTCCGGTGCTCAACCCGAGCAACGTCCAGGAAATTCTCGACTACGGCATCATTGGCTGGGAGCTGTCGCGCTACAGTGGATGCTGGGTAGCGATGAAAACCATCGCCGAGAATGTCGATTCCTCGGCCGTTGTCGAAGTGGATCCGCTGCGCGTTGTTACGCAAATTCCCGAAGATTTCGACATTCCCCAAGGCGGCCTGCACATTCGCTGGCCTGATCCGCCGCTGGCTCAGGAAGCCCGCCTCAATACCTACAAAATCTACGCTGCCCGGGCCTTTGCTCGCGCCAACAAGCTCAATCAAGTGGTGATCGATTCGCCTCAGCCGCGGCTGGGCATCGTCACCACCGGCAAATCCTATCTGGATGTGCGGCAGGCGCTGGAGGAGCTGGGCATCGATCAGGAGTTGTGCGCGCAGGTCGGCATTCGGGTGCTCAAGGTCGGCATGAGCTGGCCGCTGGAACCGGTGTCGGTGCACGATTTTGCGCAAGGGCTGGACGAAATACTCGTCGTTGAAGAAAAACGCAGCGTCATCGAAGATCAGCTCACCGGCCAGCTCTACAACTGGCCCGTGGACCGCCGTCCGGTGGTGGTTGGCGAGTTCGACGAGCAGGGGCGTTCGCTGCTGCCCAACCTCAGCGAGCTGACGCCGGCGATGATTGCCCGGGTCATTGCCAAACGTCTCGCGCCTTTCTACAGCAGCCCGCAAATCGAGGCGCGTCTGCAGTTCCTCGCTGAAAAGGAACAAGCGCTGCAAGCACCGCTGTTCAATACTCAGCGCACCCCGCATTTCTGCTCCGGCTGCCCGCACAACACCTCGACCCGGGTGCCTGAAGGCAGCCGCGCCCTGGCCGGCATTGGTTGCCACTACATGACCATCTGGATGGATCGGGCCACCGAAACCTTCACCCAGATGGGCGGCGAGGGCGTGACCTGGATCGGCCAGGCGCCGTTCACCGAAACGCCCCACGTGTTTCAGAACCTGGGCGACGGTACTTACTTTCACTCCGGGCATCTGGCCGTGCGAGCAGCGGTCGCGGCCGGGGTCAACATTACGTACAAAATTCTCTACAACGACGCCGTGGCGATGACGGGCGGGCAGCCCATCGATGGCATTTTGCGGGTCGATCAGCTCAGCCGTCAGGTCTTCAACGAAGGCGTGCTGCGCATCGCGCTGGTCTCTGATGAGCCGGACAAATACCCGAGCCGCGACGGCTTCGCGCCGATCACCACCTTTCACCACCGACGCGATCTGGACAGCGTGCAGCGCGAGTTGCGTGAGTTCAAAGGCGTTTCGGTGATCATTTATGACCAGACCTGCGCCACCGAGAAGCGTCGTCGGCGCAAACGCGGCACCATGAAGGATCTGGAAAAACGCGCGTTGATCAATCCGGCGGTGTGCGAAGGCTGCGGCGATTGCGGGGTCAAGTCGGGCTGTTTGTCCGTGCTGCCCAAGGAAACGGCGCAGGGCCGCAAGCGGGAAATCGATCAAAACGCCTGTAACAAGGATTTCAGCTGCGTCGAAGGTTTCTGCCCAAGCTTTGTCACCGTTCATGGCGGCGCATTGCGCAAGCCGAGCCTGCCGTCTCAAGTGCAAGCCTTCGCCCAACTGCCAGACCCGCAGCTACCAAGCCTGGCCAAACCGCACAACATTCTGCTGTCGGGTGTCGGCGGTACGGGTGTGACCACGGTTGGCGCCATGCTGGGCTTCGCCGCCAACCTGGAAGGCAAAGGCTGCAGCGTGCTTGACCAGGCCGGTCTGGCGCAGAAGTTCGGCCCGGTGGTCAGCCACATCCGCATTGCGGCGCGACAGGAAGACCTGTTTGCGGTGCGCATTGCTGCGGGTGAAGCGCATCTGTTGCTGGGCTGTGACTTGCTGGTGGCGTCCGGTCCGGACGCGATTGCCAAGCTCAACTCAACTTTCTCCCATGCCGTGGTCAACAGCCAGCAAACCCCGACTGCCGAATTCACCCGCAACCCGGACGCCGAGTTTCCGGCCGAAGCGATGAAACAGACCATTCGCGACGCCGTGGGCGTGCAACATACCCACTTTGTTGAAGCGACGGATCTGGCGACCAAACTCCTGGGCGATACCATTGCCAGTAACCTGTTCATGCTCGGGTATGCCTTCCAGTTGGGTTTGATCCCGCTAAGTTCGGCGGCTATCGAGAAGGCCATCGAACTCAATGGCGTGTCGGTCAAGCTCAATCAGCAGGCATTTCTCTGGGGTCGTCGCGCAGCGCATGATCTGCCGGCTGTACAGGCTGCGGCCAACCCTGCCGGTCAGGTTCCGGAAGAACCGCAATTGCTGAGCCTCGATCAACGGGTGCAGGACAATGTCGCCACTCTGACGGCCTACCAGAATGACGCCTACGCCAAGCGCTACATGCGGCTGGTGAGCAAGGTTCAGGAAACCGAGGCGCGGCTGTTTCCGGGCCAGCAACTGGCGTTGACCGAGGCGGTGGCCTTCAACTACTTCAAGCTGCTGGCCTACAAGGATGAATATGAAGTGGCGCGGCTATACAGCAACGGCGATTTCACCCGCCAATTGCAGGCGCAGTTTGAAGGTGACTATCGTCTGGAATTTCACCTGGCACCGTCATGGCTGGCCAAGCGTGACAAGCTGACCGGGCAACCGCGTAAACGCAGTTTCGGTCCGTGGATGCTCAAGGCCTTCGACGTCCTGGCAAAGTTCAAATTCCTGCGTGGCACGGCCATCGATCCATTCGGTCGCAGCCTGGAGCGCCGCCAGGAGCGGGAGCTGATCGACTCTTACGTCAGCGACATTGAGCTGATCCTCCAGCACCTGTCAGCGTCCAATCGCCACACGGCACTGAGTCTGGCCCGACTGCCGGAGAAAATCCGCGGTTACGGTCACATCAAGGAAAGCGCCATGAAAGCCGCCGCCCTGCAAGCCGCGCGCATGCGCCAGAGCTTGATCAGCGGCGAAGTGGAGTTGCCGAAGTTGTACGAAGTGGCTGCTTGACTGAACACCGCAGGACTGGCTTCAGCCGGGAAAGCGATCTCCCGGCTGAAGCCAGTCCTACGGGTCACAGTCTCCCGTGAATGTTTAAACGCTACCGTCCTCCAGCTCCACCAGCACCGTCCCTTCGCTGACCATCTCGCCTTCATTGCAATACAGCGCCGACACCACGCCAGCATGGGTGGCGCGGATACTGTGTTCCATTTTCATGGCCTCCAGCACCACCAATTGCGTGCCGGCTTCAACTTGCTCACCCACTTGCACCAAAACCCGAACGATGCTGCCGTTCATGGGTGCAGTCAGGCCGCCTTGGGGGCCGTGGCTGGATTCGGCCTCGGCAATCGGGTCCAGGCGCTTGATGGCGTGCACTTCGCCCTGCCATTGCAGATACAACGTGTCGCCACGGCGCAGAGCCAGATGTTTGTGGGTTATGCCATCGGTGACCACTCGCAACTGGTCCATAGTCCATTGCACCAGCGATGTACCGCCATTGCGCAACTGGACGACTTTCTGCTGTCCATTGCAGCTCAGGTGCAGGCCAACTTCATTGGGCAACCCCAGACGCAGCCCGTTGGTAGCGGCCCAGGGCGAATGAGCGTCGTCCCGATTGACCCGAGCCGTCGCGCTCTGGCTGAACGCCTCGGCAGCGGCCTGCCAGAACTCGGCGGACAATTCGGCAGGCGCGGGCAACAGTTGCGCCTGATAGCGCGGGATGAAATCGGTATCCAGCTCGGCCGCTGCAAAAGCCGGGTGCCCGACAATGCGCCGCAAGAAGGGCAGATTGGTCTTGACCCCGCCCACCACGAACTCATCGAGCATGGACAGCAGCCGCAGGCGTGCCTCTTCGCGGGTTTCTCCCCAGGCGATCAGCTTGGCGAGCATCGGGTCGTAAAATGGCGACACGCTGTCGCCCTCGTTGACGCCGCTGTCGACCCGTTTGCCATGACCCAATGAACACTCCCGATACAACTGCAGAGTCCCGGTCGAGGGCAGGAAGTCGTGATCGGGGTCTTCAGCGTAGAGGCGCACCTCAATCGCATGGCCGTTACGCAGCACCTGTTCCTGGGATACGGGCAGATCTTCGCCTTGGGCAATTCGAATCTGCCATTCCACCAGATCCACGCCGGTAATCAGCTCGGTGACCGGGTGCTCGACTTGCAGGCGCGTGTTCATCTCCATGAAGAAGAATTCGCCTCGGGAGTCCAGCAGGAACTCCACTGTCCCCGCGCCGACGTAACCAATGGTTTGCGCCGCACGCACTGCCGCTTCGCCCATGGTCTGGCGCAGCTGCGCGCTGAGGCCCGGTGCCGGCGCTTCTTCGACGACTTTCTGGTGACGCCGTTGAATCGAACAGTCGCGATCATGCAGATAAATGCAGTGACCCTGCTGATCGGCGAACACCTGTATTTCCACATGACGCGGTTTGAGCAGGTATTTTTCGACCAGCATGCGTGAGTCGCCGAA
>Ga0247730_1000075_pt1 | contig 105523 bp, 96 predicted proteins | sample UWRJL073202C2_FD_180959 | JGI IMG/M metagenome (GOLD analysis project Ga0247730, IMG submission 180959) | Plant litter microbial communities from Arlington Agricultural Research Station in Wisconsin, United States - UWRJ-L073-202C-2 | ecosystem: Environmental > Terrestrial > Plant litter >...
CGGATTTGACAGCTTCACGCCTCAGCGCGGGGTCGATCGGGCGAAATCCCATAAATCACCTCAGTAGGATGGAAATATCCTACATCGGTGTCCAGAATCATTAAGCCACTACAGGCGCGCTCCTACTGTTCAGGCCGACTGCATGAGCTCAGTCGCCCAGCGGCCTGTCCTTCGTTTCCGGCACGAAGAAGATACCGACCACCACCGTCATCAGCGCCACGATCACCGGATACCAGAGGCCGTAGTAGATATCCCCCTTCCACGCGACCAACATGAAGCCGATGGTGGGGACGAAGCCACCGAACCACCCGTTACCGATGTGATACGGCAGGCTCATCGAGGTATAGCGGATGCGCGTCGGGAACATCTCCACCAGCCAGGCGGCGATGGGCCCGTAGACCATCGTCACGTACAGCACCAGCACCGCCAGCAGCAGCACGAGCATCGTGTAGTTCGACTGCGCCGGGTCGGCTTTCTCCGGATATCCGGCGGTCTTCACCTGCGCCGCGATCTTCGCGGTGAAGGCCTTGCCCGCCGCCGTGAAGGCCGGCTTGTCGAGCGCGGCGCCTTCGAACGACTCGACCACTTCGTCACCGATCTTCACCGTGGCCAGGGTGCCCGCCGGTGCCGAGGCGTTCGTATACGGAATGCCCTTCTTCGCCAGCACGCTCTTCGCGACATCACACGAGCTGGTGAAGGTTTTCTTGCCGACGGGATCGAACTGGAACGAGCAGGCATTCGGATCCGCCGTGACGACTACCGGTGCGGTCGCTGCGGCCGCTTCGATCGCGGGGTTGCCGAAGTGCGTGAGCCCCTTGAAAATCGGGAACATCGTGAGTGCGGCCAGCAGGCAGCCCGCGAGCACCACGGGTTTGCGCCCGATCTTGTCCGACAGCCAGCCGAAGAACACGAAGAACGGCGTGCCGATGAGCAACGCACCCGCGATCAGCAGGTTGGCCGTGGTGCCGTCGATCTTCAGGCTCTGCGTCAGGAAATACAGCGAGTAGAACTGCCCTGTGTACCAGACGACCGCCTGGCCCGCCGTGGCACCCAGCAGCGCGAGGATCACCACCTTCAGGTTCTTCCACTGCCCGAACGCTTCGGTCAGCGGCGCCTTGGACTGCCTGCCCTCGGCCTTCATCTGCTGGAAGACCGGCGACTCGTGCAGCTGCAGCCGGATGTACACCGACACGCCCACGAGCACCGACGAGATCAGGAACGGAATGCGCCAGCCCCAGGCTTCGAAGGTTTCGGTGCCGAGCCCGAGGCGCGTGCCGAGGATCACCAGCAGCGAGAGGAACAGGCCGAACGTCGCCGTGATCTGGATGAAGCTCGTATACAGCCCGCGCCGACCCGGCGGTGCATGTTCCGCGACATAGGTCGCCGCGCCACCGTACTCGCCCCCGAGTGCCAGGCCCTGCAGCAGGCGCAGCAGGATCAGCAGCACGGGAGCCAGCATGCCGATGGAGGAATACCCGGGCAGCACGCCGACGAGGAACGTGGACGTACCCATGATCACGATGGTGACCAGGAACGTGTACTTGCGACCGATCAGGTCACCGATGCGTCCGAACACGATCGCACCGAACGGCCTCACGGCAAAACCGGCGGCGAACGCGAGCAGCGCGAAGATGAACTGGCTGGTCTCGTTGAGCCCCGTGAAAAACTGCTTGCCAATGATCGCCGCGAGCGAGCCATAGAGATAGAAGTCGTACCACTCGAACACGGTGCCCAGGCTGGACGCGAAGATCACGCGCTTGTGGCTGGTCCCGATGGTGCCGTCGGCCCGGAGGCCGCTTGCCGTAGTCGCCATGTCGGTCTCCGGTCAGAACTTGAAGTTGCCATTGAGGGTGAACTCGTTGCCGGCGGTCTTCTGCCTTGCGAGCCCATTGGCCGTGGTCGAGTCGAGGTTCGCGTGGATCCATTCCACGCTGAAGTCGAACGGGCCCGTGGTGTACTGCACGCTTGCCGCCTTCTGCCGGCTCTTGATCAGGCCCGGCGTATTGGCGGCGCGCCAGCGCAGCACGTCGTTCTGGTTGGGGACGCTTGCGGAGGCAAAGGCGTAGGCGCTCCAGTTGGGCGTGAACTTGTAGCCCACCTGCAGGTAGCCACCCTTTTCCTTGATGTCGCCGAACTGCGAGATGTTGCCGAATATCTCGCCGATGGCCTTGCCCGTGTACACCACGCTGCGGAGCACGAACTTGCCGGGCGTCCACAGGCCGCCGATCTCGGCCGCCGTGCTCTTAAGGTCGGCCTGGATCGGCGTGACCACCGTGCCGTCCACGCCATGCAGCGCGATCTTGCTGTAATGCCCGGCGGCGAAGACCTGCCAGTCGGTGCCCTTCGCGGTCAGGCGGGCCTCCACCTGCGGACGGAATCCGGCGTTGCCGGCCGTCTGGTAGTTGGTGGTCGCCGTGGCACCCGGACCGTTCCAGCTGCCCTGCAGCACGGCCATGTCGAAGCGCCATTTCGTCGCGCTGTCCGAGCCGTGGTTCAGGTCCTGCATCCAGATCACGCCCGGGTAGCGCCAGCCGATGATGCCGCTGCCATAGCCGAGCGGGAACGCGATGTGCGACAGCGAGTTGGGCAGGTAGTCGAGCGGGAACATCAGGTCCCACATCTGGCCGACGCGAAACGTGGTGCCCGTATTGGCGTTGCTGATGTCCATGTACGCCTGGCGCAGGCGCAGCTCGGGCTGCGAGCCTGCATAGGCGCCGGTGCCGTTGAAGCCGCCGAAGAAATCCATCTCGATGCGACCGCTGCCGGCCCAGTTGTCGCTGAACTTCGCACCGCCGATGTCGAGCCAGAAGCGCGTATTGCGCACGTCGACGCCGCTGAGCTTGCCGTCGGCGCGGTTGGCGGCGCCCGCCGGGATCGGGTACTCGGAGTTCGCGCCGTTGCCGTACGTGTACGCCTTGTTCTGCGAGAACGCACTGGCGTTGATGAAGCCATGCAGCGCGAGCGTCATGCCGGGCGTGGTGCCCGTGGTGAAGGCCGGCTTGGCGGGCACCGTGGCAACGACCTTCTCTACCTTGGCGACCTTTTCATCGGTGGCCTGGGCCTGGGTCTGCGCCGCCTGCGCCGTCGAGGTGGCTTCGGTAGTCGCGGCCCTCTGTTCCTGGATCATGGCCTTCAGCTCGGCCAACTGCTGTTCGAGCTGGTTCACGCGTGACTCGAGCTGTGCCTCGCGCGTCGTCGACTTCTTCGACTTCGCGGTTGACTGTGCGTGTGCGGTACCCGGCAAGCCCATCATGGGCAGCATCAGGGCGCACGCGACGCTGAGTGCGACGGCCTTGCGGCCACCGGAGCGGTTCGTCTTCATCATGGTCTCCCCAACCATTGGCGAGTCGGAGCATGTGACAGCCGGGTGCCTGCTGCCATTCGCCAAAGGTCGAAGCTCGACCAAAGTCGTAGCCGTCATGCCGCCTTATGTTGCGCCGCGAGGATAAACTCGCAGGCATGGCCCCACGCATCCCTTCGCATCGCAGGAGCACGCATGTCCGACCTTCATCCCGTCGACCCCGCTTTCGCCGCCCGGGCGCGCGTAAGCAAGGCCGACTATGACCGCATGTACGCCGATTCCATCCGGGACCCCGATGGTTTCTGGAAGACGATGAGCGAGCGGATCGACTGGATCCGGCCCCCGACGAAGATCAAGGATGTCTCCTTCCAGCCTGACGACCTGCATATCCGCTGGTACGAGGATGGCCAGCTCAACGTGGCGGCGAACTGCCTCGACCGCCACCTGGAAACGCGGGGCGACAAGGTCGCGATCATCTTCGAAGGCGACGACCCGGGCGAGACCCGGCGCCTGACCTACCGCGAGCTGCATACGGAAGTCTGCAAGTTCGCCAACACGCTGAAGAACCTGGGCGTGGCCAAGGGCGACCGCGTCATCATCTACCTGCCCATGATCCCCGAGGCCGCCATCGCGATGCTGGCATGCGCACGCATCGGCGCCGTGCACTCGGTGGTGTTCGGCGGTTTCTCGCCGGATTCGCTGGCCAGCCGCATCGCGGACTCGGGCGCGAAGCTGATCATCACGGCCGACGAAGGCTGTCGCGGCGGGAAGAAGATTCCCCTGAAGGCGAATGTCGACGAGTCGCTCGCGCGGCCGGGCACGAACAGCGTTCACACGGTGATCGTGGTGCGCCGCACCGGTGGCGCGATCAACGTGCAGTCGCCGCGCGACCGCTGGTACCACACGCTGATGGAAGGCCAGTCCACCGACTGCGCGTACGAGCCGATGAACGCGGAAGATCCGTTGTTCACGCTGTATACGTCGGGCTCCACGGGCCTGCCGAAGGGCGTCCTGCACACCAGCGCGGGGTACCTCGTCTATACCAGCCTCACGCACGAGCTCACCTTCGACCTGCGCGAAGACGACATCTACTGGTGCACGGCCGACGTGGGCTGGATTACCGGCCACAGCTACGTCGTGTACGGCCCCCTGGCCAATGGCGCGACCGTCGTCATGTTCGACGGCGTGCCCAACTATCCCGACTTCAGCCGCTTCTGGCAGGTCGTCGACAAGCACCAGGTCACGTTGTTCTACACCGCGCCGACGGCGATCCGTGCCCTCATGCGCGAGGGCGACGAGCCGGTGAAGAAGACCTCGCGCAAGAGCCTGCGCGTGCTCGGCACGGTGGGGGAGCCCATCAACCCCGAAGCGTGGAACTGGTACTACCGCGTGGTGGGTGAAGAACGTTGCCCGATCGTGGATACCTGGTGGCAGACCGAAACCGGTGGCTTCCTCATCACGCCGCTGCCCGGCGCCACCGATCTGAAACCAGGCTCGGCGACCCTGCCGTTCTTCGGCATCGTGCCGGCCATCGTCGACACCGACGGAAGGCCGCAGGAAGGCGCATGCAGCGGCAACCTCGTCATAACAGATTCATGGCCGGGCCAGATGCGCACGGTCTACGGCGACCACCAGCGCTTCATCGACACGTATTTCAAGACGTATCCGGGCAGCTACTTCACCGGCGACGGCGCGCGTCGCGACGACGATGGCTACTACTGGATCACGGGCCGCGTGGATGACGTGATCAACGTATCCGGGCATCGCATCGGCACCGCCGAAGTCGAAAGTGCGCTCGTGGCGCATGCGAAGGTGGCCGAAGCCGCCGTCGTCGGCTGCGCGCACGACATCAAGGGCCAGGGCATCTATGCCTTCGTCACCCTCAACGCCGGTGAAACCGGGAGCGACGAGCTGCGCAAGGAACTCATCGCGGGCGTACGGAAGGAGATCGGCCCGATCGCCGCGCCCGACCACCTGCAGTGGGCACCCGGCCTGCCGAAGACACGTTCGGGCAAGATCATGCGCCGCATCCTGCGCAAGATCGCCGAGAACCAGCCGGACCAGATGGGCGATGTGTCCACGCTGGCCGACCCTAGCGTGGTGACCAGTCTCGTGGAAGAAAGGTTGATCAAGTAATCCGCATGTCAGACGTACTCATCGCCGACGACCACCCGCTGTTCCGCGACGCCCTGCAGCGGGCGGTGCTGGCTGCACTTCCCGATGCCACGGTACATACGGCGGACAGCGTACCTGCGCTGTTCGCGCTCATCGAGTCACTGCCCGAGGCCGACCTGCTGCTGATGGACCTGCATATGCCGGGCGCACGCGGCTATTCGGCGCTTGCGCATATACGCGGGCAGTATCCCGGCCTTCCTACCATCGTCGTGTCGGGTCACGAGGAAGCGCAGGTCGCGCGCCGTGCACTGGCACACGGTGCGTCGGCCTATATTCCGAAGTCGGCGGCGGTGGACCAGATCGTCGAAGCCGTGCGCACGGTGCTCGACGGCGACATCTGGCTGCCGCATCAGCTGGTCGGTGGCAACGTGGAACTCAAGCCCGCCGAAGCCGATGTCGCCGCACGTGTCGCCTCGCTGACACCGCAGCAGTTTCGCGTGCTCAACATGATTGCCGAGGGGCTCCTCAACAAGCAGATCGCTTACGAACTCACCGTCTCGGAAGCCACGGTGAAAGCGCACATGACGGCGATCATGCGGAAGCTGGGCGTGTCCAACCGCACGCAGGTAGCGCTGGCAGCGGGGCACCTGGATGTGGAGAAAGAAGCAGTGCCCAGTTTCACCCCGGATCCTCCGTAGAAGCGCGCGCTACGCGCAAAGCTCCCCCATGACGACGCGGTGTTGTGGCGACGCGGCCTTGTGACGACGCGGCCTTGTGACGACGCGGCCTTGTGACGACGCGGTGTTGTGACGACGCGGTGTTGTAGGAGCGCGCCCTGCGCGCGACAGCTCCTCGCGAAGAGCCGTCGCGCGCAGGGCGCGCTCCCACAAAGGTCGTGTGATGCACACATAGGTCGTGTAGTGCACACATAGGTCGTGTCGTGCCGGCAACGTTACGCCGCGTGCGTCCCCGAGCGCTTCACCAGCGCCACCAGCATCGCCCTCAGCGCCGCCGGGCGCACGGGCTTGTGAAGCAACGGGTAGCCCAGCGCACGGGCGCGCTGCTTCAGCTCCGTGCTTCCATCCGCCGTGACCATGGCCGATGGCGGCATCGTGGCGACCTGGGTGCCGAGGAATCCCAGCACCTCGAGGCCATCCATGCCTTCACCCAGATGGTAGTCCGCAAGAATCATGTCGACGTGCGTCGTCGACAGGATCGCGAGCGCTGCGTCACCGTCGACGGCCACGCGACAGTCGACACCCCAGCGCCCCAGCAAGGCCTTCATCCCGTCGAGGATGGTTTCATCATTGTCGATGCACAGCACCGTCAGCGGCAGCTGCTCGCCGCCACCGGGCCGCGCCACGGTCGAGCGCTTGCGCGCCACCGTGGCCGTACGTGGCACCGTGATGCTGAAACAGCTACCGCTGCCGACGCGGGAGCGCAGGCCGAGCGGATGCGCCAGGATGCCCGCCAGGCGTTCGCAGATCGACAGGCCGAGGCCAAGGCCTTTTTCGCCCCACGGTGACGGGCGCTCGAGACGCTGGAATTCGCCGAAGATGCGCGCCTGCTGCTCCGCCGCGATACCGGGGCCGCTGTCCCATACCTCGATGCGCAGGTCGCCGCCCATGCGGCGCACGCCCAGCAGCACGCCGCCGGAACGCGTATAGCGCAGGGCGTTCGACAGGAAGTTGGCCACGATACGACGCAGCAGCTGCGCGTCGCTGCGCACGGACAGGGATGAAGGCACCACATGCAGCGTCAGGCCACGCTGTTCCGCCACGACCGCGAACTGCTGCCTCAGCGAGTCGAACAGGTCGGCCAGTGCGAAAGGCGCGACCTCCGGCCGATAACTGCCGGCATCCAGTCGCGATACGTCGAGCAGCGCATCGAGCAGGTCTTCCGCCGCGCGGAACGAGGCATCGATGCGCTCGGCGAGGAGCGCCGTTTCCGCGTCGAGACCCGGCTGCTGTCGCAAGGCAGAGGTGAAGAGCCGCGCGGCATTCAGCGGCTGCAGCAGGTCGTGGCTCGCCGCTGCAAGGAAACGCGTCTTCGAGGCATTGGCGGCTTCCGCATCGCGGCGGGCCATGGCCGTCGCCTCGAGTGCTTCGGAGAGCTCGGCCGTGCGTACTTCCACGCGCTGCTCGAGCGTTTCGTTCGCCTCGATGAGCGCCTGTTCCACTGACTTGTAGGCCGTGACGTCGGTGAACGTGGTGACGAAGCCACCGCCGGGCAAGGCACGGCCACGCATTTCGATCACCGTGCCGTCGGGCCGCACGCGCTGGAAAACGTGGGGCGAGCCGGCACGCATGTAACGAATGCGCTTGCCGACATGCTCGTCGACTTCACCCGGACCACATTCGCCGTGCTCGGCATTCCACCGGATGAGATCGGCGACAGGCAGGCCGACGTAGATCATGCCCTCCGGATAGTCGAAGAGTTCCTGGTAACGACGGTTCCACGCGACGAGGCGCATGTCGCCGTCGACGACGCTGATACCCTGCGACACGTTCTCCAGTGTCGTGGACAACAGTTCGCGATTGAAGCGGAGTTCCTGCGAGGCCTCATCCATCAGGGCCATGGCTTCGGCGATGTCGAGGCCGGTACCGGAGAGGGCGCCCATGAGGATGCGGCGCGCACTGGCGGCACCCACGGCGCTTGCAAGCAGCCGCTCGGTGAACTGGATCAGCGGACGGTCGGCGGCATCGGTAGGGGCAAGCGCCACGCCGTGACGTTGCCCGAATTCCTTGAAGGCGCGCGCGGTGACGCGTTCGCCCACGATGCGACCGGCGATGGTGCCGAGGTCGCGCACGGTCACGCGACCGCGCCAGTCGCCGGCGCCCGATGCACTGCGCACGAACGGATCGACGAACAGGGCGGCATGCAGGCGCTCGGCGACACTCGGTCGGAAGCGCAGCGAGATGAAGACGAGGCAACCGACGTTGAAGAGCAGCGACCAGAACGTGCCGTGCGTGACGGGTTCCCAGCCCGAGAGATGGAAGAGCTCCGTGGGCTTCAGCCAGCCGACCCCGAACGGACCGTCCTTCATCCACTGGCCTGACAGCCAGCCCGCGCGCGTCATCGCAGGGAAAAGCAGCGTGTATGCCCACACGCCGAAACCCGCCAGGAGACCGATGTATACGCCGACCCGACTCGCACCACGCCAGTACAGCGCAGACACGATCGCCGGTGCGAACTGCGCCACGGCGGCAAACGAGAGCAGCCCCGTGGCCGCCAGGTTCTCCGCGTCCGCGATGATCCGGTAATAGAGGTAAGCCATCGCGGCGAGTGCGACGATCGCCACACGCCGGATCATCAGCACGATGTTGGACAGGTCACCATGGCTTTCGAGATTCAGCCGGCGGATGCGCAAGAGCGTGGGCATGACCAGGTCGTTGCTGATCATCGTGGCGAGCGCGACGGCGGCCACGATCACCATGCCGGTCGCGGCCGAGAAGCCGCCGACGAACGCGAGCAGCGCCATCCCGCTGTCGCCGAGCGCGATGGGCAGGTTGAGTACCCATGCGTCCACGTGCCCGTGGGTGACCTGCGGCAAGGCCATGCCTGCGCTCACGATCGGCAGCACGGCCGCCGAGATCAGCACCATGTAGATCGGAAACATCCAGCGGGCACGGCGCAGGTCGCGCGGGTCCTCGCACTCCACCACGCCGATCTGGAACTGCCTCGGCAGGCAGAACATCGCGCAGAACGCGAGCAGTGTCTGCGCGATGAAGCCGGGCGGCATGCTGCCGCGCTCGATCTGTTGCGCAGGCGCGCGCAGGGTTTCCGCCAGACCGGGACCATGAAGCCAGGCGTAGATACCGATACCGACGAAGGCGAGCAGCTTCACCAGCGATTCGACGGCCACCGCCAGCATCATGCCGTGGTGGTGCTCGGTCGCATCGATATTCCGTGTACCGAACAGGATAGCGAAGACGGCGAGGAGGGCGGCACACCATAGCGCCGTGTCACCGAACCACCACGCGGAGTTACCGGCGCCCAGTACCGCAAACGACATGGCCACGGCTTTGAACTGCAGGGCGATATACGGAATGATCGCGACGACGGCGATGATGGCGACCAGCGCCGCGAGGCCATGCGACTTGCCGAAACGGGCAGCGATGAAGTCCGCGATCGACGTGATGTTTCGCTCGCGCGCAACGAGCACCAGCCGCTCGAGCAGCCCGAATCCGAACACGAACAGCAGCAGCGGACCGAGGTAGATCGGCAGGTAGGCCAGCCCCGATCGCGCGGCCGTGCCGACGGCACCGTAGAACGTCCATGACGAGCAATAAACCGCGAGAGCGAGGCTGTAGACGAGCGGACGCAGCCGGCGCTGGCGGGGGTACAGCGGACGACGGTCGCCCATGTACGCGATGACGAACAACATACCGACGTACAGCAACGCCACCAGCAACAGAAGCCAGCCTGCGATCACGAATGAAGCCCCCGGTATGACACTCGGGCATTCTAAGACCTTCCGCAGGATCCTGCTGCCGGGTTGCATGGTCGGTATCGTCGGCCCCAGCATGTAGCGATGACCTCAGAACCGCTTCCGCACCTCGCCGACGACGACATCCACGTGTGGCATACGCCATGGGCCGGCGGTGCCGGCGAAGACCGCTTCGCCGCGCTGCTTGCCGCATATCAGCCGGCGGCGGCCAAGATCGTGCGTGGCCCGCATGGCAAGCCACATTTCGTGCCGCCGCACGACACGCTCGGTTTCAGCTGGTCCCATAGCGCGGATACGGCCGTGCTCGCGGTGGGCCGCGGGCCGTCCGGCTTCGAGTTGGGTGTGGACGTCGAGAAACGGCGACCGAGGGGGCGGGCGCTCGAGCTGGCCCGTCGTTTTTTCGCGCCGGACGAGGCCGCCATGCTCGAAACACTGGACGACGCCGAGCGACTTTCAATCTTCCTCACGCTGTGGACGGCGAAAGAAGCCGTGCTCAAGGCACACGGCGGTGGCCTGTCGTATGGCTTGCACCGCGTGGCGTTCCACCTGGATGCAGGCCGTGCCGTCGCCGGGCACTTCGACGGAGAGATCGGCCCGGCCGGGGCGTGGACGGTCATGCCACTGGAGCTGGGCGAGGACAGGTTCGGCGCAGTGGCATGGCGCGGGCCTTCACGGACCCTCCGCGTCTTCACATCTTCGCTTTGAACCTTTTCCCCGCGAGCCGTGTCAGAGATACGTGTGTGTTGTGAGCCGTGCGCCACAGGGAGGTGGCGCGTTATGCTGGGACGACAGTCATTACGCACGTCGCGATAGTGACGTGCGTTTTTTTTTGGACCGTCGATGACCCTACTCAGCGTAAACCTGAACAAGATCGCCGTACTCCGCAATTCCCGCGGCGGCGACGAACCCGATATCGCCACCGCCGCCCATGCCTGCATCGACGCAGGGTGTGGTGGGCTCACGGTGCACCCCCGTCCCGACATGCGCCACGTGACGCCGGCGGACGTGCGAACCATCGCGGCGGCACTGCGCGGCCGCGTGGAATACAACATCGAGGGCAATCCGTTCGCGGGAGCTCGCGGGGCGTACCCCGGCCTGATCGAGCTGGCTCGCGAAGTCCGACCCACCCAGGTGACCCTCGTGCCCGATGGCGATGGCCAGATCACCTCCGATCATGGCTTCGACCTCACGAAAGACATCGAAACGCTCAAGCCCGTGGTAGCGGCCTTCCGCGAACTCGGCTGCCGGGTCAGCGTCTTCGTGGACGCAGGGGGGGAGGGCTTCGACGAAGGCGCCGCCATCGGTATCCAGCGTATCGAGCTCTACACCGGGCCGTATGCGGCGGCCTTCGCGAATGGCGACGCGCGCAAGGAACTGGCCTCGTTCGCCGAGACGGCGCAGCGTGCGCAGCGAGCCGGGCTTGCGGTGAACGCCGGGCACGACCTGAGCCAGGCCAACCTGGGCACGTTCAAGTCGGCGATACCGGGCCTGGCCGAGGTCTCGATCGGGCATGCGCTGATCGGCGAGGCCCTCTACGACGGCCTTGTGAAGACGGTTCGTTCGTACCTGGCCATCCTGGCGTAGGAGACCGACGGCCCGAAACACGGAGCGGGTCCGAAATGGCCAATGGTCCGAAACGCGCAAGGTTCCGAAACGCGGCCGTTTGTAGGAGCGCGCCCTGCGCGCGAACCGTCAACCCGGCGATAGCGAAGGAAGCCATGCATCGGATCGAACTCATGCGGTGCATGGCTTCTTTCGCAACGCTGTTCCGTCGAGGGTTCGCGCGCAAGGCGCGCTCCTACGTGGAGCACCCGCTCGCAGACGGGGCCTTCTCTCACAAAAAAACCCCGCCGTAAGGCGGGGTTTTCGGTTTCTACCGGACGACTTCCGATCAGTTCGAGTTAACGAAGCCGATCTTGGTCAGGCCCTGGCCCTTTGCGTCGGAAAGCACGCGAGCCACGACTTCGTACTGCGCCGCGTCGTCCGCGTCGATCTGCAGTTCCGGCTGGTTCGACTGCTGGGCGACTACCGCGATCTGGGCTTTTAGGCCCAGTTCGTCAACCGGCGTGTCGTTCCAGTAGAGCGAGCCATCCTGGCGAATCTGCAGCCGGACGGGATCCGGCGGGTTTTCTGGGTTCACGACGTTCGGGTTCGGCTGCGGAAGATCGATCTTGATCTTATGCGACAGCATCGGAGCCGTAATCATGAAGATGATCAGGAGCACCAGCATGACGTCGACGAGCGGCGTCACGTTGATGTCGGCCATCGGGCCACCAGAGTTGCCTGAGCTGAATGCCATGTTCGTTACTCCTTGCCGGTCGACATGAAGCCGACGTGGACCATGCCGGCGTCTTTTGCATCGCCGAGGATCTTCTTGACCACCTTGTATTCGGTGGTGCGATCCGCACGGATCTGGAGTTCCGGCTGCGGCGACTTCGCCGCCGCAACCGCGAACTGTGCCTTGAGCTCAGCCTCGCTGACTTCGCCGTCATTGAGGAAGTACGTACCGTCCGGCTTGACCGCGAGATCCATCGGGTCGACCGGGGTGTCATCCTTAACGTTCGGATTAGCCTTCGGCAGATCGATCTGGACCTTATGGGACATCAGGGGTGCCGTGATCATGAAGATGATCAGCAGAACCAGCATCACGTCGACGAGCGGCGTGACGTTGATTTCCGACATCGGGCCACCGCTGTTGCCACCGCTGGACATAGCCATGGGTCAGCTCCTCACTTCTTTACGATGACCGGAGTCACGGTGCCTTCGACGCGAGCGCCGGTAGCGAAGAAGTCGTGCAGGTCATGCGCGAATTCGTCGAACTTGGCGTAGGTCAGGCGGTTCGAGCGCATGAAGAAGTTGTACGCAAGCACGGCCGGGATAGCGGTGAACAGACCGAACGCGGTCATGATCAGAGCCTCACCGACGGGGCCGGCGACCTTGTCCATGGAAGCGGAACCGGACGCGGCGATACCGATCAGTGCGTGGTAGATACCCCACACCGTACCGAGAAGACCGATGAACGGTGCCGACGAGCCGACCGTTGCAAGCAGGGTCAGGCCGCCTTCCAGACGCAGGCTCTCGCGAGCCACGGCCTGGCGCAGTGCGCGGTCGATGAATTCCGAACGCGACAGCGTCTCGGCGAGACGACCGCCAGCAGCCTGCTGGTGGTGAGCCACGGCCGAAGCAGCGTCGAGTGCGATCTTCGAGAACGGTTCGCCCTTGGGCTGTTCTTCCAGAACGCGGATGGCTTCCTGCGTGGACGAGGTATTCCAGAAACCCTGGACGACCTTGTCAGCGCGGGCACGCACCATGCTGTTACGGATGGCGTTGGCAATGATGAAGTACCACGAAAGCACGGACATCACGACCAGCACCACGAACACGATCCAACCCAGGGGGTCGAAGTTGTGGATAAGGTGGTCGAAACCCATCTGCTTCAGGGCGTCGGCATTGTTATTTTGACCTGGCTGAGCAGGCTGAGCGGAGGTGTCTTGCAACATAACGCTACCCTTGGGAAGTCAAGCGTGAACTAAGAGCTGTAAGTGAGGAGATTACAGCTGGTTTAGGTTGAACGTAACGGGGACACGTGCATAGCCTTCGACGGCAGCACCGCCTCGCTTGCCCGGGTTGAATTTCCAGTTCCTGGCTGCGTCTTCTGCGGCCTTGTCCAGTTCGCGGAAACCGCTCGACTGGTCAACCTTGATGTCCTTCGGCGAACCGTCGACACCTACGAGGACCAGAAGTACCACCGTACCTTCATGCCGCTGACGAACCGCCTGCGGCGGATACTTTGGCGGGTTACGCTGACGGTACGACAGATTTTCGCTAGGCGCGATATCCGCCGGCGGTGCTGGCGGCGCGGGAGGCGCCGGCGGCGGAGCCGGAACGGGGTTCGACGACGCCTCTTCCACTGCTGGCGGCGGCGGAGCCGGCGGCGGCGGAGTCGGTGGCGGTTTCACCTGCTGAATGATTTTCGGAGGCGGCTGCTTGGGAGGTTCCGGCGGCGGCGGCGGCGGCGGGGGAGGCGGCGGCGGCGGCTCGATGAAATCGACCTGTACCACCTTCTCTTTCACCTTTTCCTGCGTCTTCGGCGGCGCCATGGGCGCAACCAACACGAGGAAGGCGAACGAATGCAGTGCGATGGCTACTGCCAACGCGCTGGTGCGCCCCCAACTGAACGGCGCTGGGCCGGTTGATTCGTTACTTGAGGCCATCAGTCACTATCAAGAGCTAATCAAGCGGAGTGAGCCCGCACTGCTCTTCCTTCGTCCGGCGGTTGACAAGGCCGAAAACGCAGGTTTCTGCAAGCGGAAAGATAAGCAAGTTACACCAGCATATAGCGTTTGTATAGCACCTGAAGGGCAGTCTCATGACGGAGCAGAACAGCCCTTCCTGCACTTTACAACGGCTTACTTACCGGTACCTGCCGTTTTCAACCAGGCATTGGCCTTGGCAGACGTTTCGGGGTCCTGCGCAGCCTTTTTCATGGCTTCGATGGCACCCGGCTTGTTCTTCAGACCACGCTCGGCTTCCGCGAGCACCATGTAGGCTTGACCCTTGTGCTGCACACCTTTGCTGATGGCATCGTTGACTGCGGTCTTGGCTGGGCCGAACTTGTTTTCCTGCAGCTGGAGGCGCGCCACGCTGAGCTGGATTTCCCCATCCTTCGCGAGCGGTGCAGCCTTCTGGTAGGCAGCCAGCGCAGCACTGGTGTTGCCACCGATGATGGCAGAGTCACCCTGCAGCTTGTAGACCTCGGCGCTGGGCTTCACGACACCCTTCGCGATACCGTCGTCGAGCACGGCGCTCGCCTTGGACGCGTTGGTCTCCTGGCGATCGGTGTGTTCCTGGCCGTCGATCAGGTAGATCTTGGCGAGGTTCACGTACTGCTTCTCTTCCTTGAACGCGCCTGCCGCGCGACCCTTCTCCATCAGTGCGATGGCCTCGGGGTACTTCTGCGACTGGATCAGCGCCGACGCGGCATTGTTCATGGCGGTCGGGTCGTTCGGATTCTTGGCGAGCTCGGCGGCAGCGAGGTCGGCGGCCTTGTCGCCCTGGCCGGTCTCGGCGTAGCTGGCGGCGAGGATCTGATCCCACGAGGCGGTGTTCTTCGCATCCGGCAGCGACTTCGCCTTGGTGATGGCGGCGATCGCTTCCTGGTACTTCTCGAGACGGTAGTCGATGTTGCCCTCGAGACCGTAGGAATCGGCGGTTTCCTTCTTGCCTTCGGCGCGCCACTCGTTCAGCGCCTGCAACGCCGGTGCGTACTGCTCATCGGCTACGAGGAACTGGACGTACATGTACTTCAGCTGGAAGTAGGTGTCATTCGGCATGACGCCGATATCGAGCGCCTGCTTTAGCGTGGTGATGGCGCCCTTAACGTCGCCGTCGTTGTACTTCATGTTCGCGAGGCCCTGGAGGGCGAGCGCCTGGGCGTACTTGCTGCTGGTGCCGGAGCCATCGGCGATCGGCGTCAGCAACTGGGTCGCCTTGTCCTTGTCGCCGTTATTGGCGGCATCGAGGCCCTCGTTGATGGCCTTCTGGTCTTTCTCGGTCTTGAGGTCGAGCTTCGGCTCCGCACGCGTGGCGTTCGGATAGAGCGCTTCTTTCTTTTCCTTGGGAGCGGTGTCGCGTGCAGCGACGGCACCACTGGCAACGGAGAGTGCGACCGCGGTAGCGAGCGCAAGCTTTGCGAAAGAACCCTGTTTCATCGACTGACCTCAGGCTGTAGGACTCGGCGCACTTACGACTGCACCGGGGGACTACAGAGGTTAACCCGATTTGATTCCTAAGAACAAGTCGTGGTGCATCAAAAATATTTAGCGAAAACAATGACTTGTTATATCGACGTTTCAGCGGGGTGAAAAGAGGTGATTTCCTGCACTTGAAAACGTCGTTTTCGTCTTTCCTGCAATGAACGCATCCGGCAAGAAAAAAGCCCGGTTGCATCGCTGCAGCCGGGCTCTTGTCACGACCTGACGCCCGGGTCAGACGTCCAGGTTCGCGACCTTGAGTGCGTTCGATTCGATGAAATCGCGACGCGGCTCCACGGCCTCGCCCATCAGCATCGAGAACATCTGGTCGGCGGCGACGGCATCCTCCACGCCTACCTGGAGCATGCGGCGGGTTTCCGGGTTCACCGTGGTCTCCCACAGCTGCTCCGGATTCATTTCGCCGAGGCCCTTGAAGCGCTGGATGGTGCGGCCCTTCTTGGCCTCGTCGAGCAGCCACGTGCGCACGTCGGCAAAGGTGAGCACACCCCGCGACGCGCTGCCGCGACGAACCACGGCGCCCGGCTGCAGGTGCAGGCCGGCCAGCTGCTGTGCGATCGAGCCGATGGCCTTGAACTCGCTACCGTTGAAGAACGCCTGCGGCATGATCCAGGCATGGCTGAGGCCATGCTGCATACGTTCGACCTCGATAGCCGCGCCCAGCTCGTTGATCGCGGGGCGGAACCTGAGCGAGTACGTCGGCTTGCCGAGACCGCTCGTGCTGAGGCGCTTCGCCACGCCGTCCAGCCAGGCCTGCATGGCCGTGGCATCGGTCCAGAGATCTTCGCTCATGGGCACGTGCTCGATCATCGCCGTGAGCGAGGTCACGTCGAAGCGATGGCTGAGGCGGGTGATCTGGTCCAGCGCCGCCTGGTAGTCCTGCAGGAGCTTCTCGAGTGCTTCGCCGGCGATGGCGGGCGCACCTTCCTCGGGCATCAGCGTGGCGTTGTCGACTGCGCTGGCGATCAGGTAGTCGTTCAGGACGGCATCGTCCTTGATGTACATCTCCTGCTTGCCCTGCTTCACCTTGTACAACGGCGGCAGGCCGATGTAGATATGGCCGCGCTGGATCAGCTCGGGCATCTGGCGGTAGAAGAAGGTCAGCAGCAGCGTACGGATGTGGGATCCGTCGACGTCCGCATCGGTCATGATGATGATGCGGTGGTAGCGCAGCTTGTCGGGGTTGTACTCGTCCTTGCCGATGCCGGTACCCAGCGCCGTGATGAGCGTGCCGACTTCGGCCGACTGGATCATCTTGTCGAAGCGGGCCTTTTCCACGTTGAGGATCTTGCCCTTCAACGGAAGCACGGCCTGCGTCTTGCGGTTCCGGCCCTGCTTGGCCGAGCCACCTGCGGAGTCACCCTCGACCAGGAACAGTTCGGACAGCGCGGGATCCTTTTCCTGGCAGTCGGCGAGCTTGCCCGGCAGGCCCGCGATGTCGAGCGCACCCTTCCGGCGAGTCATCTCGCGCGCCTTGCGGGCGGCTTCGCGGGCGCGGGCGGCGTCGACGGCCTTGGACGCGATGGCCCTGGCTTCCGTCGGATGCTCGAGGAGGAACTCGGAGAGCCGGTCGTTGACGACCTGTTCCACCGCCGTCTTCACTTCGCTGGAGACCAGTTTGTCCTTGGTCTGCGACGAGAACTTCGGGTCAGGTACCTTGACCGAGAGCACGGCGATCATGCCTTCGCGCATGTCGTCACCGGAGAGGCCGACCTTGGCGTTCTTGGCCAGCCCTTCCTTCTCGATGTAGCTCTGGAGCGTACGCGTGAGCGCCGCGCGGAAGCCCGTGAGATGGGTACCTCCATCGCGCTGCGGAATGTTGTTCGTGAAGCAGAACATCGTTTCCTGGTATGCGTCCGTCCACTGCATGGCCACTTCGACCGTGATGCCGTCGGCCGTCTCGGTGCTGAAACTGACGACCGTGGGATGCAGTGCCGTCTTCAGCTGGGCCAGGTGCTGGACGAACGACCGGATGCCGCCCTCGTACGCGAAGGTGTCCTTGCGGTCATGGCGCTCGTCGGACAGCTCGATCGTGACGCCCGAGTTCAGGAACGCCAGCTCTCGCAGGCGCTTGGCAAGAATGTCGTAATGGAACTCGATGTTGTTCGTAAACGTCGCCGGGCTCGGCTCGAAACGCACCATGGTGCCGCGGCGCGTGGTGTCGCCTGCCGCTGCGATGGGTGCCTGGGGTACGCCGTGGGCGTATTCCTGGCGGTATTCCTTGCCGTCGCGCCAGATGGTGAGCGAGAGCTTCTGGCTCAGCGCATTGACCACGGAGACGCCGACGCCATGGAGGCCGCCCGATACCTTGTACGAGTTCGCGTCGAACTTGCCGCCGGCGTGGAGCACGGTCATGACGACTTCGGCCGTCGAAATGCCCTCTTCCGGATGCACTTCCACCGGAATGCCGCGGCCGTTGTCGGCGACGCTGACCGAGCCGTCCTGGTGGATGACGACGTTCACAAGATCGCAGTAGCCCGCGAGGGCCTCATCGATCGCGTTGTCGACGACCTCGAAAACCATGTGGTGCAGGCCGGTGCCATCGTCGGTGTCGCCGATGTACATGCCGGGGCGCTTACGGACCGCATCCAGACCCTTGAGGACCTTGATGCTGCCCGAATCGTAGGCGTTCGAATTAGTCGGATCGAGAGGTTCGTTCATGCGATGCCTGGTGATAGCGCCAGAGTGCAGCCCCCATGCGGCGCGGAGCTCGGGGACAATCGAGCGATTATAGCAAAGGCGCGACGGCACCCTGTTCCACGTGGAACATAGTCACCGATTGGTCAGAAAGTGCAGAGGGAACCTCGGTTCCGGTGACGAGTACCTGGACGTCCCTACCCAGAAGCTGCGTGACCACCCACTCTTGATGGGTGCGATCGAGCTCGGAAGCAAGGTCATCGAGGCACACGACAGGCCATTCCCCGCGGATCTCGGCGTGTAACGCTGCCTGACCCAGCAGGCAAGCGAGGGCGCAGAGTTTCTCCTGCCCTCGTGACAGGTGCTCCCGTAACGGCGCGTGATCGAACGACACGCTGAAGTCCGCACGATGCGGGCCGACGGTGGTGTGTCCCCGGGCGAGATCGCGCTGCCGCCGTTCGACCAGGGTCCCCAGCAAGCCGGAATCATCGTCCCAGCCAGGCTTGTATCGCACGGAGAACGTTCCAAGCTCCGGAAGCACATTTTCCATGAACGACTGGATGTGCGGAATCAGCCGGGCCAGGTAGCCACGGCGGAAGCCCGAAATGGCCTCCCCTGTCGCAGCCAACTCGGCTTCCCAGGGCTCAATCCAGGTCACATCGAGCGGTGCACCTGCCCGAAGCAGGGAGTTCCGCTGTTTGAGCGCGCGTTGGTACCGTCGCCACTGATTCACGAATGCGTGTTCCACGTGGAACAAACCCCAGTCGAGGAATCGGCGCCGTTCATCCGAAGCGCCAGCAATGAGGTCGTGGGAACCCGGCTCGAAGCACACGACCGCGCATTCCTGCACGAGCGATCCCAGGGACGCCGCTGTGTCTCCGTCGACCCGCGCCTGCCAGCGCGCTCCTTCGCGGCCCAGTCCCAGACGACGCGTTCGGCCATCTCCCGAACGTACTTCAGCGAAAACCGACAGCGCGGAAGCGCCTCTCTGAAGCAGTACATCCCGCGAGCCGGCGCGGAATGACCGACCATGCGAGAGGAGGTACGCCGCCTCGAGCACGCTGGTCTTCCCTGCGCCGTTGGGACCGACGAACACATTTATTCCGGGCGACGGCGTCAGCGACACCCCGTCGAGGCAGCGCAGACCCGCGATCCTCAGTGACTCGAACTTCATGCCTGACCAGACCCCCGCAAAAACGAGCGACGCCGGGCTGTCGAAGACAACCCGGCGTCGAAGGCCGAACTTTAACGCGGATGCCCGTCAGAGACGAAGCGGCATCACGACATGGCGAGCCTGTTCGTTCCCCTCTTCCTGGAGCAGGCAGCTGGACTGCGCGTCACGAAGATTGACCCGCACCTTCTCACCCCTTAAGGCGCCGAGCGCGTCGAGCAGGTAGCCGACATTGAAACCGACCGCGAGATCGTCGACCACGGTTTCGGCTTCGACCTCTTCCTGGGCCTCTTCCTGCTCGGGGTTGTGGGCAATGATCTTGATGCTGCCCGGGCTGAGCTCGAGTTTGACGCCGCGATACTTCTCGTTCGACAGGATCGCGGCGCGCTGCAGTGCGCTACGGAGCACATCGCGCTCGATGGTGGCGGACTTGTCGGCACCCAGCGGAATGACCGCTTCGTAATCCGGGAAACGCCCGTCGATGAGCTTGGACGTGAAAACCACGCCGCCACGGCGTACGCGGAGATGGTTCCGGCCGAATTCCAGCTCGACGAAACCCTCGCCTGCCTCGAACAGGCCGATCAGCTCATTCACGCCCTTGCGGGGAATGATGATCTGGCGACGTGCGGAAACCTTGCTCTCGAGCTGGGTTTCTTTCAGCGCGAGGCGATGCCCGTCGGTAGCGACGCAACGCAGCGTGTGTTCCTGGAGGTCGAGCAGCATGCCGTTGAGGTAATAACGGACGTCCTGGTTCGCCATGGCGAATGCGGTGCGGTCCATCAGGTCGCGGAGCACCTCTTCCGGCAGCGTGACGCGCTCCACGAGCTCGATCTCGTCGATCGTCGGGAATTCGCTCGACGGCAGCGTCGCCAGCGTGAATCGGCTGCGGCCTGCATTGATCGCAATGCGTTCGCCATTGAGCTTCACGTCGATCTTCGCGCCGTCAGGCAGTGCGCGAACGATATCGAAAAGCTTTCGTGCCGGAATGGTGATCTCACCTTCCTGTACCGCGTCGGCTGCGGTCGTGGCGACCATCTCGACTTCGAGATCCGTTCCCGTGAACGAAACCTCGCTACCGGAGGCGCGAACCAGGAGGTTAGCCAGTACCGGCAGCGTCTGACGACGTTCGACGACGCCAACGACTTGCTGCAGCGGTTTTAGCAGTACTTCCCGCTGGATGCTGAATTGCATGCGCCCCTTCTCCTGCTTCTATTGTTTTTAAGATTTATATAGTGGTTGTAGTAGAGCCGGTGGATATCTTGAAAAGTTCTAAAAGCTATTTACTTTCAGTTACTTGTTCATTGATATCGACTGGCTTCACCAGACTGTTTCGTGTGGGTGACTTGTGGATAACTTCGGGATCCGAATTGTTCCTCAGTTCATCCACCTATTATCCACAGGTTGTCAGCCCGTCAATATGCGGATCAGCTGTTCCCAATCCTGTCGCATGCGCACGTCTTTTTCGCAGAAGCCACGGATCGTCCGGCAAGCATGGAGCACCGTGGTGTGGTCACGACCACCGAACGCCTCGCCGATCTCAGGCAGGCTGTGCTCCGTCAGTTCCTTGGACAATGCCATGGCGATCTGACGGGGACGCGCCAGGGAGCGCACACGGCGCTTCGAGAGCAGGTCTGACAGCCTGACCTGGAAGTAGTCCGCGACGATCTTCTGGATGTTGGGCACCGTGACCGCCTGCGCGTGCGTATTAAGCAGGTCACGCAGGGTCTCTTCCGCGAAGTCGGTGGTGATCGGCTTCCGGTAGAAGTTGGCGCGGGCCGCCAGCGTGTTGAGCGCCCCCTCGAGGTCGCGCACATTGGAGCGGATGCGCTTGGCCAGCAGCATCGCCACGTCTTCGGACACTTCCATGCCCTTTTCCGCAGCCTTGGACAGCAGGATGGCCGCACGCGTCTCGAAGTCGGGTGGCTCGATGGCCACCGACAGGCCCCACCCGAGGCGCGACTTGAGCCGGGGCTCGAGCTTGTCGAGTTCCTTGGGGTACCGGTCACATGTAAGGATGATCTGCTGCTTCGACTCGAACAGCGCGTTGAAGGTGTGGAAGAACTCTTCCTGCGTCGTGTCCTTGCCGGCGAAGAACTGGATGTCGTCGATCAGCAGGGCGTCCACGGTGCGGAAGCGCCGCTTGAACTCGTCCATGTTCTTCTGCTGCAAGGCCTTCACCATGCCGCTCACGAACTGTTCCGAGCGCAGGTAGAGCACCTTCGCGTCCGGGTTGTTCTGCATGAGCAGGTTGCCGGCGGCGTGCATGAGATGGGTCTTGCCCAGGCCGGTGCCGCCGTAGAGCAGCAACGGGTTGTAGGCACGCCCCGGGTTCATGGCCACCTGCATGGCGGCCGCCTTGCCCAGCTGGTTCGACTTGCCTTCCACGAAGGTGTCGAACGTGTAATGCGGGTCGAGGTTGTGCACATGCACGGGCTCGGGCGCCGCTTCGGGCGCGGCATGACGTGACGCCGGCGCCGGCGCGGCCCCGCTGCCCGGAACCACGGTGCGGGCAGGCATGGGGCGGCCGCCGGACGAACCGACCTCGAGCCGCACCGCCATGGGACGGCCCGCCAGGTGTTCGACGATCGCCTGGATGCTGGCCAGGTACTGCTCGCGGACGGTGTCCAGCGAATAAGGGTTCGGCGAATAGAGGTAAAGCGCGTTCGCGTCTTCCCTGGGCTGCAAGGGCATGAGCCAGGTATGGACGTCCTCGGCGGTCAACTCGCCTTCAAGACGCTCGAGACAGCGCCTCCAAAGATCACTCATCAGGTATTCTTGCCACAGAAGGGGCGCATGCGCGCGGGGTGGACACCAAAGTCTACCAGCGTTGCGACCCCTGGCCGGGGTCGGCCTGCGTGCCGCCCTGCTGTCACCGTTATCGCAAACGGTTGACACATCTCGGGAATGGCGGTCATACTTTCCGGCCATATTCAATCTTCACCCGGATGTCAGCGCCATGAAGCGTACTTTTCAGCCCAGCAAGCTCAAGCGCGCCCGTACCCACGGCTTCCGCGCACGTATGGCCACGGCCGACGGCCGCAAGATCCTGAACGCGCGCCGCGCGAAGGGTCGTAAGCGCCTGATCCCGTAATCGGTTCGCTGTCGTGCGTGCCGCAGCCCTGCCGCGTGATGCGCGGCTACGCCGCGCCGCCGACTTCGCAATCCTGCGAACTGTCAGCGGTCGCCTCGGCGGCCGCTGTTTTCTTTTGCGCTTCGGAAACAACGACGTCGACACCGCCCGGCTCGGGCTGGCCATCTCCAAGCGCTGTTCCAAGCGCGCGGTCGACCGTAACCGGATCAAGCGCCTGGCCCGCGAGGCGTTTCGCCGTGCCCGCCTCGATCTGCCGCACATGGACATCCTTGTGATGGCGCGCGACAGCGCGGTCAAGGAAACCGGCCCTGCCCTGCTTGCCGAGCTGGAAACCCTGTTGCGGAAAATCCGCCCGTTGAAGCGTGAAGGTGCCGACGGCACAATCGCGCGTTGATCTTCCTCCTGTCTTCCCCGCCTTCCCCGGCCTTGCGGCCGTGGCGCCATCCGGATCTGGCCCTGCAATGAATCAAACGCGCACGCTTCTCTTCTTCGCGCTCATGTTCGTGGCGTATCTTTTGTGGACCGAATGGGAGAAGGACTATGTCCATCCCCCGGCCGCTCCCACGCCTGCTGCCCAGACCGATTCCGGCAAGCCCGGCGCCGATGGCAGCCTGCCGTCCGCCGCCCAGGCCGCCGGCGCCGCGAGCGTTCCGACGGAAAACCCGACGCCGGGCGAAGGCAAGGCCGAACTGGTCACGCTGTCCAATGACGTGCTTCGCCTGACCATCGATACGCGCGGCGGCAGCATCGTCCGTTCGGAACTGCTGATGTATCCGACGGATCCGATCACGAAGAAGAACCCGACGTCGCCGCCGGCCCGCCTGCTCGATGACGAGGGCGATCATTTCTTCGCCGCGCAGAACGGCCTTGTCAGCAGCAACGGTGCAGCGCCCGATCACCGCGCACTGTTCTCGGCCACGAAGACGGACAACGTGCTCGCCGACGGCCAGAAGTCGGTCACGCTGGAACTGACCTGGGCCGACCCGTCGGGCGTGAAGGTCACCAAGCGTTACACGCTGAAGCGCACCGACTATGTCGTCGACTTCGACCAGCACATCGAGAACGGTTCGGGCGCTGCCTGGACGGGTAACGCCTACGAACAGCTGCAGCGTATCCCCGCCGCCAAGGTGAACTGGTTCAAGGGTTACACCGACCCGGCCCAGCACAGCTTCTTCGGTGCAGCGACCTACAGCCCGGAAAGCAAGTTCGAGCTGCTGCCCTTCACCGACTTCGAGAAGAAGCCGATGAACCGCCAGATCAGCGGTGGCTGGGTGAGCATGCTGCAGCATTACTTCTTCGTCGCGTGGATCCCGCCAGCGGGCGAGAACGTGACCTACAGCAGCACCATCGTCGACCCGAACTCGGCCAATCCGCGTTACCTGGTCCGCGCCTTCGGTCCGGCGATCCAGGTGGCTCCGGGCCAGGCTGCCGACAGCACCTCGCGCCTGTACATCGGCCCGAAGCTGCAGGGCACGCTCGATTCGATCGCCCCCGGCCTTGAACTCACCGCGAACTACGGCTGGTTCACCATCATCGCGCAGCCGCTTCACTGGCTGCTGTCGCAGCTGCACGCGATCAGCCACAACTGGGGCGTGGCCATCATCCTGCTGGTGCTGCTGATCAAGGGCGCGCTGTTCAAGCTGACGGATGCCCAGTTCCGCTCGGGCGCCCGCATGCGCAAGCTGCAGCCGCGCGTCGCCGCCCTCAAGGAGCGTTATGGCGACGATCGCATGAAGATGCAGCAGGCCATGATGGAGCTGTACAAGAAGGAGAAGGTCAACCCGATGGCGGGCTGTCTGCCGCTGCTCGTCACCATGCCGATCTTCCTCGGCCTGCTGCGCGTGCTGTCGGAGTCCATCGAGCTGCGCCATGCGCCCTTCTTCGGCTGGATCCACGATCTCTCGGCGCCGGATCCCTTCTACGTCCTGCCGGCACTGTACTTCGTGGTGACCCTGCTCACGCAGCGCATGATGCCGACGACAGGCATGGACCCGACACAGGCGAAGATGATGAAGGTCATGCCGCTGCTGTTCGGTGTGTTCTTCGCCTTCTTCCCGTCGGGCCTCGTGCTCTACTGGACAGTCAACGGCGCCGTCAGCCTGCTGCAACAGTGGTGGATCAACCGCAGCGTGGACCAGGTCGAAGCCACGGCGAAGATCACCAAGGCATAAGAATCCAGGACGGCGCGTCGGAAGACGCGCCGTCCTGCCATCCACGGGTACGACATGAACCACGGCGACGACACCATTGCAGCCATCGCCACCGGCGCGGGCGCGGCCGGTGTCGGCGCCGTTCGCGTATCGGGGCCACGGGCGCCTGCGCTCGCGGCCGCATTCCTCGGCCGTGAGCCCCGCCCACGGCATGCGCACTTCGCGGCCTTTCGTGACGGCGAAGGCGAACTGCTCGACCGCGGCCTCCTGCTGTTCTTCCCAGGCCCGGCATCGTTTACCGGCGAGCATGTGCTGGAGCTGCAGGGTCACGGAAGCAGCGTGCTGCTCGACGCCCTGCTTCGTCGTTGTATCCAGCTCGGCGCCCGGCTCGCCCGTCCCGGGGAGTTCACCGAGCGCGCGTTTCTCAACGGCAAGCTCGACCTCGCACAGGCCGAAGCGGTGGCCGATGTCGTCGCCGCCACGTCGGAAGCCGGGGCACGTGCCGCGCTGCGTTCGATGGAAGGCGTGTTCTCCGCGCGCGTCGACACGCTGCTGGCCTCGCTGATTGCCCTGCGCGTACATATCGAAGCGGCCATCGACTTTCCCGAGGAAGAGATCGACTTCCTGGCGGATCCGGCGATCGGCGAACGACTTGCTTCCCTCCGCGCCGGACTCGACGCCCTGCTCGTGGAAACGCGACGCGGCGTGCGTCTCAACGACGGCATCTCCGTCGCGATCGTCGGCCGTCCGAATGTCGGCAAGTCCAGCCTGCTCAACGCGCTTGCCGGGCAGGAACGCGCGATCGTCACGGCTATCCCCGGCACGACGCGCGACGTATTGCGTGAATCGGTGATCATCGACGGCACCGCGCTGGAACTCGCCGATACGGCAGGCCTGCGTGAGTCCGACGACGTGGTGGAACGTGAAGGCATCCGTCGCGCACGTGCACAGCTCGAGCGCTGCGACGTCGCCCTTCTCGTCACCGACGAAGCGCATGCCGCCGACGATCTCGTTTTCTTCGCAGGCATGCCGGACCACGCGGCGCGCGTCGTGATCATCAACAAGATCGACCTGGCATCGGCGCCCGCGCGTTCGGAACGACGCAACGGCCATGACACATTGTGGTTATCCGCGCGTACGGGCGACGGCCTCGACACGCTTCGCTCGGCACTGCGCGAGCTGGCCACCGCGGGCGCTGGCGATGGTGCTTTCAGCGCACGGCGCCGGCATGTGGTGGCGCTGGAAACCGTGCGCGATCAGCTGGAAGCCGCGGCGCACGCGCTGCACGGCTCGCACGCCGGTGAGCTAGCGGCCGAGGAACTGCGCCAGGCACAGCAGGCACTCGGCGAGATTACCGGCACTTATTCGTCGGATGACCTGCTCGGGGCGATCTTCGGATCCTTCTGCATCGGGAAGTGACATGACGCAGACAGCTGCCGGACGCGAAACGCTTCCACGGGAACGGGTGCGTAGAGGATCAGGATGCGTTGGCCGTCACGCGTTCCTATGAACGCCGGTCTGCGGCTGACGAAGCCATCCAGATGAGCAACCCGGCGAGTGCCAGTGCCGCACCGACCCAACCGGGCGACGTCCAGCCGTAACCGGCCGAGATTGCCAGGCCGCCCAGGAAGGGGCCGAGTGCGTTCGCGGCGTTGAAGGCCGAATGGTTGAGCGCGGCCGCCAGGCCCTGGGCATCGCCCGATACGTCCATCAGCCGTGTCTGCAGCACCGTGCCCAGCGACCCGCTGATGCCGATGAGGAAGACGTCGAGCGACAGGGTCCAGACGTTCCCGGCCATGTACGGGAAGATCGCCAGCACGACGATGGCCCACAGCAGCAGGCCGCCCGCCGTACGCATCAACGCCCGGTCGGCGAAGATCGGTACCGCCATGTTGCCGGCCGTCATGCCGATACCGAAGATGCCCATGATCCACGGCACGGTATGCAGTGGCATGTGCGTCACGGAGACCATGATGTCGGCGAGATAGGTATAGACGGCGAACATGCCTCCGAAACCCACGGCGCCGATGGCCAGCGTGTACCAGACCTGCGATCGCTTCAGGGCACCGAGTTCGCGCAGAGGGCTGGCATTCGGATCGGCCGGGATATCCGGGGTGAAGAAGGCGACGGCTGTCATGGTGGCAACGCCCAGCACGGCCACCATGGCGAAGGCCCAGCGCCAGCCGATGGCCTGGCCAAGCCAGCTGGCCAGCGGTACGCCGACGATGGTGGCGCAGGTGAGGCCGAGGAACATCTGGCCGACGGCCCGCGTGCGGCGGTTCGCCGGTACGAGCGACGAGGCAACCAGGGCGCCAACGCCGAAATACGCACCATGCGGAAGGCCGCTGAGGAAGCGGAACACCAGCATCCAGTGGTAGTTCGGCGACAGGCCCGTGAGCCCGTTGAACACCGTGAACATGGCCATGAGGATGAGCAGCAGGCGTCGGCGCGGAATCCGCGCGCCAAGCACCGTCATCAGGGGCGCGCCGATCACCACGCCCAGCGCATAGGCACTGATCGCGTGGCCGGCCGTCGGCGCATCGATGCCGAGCCCCTGCGCGAAAAGCGGCAGCATGCTCATCGACGCGAACTCAGTCGTGCCGATGGCGAAGCCACCCACGGCAAGGGCCAGGATCACCAGGCCGACGTGTGGCGCGCGGACGGGTGGAATACCCGGGTCGATCGCGGGAGCAGAAGATGACATGAGACGACTCAGGGAATGGGTAGGGGCAGGCGCAGGATGCTGCGCCGCAGCACTTCCGGCAGGATACTGGTTCGTCGCGCGAGTTGGGAGTGAACGGTGGGACTAACCGCCCGAATCTGCCCGGATGAACTCGATCAACGCCCTGAGCGCCGACGTCACCCGCCGCTGCCTCGGGTAGTACAACTGAAATCCGGGATACGGCGGACACCAGTCCTCGAGCACCCGGACCAGCTTCCCTTCCCGCACGAGATCTTCCGCCTGGTCGTTGAGCACCAGCGCGTAGCCCAGCCCGCCGATGGCAGCTTCGATCGAAAGACGGAAATCACCGAACGTCACACGACCCGGCACATCGACCTCGAGCTTCACGGGGCCCTTCTCGAACTCCCACTTGTAGAGACGACCGCTGGGAAACCGGTACCTGATGCCGTCATATCGCAGCAGGTCATTGGGATGCAACGGCCTGCCGTGCGCCGCGACGTAGGCGGGGGACGCCACGCAGGCACCCTGCTGGGGCCCGCCGATCGGCACGGCGATCATGTCCTCGGGTACCTGCTCGTGGAACCGGATGCCTGCATCGAAGCCGGACGCAACGATATCGATCAGTCCATCGTTATCCACCGCCTCGAAATGAATATCCGGATAGGCACGGAGGAACCGGGGTAGCAGGCCGGGCAGCAGAAGCTGCGCCGTGACCCGCGGCATGTTGACGCGCAGGGTGCCGGCGGGGGTCGACCGGAAGTTGTTCATTTCCTCCAGCGCCTCCCCCACGTCGCGCAGGGCGGGCTCCAGCCTCTCGAGCAGACGCTGGCCCGCTTCGGTGAGCGACACGCTGCGGGTCGTCCGGTGGAAAAGCTGGACCCCAAGCCGTTCTTCGAGCCCACGAATGGCATAACTGATCGCGGACGTGGACAGGGTCAGCTCGGCACCGGCCTTCCGGAAACTCGAATGACGGGCCACGGCGGCAAAGGCTGAAAGGTGGGAAAGATTCTCGGGTCTCATGATTATGAAGGATAACTCAACGATTCATCCTGAATTCCCTACTGGAAGCCGTGATTGTTGAGGATTATGGTGGCTGCCACCTATTTACCCCTACCTGAAGGCACCCCCATGTTTGAAGTCCGCGGATTTGCCGCCAAGAGCGAGACCACGCCGCTCGTGCCGTTCACCTTCAAGCGCCGTGACGTCGGCGCCACTGATGTCCATATCGAAATCCTCTACAGCGGCATCTGCCACTCCGACATGCACCAGGCCGCCGGCGACTGGGGCAACTCGACGTTCCCGATGGTGCCCGGCCACGAGATCGTCGGTCGCGTCGTCGCCGTCGGCGCCGATGTGAAGAAGTTCAAGGTCGGCGACTTCGCCGGTGTCGGCTGCATGGTCGATTCCTGCCGCACCTGCGAGTCGTGCGAGAAGAACCTCGAACAGTACTGCCTCAACCACACCAGCTTCACCTACAACGGTACCGAGCAGGACAGGACCACGCCGACCTACGGCGGCTACTCCACGGCCATCGTCACCGAAGAGCGCTTCGTGGTGAAGATCTCGGAGAAGCTCGACCTCAAGGCGACGGCTCCGCTCCTCTGCGCCGGCATCACGACGTATTCGCCGCTGCGCCACTGGAAGGTGGGCCCCGGCCAGAAGGTCGGCGTGATCGGCCTGGGTGGCCTGGGCCACATGGGCGTGAAGTTCGCCAAGGCGATGGGCGCGCACGTGACCATGATCACCACGTCTGCGTCGAAGGGCGCCGATGCCAAGCGCCTCGGTGCCGACGCCGTGCTGCTTTCCACCGACGCCGAAGCCATGAAGGCGGCAGCCTCCAGCTTCCACTTCCTGCTCAACACGGTGCCGGTGTCCCATGACATCAATCCGTACATCAACCTGCTGAAGCTCGACGGCACCATGGTGCTGGTCGGTGCGCTCACCCCGCTCGACGGCGTGATCGGTGGGAGCCTGATGATGCCGCGTCGCACCGTTGCCGGCTCCGGCATCGGCGGCATGGCCGAGACGCAGGAAATGATGGACTTCTGTGCCGAACACAACATCGTTTCCGACATCGAAGTGGTCGACATGGCCTCGATCAACGAGACGTACGTGCGCGTGGCGAAGAACGACGTGCGCTACCGCTTCGTGATCGACATGGCCACCATGCCGGCGTGATGTAACACCCCAGCAAGGCGCGCTCCCGCTGTAGGAGCGCGCCCTGCGCGCGACATCTTCCGCAAAACCCCCACACGCGCCGCGCCACAGACGCCGCCCCACGCACACCGCACCACACACGGCACCCACACGCCGCACCCACACGCCGCACCCACACGCCGCACACACGCCGCGCCCGCACCACACGTGACGCCCCGCCCCACACCCGCTATCTTCAATGCCGTCCCCCCGACCAGGATCCGGCTTGAAGCGCTTCCTCCGATTCCTCGGCATCTGCGCAGCGATCATCGTTGCCTTCCTCGCGTTCGTTGCCGTCACGGCATGGCCGAACATCGGCGCATGGCCCACGCATGCGCTTACCGCGAAGGAAACCGCCTCGCCGCGATGGCATGGCACGCAGTTCGCCAATCCCGCTCCCATGTTCTCGAACCTTCATGGCGGTATCTGGCAGATGCTCTCTTCGAGGCCAGGCGAAGAGCCCGACGCCCCCATTCCCACCGTCGATGCTTCAGCCGCCTATACGGCCGCACCGAAAAGTGGCCTCCGCGTCACCTGGTTCGGCCATTCGTCGATGCTGCTCGAGATCGATGGCGTGAACGTGGCGATCGATCCGTTCTGGAGCGAACGCGCGTCGCCCTTTTCGTGGCTCGGCCCGAAGCGCTGGTATGCGCCGCCGGTACCGATCGACAGGCTTCCCCACGTGGATGTCGTGGTCATATCCCACGATCACTACGACCATCTCGATCGTGCTTCCGTGCAGGCCTTCAACGCGCGTGGCGCGCGTTTCGTCGTGCCGCTCGGTATCGCGGCGCACCTGGAAGACTGGGGTGTCCCGGCGGCACGGATCACCGAACTCGACTGGTGGCAGCAGGCCGACGTCGGCGCGCTGCACATCGTATCCACCCCGTCGCGCCATGCCTCCGGTCGCCTCGCTGCGCAGAGTGACCACACGCTATGGACCGGCTACGCCTTCGTCGGCCCGGCACATCGGGCGTTCTACTCCGGCGACACGGGCTTCAACGATACGTTTGCCGACATCGGCACGAAGTACGGCCCGTTCGACGTGACCATGATCGAATCCGGCCAGTACGACGAACAATGGCCTGACTGGCATCTGGGGCCGGAGCAGGCCATGAAGGTGCACGAAGAAGTCCGCGGCAGGGTCTTGATTCCCGTGCACTGGGGACTTATCAAGCTGGCCCACCACGGCTGGACGGAACCGGCGGAACGCATCGAGGCGGCGGCACGTTGCAGCCATGCCGAGGTGCTGATTCCAGAGCCGGGCCAGGCGGTGGAACCGACCACGCATCCGGTAGTCCCACGCTGGTGGCCGTCGGTACCGTGGTTCACGGGGGAGCAGCATCCGATCGTCGCTTCGAAGGATGGCAACCCCGCGCACAAGTTCGACGTGCCCGTTTGCAACAGCTGATGACGCGCCGCGAGGCACTGGCGATGCTACTGCAGCGCGACTGGCCGGGCTGATCGGCACGCGTCGGACCGATCGGCAGGTCGAAGCCGGTTACATTGTCGTTGTGGTCATCGTCATGCCGCGTTCTGCGGCAGCACCAGGCGCATTGCCACGCTGCGAAGCGGCCTGCCCGTCACTTCGTCAACGACCAGAGGTTGCACCGCCTCACCGGTTTCGCCGTTGACGAGGTGCGACAGCGCCGTGCCGCCGCCGTTGAAGCGGCGACCCCACTCGCCCATGGCGGCGAGGATCGGAAGGAACTCCCGCCCCGCTTCCGTCAGCACGTATTCGTCGCGCGGCGGGCGCTCGCTGTAGCGGCGCTTCTCCATCACCCCGGCTTCCGTCATGGCCTTCAGCCGGCGCGAAAGGATGTTCGGCGCGATGCCCAGGCTAGTCCGGAACTGGTCGAACTGGGTCAAGCCGCGGCTTGCATCGCGCAGGATCAGCGCGCTCCACGCATCGCCGACCAGCGCCAGGCCACGGGAGATGGGGCAGGTACCGGAAGAAAGTTTCTCGATGTCCATTGCATTAGGATACCCGCGTCACTATCGTATGGCAACGAAGTCACTATCACTTTGCTACTAACCATACGGAGTTTTGTCATGAGCACTGAAAACAAAGGCACGGCCATCGTCACCGGCGCATCGTCAGGCATCGGCAAGGTCTACGCGGAGCGGCTGGCTGCGCGCGGTTACGACCTCATCCTCGTCGCCCGTCGCCTTGATCGCCTGGATGCGCTGGCGAAGTCGTTGTCTGAAAGCACCGGCCGGAAGGTCGCGACCCTGAAGGCGGATCTCTCGGTGCGTGCCGATCTGGCGAAAGTCGAGAAGGTCCTGGCGGAAGACGCCTCGATCACGCTGGTCGTCAACAACGCCGGCGTCTCGCTCCAGGGCAGCATCCTCGAGAACGACAGCCCGGCCATCGAACAGCTGATCGCCATCAACATCACCGCGCCGACCGTCCTGACGGCTGCGGCGGCGAAGGTCTTCAAGGCGCGCGACAGGGGCGGCATCATCAACATCGCCTCCGTGCTGGCCTACGCGCCCGAAATGCTGGACGGCATCTACTCCGGCTCGAAGGCCCACCTCGTCAACGTGACCCTCGGCCTCGCGTCGCAGCTCAAGGACAGCAAGGTCCGCGTGCAGGCCGTGCTGCCAGGCGCCACCCGTTCGGAAATCTGGGAAAACTCCGGCAAGGATGTCGACGCGATGCTGCCCGGCATGGTCATGGAAACCGACGACCTCGTGGACGCCGGCCTGCTCGGCTTCGACCGTGGCGAAGTGATCACCATCCCGCCACTGCACGACGAGAGCCAGTTCCAGGCACTCGAGGATGCCCGCGCTGCCATGGGTCCGAACCTGTCCCGCAAGGCCGTCGCGCCCCGTTACGCTGCCTGACCCGACAACCGGAGGCGCCGCCCCGTTCACGTTAACCTGCACGTTCAGCCGCTTAGCCCGCCTTTCGACATATGCGTGCATCAATGCGCGCTAAACTACGGGGCTCGCTCGATTCTTTTGCGGTAAGGCATGCTCCCCTTCGTGTTCGGCGCCTTCGGGCTGTCCACCCTCTGGCTGCTACCCCTCCTGTGGCGAGTAGCCGCTTCGCTCTTCAGGCGCCGTCGGTCACCTACGGTCGGCCCCGGCGCCATCCGGTTCTGGACCGGCTTCGTGCTTGTCCTGCTGGCAAGCACGGCGCTGGAAGGCGTGGTCGTCAATCACTACACCGACGACCCGTCCGTCGGCGGCGTCGTTTGTCGCTGGCTGGGCTCGGCATTCTCGGTATTTCCCGGTGTTGCCGTTACGGTCCTGCTCGCGCTGGTCGTCATCGTGGTCGCGCTGCCCTGGTATCTCGGCGTGACATGGTCATCCGCTGCCGGAAGACTCAACGGCGTGCTCGAGCCGATGGGTGCCTTGTTCATCGAGGGCACCCGGCGTCTGTTCACCCGCTCGGCGGCGCGTGCCACCGGGCGTCGCCCGCCGTCCGCCGTCCGTCGTGCCGATCGTGCCGACAAGGCGGGTCGTAGGAATGCCGGTGCTTACCGGCGTGCCGTGAAACCCGATGCCACGGCCGTACGTGCAGACGTGAACCGTGTCGAGGCCTCACACGCCGAGGCGCAGCGCCCGGAACTCAGGCGTGGCGAACCGACGCGTGCGCAGTCGCTCCGCAATGCTTCCGTGAGTAGCGCCTCCCTGCGGACCACGCCATCGAACGGCGCCGTTTATTCCGCGGGTGCGACGGCTGATCAGCCACGGCACCGTGACCGACCCGAAACCGTCATCCGGAAACCGTGGCTCGCGCCGCGCTCGGTCGTGGCTAAGGAACAGGCCGCGGCCACCGCCGACGCATCGCCCGGCCACGACGGTAACGTAGCCGCGCCCTCCGCGCTTCCGCGCATGGTACTCAGCGAACGACCGACGCCAGCGATGGCACCTCTCGAGCGCGTGGCGCCCGCTGCAAGGGAGCGGCGCGAACCGATTGCGCCGGCACTCAGCACGACGAACTCGGTGCTTATCCAGCACGCCACCGTGCCTGGCGATGCAAGCGCGCACACGACGAACGACGCGACGCGCGACGCAGCGGTCGACATACAGGTGCAGGCGTCCACCGCACCTGGAACGTCGGATGCGCACGACTCGTCGAGCCATGTGAACGAGTCCCACGCAGACGCATCGGCTGCTCCGTCGTCGCCCCCATGGAACGACGACGATGCGGACGCGACCCCCTTCATCCCGACGCCGCCGCCCATCGCGCCGGTGTCGCGTTTCGCGGTCGCCGCCAACGATGAAACGCCCGACGAGCCGCTTCCCCTCGTTACCCTGACCCCCGTCCGGTCACTGCGCGCGACCACGGTCATCACGAATTCCGGAACGACATCCGCCCATGTCGTCGGCACTCCCCCGCTGTCCCTGCTCGCCGCTGCATCGCACAGCGAATTCGCGGTCTCGGACGAGGAGCTGACCGCGACGGGCGACCTGATCGAGCAGCGCCTGCGCGAGTTCAAGGTGCCGGTGCAGGTCGTGGGAGCATCCGCCGGTCCCGTCATTACCCGTTACGAGGTGGAACCCGCCGTCGGTGTGCGCGGTAACCAGATCGTCGCCCTGATGAAGGATCTCGCGCGCGGGCTGGGCCGCACCACGATCCGCGTGGTCGAGACGATTCCCGGCAAGACATGCATGGGCCTCGAACTGCCGAACGAGCAGCGCCAGATGATCGCGCTGTCGGAGATCCTCGACTCGGCCGAATACCGTGAGTCGGATTCCCTGCTCACGCTCGCGATGGGTAAAGGCATCACGGGCGAACCCGTGGTCGCCGATCTCGCGAAGGCACCCCACATGCTGGTGGCAGGCACGACCGGCTCGGGCAAGTCGGTGGCGGTGAACGCCATGATCCTGTCGATGCTGTACAAGGCCACGCCGGAAGACGTGCGGATGATCATGATCGACCCGAAGATGCTGGAGCTCTCGGTCTACGAAGGCATTCCGCATCTGCTGGCGCCCGTGGTCACCGACATGAAGCTCGCGGCCAACGCCTTGAACTGGTGCGTGGCGGAGATGGAGAACCGCTACAAGATCATGTCCGATCTTCGCGTGCGCAACCTCGCCGGCTACAACCAGAAGATCCGCGAAGCGCGCGCGGCAGGCAAGCCGCTGTTCAACCCGTTCCCCGCGCACCCGGAAGTGCCCGAGCATCTCGATACGATGCCCATGATCGTCGTGGTCATCGACGAGCTGGCCGACCTCATGATGGTGGCCGGCAAGAAGATCGAGGAACTCATCGCCCGACTCGCGCAGAAAGCACGCGCTGCCGGCATCCACCTGATCCTTGCCACGCAGCGCCCGTCGGTCGACGTGATCACCGGCCTGATCAAGGCCAACATTCCCACGCGCGTGGCTTTCCAGGTGTCTTCGAAGATCGACTCGCGCACCATCCTCGACCAGATGGGTGCCGAGAGTCTGCTCGGCGCAGGCGACATGCTCTTCCTGCCGCCCGGCACGGGTTACCCGCAGCGTATCCATGGGGCGTTCGTCGCCGACGAAGAGGTGCATCGCATCGTGGCGTGGCTGAAGCAGTTCGGCGAACCGGACTACAAGGACGAGATCCTTGCCGGGCCGATGAACGAATCCGCCGATGGCGAGCCCGGCGACGAGGGCGTCGATGCGGAACTGGATCCGCTGTACGACGAGGCGGCGGCATTCGTGCTGCGCTCGCGTCGTGCGTCGATCTCGTTCGTGCAGCGGCAGTTCCGCATCGGTTACAACCGCGCGGCACGCCTGGTCGAAGCGATGGAAGCCGCAGGCCTCGTGTCGGCGATGGGCATCAACGGACAGCGTGAAGTCATCGCCCCGGGCCCATCGGACTAACACTGCAACCCGGAGGAGAGCGCCCTGCGCGCGACATCTCCTCGCGATACGTCCGGCGTCCTGGCGAAAAGATGTCGCGCGCGGGGCGCGCTCCTACAAACCATGCGCACGCACAAATGACGCGCATGTACAAAAACGATGCGCATGGGCACAAGAGATGCGCATGGGCACAAGAAATGCGCATGCAGAAAGAACAAAAAAACGGGCCCCTGGGGCCCGTTCTTCCTTTCACCGGTGCAGCAGGACTTACTGCTTCGTCAAAAGCTTGAGCGGCACGGCGATGGACTTCTCCACCGGCTGCTTGTCGATCAGCTTCTTGGCGGTATCCACGCCGAGCTTGCCGATTTCCTCGGGCTGCTGCGCGACCGTAGCCGCCATGGCGCCGCTTTCGACGGCGGTCTTGCCGTCCGGCGTGCCGTCGAAACCGACGACCAGCACCTTCTTGTTCTTGCCGTTCAGGGCCTGCACGGCACCGAGTGCCATTTCGTCGTTCTGGGCGAAGATGGCCTGCACGTCGCCGTTGCCCTGGAGCAGGTTCTCGCTGACCGAGAGGCCCTGTGCACGGTCGAAGTTCGCCGGCTGCTGGGCGACGATCTTGATGCCGGTCGTGGCGATCTGGTCGTCGAAGCCCTTGCCGCGCTCGCGTGCCGCGGAGGTACCGGCCACGCCCTGCAGTTCGATCACGTTGCCCTTGCCGCCCAGTTCCTTCGCGAGGAAGTCGGCTGCCATCTTGCCGCCGGCGATGTTGTCCGACGCGATGTGCGAGGCGACGTCGGCACCGTCGACGCCGCGGTCGAGCGTGATCACCGGGATGTTGGCGCGCTGTGCAGACTGCACGGCACCGGCAAGCGCCGACGAATCCGTCGGGTTGAGCAGGATCACGGAAACGCGCTTCTGGATCAGGTCTTCGACCGAAGAGATCTGGCGAGCCGGATCATCCTGCGCGTCGACCACGACCAGCTGGACGCCGGCAGCCTGGGCGGCCTTCTGCGCGCCGTCCTTCAGCTCCACGAAGAACGGGTTGTTCTGGGTGGAAAGCGCGAGGCCGATCACCGGCGTACCGGCAGGGGCGGCGCCGCCCGCGGTGGACGCGGAAGCGGGTGCGGCTTCGCCCGGGCCCTGCTGGGAGCAGGCGGCGAGCAGCGTGGCTGCCAGTGCGGCAGCGATGAGTGTCAGTTTACGCATGGTGTATTCCCTCGTGGTTTTTCACTGCCGCCTGTCGAGCAGGACGGCAATCAGGATGACGATGCCCTTCACCACCTGTTGGTAGAAAGAGCTGACGCCGAGCAGATTGAGACCGTTGTTGAGGAAGCCGATCAGCAAGGCGCCGACCAGCGTTCCGAAGAGCCACCCGCGACCGCCGGAGAGGCTCGTGCCGCCGAGCACCACCGCCGCGATGGCATCCAGCTCGTAACCGGCGCCGGCCGTGGCCTGCGCGGAGTACAGGCGCGATGTCAGCACGATGCCGGCGAAGGCGGAGAGAAGACCGGACAGGCCGTAGATCGCCAGCTTCATCGGCGAAATGCGCACGCCCGAAAGACGCGCGGCTTCCTCGTTGCCACCGATGGCCACGACGTGGCGACCGAACACCGTGCCACGCAGCAGCAGCGCGCAGACGACGAAGGTGACGAACATCCAGATCACCGGCAGCGGGATCAGGTTGGCCACGTAGCCACCGCCCAGCAGCGCGAAGCCCGGGTTGACCACGGGAATCGGGCTGCCCTGCGTGTACGACAGCGTGACGCCGCGCAGCAGCGTCATGGTGCCGAGCGTGGCGATGAACGGGGCGACCTTGCCCCACGACACCAGCACGCCGTTGATCACGCCGAGCAGCAGGCCGAGGCCGAGGCCCGCACCGGCGGCGACCACCATGCCGTGGCCGGATGCCATGAGGCCTGCCGTGACCGCGCCGGTGAGCGCGAGGATGGCGCCGACGGAAAGATCGATGCCGCCGGAGAGGATCACGAACGTCATGCCGAAGGCGATGAGTGCATTGATCGACACCTGGCGCAGCACGGTCAGCAGGTTGCCCGTGGACAGGAAATCCGGGCTCATGATCGAGAGCACGATGAAGAGCAACACCAGGCCGATGACGGACCCCAGGCGCTGCAGCACCGTCATGGTGCGGCTGAAATTGAGCTGGAGCGTCATGTCACTTGCCTCCGGTCGCGGCGGTCATTACGGCTTCCTGGGTGGCGCCGTGGGCGTCGATCAGGGCCGTTGCGTGTCCTTCGTGCATCACGAGGATGCGGTCGCTCATGGCGAGCACCTCGGGCAGTTCCGATGAAATCATGAGGATGGCTACGCCCTGTTCCGCGAGTTGATTGATGATGTGGTAAATCTCGGCCTTGCCGCCGACGTCGACGCCGCGCGTGGGCTCATCGAGGATGAGTACGCGCGGTTTCAGCGCCAGCCATTTCGCAAGCACCACCTTCTGCTGGTTACCGCCCGACAGGGCGCGCACGTCCAGCTCCATGTCACGGGTGCGGATCTTCAGCGCGTCGATCAGGCCGCGCGTCTGCTTCTTCTCGCCCGGTCGGTCGACCACGCCGCCGTGTGCCGGTACGCGTGGCAGGCTCACGTTCTCGCGCAGGCTCATGTCGAGCACGAGGCCCTGCGCCTTGCGGTCTTCCGTCACGAAACCGAAGCCCGCCCGGATCGCATCGGTGGGCGTGCGTGGCGTCACCACCACGCCATCGAGCGTGACGCGGCCCGAGGCCGTGCGGTCGAGGCCGAACAGCAGCCGCGCCAGCTCGGTGCGACCCGCGCCGAGCAGGCCGGCCACGCCGAGTACTTCGCCGGCATGCAGGTCGAAGCTCACGTCCTGCACCATGCCGCCCGTCACGTGCTCCACCTTCAGGCGGATGTCGCCGAGCTTCGGGGTGCGCGTGGGGAAGCGGGCTTCGAGCGTGCGGCCCACCATCATCTTCACGACTTCGTCGAAGGCCAGGCCCGGCACGTTTCGCGTGCCGACGAACTGGCCGTCGCGCAGGATGGAGATGCGGTCGCAGATGGCGAAGATCTCTTCCATGCGATGCGAGACGTACACGATGCCGGTGCCCTTCTCGCGGAGGTCGCGGATGAGGCGGAACAGCGTGGTGGTCTCGCGCTCGGTCAGCGCCGCCGTGGGTTCGTCCATGATCAGCACGCGTGCGTTCTGGCCGAGCGCGCGTGCGATCTCGACCATCTGCTGCTGGCCCACCGACAGGCGCTCGACACGGGTATCCGGGTCGAGCTTCTCCATGCCGACGAGCGCCAGCCACTCCATGGCGCGCTTCGTCATGGCCTTGCGATCGAGCAGCCCGAAACGATGCATCTCGCGACCGAGGAACAGGTTGTCGGCGATGCTGAGCGCAGGAATCAGGTTGAGTTCCTGGTGGATGATGGCGATGCCGTGTTTCTCGGCATCCGCAGGCGACGTGATGGTCACGGGCTGGCCGTCGACCTCGATGGTTCCCTCGTCCGGCGCATGGATGCCGGTGAGGACTTTCATCAGGGTCGACTTGCCCGCGCCGTTCTCGCCCATCAGCGCGTGGACTTCGCCGGCGAGCAGTTCGAAGGCGACGCCTTCGAGGACCTTCACCGGGCCGAAGGCCTTGTGGATGTTCTGCATCCTGATCAGCGGGGCGCTCATCAGAAGGTCACGCCCGCGTGCAGGATGATGTTGGCGTACGGTGCCGTTTCACCGGTGCGCACGACGGCGACCGCACGGGCGCTCAGCGCCTTGAAGTCTTCGTGCGTGACTTCGGCAGCGGTGACGCCTTCGTCGTCGAGGCGCTTGACCAGCGCCGCCATCGCGGGGTTCCTTGCGTGGATCTCGCTGGCCACCGTGACGCTTTCCACGGCGAGTTCGGCGTAGATCGCCGCGAACACCGTGTCGAACGACGGCGTGCCCGGAAGCACGGCCAGGTCGATGCAGGGCACGCCACGGGGCACCGGCAGGCCGACATCGCCGATCACCAGTGTGTCGGTGTGGCCCATGGCCGCGATGATGCGGTTGAGTTCGGCATGGAGCAGGCCATGACGCTTCATGCGTTTTTCTCCAGGAAAGCGGCGACTTCGGCGGAACGTGGCATGCCGCCCTGCGCACCGAGGCGCGAGACGGCGATCGCGGCCGTGGCGCAGGCCTTGCGCACGGCGACATCGAGGCCTTCGGCGAGGTAGACGGCCAGCGCGGCGTTGAAGGTATCGCCGGCGCCGGTACTGTCCACGGCATCGACGCTGAAGCCGGCCTGGTGGCGCGGCTCGTCCGTGCCGTCACGGAACCAGGCGCCTTCCTCGCCACGGGTCAGCACGACCGGGCAGGGGGCGCGACGCATGAGCTCGCGGAAATCCGTATCGGCATCTGCACCGAGCACGGTCGCGAGTTCGTGCTGGTTAGGCGTGAGGAACCGGATGCGCGCGAGCCATTCGGCGGGGAGGCGCTGCGCAGGGGCCGGGTTGAGGATCACGGGTACGCCTTCTTCGCCCGCGATGCGCAGGGTGGCGTCCACGGCGTCCAGGGGGATCTCGAGCTGCACCAGCACGGCGTCGGCGCCACGGAACAGCGCGCGTGCCGCTTCGACATGCGCCGGTGTCACGCGGCCATTGGCGGCCGGCACGACGATGATCTGGTTTTCGCCGCCGGCCACCGTGATGGAGGCCGTGCCGCTGCCGAAGCCATCCACGCGCGTCACATGGCGGACGTCGATGCCCTCGGCGACCAGGCCGTCATGGAGCTGCTTGCCGAAGGCGTCGTCGCCGACGCAGCCGACCATGGCGACCGATGCACCCAGCCGTGCCGCGGCGACGGCCTGGTTAGCGCCCTTGCCGCCGGGGATGGTCAGGAAGCGGTCGCCGGTCAGCGTCTCGCCCGGCGCGACGAAGCGTGGCGAGAGCGTGACCAGGTCCATGTTGATGCTGCCGACGACGACGATATTCGCCATGCCTTGGATGCTCCGGTGTGGGGAACCCGGAAGCTGCGCTGATATGTCGCGGTGCCGGGTTGGCGCGCAAATATACGCCTTTACGGCAGTGATTTGCTTTCACCGGAACGACATCCCTAACGCGATAGGCCCTTCGCTTGGAGATCCGCAAGATATGACGGCCATGATGTGTCGTACGCACGGCCCAGGTCGTACAGCGTGTCCCAGCCGAAAATGCCGCTGGCATGGCCGTCGTCGAAGCGAATGAGCACGCCATAGTGGCCCGTCGGCTCGAGCGCGGTGATGCCGACGTTGCGCTTTCCTGCGACCAGCACTTTCTGTCCGGGGCCATGGCCCTGGACTTCGGCGCTGGGGGAATTCACCCGGAGGTATTCGCAGGGCAGCCGGAAGACCTCGCCGTTATCGAAGCTGACTTCGAGGACGCGGGAGGTGGCATGCAGGGTGATGTCGAGTGGGCGGGGTCGGTCCGATGTCACGTCGTGCCAAAGCCGCCTGCATCGCCCTTCTCCAGCGGCGGCGGTGTGCCCGCGACCGCCAGCAACGACGTGGCGTAGGCGTCTTCCATGCTCACCGTGGAGACCTCGTCCCAGGCGAAGAACGACGGCTCGCGCAGCCATTCCGCGTCGGGCGTGATTTCCTGCATGTTGAAGCCTTCGTCGTCGGCACTGACGAGACGGCCGATGTAGCAGACCTCGGCCTCGTCTTCGCTGTCGACGTGCACGCCGATGACCGGCGCGTGCGCCGCGGCGGCCTTGACCACCTGCATGATGTCGTCGAGCGGGAAATCAGCGGGAGGCGCCGGACGAATACCCTTCAGCGCCAGCGCCTTCTCGAGGAAGGTGCTGTGTTTGTCGGGCGCTTCGAATTCGGAGATGTCGCGATGCCGCATGATGTACATGCCGTCATAGCTCACGCCGTCGCCGATCACCCACAGCAGGAAGAACTCCTTGCCGACACCACCCACGTAACCGCAGAAGCTGCCGTGCTCCAGTTCGTCGCGCCACAGGCGAACGAGCTGCCGGCTTTCCTGCGCTTCACGCAGGCTGGCCCGCTGCCCGTTCGTTTTGAGTTGAATTACCTTGCCCATATAGGTCAGTAGTTTACCAGAGGGGAGGCCCCTCCATGTTCACAGGATGTAGCGGCTCAGATCCTCGTCCTTGACGAGCGATCCCAGGTTTTTATCGACGTAATCGGCGTCGATGAGGTACTTTTCGCCGGACTTGTCGGCAGCCTCGAACGAAATGCGCTCCAGCAGGCGCTCCATGACCGTGTGCAGCCGCCTCGCGCCGATGTTCTCGGTACGCTCGTTCACCTGGAAAGCCACGTCGGCCAGCCGGTCGACGCCCGAGTCCGTGAACTCGAGGGTGACGCCCTCGGTATGCAGCAGCGCAACATACTGCTTGGTCAGCGCGTTGTTCGGCTCGCGCAGGATGCGCTTGAAGTCGTCGACCGAGAGCGCCGAGAGCTCGACGCGGATAGGCAGGCGGCCCTGGAGTTCCGGGATCAGGTCGGACGGCTTCGCCAGCGAGAACGCGCCGGAAGCGATGAACAGAATATGGTCGGTCTTCAGCGAGCCGTACTTCGTCGACACGGTGGAGCCCTCGACCAGCGGCAGCAGGTCACGCTGCACGCCTTCGCGGCTCACGCCCGCACCGCCCCACTCGGAGCGCTGGGCGACCTTGTCGATCTCGTCGATGAAGACGATGCCGTTCTGTTCGGCGAGATCGACCGCACGGGCGCGCAGCTCGTCGTCGTTGAGCAGCTTGCCCGCCTCTTCCTCGACCAGCAGCGGCCGGGCCTGGCGAATGGTCGTCTTCCGCTTCTGCGACTTGGCCGTACCCAGGTTCTGGAACATCTTGCCCAGCTGCTGGCTCATCTCTTCCATGCCTGGCGGGGTCATGATCTCGACGCCGGCGTTCATGGCGAAATCGAGTTCGATCTCGCGGTCGTCGAGCGTGCCCTCGCGCAGCTGCTTGCGCAGCTTCTGGCGGGTGTCGCTGTCGATGGAAGGCGCGGCACTACCGGTATCGTCCCAGCCGGTCGCGGCCTGGCGTCGCGGCAGCAATGCGTCGAGCAGGCGATCTTCCGCGGCATCTTCCGCCTGGCTGCGCACGCGCGTCTTCGCGCTCTCGCGCACGAGCTTGTACGAGATGTCGACCAGGTCGCGGATGATGGATTCCACGTCCTTGCCGACGTAGCCCACTTCGGTGAACTTGGTGGCTTCGACCTTGACGAAGGGCGCATTCGCCAGCGTCGCCAGGCGACGGGCGATCTCGGTCTTGCCGACGCCCGTGGGGCCGATCATGAGGATGTTCTTGGGCGTCACTTCATCGCGCATGCCCGGCTCGAGCTGCATGCGGCGCCAGCGGTTGCGCAGGGCGATGGCCACGGCGCGCTTGGCGTCGTTCTGGCCAATGATGAAACGGTCGAGTTCGTTGACGATCTCGCGGGGAGTGAGTTCGGACATCGGTTCAGAGCTCTTCAATGGACGTGTTGTGGTTCGTATAGATGCAGATGTCGCCGGCGATCTTGAGCGCCTTCTCGACAATGGTCCGCGCATCCATTTCGGTGTTCTGCATGAGGGCCAGCGCGGCCGACTGCGCATAGGGCCCGCCGGAACCGATGGCGATCAGGCCATGCTCGGGCTCGAGCACGTCACCGTTGCCGGAGATCAGCAGCGACGCTTCCTTGTCTGCCACGGCGAGCATGGCCTCGAGGCGACCCAGGCGGCGATCGGTGCGCCATTCCTTTGCCATTTCGACGGCAGAGCGGGTCAGGTTGCCGCCGTGCTTCACGAGCTTCTCCTCGAACAGCTCGAACAGGGTGAACGCATCGGCGGTCGCGCCCGCGAAACCGGCCAGGACATCGCCCTTGCCGAGGCGGCGCACCTTGCGCGCATTCGCCTTCATCACGGTATTGCCGAGGGTGACCTGTCCGTCACTGCCAATGACGACCCTGCCGTCGCGGCGGACGCAGACGATGGTCGTGGCATGCATCGGTTCCATAAGGCGTTCCTTGGGGGAGACGCCAGAGGTGGGGCCGGCGGTGCCAGGTCCCAAGCCTGTCAGGGTTTGCGCTTCGCCCGGGGATGGGCCGCGTCGTACACCTTCGCGAGGTGCTGGAAGTCGAGATGGGTATAAATCTGGGTGGTGGCGATGTCGGCGTGGCCCAGCAGTTCCTGCACCGATCGCAGGTCGCCGGACGATTCAAGCATGTGGCTGGCGAACGAGTGCCGCAGCATGTGCGGGTGCACGTGCTTCGTCTGGCCGCTCGAGAGTTTCGCCAGCCGCAGCTGCACGGCGCGCGTACTGATGGGCGCGCCACCCCTGCCCTTGAAGACGGGGAGTTCCGCCGCTGCCCCGCCCAATGCCGCGAGTGCGCGCAACGCCGCGACCGCGAAGCGCCCCACGGGAAGAATGCGTGTCTTGCTGCCCTTGCCCAGCACGCGTACCTGGCCATCGTCGAGATCCAGGTCGCCCCAGCGCAGGCTGCAAAGCTCGGCCAGGCGCAGGCCGCTGGAATAGAACAGTTCCATCATGGCCGTATCGCGCGGGGCAAGCGTGCCCCCGAGGGTGCTTTCCACCAGCGCCTTGGCCTCGTCGGCATCGAGTACCTCCGGCAGCTTGCGGCGCACCTTGGGCCCGCGCACGCCGGCGGCGGGGTCGTGGCCGAGCTGGCCCTCGCGCGTGAGGTAGCGGAAGAGGGAGCGAAAGGCCGAAAGCAGGCGCTGGATGCTGTTCGGCTCCAGCCGCGCGGGCGTCGTGCCGTCCCGGGCGGGCAGCGGCCGGTGCAGGCGCGCGACCATGGTGCGCAGGCGGTCGGGTGTCAGGTGGTCGAAGCTGTCGATGCCTTCGGCCTCCATGTACGCGACCAGCTTGCCCAGGTCGCGACGGTACGCCGAGAGCGTGTGCGGCGAAGGTGCCCGCTCGGCGGCGAAGTGGCGCAGGAAGGCCTCGACGGCCTCGCGCGGGGTCACGCGGCCTTCCGCGCCCTTTCGATCGCGGAGCCTACCGTCGTGGAGATCATGTCGAGGAACAGCGTACCCATGCCGGGATGGAAGCGATCCGGATCCCCGCTGCCGATGGCCAGCAAGGCGTCGGGGCCGACGCGCATGAGCGCCGCCGAGCGTACGTCGGGTGCTTCGTCACCGAACAGGCGGTGCAGCTTGTCCGGGGCGATGCGGCCGGCAACCGGCTCTCGATGCTCCAGGAACGAGGCGAACTCCGGCAGGCCGGCAGCGCCGCGGGGCTCGCGGATCAGCCAGCTCTCGTTAGGCAGGCCGACGAGATCGCCGAAGAACACCAGGCGCACGCGCTCCGACTGGAAGTCTTCCTTGAGCCGATGCACCACGCTGCGCACGGTCTCGCTCATGTCGGCCGCGCCGAGCAGCGCCAGCATCAGGCTGTGGACGCGCCGCATGAGGGTCTCGTTATCGCCGGCGATGCCGGTGAGTTCCTTCAGTCGTGCCTCGAGCGCCGCGTTCTTCTCGCGCAGGGTCCGTAGCTGGTGCACGGAGAGCGCTGCCGCCGGTCCATTGGCGCTGGGCAGCACCAGCTCGTTGGCCAGCTCGGGATAGGCGGTGAGGAAGTCGGGGTGCCTTCGCAGGTAAGACGCCACGGTGGCTGGCTTGATGTCGCCGTCGATCGCGGTGTCGGTCATGGCTTCTATTTCCGGAGGCTGGCGGCCAGTGTGCCGCGTTCTGTACGCAAGATCACACTTCGCCTTCAAAGACGAAGGCGGCAGGCCCGGTCATCCAGAGCGTGTGCCCCGGGCCGTGCCATTCGATGGTGAGGGTGCCACCCGGCAGTTCGACATGCACCACCGGTGCAGTGAGCCCGAGCGAACAGGCCACGGCGGCGGCCGCGCAGGCGCCGGTACCGCACGCCCGGGTCCAGCCGCTGCCGCGCTCGTGAACGCGCAGGCGCAGGCGGTCGGCGCCGAGCCGCTGCGCAAAACCCGCGTTGGCGCCCTCGGGAAACACGGGATGCGTCGTGAGGATCGGCCCCAGGCGGTCGACGCGCGGGTCGTCGACGTCGTCGACGAACACCACGGCATGGGGGTTGCCCATGGAGACGGCGCCAAGACTGACGTCGTCGTCGTCCAGGTGCAGCGTATAGGTAGCATGGGCCGCGTGGTCCAGCGGGATCGCAGCGGGCGCGAAGTCGGGCTCGCCCATGTCGACCACCACGCGGTCGATGGCCAGCACCCGCACGGTCACGGGACCGGAAGGGCTCTCCAGCCGGACATCGGTGTCGAGTTCGACCATGCCGTCGCGGTAGAGCCACGCAGCCACGCAGCGCACCCCGTTGCCGCACTGCCCGGACGGCGAACCGTCGGCATTCCATATGCCGTAATACCAGGCGCAGGACGGATCGCGGGCGGGCTCGATGCTGATGAGCTGGTCGAAGCCGATGCCGGTATGCCGATCGGCCAGCGACCGGATGCGCGCCGCATTGGGCACGCGGCCGGCATCTTCACGCCAGTCGACGATCACGAAATCGTTGCCGATCCCATGCATCTTGGTGAACCGCGAAGGCATGGCGGCTTACTGGTGGATCAGCGGGTTGAAGGGAGAACTCGGCATGCCGGGAACGATGTCCGGCTGCGGCGGCAGCGAGGTGGTGCTCGAGGTGGCGGGCTGGGCCGGTGTCGGCGCGGCGGGTGTCGCCAACGTCGACGCGGTCGCCGGGGCAGCCGCCGGTGCGACCGGCGCAGCCACCGGTGCAGCCGGCATGACGGGCGCTGCCGCTGTCTTCTTCTTGTGGTGCGCGGGGGCCGGTGTCGCGGCGCCCGGCGGCGGTGGCCACGTCAGGATGCCCTTCTGGCCGCAGCCCGCGAGGGTGGCGACGGCGGCGGTGGCGAGGGCGAACGGCAGGATCAGTCGGCGCATGGGCGGTTCCCCGGAAACGAAGGGCAGTATAGCCCCGGCCAACTCAGAGGGGTTTCTCGAAGCGAAGGGCGTCCGACCCATCGGCGTAATAGGCCGCGTACTCGCCGATCACCGTATAGCCGAGCCGCTTGTAGAGACGGATAGCCACGTCGTTGTCCTTGCGTACTTCCAGTCTGAGCGCGCGGCAGCCGCGGGCACGGGCGGCGTCTTCCGAGGTCTCGATCAGTTCGGTGCCGACGCCCTTGCCCTGTGCCGCCGGCGCGGTGGCCAAGGAATAGAGGCGCGCGATCGTCGTCGCCCGGCGGAAGAACACCACGGCCGTGCCGAGGAAACGGCGATGGTTCGCGCTGGCGACCAGGACCAGGGCGGTCTCGCTGTCGAGGTGCTTGCGGTACTGGGCACGGCTCAGCCGATCTTTCGGAAAGCTCGACTCCTCGAGGGCGACAAGGTCGTCGAGGTCGCTGACTTCAGCGCGTCGAACGCGTACCGCGGCGGTTACCGGGGGTGGGCGCATGCGGTTCGTGACTCCGGGGGACAACGGCAAGCGCGGCACTGTAGACCCCGGACCGGGACGGATCAATGACTTTTTGATGAAGCTGTTCAACCGGAGGTCATCCCGTGGGCAACACACTGCGCCACGGCGGAACATCCGGCCCCCGGTGGGGCCACGGCATGCTTCCTTCCGTCACCCGTCGAGGTCACATGAGCCGGCTCGTCATCGTCGTGGAGAAAGCCTCGGACTGGGGTGCGTATTACCCGTCCGCCGATGTCGTCAGTGCCATGGATTACCTCCGCGAGCCCATCGGCGGGGATGACGAGCGCACGCACGTCATCAACCTCTGCCGCAGCTACAAGTACCTCGGCACCGGTTACTACGTGTCGCTGCTGGCGGAAGCGCGCGGCCACAAGGTCATCCCCTCGGTGCGCACGGTGAACGACCTGCGTCGCCGCTCGCTCTACGGCCTCGACATCGAGGACCTCAACCAGAAGCTGGCCAACTTCCTGCCTGCGGGCGGGCGCGATACCACCGACTTCGGCGTGCTGGTGTATTTCGGCGAGACGTCCTACGACGACCTGCAGGATCTTGCGAGGCAGGTGTTCGAGATGTTCCCGTGCCCGCTCATGCGCATCGAGTTCGAGCGCGATCGCATGTGGCAGGTATCCGCCATCAAGCCCGTCGGCCTGCATACGCTCGACGACGCCCAGGAAGATGCCTTCGCCCAGGCGCTGGACAAGTTCTCGAAGAAGCTCTGGCGCAAGCCGCGGGCACGTCGACGGTTCCGTTATGACATCGCCATGCTGGTGGATCCGAACGAAGCCATGCCACCGTCGAACAAGAAGGCGTTGAAGCATTTCATCGAGGCGGGCAAGCACCTCGGCATCGAAGTCGACCCGATCGGCAAGAACGACTACCAGCGACTCGCGGAATACGACGGCCTGTTCATTCGCGAAACCACGGCCAGCGACAACCACACCTACCGCTTCGCGCACCGTGCGGAGAAGGAAGGCATGGTCGTGATGGACGACCCCACGTCGATCCTTCGCTGCACGAACAAGATCTTCCTCAACGACCTCATGGTCGCGCGCAGGCTCGCGACGCCGCTGACGGAAATCATCTACCGCGAGGACGCGAAGCGCCTGCGCGAGTTGCCCGACAGGCTCGGCCTGCCGATCGTGCTGAAGATCCCCGACGGATCGTTCTCGCGAGGCGTCGTGAAGGTGGAAACGCGCGAAGCGCTGTCTGCTGCAGCCGGCGAACTCTTCTCGCACAGCGCACTGTTGATCGCGCAGGAATACCTCTACACGGAATTCGACTGGCGCATCGGCGTGCTCAACCACGAGCCGCTCTATGCGTGCCAGTACTTCATGTCGCGTGGCCACTGGCAGATCTACAACCACGGCGCGAAGGGTACGGCGAAGTCGGGCGGCTTCCGCACGGTGCCCGTGCGCGAAGCACCCGCCGAGGTCGTCAAGCTGGCGCTCAAGGCCACGCAGACGATCGGCGACGGCCTGTACGGCGTCGACCTGAAACAGGTGGGCGACAGGCCGGTGGTGATCGAGGTGAACGACAACCCGTCGATCGACGCAGGCGTCGAGGACGGCTACCTGGGCGAAGACCTCTACCTGCGGATCATGCAGGAGTTCCTGCGCCGGCTGGAGCTGAAGCGGCTCGGGATCTAGGCGGCGGCGTCACGCGCCGTCAGGAGCATCCGCCTCCCTGGCTGCCCCTCTTGCCTCACCGCCGGAACAAGCCGACCAGCAGTGATACCGGCAAGCCCGGCTTCATGGCCACGAGTACGCTCGCCGGCGCGATCACCAGCCAGAACACCGGTGTCCAGCCCAGCGACTCGGAATGCCCCGACAACGGGGTGAGCAGCAGCACGAGGGTGCCGAGGGCCAGCCAGGCCAGGGCGATCAGGGCGCGGACGCGGTGGGGCGAAAGCGTGTCGTTCATGGCATGGCTCCAGCGGGATGGTTGGTGATGGACCGGAGCTTAGGCAGCCCCCGTCTCATCGTTCGCGACCCGTTGACCCGCCCTTGATGCAGGTCGGCGGAAGCTGGCCACATGAACCGATTCCCGATGGCACTACTGATGGCAGCAGGCATGGCGACCGCCGGTTGCGCGGCCAATGCGCCGCTGAAGACGGTCGACCACGTGGACCTGCCCCGTTACATGGGCACGTGGTACGTGATCGGGAACATCCCCAACTTCGCCGAGCGGGGCAAGGTCGCCACCGCCGACGAGTACCGGCTGCGGGCCGACGGCCAGATCGACAACGTCTTCCACTACCGCAAGGGCTTCGACCAGCCCGAGAAGACGTGGAATGGCAAGGCCTGGCTTCCCGACCCGAAGGACGCCAGCCGCTGGAAGGTGCAGCTGCTCTGGCCGTTCCGTTCCGACTATTCGATCCTCGCCCTGTCCGACGATTACCGCGTGACCATGGTGGGCCTGCCGTCGCGGAAGCTGCTGTGGATCATGTCGAAGGACAGGACGATGGACGACGCGGTCTACCAGCGTCTGCTCAACGAAGCGCGCGAGCAGGGCTACCCGATCGAGCAGGTGCGCCGGGTGCCGCAGCGTGCCGAGGATGCGGGCAAGCCCGGATTCCAGTAGGCGTTGCTAGAATCGCCGCACCGGACGCCCCTGTCCGGCCTGATCCAGGAGCCTCCATGAGCGCCGAAGCGCACCGTTACGCCGTGTTCGGTCACCCGATCGGGCACTCGCTGTCACCCGTTATCCACCAGGCATTCGCCGAACAGCTGGGCATTCGCCTGGGCTACGACACCATCGACGCGGCCCCGGGCGACTTCGACGTGGCGGCCAGGCGCTTCTTCGCCGAGGGCGGCCTCGGGGCCAACGTGACCCTCCCGCACAAGGAGGCCGCGTTCGCGCTCGCCACCGAGCGCACCGCGTCGGCGGCGCGGCTGGGTGTATCGAACATGCTGACGCCGCTGGTCAACGGCGGGCTCCAGGCGCACAACACCGACGGCGACGGCTTCGTCCGTGACATCACCGAGCGCCATTCGCTCGACCTGCGCGGTCACGACGCCCTGCTGCTGGGCGCCGGTGGTGCCGCCAAGGCCGTGGCATGGGCCCTGCTCGATGCAGGCGTGCAGACGCTGACCATCGTCAACCGCACGCCCGAGCGCGCCGACGCGCTGGCCGACGCCATCGGCGAGCCCGGTCGCTGCCACACGCGTTACTGGGACGGCCTCGAAGGCGAGTGCTTCGACCTCGTGGTCAACGCGACCTCCATCGGCGTGACAGGCGGCAGCTTCGACCTCCCTATGTCGATCCTGCAGGACCACGGCACCTGCTACGACCTCTGCTATGGCGTGGCATCGGCTCCCTTCAAGGGCTGGGCGACCGCCGCCGGCGCGCGTTACGTCTGTGACGGGCTGGGGATGCTGGTCGAGCAGGCGGCGGATGCGTTCGAGCGCTGGCATGGCCAGCGGCCCGATACCGACGCGGTCTATAACGAGCTGCGCAAGCGCTTCTGAGATGAGCCTGTCGTGCCGCGCCGGTTGCGGGGCGTGCTGCATCGCCCCGTCCATCAGCTCTCCCATCCCCGGCATGCCCCATGGCAAGCCGGCGGGGGTCCGGTGCGTACAACTGATGCACGATAACCGCTGCGCGATCTTCGGCCGCCCCGAGCGGCCGAAGGTCTGCGGCGGGTTGAAGCCGGAGGCGGACATGTGCGGCGAATCCCGCGATCACGCGATGCGCTGGCTGGGTGACCTCGAGCAGGCCACGATGGCCTGACGGCGGCCCCGGGCGCCGGGTGACCCGTGGCTGTCCGCGTCAGCGCACCAGCTGGCGCACGCCCAGCGCCACGATCACCGAGCCGCAGGCCCGATCGATCCATGCCTTGCCGCGGCGGTACCGCGCGGCGACCCGGGGCCTGGCGAACACCACCGAGACGACGCCGTACCAGGCCGACGCCACGAGCGCGACGCAGCCGAGCATGGCCAGGAACGTGGGGAGTGCCACGTGCTTCGGTGCGGCGGCGGCAAACACGGCGGCGTAGAACGCCATGGATTTCGGATTGGCGATGTTCGTGGTGACGCCAGCCCGGAACGACTGCAGCCAGGTCCCCTGGGGCGCCGTCGCACCCGTTGCGCCGGCATGGCCGGCCTTGACCACCAGGCGGACACCAAACCAGATGAGGTAAGCGGCGCCGGCCACCTTCACGGCGAATGCGATCCAGGGGAACGTCGCGAAGACGATGCCGACGCCCAGCAGCGAGCAGCTGGCCCAGAACAGGTTCACGACCACGATGCCCGCCACCATGGCCAGCGCGTCCCGCGTGTTGGTGGAGGCCGCCTTGTGCGCGACGGCGACGAAGTTCGGCCCGGGCAGCACCACGCCCACGGCGTACACGGACAACACGGTAAGTACGGCGTGTAGATCGATCATGGCGAGTCCTGTACTCGGGACGTCTAAAAGGGCATACGGCAAAACGATAGCAGCTTCCCGGTCGCGTCGTCCGTCAGAAGACCGTCATCTGCAGGTAAGCCGCGTTACATACGCGGGGGCCAACCTCGCCGGCTGACCCTGTTGCGGATTCACACCATGACGCTTCGCCGCGCCTCGCTCCGTCGTACCGCCCTTGCGACCGCCCTCGCCCTGTCGCTGCACGCAGGCCTCGTCTCCGCCACCGACGACGACAAGCCGACACCTGCCGCGGATGCCGCCACCACGAAGGAAGCAAGGCAGCTCGATACGGTCTCCGTGATCGCGCCGGGCGAGACCCGCCAGGTGCAGAGCATCGGCCAGGACGAAATCGTCCGGCAGCAGACACCCGGTTCCAGCGCGCTGAAGGCGCTCGACAAGCTGCCGGGCGTGCAGTTCCAGTCGGCCGATCCGTGGGGTGCCTACGAGTGGTCCACGCAGATCACACTGCACGGGTTCGACCAGTCGCGCCTGGGCTTCACGCTGGATGGCATTCCGCTCGGAACGATGGGTTACGGCGTGACCGACGGCCTGCAGATCACACGTGCGATCACGTCGGAAAACCTCGCGACCGTGGAACTGGCGCAGGGCGCCGGCGCGCTGGGTACGGCGTCGAATACGAACCTCGGCGGCACCGTGCAGTTCTATTCCGCCGACCCGGACATGAAGGCGGGCGTACGCTTCAACCAGGTCATGGGCTCCGACTCCACGCGCCGCACCTACGTGCGCGCGGACAGCGGCGACTACCACGGCTTCTCCATGTATGTGTCGTTCGCACATGCCGACACGGACAAGTGGAAGGGCTACGGCGACCAGAAGTCGAACCAGGCCAACCTCAAGGCGCTGTACCAGTGGGGCGACGGCAACCGCATCAGCCTCTTTGCCGACGCGAGCAAGCGCAAGGAATACGATTACATGGACCTGTCCCTCACCAGCCAGAAGGCGCTGGGCTGGGACTGGGACTACCTGCAGCCCGACTGGAACACGGCGGTCGGCATCGCCAACGCACTCAACGGCAACGGCGCCTATCCGGCCGCGCTTAATGCGCTTCCGGCCGGTTACGACAAGGGTGACGCGACGTACTACGCGGGCGGCGGCATTCGCCGCGACAGCCTCGCCGGGCTCTCCGGTTCGTTCAACCTCGGCGGCGCCACGCTCGACACCACGGGCTACTACCATGCGGATCGCGGCGAAGGCCAGTGGGCCACGCCTTACCAGGCATCGTCGCCCACCGTTCCCATTTCCATGCGCACCACGGATTACGGCCTCGACCGCTACGGCATCACGTCGGCGCTGAAATTCTCGCTGGGCAACAACGACATCGAGGTGGGCGTGTGGGGTGAAAACGCCAACACGAACCAGGAGCGGAACTTCTTCACGCTCGATGGCGCGTACACGAAGCTCTACACCGTCTACAACGATCAGGATCCCTTCCTGCGTGCGTTCCTGCAGCACTACGAAACGAAAACGCGCATGGGGTACGCCGAAGACACGATCCACCTGCTGGACGACCGGCTCACGGTCAACGTGGGCGCGAAGTCGCTGCGTGTCACCACCGATGCCACGTCGCTCGTTCCGACCACGGCATTCGCGCAGGGCCAGATGAAGGCGAGCAAGGGCTTCCTTCCGCAGGCCGGCGTGGACTACAGCCTGGACGCCAACCAGGACATATACGCGTCCTACGCCAGGAACCTCGCGGCGTTCGGCATCACGCCGTTCAGCACCTCACAGGCGGCCTTCAATGCCGTGAAGAGCCAGCTGAAGCCGGAAGAATCGCAGACGACGCAGCTGGGCTATCGCGCCCATGGCGAGACGTTCGAGGCCTCGCTGGGCCTGTTCTACACGCGCTTCCGGAACCGCCTTCTCGTGACCACGCCCTGCCCGGCCGTCGTTACCTGCGCGTCGTCGCTCAACAACGTGGGCGACGTGAAGAGCAAGGGCGCCGACGTGGCATTCCTGTGGAAGCCGGTGAGCGGCCTCGGCTGGCTCAATTCGTTCTCGTACAACGATTCGAAGTACCAGGACGACTACCAGAGCTCGGGCACCATCGAGACCGCCGGCAAATACGTGGTGGGCGTGCCGAAGACCATGTTCTCCAGCTCCGTCAGCTACGAGGTCGGCGGCTGGCGCGCGAACCTCGAGGGCAAGTACACCGGCCGCCGGTACATCACCTATACGAACGACTCGTCCGTGCCGTCGTACTGGGTGATGAATGCGGGGCTGGCGTATGATTTCGGCGCGGTGGCTGGCTTCCGCGCCGTGAGCCTGGGCGCGAACGTCACCAACCTCCTCGACAAGCGCTACTTCGCCACGACCGGGACGAACGGATACGTGGCCTCCGACCCGGATGGCTACAACCAGACGCTCATGGCAGGGGCGCCGCGCCAGTACTTCGTGAACCTCAACGCGCAGTTCTGATCGCTCGCCATGTGATTGCAACACTCCGGGGTGACCATGGCCCGCCCGCCGGGGCCGTCCGACAGGGGGCCGGCCTGGTCGCGGGCGGCTTCCCCCCGGATATCCCCATGTCCCTTTCCATTTTCACCGCGCCTCCCCGGCGCGCGTTCCTCCTCGTCGGCGTCGCTGGCGCACTGCTGGCGGCTGCCGTGGCCTTTGCCGCACTGCATGCGCATCGCGCCACGGTCGCCGCCCGCCTGACAGAGGGCGGCGTCGCGCCCGCGGCGCCCGGCGACGCCTCGCACGCCGAGATCGATATCCTGCTCGGCCTCGCGCGCGATGCGACGCACGATCACCGCCTGGTGGGTCCGCAGGGCAACAACGCGTACGAGTACTACCTCAGCGTCGTACAGCTGGATCCGGAGAACGCCACGGCGCTCGATGCCCTGCGCGAAACCCTCCCGTTTGCATCGCAGGAGATCGAGGTGCTGATCAACCGTCGCGAACTCGACGAGGCCCGTCGCGAGATCGCCTTGCTCCGGGACTTCGATCCGACCAACTACACGCTGATCATCCTGGGCTCGAAGCTCGACGCGCAGCAGCAGATCGTCACTGCACAGGACGAGGCGAAGGCTGACATGATCCGGCGGCGAAACGGCTAGCGGATTCAGGGACGAAGGGCGGAAAAAAGGCGATGCTTACAGCGCACGTCGGTGACGCCGTGCAGGAGATTCATCCCTCTCAAGGCAAGGAGCCTACGCATGTCCCTCCGTTCCAGCATCGTTCTGTTCGCACTCGTCGCGGCCGCACCGTTCGCGGCCACCGCGCAGGTTCACGGCGGCAACAGCCCCGCTGACTATGAAAACGGCACGCCCACGCCCGGGGGCCGCTGCGGCGTCCAGGACATGGACGCCTTCGACCAGTTCATTGCAGGCAAGCCGACCGTCAGCGAGTTCCGCAACATGTATTCGTGCGTGACACTCGTCCTCCCGGGTGAGGTCGCGACCCGCGAGATGCGCCTCAACAACAGCCGCTACTTCGCCGAGATGGGCGAGTTCGGCCGTATCACCGGTGGCTATTTCCAGTAAGCCGTCAGGGCGGCGGGCCGCCGTCACGGCGGCCCGCCGTCGCAGGTTCATGCGGCAGCCGATCTGTCGACGGCATAATCGGGGCACCCCAAGGCAAGGAGCCCCACCCCATGCACCGCATCGGTATTCTTTTCTTCACGGCCATTCTTGGCGGCGCCGCGCTCGTTGCCTGCCAGACCGCGCCGACATCGCCTGCGGCACCGCCGGCACCCGTGGCCGGGTTCGTGACCGACCTGAAAGCGTTCGATGCCTTCATCGCCACACGGCCGACACCGGCGCAGTTCAAGGTGGCTTACCCCGACGTGACGCTGGTCACCCCGGGCATGATGTCCACGCGCGAGATGCGCCAGAACAATAGTCGTTATTTCCCGAAGCTGGACGACCACGGCCGGATCACGGGCGGCTCATTCATGTAATGCCGCGTCGCACGGCGCGGGGCTAGAATGGGCCATGTCTCATTCCATAAGGCCCTTCAGGGGCATCCTTCCCCGCCTCGGCGCCCGTGCCTGGGTCGATCCCGCGGCCACCCTCATCGGTGACGTCCATCTGGGCGACGACGCATCCGTCTGGCCCGGCGCGGTCGCCCGAGGCGACGTGCACCACATCCGCATCGGCGCCCGCAGCAACCTGCAGGATGGCGCCGTCATCCACGTGACGCACGACGGCCCCTATTCGCCGGGCGGTTTCCCCACGCTCATCGGTGACGACGTGACCATCGGCCACGGTGCGGTCATCCATGCCTGCACCATCGAGGACGGCTGCCTCATCGGCATGCATGCGACGGTGCTCGACGGCGCGATCGTCCGGAAGAACGGATTCGTGGGTGCGGGCACGGTCATCCCGCCGGGCAAGATCGTGGGGGAACGCGAGCTCTGGCTCGGCAACCCGGGCAAGCTCGTGCGCGTGCTCAGCGACGCCCAGGTGGAACAGCTTTACTACTCGGCCGCGAACTACGTGCGGCTGAAAGACGAGTACCTCGCCTGAGCGCAGACGGCCGCCCCGCTTGATTTGCGGCGGCCGCAGCACCACGCTGGATGCCTGACAGGAGATACCCATGGATACCAGCACCAACCCCCTTCTGGACCCGAACGGGCTGCCCGCGTTCTCGGCCATCCGGCCCGAGCACGTCGAGCCCGCCGTCGATACGCTGATCTCGTCGCAGCGGGCGGCGATCGACGCGATCGCGGCCGCCGGCGCGGTGCGTGATTTCGACCACGTGATGCTGGCGCAGGAGCGCCTCGACCAGACGCTGTCCCGTGCGTGGTCGCCGGTGAGCCACCTGCATTCGGTCGCCGATTCCGAGGCGCTGCGCAAGGCGCATGGTACGGCGGAAGAGAAGCTGACCGACCACGGCATGGAAGTGGGACAGAACCGCGACCTCTACGCGGCCGTGCAGGCCGTGGCCGACCGGCCCGACTTCGCCAGCCTGCCGGTGGCATCGCGCGCCGCCGTGGAGCACGCGTTGCGTGACTTCCGACTTTCCGGCGTCGCGCTCGAAGAGCCGGCACGCAGCCGCTTCCGGGCCATCGGCGTGGAGCTCTCGAAGCTCACGACCGAGTTCTCCAACGCGGTACTCGACGCCAGCGAGGCGTGGCACAAGCACATCACCGACGAGCGCGACCTGGCCGGCATCCCGGCCTCGGGGCGCGCCGTGCTGAGGGAATATGCCCGCGAGGAAAAGCTCGACGGCTTCCTCGTCACGCTGAAACAGCCAAGCGTGCAGGCCGTCCTTTCCTACGCCGAGAACCGCGACCTGCGCGAGGCGGTGTACTACGCCTACCAGACCCGGGCGTCGGACCAGGGCCCGGACAAGGGCAAGTTCGACAATTCGGAACGGATCGAAAAAATCACCGGGCTTCGTCATGAAGCCGCGCAGCTGCTTGGCTTCGCCAATGCCGCCGAGGAGTCGCTGGCCACGAAGATGGCGACCTCCCCCGACGTCGTGCTCGCTTTCCTGCGCGACCTCGCGGCCCGCGCGAAACCGGTCGCGAAGAAGGAACTCGAGGAACTGCGCCGCTTCGCCGCCGACGAGCTGAAGATCGACAACCTCGAGCCATGGGATGTCGGCTTTGCCTCCGAACGACTGCGCCAGCAGCGGTATGCCCTCGACGAAGAACAGATCAAGCCGTATTTCCCGGCATCCGCGGCCATCGATGGCCTCTTCATGGTCGTCGAGCGCCTCTACGGCGTCCGCTTCCAGGTGCGCAGCGACGTGGATACCTGGCACCCGAGCGTGCAGTACTTCGACGTGGTGGATGCCGACGGCACGGTGTTCGCCGGTGCCTACCTCGATCTTTACGCCCGGTCGGGCAAGCGCGGCGGTGCGTGGATGGATGTGTGCGCAGCGCGCTTCCGCGACGGCGACGAACTGCAGCTGCCGGTGGCGTTCCTCACGTGCAACTTTCCGCCGCCGACCGATGGCGCGCCCGCCCTGCTGACGCACGACGACGTGCTGACGCTGTTCCACGAGTTCGGGCACGGCCTGCACCACATGCTGACCGAGGTCGATATCCCGTCCATCGGCGGGATCGAGAGCGTGGAATGGGACGCGGTGGAGCTGCCCAGCCAGTTCATGGAGAACTTCGCCTGGGATCGCGAGGCACTGCGCTCGTTCGCGAAGCACTACCAGACGGGCGAGCCGCTGCCCGACGACCTCTACCAGCGCATGCTCGACGCCCGCCATTTCCACGCCGGGCTGTTCCTCGTGCGGCAGCTGGAATTCGCGCTGTTCGACTTCCGCTTGCACCTCGACTACGACCCGGCGAAGGGTGCCCGCCCGATGGACGTGCTGGAAGAGGTGCGCCACGAAGTGGCGGTCATGCATCCGCCGGCCTGGCAGCGCTTCCCCCATGCGTTCACCCATGTTTTCGCCGGCGGCTATTCCGCGGGTTACTACAGCTACCTCTGGGCCGAGGTACTGTCGGCAGACGCCTTCGGGCCGTTTGAAGCGGCGGGCGTGCTGGATCGCGCCACGGGCGAGCGCTTCCGCAAGGAAGTCCTTGCCGTGGGGGCCACGCGGCCGGCGCTCGAATCGTTCACGGCGTTCCGTGGCCGGGAACCGCAGCCGGACGCCCTGCTCAAGAGCTACGGCCTGGCCTGAGCCCGTACCCGGACCCGCGCGGCGTCAGGCCGCCGCGCGGGTTTCCTTTACAATGGCGCCATGAAGATCGCCTCGTGGAACGTCAATTCGCTGAAGGTCCGGCTGCCCCATCTCCAGCAATGGCTGGCCGAGGCGCAGCCCGACGTCATCGCCCTGCAGGAAACCAAGCTCACCGACGACAAGTTCCCCGTGGACCAGATCGCCGCGATGGGTTATCGCTCCGTTTTTTCGGGACAGAAAACCTATAACGGCGTCGCCGTGCTCGCGCGCGACGAGCTCACCGACGTCGTGACCGATATCGAAGGGCTCGACGATCCGCAGCGCCGGATCCTGGCCGTCACCGTCGGCGACATCCGCGTGGTGAACCTCTACGTGGTGAACGGCAAGGCCCTGGGCGACGAGAAGTACGCGTATAAGCTCCACTGGCTGGCGAAAGTCCGCGACTTCCTCGAGAAGGAGCTCGCCCGGCACCCGAAGCTGGTGGTCCTGGGCGACTTCAACGTCTGCCGGGACGACCGCGACGTCTACGACCCGGTGGCATGGGGCGAAGACATTTTCTGCTCGCCGCCGGAGCGCGCCGCCATCCAGGCGCTGCTCGACCTCGGGCTTCACGACAGTTTCCGTCTTTTCAACGAAGATGCCGGCCTTTACAGCTGGTGGGATTATCGCCAGGCGGGTTTTCGCCGCAACCTGGGCCTGCGGATCGACCTTATCTTGATCAGTGATGCGCTCAAATCGCTTGCCACCTCGTCAATCATCGACAAGGCCCCGCGCAAGTGGGAGCAACCGTCCGACCATGCGCCTGTCGCGCTGGAGCTAACGCTTTGAACACCCCCAGGTCCGAATGGCCGAGTTCCCTCGACGACAGGGAACTCGAAGAACTCGACATCTACCTGCGCAAGCACGGTGGTGACGGCGACCTCATGCTCGACGGCGTGCACGGCCTGTTGTCGGCCATCGCCATCGGCCCGCTCGAGGTCAAGCCCGAAGAATGGCTGCACGAAGTGCTGCACGACGCCTTCGAGAACGAAGACGAAGGCAACAACGTGCTGGCGCTTCTCGCCAAGCTCAACGATTCGATCACTGCGGAGCTCGACGTCGATGCCTACGAGCCCATCCTGGGCGAGATCGATACGGAGGAAGGCCCGCTGCTGTCGGCGTCCGGCTGGTGCGAAGGCTTCAGCCGGGGCATCGACCTGCGCGCCGCGCTCTGGGAAACCCGCCTCGCCGACGATCCGGGCCTGATGCAGCTGCTCGGCCCCATCATGGCGCTCGCCGTCGACGAAGGCGTGCTGCAGGCCGATGCGGAGTTCGAAAAGCTGACCGACGATGAATACGACGACTGCCTCGGCCAGCTGCCCGAGGTGCTCAATGCGGTCGGCGAGTACTGGCGCCTGCACGGTCCGACGGACGACGAGCTCAAGGCCATGACGCGCCCACGCAGCGAAACCGACGACGGCGCCCCGCCGCGGCAGCGTGCCGGGCACTGGGTTCACTGAGAGGCCGTCGCCGCACCCGGCGTGCGAACGCACCGTTCACCCGACGGCTCTTCCCGTGGCCTCCGCCAGCAGGCATCGTGTCGGGATCACATCGGGAGATCCGCCATGACCTACCGCAGCATCGTCCGTCGCGTCCGCGGCATGGACACCTCCGACGGCGCCGGGGTCAGGCTCAAGCGCGTGATCGGCCAGCCCGCCCTCGACATGCTCGACCCCTTCCTGATGCTCGACGAGTTTCGTTCCGACCAGGCGGGCGACTACATCGAAGGTTTCCCGGATCACCCGCACCGCGGCTTCGAAACGGTGACCTATATGCTCGCCGGGCGCATGCGCCACGGCGACAACAAGGGCAACACCGGTGACCTCGCTCCCGGTAGCGTCCAGTGGATGACGGCCGGCAGCGGCCTCGTGCATTCGGAAATGCCGCAGCAGGAAGAAGGCCTGATGTGGGGCTTCCAGCTATGGGTGAACCTGCCGGCCGCCGACAAGATGGTCGCGCCGCGCTATCAGGACATCCCGCCGGCCGACATTCCCGTCGCGTATCCCGCCGAAGGCGTCACGGTGCGCGTGATCGCCGGCGAACTGGCGGGCGCGGCGGGCCCTGTGTCGGGGATCCGCACCGACCCGATCTACTTCGATATCGCCCTCGAGGCAGGCGCCAGCGTCGATCTGCCACTGCCGCCGGGGCACAATGCCTTTGTGTACGTTTTCGACGGCACGTCGGTGAACGTGGCGGGCCACGCCATCAGCCGCAGCGAACTCGCCGTCCTGTCGAAGGGCGACACGGTGAATATCCGTGCGACCGAACCAGGGCGCCTGTTGCTGGTCGCCGGCCGGCCGCTGGGCGAGCCCGTGGCGCGCTACGGCCCGTTCGTCATGAATACGCAGGCCCAGATCCACGAAGCGATCGCCGACTTCCGAGCCGGCAGGTTCTGAGGGCCAAACTGAACGGAATCATGGTCTTCCCTCCGCCATTTAGCTGGCGGACGGGGATGGGTCGATACGATCGACCCATCCGCTTTCGCAAGGATTTCATGGATCATGCGCTTTTTGCTCACCGTGGTGCCGTTGACGGCCGCCCTGATCATCGCCGCCTGCTCGCATGCCGGGACCGATACCGGCACGGCGGAAGGGTCGAATCCGACCGCGTCCGCTGCCCGCCCGGCGGCATCCGCCACCACGGCGTCCGCGCCGCCGGAGGGCTCGCCCGCGCCGGGCAAGACGGCGCCGGCCAACGCCGCGCTGGCGTCGCCCGAATGGTATGCATGGGTCGACACGACGCTTGCGATCAGCGATGACGGCCACGGCCCGAAGCCGGAAACGCCGGCGTGGAACCAGGCGGTGAACACGAAGCTGGGCGAGGAAGCGCCGCAGGCCGCAGCCGGCTCGGCGGAATGGCAGCAGGCGGTAGACGCGCTGCTGCGCACGCGCGTCGCGACACACTAGCCGCCACACGTAGCCCCCTGTGGGACGTAGCCCCCCGGTGGGAGCGCGCCCTGCGCGCGACATCTTCTTGCAAATCGCCCGGATGGCGCCGAGGAAAGATGTCGCGCGCAGGGCGCGCTCCTACGGGAGGCTGACCCGGAGGTGCGTCGTACCGTCGGGCACACGCACTTCGCCGGACGGAAGCGACAGCACCACGCCACCCGGTGCGTCGACCGGTTGCAGGATCGTGAGTACGGCTTCCTTCGCGCCGGTTTTCCCGCCATTTGCCTTGTCGCCTGCGATCCGCAGCGAGTACCCGAAGTGCCCATACGGCGTGCGCAGGTCGCGCAACGTGATGCCGTCGCCTCGTAACCAGCCGGGCTGCACGCCGGCGGCGATCACGAGCGACTGGTCCGACGCCCTGTCATAGGCGAACAGGTCCAGTGCCGACCGTACGTAGTCCGACGCGATCCACGCATGCGGCATGTCGCCCACGAAGCGGGGCTCGCGCGCATCGCGGCCCACGACCTCGGCCCACTGGTTCCACGCGGCCGGCCGACGGTCGGCGAAGAAGAAGGTGATGAGATCCCCCAGGCGGTCACGCCAGCCAAGGCGGACGAAGCTGGCCAGCGTGCGAACCTCGTACGGCGTGTAATCCTTCCACGGTGTCTTTCCATCGCGCCGCGCCACGAAGCCCTGCCAGTACTTCTCGAAGGTCGCGTTGACCCACGCCCCGGGCAGGCGCGCCTGCTCGCCGCCCGGCGAGAGCGCGATCGTGGTCGAGGTGGCATCGAAGTCACCGAGCTCTGCCGAGCCGGGGATGTAATCGATGCCCTTGGCCTGCATCGCTGCACCGATGGACGCGTGCAGGTCATCGCGGAAGGTATCGCGCGACCGGCCGAAACGGGCCGCATCATCACGCCGGCCAAGCACGCCGGCCAGCTCCACGGCGTCGTCATAGCCCTTCAGTGCCCAGAAGTCGTCCCAGTACGAATGCATGGGCTTAGCGGAATAGCCTTCGTGGCTGATCGAGGCCGGCATCAGCCCGTACAGCGCACGGTCCGGGCCGGTCAGGCGCGCCGGCTGGCGTTCGCTGGCGCGCAGCGTATCCATGTAGGCCACTGCGGCGGACACATGGGGCCAAAGCGCCTGCAGGGCAGCGCGGTCGTGCGTGTATCGCCATAGCTCCGCGATGCTGAAGACCAGTTCGCCCTGGCTGTCGTTTTCCGGTACCGGGTCGGAGCCCCGCGCGTCCACGCAGCACGGCACCTTGCCGCTGGTGAACTGGTGCGGCGCGTACCAATGGATGAAAGACGCCGCGACGTCTTCGTGCCCGGTGCGCAGCAGGCCTTCGAGCATCATGGCCCCGTCGCGTATCCAGGTGCGCGAATACGACCGCGTTCCCGGTTGCAGTGCCGGGCCGTCGCGCGACAGGAGGATATGCGCCACGCCCGTCTTCATCGTATCGATGATGGGCTGTGCGTCGGCAGGGACCGTCATGCCCACGCGATCGAGCTTCTCGTGCCATGACGCTGCGACGGCATCGGCGTGCGTGCGGAGCCACGTGCCGGTATCGGCAGGTAGCGCGACATCGTCGGTCGGCTTCACGGGCACCACGATGCCGAGATCCACGAAGCCATGTGCCGGCACGTGGATGTCGTACAGGAGGGCACCCTGCGCGAATCCCGTTCCGTCATGCAACGTGCGCACGACGGGCAGCTCGCCGGCATCGAGTCGCTCGCTGAGCGTCCGCGGCAGGTTCGCGCTGGCGACGAAGCGGGTGGTCGGCTGCAACGGCACGACCGTGCGATCACCGTTGACCGTAAGCGCATGGCCGTTCCAGGCCAGGTCATGGATGGGGCTGATGCCGCCGGGAGCGTTGAGGAACTGCGTCGGCGGATTGACCTGGAACGGTCGCGCAGCGAGGGCCAGCGTCACGTCGCTCGCCGTGTCGCCATCATTGCCGACGCGATAGCCCACGACGAGCTGCGACGCACCGGGCACACCTTGTGCGAATGCGGTGGTCTGCAGGGATAACGCACCGGCGCGCCAGTGCACCGATGGCATCGGCAGGTAACGGTCGCGCAACGACCAGCTCGTCCCGACATCCGCCCACGTGACCAGCTTCCCTGCGCTGAGCAGGAAGGGCTCGATGGAGAAGCCACCACGCGTGACCTCTACCGCGCCGTCTTCGGAGATGAGCGCGGAGTCACGACTGCCTCCGTCCACGCCGACGAGGGTCCAGTACGACTGTTCGCCCGAGAAACCACGCGGGTACAGGCCGCGCCGAAGCTGCCGCGCACGCGATTCGAAGACGCTGTTCGCCGTGGGGGCTGGTGCCGCGACGGCGGCAGGCTTCCGCGCGACGAGGCGCAGGTTGTCGAAGCAGACCTGGCCGGCGTCGGGCGCCGAACGGTCGCGCGGTGCTTCCTTGTAAACGACGAACTCGACTTCCCGCGTATGTCGCAGGGTACGGTCGCTGGCCGGGCCCCAGGCAAACCCGACCTGGCGGCTCGTCGCCTCGACGTGCTGCCATGATGCCTTCGGAACGAATGACGGTTGCTGGTACCACCAGACGTTGTCGCCGGTGTCGTCGATCAGTTTCACCTGCAGCGTGTCCGGCGGCATGTGGCCACGCACGTCGAAGCCCAGGACGAAGCCGTCCGGGAAATCGATGGGCAGCGTCTTGCGGATGGACGCCGCACCCGACACGCCGTTGAAGTCGAAGTCCAGGCACAGGCCCTGAGACGTGGCGCCGGGTGGGCGGACCAGCGTGGCCGAGACGTCATCGGTATGCGTCGCGATCCACCCATCCGTCGTATCGAAGGCATCGAGCGCACGCGGCTTTTCTGCAGCCGCCGAAGGCAATGCCAGGAGAGCCGCCACGAAGAAGAACGACGCGCGTCGATACATGGTCTAGCCCTTCACGCTGCCCATCAGCAGGCCTTCGAGGTAATAGCGCTGCAGCGCGAGGAACAGCACCAGCACGGGAAGGATCGTGACCACCGAGCCGGCCATCATGAGTTCGCTGTCCTGCACGTGCTCGCGCGACAGCGATGCCAGCGCGATGGGCAGCGTGTAGTGCTCCTGCCCGGTCAGGGCAATGAGCGGCCACATGAAGTCGTTCCACGCGGCCAGGAAGGTAAAGATGGCCAGCGTGACCATGATCGGCTTCAGCAACGGCATGACGATGGTGGCGAAGATCCGGAACTCACCCGCACCGTCGATACGCGCGGCTTCCATCAGGTCATTCGGGATACCACTGGCATACTGGCGCACGAGGAAGATGCCGAAGATGGTCGCCAGCGCCGGCACGATCACGGCCCCGTAGGTGTTCACCAGTCCCATGTATTTCAGCAGCAGGAACAACGGCAGCATCGCGACCTGCGCAGGAATCACCAGCGCGCCCAGCAGCAGCTGGAACAATCGCTGGCGACCCTTGAACTCAAGCTTGGCGAAGGCATACCCCGCCATGAGGTTGAAGGTCAGCGACACCACCGTGATGGCCGTGGACACCAGCAGGCTATTGAACAGGTAGCGCCCCATGCCCGCGTTCATGAACAGCTCGCGGTAGTTCGCCAGCGTGGCATGCGTGGGCAGTACCGGCGGCGGCAGCGCGCTGGCTTCCCCCTGCGTCATGAACGATACCGAGACCATGTAGAGCAACGGCGCGATCGCGATGATCGCGGCACCGGCAAGGAGACCGTTGATGAGGGCTTTGGCGAGGCGCGGGCTCATGCCGGGTCCTTCTGTCTGGAGAAGTGCAGCATCACGGCGGTGACGGCGAACATGATCACGAAGAGGATGAACGCCACGGCCGACGCGGAACCGAGGTTCCACCATTTGAAGCCTTCCTCGTACATGAGGTAAAGCACCGAGGTCGTGCTCTGCAGGGGGCCGCCTTCGGTCATGACATAGGGCTCGGCGAAGAGCTGGAAGTAACCCGACACCGTCAGGATGCTCACCATCACCATCGTCGGCTTCAGCATGGGCAGCGTGATGTGACGGAACTGCGCGAACGCAGAGGCACCGTCGATGCGGGCGGCTTCATAGAGATCGCCGGGAATCGCCTGCAGGCCCGCCATGAAGATGATCATGTTGTAGCCGAAGTTCTTCCACACCGCGAACAGGATGATCGTGGGCATCGCCCAGTGCGGGTCGCCCAGCCAGTCGACCGTCGGCAGCCCGATGGATTCGAAAAGATGGTTCACCAGGCCGTACTTCGTGTTGAACAGGTACCGCCAGATCACGGCGACGGCGACCACCGTCGTGACCACGGGCGCGAACAGCGCCGTGCGGAAGAAAGGCTTGAAGCGCGCCAGCGGGGAGTTCAGCAGCATCGCGGAACCCAGCGACGCCATGAGCGACAGCGGCACGCCCACCACCACGAAATACACCGTGTGGCCCAGCGCGGACCAGAACAGCGGACGCTGAAGCAGCGCCCAGTAGTTCTGCAGCGCGACGAAGCGCAGGTTACGGATATCGGCCAGCGCGTAGAGGTCGTAGTCGGTGACCGAAAGTACCAGCGCGGCGATCACCGGCAGCAGGAAGAACAGGCCGAGGATGATCAGCGCAGGCGCGATGAACAGCCAGGCGGCGCGAGTCGTGCTGTTCATCGTGAACCCTTGTGGCCGTGGTCGAGCATCCAGCGCCGCTTCTCGAGGAGGCGGTCCGCGCGGCGGTCGATCTCCGCGGCGGCATCATCGACGGTGATATCGCCGTGGGCTGCCTGTGCCGCGACCAGCTGCATCTCGGTGACGATCCGCTCCCACTCCGCCACCGGCGGTGTCGGCTTGACGCGCTCGAGCTGGTCACGGAACGCGGTGGCCCTGTCGTCATCGCGAAGGGCCGGCGCCGCCCACGAGGAACGGCGTGGCGGCATGTCGCCGAGGATCTGGTAGAAGCGCTCCTGGATCGCCGGACGCGACAGGAACTCGATGAGCGCCCATGCGTCGTCCTTGTGTTTCGACGCGCGAAAGACGACCAGGCTCGAGCCACCGGCGTTCGACGCGCCGGGGCCGTCGGGACCCGGCAGCGCGACCGTACCCCAGTCGCCCTGCTGTTCCGGCGGAAGGCGCTTGCGGAACTCGCCGATGTTCCAGGGGCCCGACAGGTAGAACGAGAAGAAACCCTGGCCGAAGGCCGCCCACGGGTTGCCTGCACCGACGTTGGTCAGGTTGGGCGCCAGCTGGTCCCTGAAGAGCGACACGTAGAAACCGAGGGCCTTCCTGAAGCCCGCACTGCGGAAGTTGCCATAGCGACCGCCGTCGCGCAGCAGGGGCTCGTCCTGCTGCAACGCGAGCGACAGCAGCTGTTCGAATTCATTGGTCGGAAGCAGCACGCCATAGGTCTGGCCCTTCGGCTGCGCGAGCTTCTCCATCATCGCGCGCCACTCGGCCCAGTCACGCGGCGGATGGTCGTAGCCGACTTTCGCAAGCAGGTCCCTGCGGTAGAAAAGAAGGCGCGTATCCACGTACCAGGGCACGCCGTACAGGGCACCATCGACACGGTTGGTCGACCAGATGGCGGGAAAGTAATCCGCCTCGTCCACGACCTTCGACGACGCGACGCGTGCATCGAGGGGTTCGATCGCGTCAAGCGCGACCATCTCGGGTACCCAGGTGTTACCCAGCTGGGTGATGTCCGGCGTGGAGTCGCCCGCGTACGCCGTGAGCAGCTTCTGGTGCGCAGCCGTCAACGGCAGCTGCTGCACCGAGACATGCAGCCCCGGGTGTTCGCGCTCGAACTCGGGCAGCAGCTGCTGCACGGCCGCGCCCTCACGGCCGATGGTCCAGAACTGCAGCGTGCGGTCGCCCGTGTCGTCTTTCGAGCAGCCGCCCACGGCGAGGCCGATGCCTGCCATCGCGATGAACAGCGCACCGTGCAGTGCGCGAGCGGATCCGTTCACCACAGGTTCGCCGCCGTCTCGCCGTCGAGCCAGCCGCCGGTGAAGCCGGCGCGCTGCAGGCCCCTGCGGATGTACGGGTTCTTCTTCATCACGCTCCAGACGAAGTCGCTGCGGTAGTTCTCGATCATCAGCACGATCGGTCCCTGGTCGATCCCCAGGTGCACCGTATCGGCCCAGCCGAAACCGGGGATGAGCCTGCCGGTACGCAGGTCGGTCTTCGTGTCGAAGCTGAGGTTGAAGGCATCCACGAAGCCGTACTTCGTATAGATGTCCTTGCCGTACTTCTTCTTCATTTCCTCGAGCGCGGGAATCACGATCTCCGGCGCGAAGGCGATGGAGCCGCCGGCGGCCGTAGGCACGATCGTGCCGTCGTCGGAAATGTAGTCGAGCCCGGCGCCTCGTGCGGTATATCCGTAGAACGTGCGCTCACGGTCACCCTGCCTGATGATCAGGCCGCCGGGGCCGTTGCTTGCGGTGAGGCCCCAGACATTTTTGCCATACCCCTTCCAGCCGCCGGGATTCGCCACGGCATAGGCCTGCTGCGCATAGGTCGCGCGTCGGCTGTTCTCGAAGTAGTCGAGGTCGTGCGAGCGACCCCATGCATCGCGGATGCCGCGGAAGTCGATCCAGGTGTGACTGTACTGGTGGCCGAACAGCGGCGCGAAGTTGAGGAACGTCTGCCCCTGGAACTGCCCCCAGTGCGTGTCGTATGTCTTCGTCCAGGCCTCCCATGCATCGGTACCCACGGCATGCGTGGGCGAGCCGAGCGCGAGTATGTACACCATCGTGCCTTCGTTATAGCCGGTCCAGTCGTGCGGGATCATCTTGCCGCCGGGTGTCCAGCCCATGCTGATCAGCGGCGCATTGTGCTGTGTCCATGTCCAGTCGACGCGACGGTAGATATCGTCGGCCAGCTGGCGGATCTCGGTTTCCTGCGGGGTGTCGTGGTCGTAGTAGCTCTGGGCGAACAGCACGCCGCCGAGCAGGAGCGTGGTATCCACCGTGGACACTTCGACCCAGCGCGCGGTGCGCTGCCCGGTCTTCATGTCGAGGAAGTGGTAGAAGAAACCGTGGTAGCCGGTGGCACCGTCTTCGTCGGCGTTCTGTGGTGCGTCGTGGAAGAAGCGCAGCGTGGCCAGCGTGCGTTCCACCGCCTGCTCACGCGTGATGTAGCCGCGCTCGACGCCCACGCCGTAAGCGGTCAGGCCGAAGCCGACCGAGGCGATGGAGGCGAACGATTCGCTGGGGTAATGATCGGGGATGAGACCGTTTTCCGGGTTGGCGCTGTCCCAGAACCACTGGAACGTGCGCTTCTCCAGGTCGGTGACCATGGCGGGCACGGCATGAAGATCGGCCGTCGCGGCACGGGTCGCCACATGTGCCGGGCGGGTCGCTGCCTTCTGTGCCGAGGCGAAGGGCGTGACGAACGCCAGCAGGGCGACGAGGGCGAGGGAAAGACGCTTGGTCGTGTTGGCTTGCATGCAGTGGATCCTTGTCAGGCGTAAACGTTTACGCCGTCCGGACAAATAAAAGTCCCGAAGGACATGAGAGTTGCCGAACAAAAGAGCGCCCGCGGGGAGACTCGCGGGCGCTGAAAGTATGGCGCATCCGAGGGGCCGGATGCGCCACTTTGGATCAGAACTTCAGGCCGAGCGTGAAGCGTGCCGTACGCGGGACGTACGTGATGTTGCCCTTCTTGTTGTACGAGACCGGGTTGTCGTTGAGCACGCCACCCGAACCCCAGTTGGTGTTGTAGTCGGCGTAGTTCGTCCAGTTGAACAGGTTGAGGATGTCGAAGCGCGCGTAGATCTTCGTGTCCTGGTTGATCACGAAATCCTTCGTGAGCTGGATGTCGATATCGCGATAGCCCCAGATGTCGCCGCCGACGAGGAACTTCGAACCACGCGGGATACCGGCGAGTGGTACGCACGTGGAGCCATCGGCGAACGTCGCGCCGTAGCAGGCCACGTCATCCTTGGGCAGCGGCGTGGCGAGCGTCAGCTTCATCGATGCGCTGATACCCCACGGAAGATCGACCGCCGCGGTGCCGACGAAGCGATGCTTCGACACGGCATTGGACGTGATGTACGGGTAGTCGCTGATCGACGGATAGTCGAACGAGTAGTGCTCGTTGATATCGCGGTTCTGCTTGGCATGCGAGAAGGTATACGCGAGGCTCGTGCTCCAGCCCGACTCCTTCGTGTACGGCTTCTGCGCCGAAAGCAGGACCTGCGTGGTACGGGTGGCGATACCGTTGTCACCGAGGATCAGGCCGCCGACGTTCGGCACCGGACGGTCGCCGGCGCTGAGGCCCGGCGTGCTGCTGAAATACGAGCCATCCGGGAAGCGGTTACCCAGCGTGAACGCGAAGCCGTCATAGCTGAGCACGCGGGTCACGGTAGCATCCGTCTGCCACTCGCCGATGTTGTTCGACATGCCGAGGCTGAACTGGTCGCTGTACGGCGCCTTCAGCTTGTTGTTGAGCATGTCGACTTCCTGGCCCGAGTTGCCACCGACGAGGAAGTTCTGCAGCGTGTTCTGGCCGTCGAGGAAGGCCGGGTTCCACGGCACGCAGGTCGACGAGGTCGTGTCGCACGGGTGGCCCGGCACGTTGAAGCGGAGCGTCGTCTGCGGCAGCGCCTGCTTGGTGACTTCGGTCTGCAGGTAGTCGTAGAGATTACGGTCATACGCGCGACCGGCACCACCATGGATCACGTGTTCTTCGTCACCGAAGACGTCGTACGAGAAGCCGACGCGCGGCTGCCACTCGCCGCGGAAGTTGCTGCGGTTATGGCCGTTGCTGATGTACTTGTTGATATCGACGCCACCGGCGGCGAGGGAATCGGCATACGTCTGGCCCGGTGCGGCACCGGCGTACGGATCCTGGCCGTTCAGGGCATCGAGCACGCGCTGCGACGTCACGAAGTTCGTGTACGCCGGGTTGGCCTCGTAGTCCCAGCGAACGCCGAGGTTCAGCGTGAGCTTGTCGGTGACCGACCAGTCGTCCTGCGCGAAGATGCCGACCTGGCGGGACGTCGTCTTGGCGACACCGTTCTGGCCGGGGAGGTTGGACGCATAGAAGACCTGCCAGGGCACGGCCGACGTACCCTGGCCCGGGCGCACATCGTAGAAGAACTGCGGGTTCTGGGCGGCGGCATCGGCGGCTTCCAGGTCGACCGACTTGAACTTGTAGCCGAACTTGACGACGTGGTCGCCCTTCCATTCGAGGTCGTTGAAGGTGAAGGTATCCGAGATCGTCGGGCCTTCCTGGCTCTTGTTCTGCGTTGCACGCGGGTCGGCCGACCCGGTCGTGATGATAGTGGGGTTCTGGTTGTTATTGATGTCCTGCGGATACGAATACGTATACCCGTTGCCGACGTTCATCGGCACGGCGGCGATGTACGCGTTCTCGTAGGAGAGGATCAGCTCGTTGTACCAGCTGTCACCGCTGTGCGCCCACTTGAAGGTGCCGCGCGTGTCGTGGTTCTCGTTGTTCACGCCAGCCGAGGCCGTGGTGCCGGTACCGATGCCGCTGACCTGCGTCTCGCGGCGCACCTGCGTGCTCACCTCGATGCGATCACGATCGGTGAGTTCCCAGTCGATCTTGCCGAAGTAGAGCTTCTCGTCGAAGTTCAGGTTGGCCGAGCCCAGCTGCGAGCGGACATTGTCGGGGAGGTCGTTCTCGATGCCGAGCACGCCGACGGAGTTCGGGGTGACGGAGATGGGCGTATCGAATTTCTTCTGCTCGAAAGCGACGAAGAAATGCATCTGGTCCTTGATGATCGGGCCGCCCAGCGCGAAGCCGTATTCCTTCGACTCCGACTCGGTCTTGGTGCCGCCCTTCTCGATCGGGGTACGGTTGCGGAACGCGTCGTTCGTGTACGTACCGAACACTTCGCCGTGGAAATCGTTCGTACCCGACTTCGTCTCGGCCGTGATCGCCGCGGACGACACCTGGTCGTATTCCGCCTTGTAGTTCGACGTGATGACCTTGTACTCGCCGATGGCGAGCTGCGGGAACGGGTTGCCCTGGCTGTTGTTCTGGCCGGAGACGCCGCCTTCCTTCACGTAGCTCTTCTGGCTCACGCCATCGATGTAGACGTTCGTGGAGCTGGTGTTCATGGCACCGCCGCGCAGCGACGTGTTGCCCTTCGCATCGACGCTGAACACCATGCCGGGCACGGTGTCGGCGAACTCGAGGAAGTTACGCGACGCCTGCGGGATGGTCGCGATCTGGTGCAGCGAGATCGTCTGGCCGACTTCGGGGGTCTTCACTTCCTGGATGGTGGTGGCGGCCACCGAGACGCCTTCCATCTGGGTGGCGTTGGCGGCGCTGGCCGGCGCAGCAGCAGACGGGGCCGGCAGGTTGACGGATGCCGTGGAAGCCACGGTGAGCGTGACGTTCTGTTCCGTGCCCGGGCCGGCGTCGACCTTGTACGTCGCCGGCGGCAGGCCGTTGATGACGTACGAGCCATCGGCGCCCGCCGTGGAGTGGCGGGTGAGGCCGGTCTGCGGGTTGAACACCGTGACGTTGGCGCCCGGCGTGGCCTTGCCGCGCAGCGTCGCATTGGCGGACTGCGCCATGACGGCGGCAGGCACGATGGCCGAGGCGACGGCAGCGGCGATGACGCTGACCAGCAGTTTCTTCTTGAAGTGCATCGAGGCTTTCATTTTTCCCCACTCCCTAAATTGGTTCTGTGTGTGTTGGTGCGGCCCGGCTGGGCGCGAAGCACGGTGGTCGACCTTGGTGTCGTGACGCTGAGCGTTCTGCCGCCGTGGTCGTGCCCGGTCCGCAAGCGGGCCGGCTGATGAAGCGAAGTCCTGTCTGGCGCCGTCCTGAAATCCAGCTACGGCTCGGCAGGCCGCCTTTACGTCAGGCGCTCAGGCCCTTCGTCGTACCGTGTCGCCGCCCCCGCAGGAGGCGCGTACGACAAGTTCGGTGCTGATGACGGTGCGCGGTTCCGGCGTCCCGTCATCTTCGGATTCGATCATGGTGGCGACGCGCGCCAGGGCGGTTTCACCGAGCTCGGCGATGCGGATGCGCACCGTGGTGAGCGGCGGCGACACGTAGCGCGCCATGGGGATATCGTCGAAGCCGACCACGGCGATGTCTTCGGGCGTGCGCACGTTCGCTTCCGCGAGGGCGGACAGGCAGCCGATGGCCATCATGTCGTTCGCGGCGAAGATCGCGTCGGGGCGCGGCACCATCGCGAGGGCCTGCTTGCCGGCGTGGTAACCCGATTCCTCGGTGAAATCGCCCGGCAGGATGGAAGCGCGGTCGCCGAGGCCGGCGGCGACCAGTGCCTCGCGGTAACCGCGGCAGCGTTCCTGCACGTCGTGGTTCACCTCGGGGCCGGCGATGAAGACGATGCGCTTGCGACCGAGGCCGAGCAGGTGCTCGACCATGGTGCGGGCACCGCCCACGTCATCCATGTCCAGCACGGCGTGCCTGTCGGTGCGCACGTGGCTGTTCATCAGCACGGTCGGCAACACGGCGGGCAGGTTCTCGTCGAGGAACGCCGCGTCGGCATGCGGGGACATCACCAGCAGGCCGTCGACCCGGCCCTGCATCGCTCGCAGGGCGATGGCCGCTTCCGTGGCGTTGCCGTGCGAGCTGGAGACCAGCAGGTACAGCCCACGCGCCCGGGCAGCGAGGTCGATGCCGCGGATGAGCTCGGAGAAGAAGGCCCCGTGCAGATCGGGCAAAAGGGCACCGATGGTCTGCGTGCGGCGGGTGATCAGGCTGCGTGCCGCGCTGTGCGGCACGTAGCGCAGGCGCGCGGCCACATCGCGGATGCGCTTCTGCGTTTCGGCAGTGACGCCGGTATGCCCGTTGAGAGCGCGCGAGACGGAGGCTACGGAAACATTCGCCATTCTCGCGACGTCTTTGATCGTCACACTCACCAGATATCGCCCTTGCCCCTGCCCCTCCCGGGGCTGATGGCGCGGAACGTAAACGTTTTCATGCGAGCTTGTAAAGCGTTGCAAATCAAGCGCTTGCTGCGCTGCGGTAGGAAACTGCCTTCAGAGGCATACCACTTGCCAGCGGATGCAAATAATTCGCATCCTGCCAGTGGCTTGCGTGGTACGCACGGGTTTGTGGCGGTGCAGCAAGACAGCGCGCGCGGCGGCGGGCAAAGCTGAACAGCTGTCGTGTTCAGTAACGCGCGTTACATGAGTACCGCAGCCTTTTACGCGGCCTCTTTCGTTCGCTGTCCATCGGAGGCGCGCGCCACCTCCGCACCCGGCGAGCCGGATGGGCGGCGCGACGACCAGACGCTGCAAGGGTCGCCCACCACCGCGCGGCGTCGTGTCGCGATCGCCAGCCAGGCAAAACCCAGCCCGAGCGCCACGGCGACGAGGTCCACGCCGAGGACGGCATATCTTCCTTCCGCAAGAGTGTGCGCCAGGCGATCGGTATTCACCGCCACGTCGAGTACGCCCACCAGGACGCTGACCGTGGCCGTGACCCAGAGCAGGTCCACCGCGGCGCGGGCCGGGCGACGCCAGAAGGTCCAGGCGACCGCGGCGGCAAACGCCGTGAAGCAGACGGGTTCGACGATCGCCGTGGGCCCGGCGCCAAGGGAAGGTGCCAGCAGGTTGGCCAGGAAGGTGCACGAGATGGCGAAGCAGGTACCAAGGCACACGCCCACGGTCGCCGTGGCCATGGCCCGCACTTTCAGCGGCTGGTCGGCCTGGCGGCGCTTCCGGCGACTTTCTATATAGAGGAGGTTGCCGGAGTAGAAGAGAAACGCACCCGCCAGTCCCAGCAGGAAATACAGCCAGCGCAGCGACAGCGAGCCGAAGGTGCCGAAGTGCAGGCCGAAGACGGCGGAGTAGGTGGCGTGGTTGGCGTCGCGGGCGCCGGGGACCTGCACCTGCAGGACGTGTCCGTCGGCGGCATCGAGGGCCACCATCCCGAACTCGCCCAGCGCCTTCGTGGAGGTGCCGCGCACTTCGGCGGCGGCGCCTTTCTGCCCGTAGTGCACGTAGCGCATGTAATCCGGCTCGAACGTGGCGGCGCCTGCCGCGATCGCCGCCTGCCTCGCGCGTGCGCCAAGCTCTGCAGGCGACAGCATGATCGCCGTACCCGGCTTCGCCTTCGTTTCCGGCATCGCGCTGGTCATTCGCTCCCACGCTGGCATGAGCTTGCCGCCGAACGCGAGGCTGTTGAACGCGACCAGCATGACCATGGTCAGGCACAGCAGCGCACCGGTCACCGCGAAAACGATATGGAACGGGAGGCTGAGTATGCCGATGACGTTATGGGCGTCCTGCCAGAGTCGTTTCAGGTTGTGGCCCGGGCGCAGCGCGAACATCTCGCGCACCAGGTTCGGCAGGTGGATCAGCACGCCGGTGAGCAGCGCCAGCCCGTAGATGACGCTGACGATACCCATGAGATAAATGCCGATCACCGGGATGCCGAGGTCGTAGTGGAGCTCGTAGATGAAGTCGGCCAGCCCGTGTTCGTGGTCCTCCGCGTCGCGGGGCGCGCCTTCCGCCAGCGCCTGTGTCTTCCATTCGCCATCGGCATCCATCCAGTACGCTGCCACGGACCGGGAAGGATGGTCGGCCGGATAGGTCACGCCGATCTGGTTCGCGGCGCCCGGGTGCTTCGCCACGATGTCGTCGAGCATGCGGTGCGCGCGATCCATGGTGTCTGCACGCGCCAGCCCGGCCTTCGGCAGCGCCCATGTGTCGATCTCGTCGTGGAACATCGTCAGCGCGCCGGCATAGAACGCGATGAACAGCGCGAAGCCAGCGAGCAGGCCGGTCCACGTGTGGACGGTCGTGAAGGTCCGGAGGGTCGATGCTTTCATGATCCGAGGCCCGGCAGGGTGGCTTTCGCGATGAACAGCGCGGCGAAGGCCACGACATTGGCGACGGCCAGCCACGCCCAGGCGCGGCCGCCACTGCGGAACAGGTAGGTGGCGCCCATGATGCCGACCCAGAGCGGGAAGAACGCCACGAGCAGTGGCATGGTCACGGCCTCGCTGGAGCCGCGGCAGAGGAAGATGGTCACGGCGACAAGCGCCATGGCGAGTGGCAGGCCCAGGACGATGGCAGCGAAGGTTTTGGCCAGCATCAGCGCGGCCTGCGGTCGCTGGCCGGGCGAAGCAGCCAGGCGATGTACGGCAAGGCGACGGCGCCGAGCATCAGGGCCGTCAGGCCGCTGACGATGCCGGGCAGAGCGCCTTCGGACACTACCCACGTACCAACGGCGAGGACGGTGAAAGCCCATGCGGCGACGCGCGCTAGCCTGCCCGGTCGGCGTGGAAGCAACCGCTGGTTAGCAGAGCAGAGATAGGCAAGCGCCATGGCGACGACCGCTGCCAGGCAACCGAACACAGTCATCAGAATGGCCAACCAAAGAGTGATTGATAATTATTATCATTCACAGGCGGCCGGTCAAACGAGAATTCCTCAGAAAGTGGGTACGGCCTACGCCGTCGGGCTGGCTAAAAAGTAGTCAGTGGTCAGTTCTTGACCACTCGATGCGGATCATGGGGTGCCCTGCGCGCCTTTTCCATCCGCATAACTCTGCACCGTGATCGGCACGCGTGCGACGGCCGTAGTCGGCTTGCCGTCCTTCACGGGCGGTTTGAATTGCCAGTTCCGCGCCGCCTTGAGCGCCCGTTCGTCGACATCCTTCGACCCCGACGAATGCTCCAATGCTGCATCCGTCGCCCGACCGGTTTCATCGACATGAACGTCCGCGACGACCGTGGTGCTTATCAAGGTACGTGCGGAGGGGGCGCTGGCTGCTGGCGCGGGCCCCTGCGCGTAAGCCATCAGCGGGACACATAGCGTGGCGGCGGTAATCAGGCGTGACTTCATCGTCAATGGGTCCGGTGTCGATGCACTAGGCGCTTGAACGCGCCCGAAGGAATCTAACCGGTTCCTCGCGCAAGTTCATGGCGTGATCTCTTCCGAAGCCGTCTGCTGCCTGAATACGATCAATAGTAAAGCTATCGTTAAGGCGGCCGTTAACTTAGACTTAACCCCTCACGAAGCACCACGCCGACCTCCGCCATGCTGACCCTCGCCCTCATTGCCTCGACCCTTTTCGCCGCCGTCTTCGCGATGGCCTCGGTTCGTCGCATCCCGGAAGGCCAGGTCTACAGCGTCCGTCGCTTCGGTCGTAACCCGGCCCTGCTGGCAGCTGGCACCCATGTGGTACTGCCGATGTTCGACCGGGTCGCACACAAGATCGACCTCGGCGGCCAGGTGCTTCGTTTCGATGGCGGCACCATCTACTGGCAGGTGCTCGAGCCTGCCGCCGCCGACGACGTGATCGAAAGCGCGCCGGAACTCATCCGCAGCAACGTCGTTGCCGCCCTGCGCGACAGCGGCACGGGCCACGCCGCCGATCGCCGCGCGGTGGGCACCCAGCTCAAGCACGCCGTCAACGGCTCGATCCGCGCCCGCGGCATGCTGGTCACCCGCGTGGAACTCGACGCCGCCTGAGCCACCGGGGTAAACATCCTTGAGCAAAGTGGGCCGCAAAAAACCAAAAGTTGCTCCATAAAAAATGCCGGAAATCATATTTTATTGATTTTACTGCATTTTTTATGGATTTTTTTTGGTTTGCTCGAGCAAAAGCCTCCAAAAAACGTACCCAAATCTCAGATGTAAGGGAGACTCTCTTCCGGGCCCGGCCCTGCTGTGTAGTACGCGCCTTTTCGAATGCCGTGTTGTAATAGCAGGCGATCCGCTTTCAGCTTCTTCAATATCTGCTTCGCCTGCTCGTCGGTAATGCGGCAAAGCTCGACAACATCGCCCCGCCGAATTTCACCGTGCTGCCGCACATAGTTCATGACCATGTTTTCTTGTTGAATGGAATAAAAGCCCGCTTGACGGGTGAAGGCGGCCCGGTCGTTCGCCGCGCGATAGACCTTCGCCGACAAGGTGTAGCTGCGGGTACGAGGCGTTCCGCCGTGCGCATCTACCATCCCCGCTTCAATCAGCGCTTCCAGGGTGCGTTTAGCGTGGTGCGCATCGCGGTGGATATGGTGTGCAAGCTCCTCGGCAGACAGGCGCCTCGTTTCCCGCAGCGATGCCAAAGCAATGAGGCTATCGATAGGCAACCCTTCGAGCCCGGCTAGCTGGCGGTGATCTTTGTGCAGCCCAGTGGCATCCCCATTGTCTTCAACGCCCAGCCAGATTTGACCGCCCTTCGCGTTAGCCATGCAGACGACGGCCTCAATCAGGGCCGAGTCGCCAAGTCTGGTCCGGTCGCTTTTGAACTCGACAGTGAGGGATTCCGACGAGGGAAGCGTAGTTGTCATGCCTGGGGATACCATCGGGTAGAGGTTTACGGCGAGCAGCTGCCGATTCTGAGGGCGGTTAGGCCAGAGCGAATTCTATGGCCGCCACACTTCCGCATCTTCATACTGTGCCACTTTCACCGGAAGCAAGTGGCCCCATGACTGCGCGCGAAGCCCTGCAAACCCAGCTCGAACGCGGCATCGCCGCCCTCGGCGTCACCCTGCCGGACGACGCGGTAGCCCGCCTGCTCGACTACCGCGAGCTGCTGGAGCGCTGGAACTCGGCCTATAACCTCACCGCCATTCGCGACGCGGATGAGATGATCACGCGGCACCTCCTCGATTCGCTGACCATTCTTCCTTATGTGGAAGGCCGTACCCTGGCCGACCTGGGGACGGGCCCGGGGCTTCCGGGCATTCCGCTTGCCATTGCGGAGCCGGCGCGCGAAGTGCTGATGGTCGATTCGAACGGGAAGAAGGTGCGTTTCCTGCGCGAGGCGATCCGCTCCCTGAAGCTGGGTAACGGGCGGGCGCTGCAGAGCCGCGTCGAAGAGGTGGAAGGCACCTTCGAGTGCATCACGGCTCGTGCCTTTGCCAGCCTGGCCGACATGCTCGGCTGGGGCGGGCATCTGCTGGCGCCGGGTGGCGTATGGCTGGCGATGAAGGGCAAGCACCCGGCGGAAGAACTCGACGGCGTGCCGGAGGGCTTCAGGGTCGAGGGTATCCACGCGCTGGCGGTCCCCGGGGTAGAAGGCGAGCGGCACCTCGTGGTCATCCGGCGGGCCTGATCCATACCCGCCGCAGGAGCGCGCCCTGCGGGGCGATTCGCTTCGGGGGTGGCCAGCGATGCTACGCTAACGCCCTTTCCGCGCACGGCAGCTATCCATTCCATGGCCCGCATCATCGCAGTCGCCAACCAGAAGGGCGGCGTTGGCAAGACCACGACCTCCGTCAATCTCGCCGCTGCCCTGGCGGCCGCGAAGCGCCGGGTGTTGCTGGTCGACTTTGATCCGCAGGGCAATGCGACCACGGCGTCGGGGGCGGACAAGCACGGCGCCAAGCCGAACGGCTGCGAGGTGCTGCTGGGCGAGGTCGGTATCGCCGACGTGCTGATCCGCACCGAGGCCGGTTACGACCTCATGCCGGGCAACGGCGACCTGACCGCCGCCGAGCTCAAGCTCATGGACGGCATGGCGCGCGAGCACCGCCTCAAGGAGGCGCTGGCCACCGTGTCGGAAAATTACGACACGATCCTCATCGACTGCCCGCCGTCACTTCACCTCCTGACGCTCAATGCGCTGACCGCCGCCGACGGCGTCCTTATTCCGGTGCAGTGCGAGTACTTTGCACTGGAGGGGCTGTCGAGCCTGCTGGAAACCATCGAAGCGGTGCGCATGCGCCTGAACCCGCAGCTCGAGGTCGAAGGCCTGCTGCGCACCATGTATGACGTGCGCAACAACCTGGGCAACGAAGTGTCCGCCCAGCTCACGCAGCATTTCGGCGACAAGGTGCTGCGCTCCATGATCCCGCGCAACGTGCGACTGGCCGAGGCCCCCAGCCACGGCCAGCCGATCCACCTGTACGACCGCGGTTCGCGCGGCGCCATCGCTTATATCGGCCTTGCCGGCGAGATCATCCGTCGCGAGCGTGCCATGGCGGCCCAGGCAGGCGGTAACGCGGGGGGCGCCGACGAAGCGACCCCCGACGACGCCGACGCCGCCTCGACGACCCCTTAAGGAGTTTCCATGGCAGCAGCAAAGAAACGTGGACTGGGCCGTGGCCTCGATGCCCTCCTGGGTGGCGGTGGTTCCGGCGCCGATGCCGCACCTTCCATCATCGAGCAGGAAGGCGAGCTTCGCCTGCTGCCGATCCATCAGATCCAGGCCGGCAAGTACCAGCCGCGCCGCCACTGGAACGACGAAGCCCTCGACGAGCTCGCGGCATCGATCAAGGCACAGGGCCTGATCCAGCCGGTCGTCGTGCGCGCCATCGGCAAGAACAGCTACGAGCTGATCGCCGGCGAGCGTCGCTGGCGTGCTGCGCAGCGCGCGAAGATGAGCGAGATCCCCGCGCTGGTGAAGGACGTGCCCGAGCAGTCCGTGCTGGCCATGGCGCTGATCGAGAACATCCAGCGCCAGGAGCTCACGCCGCTGGAGGAAGCACAGGCGCTTCAGCGCCTCATCGACGAGTTCGACCTCACGCACCAGCAGGCTGCCGACGCCGTCGGCCGTTCGCGTGCCGCGGTCTCCAACCTCCTTCGCCTGATCGACCTGCCGGCATCCATCAAGCAGCTGCTGGATGAGAGCAAGCTGGAAATGGGCCACGCCCGCGCCCTCCTCACGCTGCCGGCGAGCATCGCCGAGCCGCTGGCGCTCGAGGCCGCACGCCATCGCTGGACCGTGCGCGAGCTGGAGGAAGCCGCCCGCAAGGCCCAGCTGGCGCCCAAGGGCAAGGCGAAGGCACCGGTCGCGGATCCGAACATCGCCAACCTCGAACGCGAACTGGCCGAACGCTTCGCCACCCGCGTCGAGCTGGCGCACGGCCGCGGCGGCAAGGGCAAGCTGGTCATCCATTACCACAGCCTCGACGAGCTGGATGGCATCCTCACCAAGGTCCGCTGATACGGCGGCGGTGAAAGGAAAGGCCCATGCCCCCGGTCAATAAGGACGTGAACCCGAAGCAACGCCAGTACGAAGCCATGGTGCGCGCCCTGTCTGCCGACCTTTACCGGTTTGCCTACTGGTTGTCGCGCTCCGAAACCGTGGCCCAGGACCTGGTGCAGGAAACCTTCCTGCGCGCGTGGAAGAACCTCGACGCCCTTCGCGACGCGGAGTCGGCCAGGCCGTGGCTGTTCACCATCCTCCGCCGGGAGCATGCCCGCCTGTTCGAGCGCAAACGCTTCGACACCGTCGAGCTGGATGAAACCGTGGCCGAAGACACGGCATTCGCCAGCCCGGAGCGCAGTGGCAGCGATGCGCAGGTGCGCGACGCCATGCTCCGGCTGCCCGACAAATACCGCGAGCCGCTGGCCATGCAGGTCATCGGCGGCATGAGCTGCGACGAGATCGCGGCCGCGACCGACCAGCAACCGGGTGCCGTGATGACCCAGCTATTCCGCGCACGGCAGCGCCTCAAGGACCTGCTCGGCGGGCGCGCCGCGGCCGAAGGAGGCCGGACATGAACTGCCTCGATTTCCGCCGCCGTCTCACGGCCGAACCCCGCTCCCGCGATCCCGGCCTGCTGGCGCACCGTGACAGCTGCACGGCCGGCTGTGCCGCTTTCTGGCAGCGTGCCCAGCGCTTCGAGGATGACTTCGAAGCGGCGCTCGCCATCCCGGTACCCGACGGCCTGGCCGATCGCATCCTGCTGGCCCAGGCCACCGGGGAGCGCCGCCGCCAGGTGGGCATGCGGCGCGTCTCGCTGGCCATGGCGGCATCGCTGCTGATCGCTTTTTTCGGCGCTGGCATGCTCTGGCGCCAGATGGACGCCCGCTCGCTACCGGCGCTGGCCGTCGCCCACATGCCGTACGAGATCGACACGCTGGCCCTGACCCAGCCCATGACCGATGCGCAGGTGGAGGCCGGCTTCACCGGCCGCGCCATGCACCTGAAAGGCCCGTCGCCCGCCGACGTGACCTACGTGCACGACTGCATGGTGGGCACCTATCCGGCCGTGCATGCCGTGACGCGCATGAACGACGAGCCCGTCGTGGCGCTGTACCTGCCCGGCAAGATGAGCGACCGGAGCGAAGATTTCCATCGCGATGGCTGGGATGGCCGCCAGATCGCGCTCAGCGGCGGCACGCTTGTCGTGATGGCACAAGGCGCCAGCCGGAAAACGATGGACGCCGTGGCCCGCGGCTGGCGCAGCGCCATCGAAGGCGGCGACGGGACCACGGTCGGCCAGATCTGAACGGCGCGGCACGGCGCGGCCCGCTGGCGGGCCGGTTGGGCGATAATGCCGCCCCGAATCGAACCAGCCCGGAGTCACGATGACCGACCTCGCCGTGGTCGTGCCCGTCTTCAACGAGCGCGATAACATCCCGCCCCTCCTCGCCGAGATCGCCTCGGCCCTGCGTGGCCGGATCGCTTACGAGGTCATCTACGTCGATGACGACAGCACGGACGACAGCGTGGCCGTCCTCATGGCCGAACGGGTGCGTCACCCGGAGCTGCGAATCGTTCGCCACCTGACCCGCAGCGGGCAGAGCACGGCCGTGTGGAACGGCGTGCGTGCGGCGCGTTCGGCCTGGATCGCCACGCTCGATGGCGACGGGCAGAACGATCCGGCGGATATCCCGAAGCTGCTCGACGCCCGCACGGTGGCACCGGCGGAGCTGAAACTGTTCGCCGGCTGGCGCGTCACGCGCCGCGACAGCTTCAACAAGCGCATTTCCTCGAAGGTCGCCAATGCCGTGCGCTCCCGCATGCTCCGCGACAGCACCCCGGACACGGGCTGCGGCCTGAAGCTGTTCGAGCGCGAGACCTTCATGCGCCTGCCCTACTTCGACCACATGCACCGCTATCTGCCGGCACTGGTGAAACGCGCCGGCTACGCTATCCAGAGCGTACCCGTCGGCCATCGCCCGCGCACGGCCGGCGTGTCGAAGTACGGCATGCTCGACCGCCTGTGGGTCGGCCTGGCCGATCTGCGCGGCGTGGCATGGCTCATGCGCCGCGCGAAAATCACCCGCATCGAAGAGCTCTGAACGTCCTACCGCGGCATCTGCATCCGCGGCTGCCACGTCTCCAGCATCTTCTCGGTCCGCGCGCGCCCCAGTTCGATCAGCTCGCGCGCCCGGTAAAACTCGTAGACCGTCGACACGTTCCGCGGAATCTCGATCAGGAGATCCGGCTGGTACGCGGCCAGTCGCAGGCGGGAGAGGTTGGCCTGCATCAGGTCCATCGCCTGGGTCATCAGGTCGAAGGCACCCGGGTCCTTCAGCTTCGCCTTGGTCCCCGATCCGGGCAGCGCGCGGCCCAGCAACCGGCCGATGCGCGCCGTGTAGCCATCATCGGCCACCACGGCCACGTCTTTTTCCGGCGGCTTCTGCATCTCGGCCGCGCCGTCGACGCTCACCGCGACCACGTAGTCGGCGTCTTCCCGCATCAGGGGAAGCACGGGCAGCGGGTTGAGCAGGGCGCCATCGACCAGTCGACGGCCCTCGTGGGTGTACGGGCGAAAGAGCGTGGGAATGGCGATGGACGCGCGGATGGCGTCGAATAGCGGGCCCTTGGTCAGCCATACCTCGCGTTCGCGATCGATATCGGTGGCCACGGCCGTGTAGGCAATGGGCAGCTCCTCGATGTTCACCTCGCCGATGAGTTCGCGCAGCGCGGCCATGATGCGGTCGCCCTTGATGAAACCGCCGCCGGAGAAGCTCCAGTCCACCAGCCGCAGCACGTCGAAACGCGCCAGGGTCGTGACCCAGTCGCGGTAGATGTCGAGCTTGCCCATGCCGTAGATGCCACCGATCAGCGCGCCCATGGAGGTGCCGGCGATGGCCACGATCTCGAAACCGTGTTCTTCCAGCACTTCGATGGCGCCGATGTGGGCGAGGCCCTTGGCAGCACCGGCGCCCAGCGCCAGCGCGATGCGTGGCTTGCGTGGCTGCCCGCTCGTCGCGGGTACGGCGCCGGTTTCGGCGATATCCAGGTCGGTCATCGAACGTCGCTCATGGAACGGGGCATGCTCAGTGGGAAGAACCGTTCTGATAGCCGGAAAGGGCAAGCTGCAGCAGGATCTTCATTTCCTCGCGCAACGGCAGGGGCGCCACGATCTGTGCGTCGGGGCCGTATTTCAGCACGTCCATGAGCAGCTCGCGCGAGTTCGAATAAGGCACCTTGAGCTCGTAGCGCCCGTCGCCCATCCACTCGCCCTTCTGCTGCGAATGCCAGTGTTCGTCGGCGACCCAGCGCGCGGCATGCGACGAGAAGCGGATGGTGGCCCAGGCCTTCGGCTTGCCGGCGAAGATGCCGTAGCTCGAGGCCAGCAGGTCGTTGAGCTCGGATTCCTCGACGTCTTTCGCCTTCGCTTCGAGCGCATGCGGCTCGGCGATGCGATCGACGGCGAAACTGCGCAGGGCCTCGCGATCGTGGTCCCAGACATCGAGGTACCAGTTGTCGCGATAGTGGGTCAGGCGCTGTGGCGACACCGTACGCTTGGTGTCGGAATTCGTGGTGCGCGCGCGGTACCGGAAGCTGACCTGCCGACGCTCCAGCGTGGCGCCGGCGACCATGCGGAACACCTGCTGGTCCATCCTGCGCGCGCCCCAGGTGATCACCCGGATCCGGTCGACGGGCAATGCCTTGCCGCTGCCGTGGTCGGACAGCAGGCGCTCGATGCGTGATTTGAACGGCGCGAGCGCACCGGCGAGCACGCCGGGGTCGGAACGCCCGATCAGCTCGTTGAGCGCCATGAGCGCGGCCAGCTCGTCACTGGTGAGCCACAGGCCCGGCAACTCGAAGGACGTGCCTTCCCCCGATTCGTAGCGGAAGGCGGCCTGTTCGCCCGCCACGCTCTGCACGGGCGCGCCCAGCCCGTCGCGCAGGAAAGCGACATCGCGGTAGAGCGTGGCACGCGAGCACTCCAGTTCATCCATCAGCCGGGACAGGGGTACCGGGTAATGCGATGACTTCAGCAGTCGGTGCAGGGTAAGAATGCGCTCGTAGCGGTCCATGGGTATCGCCAGCTGAAAGGAGCTTCGGTAGTCTGTCCGCGCAAGCGTGACGTCTGTATGTAGGCACGCCAAGCATGGCGGCGGGCCGCCTTGTCCGCAAGGGAGAAACGGCCGGGTTTGCGCCGGAGGCCATAAGGCGCAAAAATGCGTTTTTGCGATTCGCCGAAGGCCATCCCCGACCATGGCGGAACCCACCGATACGTCCCTGCCCCTCCCGGCTGTTTCCGAACAGGCCGGCGAGCCGGCGCCCGTGCGTCGACTTTTCTCCACCCCCGGCGTGGTCGTCCAGACGGCCATGGCGACCGGCCACGGCCTGTGGATGGTGCTGGGCACGTCCGTGGCACTGGGCCTCTACTCCGACGGGCGCGGCGAGGTCCTCGTTCCCCTGTCGATCGGCCTGGTGCTGGTCAGCCTGGGGCTCGTGGCTACCTGCCTGAGGCTGCCTTTCGCGCGGGAGTGGCATGGCTGGAACCCGGTCAAGTCGATGATGCCCACGCCCGAAGGCATGGTGGCCATGGCCAATTACCTGCCCATGCTCGCCCTGGCGGGCCTGGCACGTGGCGGCAACGATTTCTGGGCGACCCGGCTGGCCGGCGCCGCGCTGATGCTCTGCAGCCTCGCGACGCTCATCTACACCGCGCGCGTGACCTCGCGGCACCTGTCGCCGGCCGTGGCATCCGTGGCCAACGCGCTGCCGCTCGGTCGCACGGTGTCCGCGCTGTTCGCCGGCGGCCTGTGGTTCTGGTTCTGCATCTCGCTGCAGACCGAGGCCCCGATCGCCGCCGTCAACCCATGGCGACTGGTCCTGCTTGCGGTGGCGCTGGCACTTGGTATCGTGGAAGGGATGCGCTGGCGCGCCCTGCGCCGGCTCGCGGACGACCAGGGTCTTTCAGGTAGCGCGGGGGCTTTGCCGGGTGCAGGGTCGATGCTCGGCTGGGGCATCGCCGTCGCGCTGATGTCGGTCGTCCTGCCATGCCTGCTGGTCGTCCTGCATCCCACGGGCTCCCTGCTTGCCGTGGCGGCCGGTCTGGCCGCGTTAAGCTGCGTTATCGGTCAATGCCTCGAGCAGCGCTTCTACGGACGGGCGTACGCGCAGCTCGTCCACGGGTGACCAAACCCTCTTTACATGACAACTTCGGGTAGACGATGAAAAAACTTCTGATCGCCACGCTCGTCCTTGCCGCGCTGCCGTTTGCCGCATCGGCACAGGATGCCCCTGCCAGCTCGGATGCCTCGAAGGACGCCTCCAGGAATGGCGGCTGGACAGGTACCGGTGAATTCGGCTTTGCGTCGTCGCGCGGTAACTCGCGCTCCGAGAATGCCAACGCCAAGCTCGGCCTGAACCAGGAAAACGAGCTGTGGAAGAACAGCTTCTATCTGAACGGCCTGCGCTCGAAGGGCGAGGTTTCCGTGGATGATGAAAGCGGTAACCCCGTGGACAAGTTCAGCACCACGGCCAACCGCTACGAAAGCGGTGCTTCGGTGGGTTACAAATTCGATCCGCGCAGCTATGTCGTGACCGCGGCACGTTACGAGCACGACGATTTCGGTGCCAACATCTGGCAGGGCATCGTCTCGGTCGGCTACGGCTATATCGCGTTGAAGAACGAGCGTGCAGAGCTCTCGTTCGAAGCCGGTCCCGGTTACAAGCAGTACCAGCCGGCGAACACCACGCGCGACCTGGTGGCGGCGGACGGCACGACGGTGACGAATCCGGACGGCACCGCACAAACGGAAGAGTACAAGCCGAAGGACAAAAGCGAAGTCGTCGGCCGCGGCCTGATCAACGCGAAGTACCGCCTGACGGACAACACCGCGCTGGAAGACACGCTGCTGGTGGAAGCAGGTTCGAAGAACCAGTACTACCAGAACGACATCGGCCTGTCGGTCAGCATGACGAAGAAGATGGCGCTGAAGATCGGCTACCAGATCCGCTACAACAGCGATACGCAGCCGGGCACGGTAAGCACGGACAAGCTGACGACGACGAACCTGGTTTATAACTTCTGACGCTGCGGGTTGGGAACGTCTGGTGGGGGGGCATGTCGCGAGCACCCATCGCGCGCAGGGCGCGCTCCTACAAGGTCGTCGGATTCGTGATCCCACGGGCCTTCGTGATCCTACGGGGCGTCGTGATCCTACGGGCCTTCGTGATGTCACCGGCCCTTCGTGATGTCACCGGCCCTTCGTGATGTCACGGGCCCTTCGTGATGTCACGGGCCTTCGTGATGTCACGGGCCTTCGTGATGTCACGGGCCCTTCGTGGTGCCACGGGGCCGTCGTGGTCCTGTAGGAGCGCGCCTTGCGCGCGAAGCCTTCAGCCTCACCGCTGCGGTTTGAGAAACTCTTCCGCGCCCAGCCCGATCAGCATCGCCGCCACTTCGCGGCCCAGCTCGACCGGGGTATCCGCCGCGCTGTCCGCCTGCGCGTGCAGCAACTCGCCGGTCGCCGCGTTACCCACCATGCCGTGCAATGTCAGGCCGTATTCCGCCACTACGCACCAGGCACCGATGGCGACGGCGCAGCTGCCGCCGAGGCGCTCGTTCAAGGCGCGCTCCGCATTCACTGCAATCAGCGTTTCCTTATCCGTCAGTGCCGCCAGCAGTTCCGTCACGCGTGCGTCGCTGATACGCGACTCGACGGCGATGGCGCCCTGGCCAGGCGCAGGAAGCCAGTCGGGACTGGCGAGGCGCGTACGGGTGCGTGCACCCAGCCCAAGGCGGTCGACGCCCGCACAGGCGAGGATGATCGCGTCATAGTGGCCCTCGTCCAGCTTCGCCAGCCGCGTATTCACGTTGCCGCGCAGGTCGAGCAACTGCAGGTCCGGGCGTAGCGCGCGCAGCTGCGCCTGGCGCCGGAGGGACGACGTACCCACACGTGCACCGTGCGGAAGCTCGGCCAGGTTCGCGTAGTCGTTGCTGATGAAGGCATCGGCCGCGTCGGCGCGGGCGAGCACGGCCGACAGCATGAAGCCCGGCTCCAGCTCGGCCGGTACGTCTTTCAGGGAATGCACGGCGATGTCGGCGCGGCCATCCTGCATCGCGACTTCCAGCTCCTTCAGGAACAGGCCCTTGCCACCGATCGTGGCAAGCGACCGATCGAGGATCTCGTCGCCGCGCGTGGACAGCGGTACCAGTTCCACCAGCAGGCCCGGATGGGCCTGGCGCAGGAGCGACGCGACGTGTTCGGCCTGCCAGAGGGCGAGCGCGCTCTTGCGCGTGGCGATGCGGAGAGGAGCGGTCATGTCTTTCCTGGCAGGGGATCAGCGTGGACCGCTATTGTCCCGCAATCCAACGGGGCGTGCAGCGCGGCGGCGCGCCGCGCCGGATGGCGTGACTCAGCCGGCGTCCGCGCGAAGCAACTGGCGCACGACGGGCAGGTTGCGCCGGCTCACTTCCGGCGTGACCTCGGTCCCCTGCAGTCGTGCCAGCACACGGCCATCGGGCAGGGTCTTCAGGCCCAGCAGGCGCTGTCGCGGCACCAGGCAGTTGCGGTGCAGGCGCACCAGCCGTTCCCCGTGGGCCAGTTCCAGCTGGCGCAGTGATTCATCGATCAGCCGCATGCCGCCACCGTGGTACACGGCGACGTATTTCTCGTCCGCAAGCAGGTAGAGGACATCGTCCAGCGAGATGCGGACTTCTTCCGCCCCGCTTCGTGCATAGAGCCACGTTCCCCGTCGCGGGGCAACGCGGGTGGCGCCTTCCGCCGTGGCGCCAGCACCCGTGCCCGCGGCCGCACCCGTGATGGCACCTGTGAACGCCCCCGTCGCCGCGCCGGCACCCGTGGCACCGGCGACGCCGGGCGCCAGGCGCGCGGCCGCACGATCCAGTGCTTCGTCCAGCCGTTCGGCGCGCACAGGCTTGAGCACGTAATCCGTGGCGCCCAGGTCGAACGCGCTCAGCGCATGCTGCTCGTACGCCGTGCAGAAGACGATCTGTGGACGGTCCGCCATCGCCGCGAGCTGGCGCGCGACCGCCGTGCCTGACAGCCCCGGCATCTCGATGTCGAGCAGCACGACGTCCGGGCGCGATGCCATGCAGGCATCGATCACCGCCTGCCCGTCGCCCGCTTCGCCCACGACCTCTACATCGTGGCGGCGTGCCAGCAACGCTTTCAGGCGCGCACGCGCCAGCGGTTCGTCATCAGCGACGAGGACGCGCATGCGTGACCTCCGGCAGGAAGACGGTGACGACGAAACAGCCATCGCGTGTTTCGGTACGCACGCTGGCGCGCTCGCCGAAGTGGAACGCGACGCGCTCGCGCACGTTGTTCAGGCCATGACCGTTGCCGGGAACGGCGGGCGAGCCCGATAACGGATTCTGCACCACGATCTCCACGCCACCGTCGACGCGCCTTCCACGCAGGCGGATCGTGCCGCCGTCGAGGTTGGGCTGCACGCCGTGCCTCACCGCGTTTTCAACCAGCGGCTGCAACAGCAGGCGCGGCAGCGGAAGGTCGGGCGGCACGTCGATGTCGCGCTCCACCCGAAGGCGGTCGCCGAGACGCAGGGCCTCGATATCGAGGTAGCGGTCGACCAGCTGCAACTCTTCGCCCAGCGTGCCGACCGAGGCGAGGTCGCTGCCCAGTGCAGCGCGGAACAGCTCCGCGAGGTTCTCGACCGTGCGTTCGGCGGCGTCCGGATCCACGCGGATCAACGCGGCCACGGCGTTCATGCTGTTGAAGAGGAAGTGCGGTCGTATGCGCGCCTGCAACGCCGCGACCTGCGCCTGGGCCACGGCGGCGACACGCGCCTGCCACTGCGCCACGACGTAGAAATAACGCAGCAGGCCCGCACCCAGCAGCCCGGTGGCGAGCGTGCTGTCCCGGATGAACTGCCCACGCGAACCCGGGCTGAGGTTGGCGCCCAGGCCGTGGTCGATCCAGGCCAGCACGCTGGCGCTGGCGGCGACGGTTGCCACCAGCACCAGCCACACGCCGGCATACGGCAGCAGCCACGGCAGGCGTTGCAGCGAGCCGCGCATCAGGCAGAGCGCGGCGGTGAGCAGCACGGCCAGCCACGACGTGAAAAGCACGGCGATGGAGTAGTCGCGAAGATCACCGGTGCCCCCGGGTGCCAGCCACATCAATGTGACGGTGAGCGCGCCGACCACCAGCAGCGCAAACAGCACCGGCAGGCTGCAGAAATCGGGCAGCGGTGCCGATGGCGGGCGTGGATCCGGCGTGGTGGCAGGAAAGGGGACGGGCATGGCGCGAGTATGCCGGAGCGTGGTCAGGCCGCGGCGAAGCGCTCCGACAGCCACGCGCGAAGGTCGTTGATCTCGTCGAGGTTCACCGAGTGCGCCATGGGATAGCTGTGCCAGTCGACGTGGTGACCGATGGCCTCCAGTGCCTGCCGGGAATGCTCGCCCATTGCCATGGGCACGACCGGGTCGGCACTGCCATGGCCCCAGAAGATGGGCGTCGCATGGTTCGCACCGTGGCGGTCGTCCTCGATGGTTTCGTGCAGCGGCAGGTAAGCCGAAAGCACGACGAGACCCGCCAGCGCCTCGGCGTGGCGCAGCCCCGCCGACAGCACCATCGCCCCGCCCTGCGAGAAGCCGGCGAGCACGATGCGCGACGCGGGCACGCCGCGCTCGCCTTCGCGGGCGATCAGCTGTTCCACTTCGGCGACGGAGGCATGGATGCCTTCGGCATCCTGCTTGTCGGCAATGGACATGCCCTTGATGTCGTACCACGCCCGCATGGGCACGCCGTTGTTCACGGTGACCGGGCGGATCGGTGCGTGCGGGAACACGAAGCGGATGCCGGGCCAGGCCGGATCGACCAGCTCCGGCACGATCGGCGCGAAGTCATTGCCATCGGCGCCCAGGCCATGCAGCCAGATGACGGACCACGTGGGCGACGGTTTCGTTTCGCGTTCGATCGTGGGCAGGGGCATGGGGCGGGTCCTCGGATGCGTAGACCCTGCATCGTACCAGCGCGCCCCAACGGAAGAAGTGAGGCACGAAGCGACTCGTGTTCCGCGTGATCCGGGCGTCGTCCTCGCGGATGCCGTTACCTGCGGCCATCGCTTCGCGGTTACCTGAAGTGGTGCACGAACCCCACCGAAAAGCCGCCAGGCAGCCAGCCGAGGATCAACGGCGAATTCCGCCGCGACGCCCACAGGCCAAAACCCGTGCCCACCGCCGCACCGACGAGCACGTCGCTCTGCCAGTGCCCGCGGACCTTCATCCGTGCCATGGCGTCATATGCGGGCAGGAGGGCGAGTGCGTAAACGGCGGGGTAGTCCTCGTGGTACTTCACGATGAACGGCGTCACCGCCGCAGACATCAGGGTGACTTCCCCGCTGGGGAAGCTCTTGTCCTTCCTGCTCTTGAAGAACCGGTCCGGATCGTCCGTATCGATGGGGCGTTCGCGCCGGAAGGTGGCCTTCAGGCCACGGGTGGCCAGGCTGCCGAAGGCGATGGCGTCGACGGAGCGCCACATCGTGTCGCCCAGGTCATCCTCGTCACCGAGCATGAGCGCGCCGCCGACGACGGAGACGACCGTGCCGTAGACGAGCACGTTCTGGTAACTGCGCTTCCAGATGCCGCTGTTGTCGTAGTGAAGGCGATGATCGATGCCCAGCGGGCCGCCGGCGGCGAGCGTGGTGCCCGACGCCAGCAACAGCAGGAGGCTTATCCAGATACGTCGTGCCATGGCCCCGACTCCCCATCAGGAACGGCTTCAGGCGCCGTCTGGCGGGAGTATAGGCGCGGGAACTTACGATCGGCTGAGGGTGAGGGCGCGAGCTGGTCGACTGCCGGGGCTGCGCCCGTGCCCCTTACTTCGCCCCCAGTCCCAGCTCCTCCGCAAAGAACGTCATCGTCAGCGCCGTGTCGCCCACGCGCTGGCTGAAAGGCGCGCCGATCCCGTGCCCTGCATTCATCCGTGTAAGCAGCAGGACCGGGTTGCCCGACGTCGATGCATCCTGCAGCGCCGCCGCGAACTTGCGCGACTGCCACGGCGCCACGCGCGGGTCGTTCGCACCCGTGGTCAGCAGCACCGCCGGGTACTTCGTGCCCGCCTTCACGTTCTGCAGCGGCGAATACGCCAGCGTGGCCTTCGCCTGCGCGGCGTCGGACACCGTGCCGTATTCGCTCACGTTGTAGGGGCCATTCGCGAACGCCGTCTCGTGGCGAGGCACATCGTAGATACCGACGCTGGCGACCACGGCGCGGTACTGCTCCGGATGTTGCACCAGCGCGGCGCCCATCAACAGGCCGCCGTTGCTGCCGCCGCGGATGCCCAGGTGCGCGGCGTCCGTCCACTTCGCGCCGATCACCGCCTGCGAGGCCGCGTAGAAGTCGTCGAACACGTTCTGCTTCAGCAGCTTCTGGCCCTGCTCGTGCCAGCCTTCCCCGAACTCGTTGCCGCCGCGGATGTTGGCGAAGGCGAGCACGCCGCCGCGCTCGAGCCAGGCGAGGTTCGCGCCGACGAAGCCCGGGGCGATGGGAATGGCGAAGCCGCCGTAGCTGTACAGGATGGTCGGACGCCTGCCGTCCGGGGTCACGCCGTCCATGGCGATGACGGTGACGGGTACCTTGGTGCCATCCTTCGACGTGCCGTCGACGCGCGTCACGCGCACCTTCGAATAATCGGCCGCCGGCTTCACCTCGAACACGGTTTTCAGCTCGCCGCTGGCGCCGTCGTATTCCGCCCAGTGCGTGGGCGTGGTCCAGCCGCCATAGGTGACGAGCGCCTTGTCCTGGCCTTCCTCGGACGCAATGCCGCCGATGGCGATGCCCGTCGCGGGAAGCGGCAGGCGGCGCACGAGTTTCGCGCCGGCGTCGTACTGTTCGGCCCACCAGTCGGGGCCGGCGGAACGGACGACCACGAAGCCCTTGCCCATGGCCGAGATGCGCTGGATGGCGCCTTCGCCCTGCAGGAGGATCTCGTCGGGCTTGCCGTCGTTGACCGCGATGATCTTGCCCCGCGGTGCGTTGGCGTAGGTCACGACGTACAGCCGCCCGCCGACCCACGCGGCGGAGCGCACGTCGGCCTGGCGATCGAGTACGCGCCTGAACGCGCCTTTCCCTTCGCGCACGAAGACCTCGGCCGGGCCGCCGTCGCCTTCGCTGGCCAGCAGTGCCGTGGACTGGCCGCCCTTTCCTTCCAGGAGAATGTATTCGGCGACATGCGAATAGCCTTTGCCGAAGACGGTGGTATCCGACCCGGCAGCCTGGCCGATGGTGTGATGCGCGAGACAGGCATCGAACTCACGAAGCTTCTCGCCTGCCTTCGGCGTGGCGAAGCGCGCATAGGTCACGCCTTTCTCGTCGGCATCCCAGGCGAGGGCCTGCGGCGTCGTCCCGCCACCGGCCAGCGGCAGCAGGTCGGGCAGCGCCTTGCCCGTGGTGGTATCCAGGATATGGATGGTGGTCAGCTCGCTGCCGCCCTCCGCCGTGCCGTACGCGAGGAAGCGACCGCTGGGCGAGGGCCAGTACTCCGTGATGGCCGTGCCGCCGTCGCCCTGGTTGGGGTCGACCAGCGTGCGGGTCGGGCCATCGGGCCACTGCTTTGCCACCAGTAGCGGCTGTGCCTGGGGCGGCGTGTTCTCGAAATAGAACAACGTGCCGCCGGCCAGCGTGGGCGAGCTGCGCGTGGTCGAGGTGATCGCGAGTTCGCGCACCCGCGCGCTCAGTGCCTTGCCCAGCGGCATCGCGGCGATGGTGGATTCGGTATAGGTGTTCTGGGCATCGATCCACGTCTTCACTTCCGGCGCATCCGGGTTTTCGAGCCAGCGGTACGGGTCGTTCACCGGCTGTCCTGCCAGCGTTTCCGAGACCATGCGCTTCGGCGTGGCCGGCGGCGCATTCGTGGCTGCATGGGCGGAGAGGGCAACGAGCAGGCTCGCGGCCAGCAGGCGGGGAACGAAGACGCGCATGGGGTGGACTCCTCGGGAGAAGCAGCGAGCGTATCAAACCGCGTTATCCTCGACCGGTTTGTACTTTCATGGAAATGCTCGATGCGCGTACTCGTCGCTGCCCTGCTCACCGCCCTCGCCGCCGCGCCCGCCGCCGCATCGCCGCCGCCGCTGGACATGGAAACCATCATGGCCGATCCGGACTGGATCGGCGCCGCGGTCGAAGATCCCTACTGGAGCGTGGACGGTTCGCAGCTGTACTACTCGCTCAAGCACGATGGCAGCCCCGTGCGCGACCTCTGGCGGATCGGCGCGACAGGCGGCGGCGCACCGCAGCGCCTCGAGCCGAAAGACGTCGCCATGGCCGACGGCACGAACCTCGTCTTCGACCGCGACCACCGCCACGCGGCCTTTATCCGCCACGGGGACATCTTCCTGCGGGATCTCGCGAGCGGTACCACCGTGCAGGTCACCCGCAGCGCGGCGAAGGAAAGCGCGCCCCGCTTCTCCCTCGACGGACGGCTGCTGACATACCGCGCGGGTAACGACTGGTTCGCGTACGCCGTCGCCGGTGGCGCGGCGAGCCAGGCCATCGTGCTCGAAACGAAGGACGACCCGAAGAAGCGCGACAGCGACGACCTGAAAGACGACCAGCAGGCGATCTTTTCCACGCTGCGCGGCATGCGTGCCGACGAGGACGCCGTGAAAGCCGATGCCGACGCCCTGGCGGCCGCCGATCCGGGCCACGCCGCGCAGCCGTTCTGGCTGGGCAAGGACGTGGAGATCACCGACACCTCGCTGTCGCCGGACGGGCGTTGGATGCTGGTCGTCACGCAGCCGAAGGATGCCGACGCAGGCAAGGTCGCGGATCTCACGCATTACGTCACCGAGTCCGGTTACGCCGAACCCGAGGCCACGCGACCGTATGTCGGCCACCACGACCCGGCACCGCAGTCGCTGCGCCTGCTCGACCTCAAGGCGCATACGAGCGTCGACCTCGACAGTTCGAAACTCCCGGGCATCTCGGATGACCCGCTGGCCGACATCCGCGCGAAGACCATCGCCGCGCTGCGCAAGGACGGCAAGGGCGATCGTGCCGATGCACTGGCGGCACCGAAGACCCGGCCCTTCATCGTCAATGGCGAATACAGCCAGGGCATCGTGTGGAGCGACGACGGTCGCGAGGTAGCCGTGCAGCTGCGCGCCATCGACAACAAGGACCGCTGGATCGCCACCGTGGATTTCGAGCACCACGCGCTGGTCAGCCAGGACCGCCTGACCGACAGGGCCTGGATCAACTGGGACGGCAACGATTTCGGCTGGCTGCGCGACGGCCGCACGCTCTGGTACCTGAGCGAGGCATCCGGTTTCGCGCAGCTGTATACGCGGCCGCTCGGTGGCAAGGCCACGGCCCTGACATCGGGGCGCTTCGAGACGGATCACCCGGTGCTGAGCCCGGATGGCAGCACGTTCTACGTGCGCACGAACAAGGTGGCGCCGTATAGCTACGACATCTACAGCGTGCCCGTGAAAGGCGGCGAGCTGAAGCGCATCACGCAGTTCGCCGGCCTCGACGACTTTTCGCTGTCGCCCGATGGCCGTTCGCTGGCCGTGCTGCATTCCGCTCCTTACATGCCGTCACAGCTCGCCACCATCGGGGTGGATGGCGCCGCCCTCCACTTGCTCACCGATACGCGCAAGCCGGCGTTCAAGGCACATGACTGGGTCGCGCCGACGATCGTCGAGGTGCCGTCGCTGCATGGTGCAGGGACGATCTACGCCAAGTACTACAGCGCCGGAAACGGAGCAGGTGCGGCAGCCGGCGACGCAGCGGCCGCGCGTGCTGCTGCGGCCCCCGCGTCACGCCCCGCCGTGATCTTCGTGCACGGTGCCGGCTACCTGCAGAACGTGCACCTTTCGTATCCGGCGTATTTCCGCGAGCAGATGTTCCATAACCTGCTGGTGCAGCGTGGCTACGTGGTGCTCGACATGGATTACCGCGCGTCGAAGGGCTACGGCCGCGACTGGCGCACCGCGATCTACCGGAACATGGGCCACCCCGAACTCGACGACCTGCTCGACGGCAAGGCATGGCTGGTGAAGAACCAGGGCGTGGACCCGAAGCGTGTCGGCATCTATGGCGGCAGCTACGGCGGCTTCATGACGCTGATGGCCCTGCTTCGTGCGCCCGGTGAATTCGCCGCAGGTGCCGCGCTTCGTCCCGTTTCCGACTGGACGAGCTACAACCACGAGTACACGGCCAACATCCTCAATGATCCGCAGCTCGACCCGGAGGCCTACCTGGCCAGCTCGCCGATCCGTTATGCCGACAGGCTGGCCGATCCGCTGCTGATCGAGCATGGCCTGATCGACGACAACGTGCTGGCCAGCGATTCCATCCGCCTGTACCAGCGCTTCATCGAACTGCACAAGAAGAACTTCTGGATCTCGGTGTACCCGATGGAACGGCACGGCTTCGTCCACCCGGACTCGTGGTACGACGAGTACCGCCGCATCGATGAGCTCTTCCGGGCCAACCTGCGGCAGTAACGCATGGTGCAGGCGCGCACGTTGTAGGAGCGCGCCCTGCGCGCGACATGTCTTCGCGATAACCGGCATGGTTTCGCGATGATCCGGATGGCTTCGCGATAAGCCGGGCATGGTCGGGGGAACCCGATCGTGGTCGCGAGAAGATGTCGCGCGCAGGGCGCGCTCCTACGGCCTTTCCCGGGTGAAACCCCGAAATTTACGCAGAATTTACGCCCCCACCCCGGCGCGATACACCGTAGATATCGCCCCGGCTGAACAATGCGCACCATCTTCCTGATGGACTGCGCCCGTGGAAATCCTTTATGTCCTTCTCGTCATCGTGCTCGGCGCGATGGCGGTCGGCTTCCTCATGATCTGCGATCGCCTCGGTCGTCGGTGAGGCGCTGACATGTCCCTCGTCTACTTCATTGCCACCGTCATCGCCGTCGCGCTGGCGGGCTACCTCTGCGTGGCGCTGCTGAAGCCGGAGTGGTTCGAATGACCACCAACGACTTCCTCCAGATCGGCCTTTTCCTCGTCGTGCTGCTGGCGCTGGTGAAACCCGTCGGCCAGTACATGGCGCTGGTCTTCGCCGACGAACCGAACCGCGTGACACGTGCCGGTGGCGGCATCGAGCGTGTACTCTACCGCGTGGCCGGCATCCGTGCCGGCGAAGACATGGGCTGGAAGCGATACGCCCTCGCCATGCTCGTCTTCAATGTCGCCGGGCTGGCGGCGGTCTACCTGCTGCAGCGCACGCAGCAATGGCTGCCGCTCAACCCGCAGCACTTCGGCGCCGTCGCCCCCGACTCCGCGATGAATACCGCGATCAGCTTCGCCAGTAATACGAACTGGCAGGGTTATGCGGGCGAATCGACCATGAGCTATCTCACGCAGGCCCTGGGCCTTGCCGTGCAGAACTTCCTCTCGGCGGCGACCGGTATCGCCGTGCTGATGGCGTTGATAAGAGGCTTCAGCCGCGGCGGCGCCCAGGCGGTGGGTAATTTCTGGGTCGACATGAGTCGCGCCACGCTTTACGTGCTGCTGCCGCTGTCGTTGCTGGTCGCGCTGCTGCTCGTGTCGCAGGGCGTCGTGCAGAACGTGTCGTCGTACGTCGACATCGCCACGCTGCAGCACGGCACGCAGACGCTGCCGATGGGGCCTGCGGCGTCGCAGATCGCGATCAAGATGCTCGGCACCAACGGCGGCGGTTTCTTCAACGCGAACGCCGCGCATCCGTTCGAAAACCCCACGCCGTTCTCGAACTTCATCGAGATGCTGTCGATGTTCGTGATCCCGGCGGCGCTCTGTTACACCTTCGGCAGCATGGTCGGTGACCGCCGGCAGGGCTGGGCGCTGCTCGCCACCATGCTGCTCATCTTCGTGCCGCTGACCGTCGGCCTCGTCGCCGCCGAGCAGGCGGGCAACCCGGCCCTGCACGGGCTGGCCGTCGATGCCCGCGATTCCGCGCTCCAGGCCGGCGGCAACATGGAGGGCAAGGAGACGCGCTTCGGCATCGTCTCGTCGGGCCTCTTCGCGGCCATTACCACGGCCGCTTCCTGTGGCGCCACGAATGCGATGCATGACTCGCTGACACCGCTCGGCGGCCTCGTACCCATGTGGCTGATGCAGCTGGGCGAGGTCATCTTCGGCGGCGTGGGTTCGGGGCTCTACGGCATGCTGGCATTCGCCGTGGTCGCGGTCTTCATCGCGGGCCTCATGGTAGGTCGCACGCCGGAATACCTCGGCAAGAAGATCGAAGCCCACGAGATGAAGATGGCCAGCCTCGCCGTCCTGATTCCGTGTGCGCTCGTGGTGGTCGGCACGGCGATCGCCGTGATGTCGAAGGGTGGCGTCGCCGGCGTCGCCAACCCCGGCGCCCACGGCTTCAGCGAGATGCTCTATGCCGTCACGTCCGCCGCGAACAACAACGGCAGCGCGTTCGGCGGCCTGTCGGCGAACACGCCCTTCTGGAACGTATTGCTGGGCGTCTGCATGTTCCTGAGCCGGTTCCTGCTTGCGATCGCCATGCTGGCCATGGCGGGGTCGCTGGCGGCCAAGCGGCACGTGCCGGAATCCGCGGGCACCCTGCCGACGCACACCCCGCTGTTCGTCACGTTGCTGGCCTGCGTGGTGATCGTGGTCGGCGCGCTGACCTTCCTCCCGGCGCTGGCCCTCGGGCCGATCGCCGAACACATGATGTCCTTCTCGGGCCACTGATCCATGACTACCCAAGTGCATACGCCGCGCGGCTTCGACCGCGCGATGGTGACGCGCGCCCTGGCAGACGCGTTCCGCAAGCTCTCCCCCCGCCTGCAGTTCCGCAACCCGGTGATGTTCGTCGTGTTCGTGTGCAGCGTGCTGACCACGCTGCTGTGGATCCAGGCACTGGCCGGCCATGGCGAAGCACCCACCGGCTTCATCTTCATGGTGAGCCTGTGGCTGTGGTTCACGCTGCTTTTCGCCAACTTCGCGGAAGCCCTGGCCGAAGGCCGCGGCAAGGCGCAGGCCGAAGCCCTGCGTGGCTCGCGCAAGGATGTCGCCGCGAAGAAGCTCGCGTCGGCCGATCGCAGCGCGGCGGTGGTCCTCACGCCGTCGAGCGAGCTGCGCACCGGTCACCATGTACTGGTCGAAGCGGGTGACATCGTGCCGGGCGACGGCGAGATCGTCATCGGTGCGGCCAGCGTCGACGAGAGTGCGATCACCGGTGAGTCGGCGCCCGTCATCCGCGAGGGTGGCGGCGATCGCAGCGCCGTGACCGGCGGTACACGCGTGCTCTCCGACTGGCTGGTGGTGCGCATCACGAGCAACCCGGGCGAGAGTTTCCTCGACCGCATGATCGCGATGGTGGAAGGCGCGTCGCGTCGCAAGACACCCAACGAGATCGCCCTGACGATCCTGCTCGCCAAATTCACCGTGATCTTCCTGCTGGCCTGCGCCACGCTGCTGCCGTATTCGATCTACAGCGTGCAGGCGGCGGGCAGTGGCGAACCGATCACGCTGACCGTGCTCATCGCGCTGCTCGTCTGCCTGATTCCCACGACGATCGGCGCACTGCTCTCCGCGATCGGCATTGCCGGCATGGATCGCATGATCCGCGCCAACGTGATCGCCACGTCGGGCCGCGCGGTGGAAGCCGCCGGTGACGTGGACGTACTGCTGCTGGACAAGACCGGCACCATCACGCTCGGCAACCGCCAGGCCGTCGCCTTCCATCCGGCGCCGGGCATCGAGGAGCGCGAACTGGCCGAAGCCGCGGAGCTGGCGTCGCGTGCCGATGAAACGCCGGAAGGCCGCAGCATCGTCACGCTGGCGAACACGATGTTCGCATGGGCGGACCGCCGCCCGGACGACCGCCGCGCCGTCTTCGTGCCGTTCACGGCGCAGACCCGCATGAGCGGCGTGGACGTCGGCACGCGGCACATCCGCAAAGGCGCCATGGATGCCGTGGAACGCTATCTCGACAGCCAGGACAGTCACCTGCCGCCCCTGGTCCGTCGCATTGCCGAGGATATCGCCCGCCGCGGTGCCACGCCGCTGATCGTCGTCGATGGCTCGCTGCCGCTCGGGGTCATCGAGCTCAAGGACATCGTCAAGGACGGCATCAAGGAGCGCTTCGCCGAGATGCGGAAGATGGGTATCCGCACGGTAATGATCACCGGCGATAACCCGCTCACGGCTGCCGCCATTGCCGCGGAGGCCGGCGTGGACGACTTCCTCGCGGAAGCCACGCCGGAGGCGAAGCTGAAATACATCCGCGACATGCAGGCGCAGAACCGCCTCGTGGCCATGTGCGGCGACGGCACCAACGATGCGCCGGCGCTCGCGCAGGCCGACGTCGCCGTCGCCATGAACAGCGGCACCCAGGCGGCGAAGGAAGCCGGGAACATGGTCGACCTCGATTCCAACCCGACCAAGCTCATCGAGGTCGTGGGCATCGGCAAGCAGATGCTGATCACGCGCGGCGCCCTCACCACGTTCTCCATCGCCAACGATATCGCCAAGTACTTCGCGATCATCCCGGCTGCCTTCGCCACGACGTATCCCGCGCTCGACGCGCTGAACGTGATGCACCTGGCCACGCCGCACAGCGCGATCCTCTCCGCCGTGATCTTCAACGCGCTGGTCATAGTGTTCCTCATCCCGCTGGCGCTGAAAGGCGTGGCGTATCGCGCGCTGGGTGCAGGTGCCCTGCTGCGCCGGAACCTGCTTGTGTACGGCCTGGGCGGCATCGTCGTGCCGTTCGTGGGCATCAAGCTGGTCGACATGTTGCTGGTCCTCGTCGGACTCGCCTGAACTCCAACCTCGGTCAAACCATCCATGCGTATTCCACGTTATGCCTTCCTTGCCGCCGTCCTCGCCCTTGCTCCCGCCACGCGTGCCATGGCCGCGAGCAGTGACGATTGTTCGCAAGGCTTCGCCACGCGCCTCGCTGCCGCCTACCAGGAAGATGCCCGGCCCGCCGACCCCGATGCTGCGCCGCCGGCACGGCGCGCCATGCCCTCGCCGTTCCCGTCACCGCCGTTCCCCTCGGCGGAATGGCAGCTCGGTGGCGTGGCCTACCCGATCGGCGTACCCAACCTGAATTCGCAGTACCCGCTGGAAAAGGCCATGGCCTGCAACACGGTCGGCCGCTGGATGAAGGAGAACCGCATCGAGGTGTACGGCTGGATCAATCCGTCGATCAACGCGAGCAGCTCGTCGCACACGAATTATCCGCTTTCGTACGCCACCCGGCCGAACCGCATGGAATTCAACCAGGCGCTGCTGCGCATCGAGCGGATCCCCGACACCGTGCAGACCGATCACGTGGACTGGGGCTTTCATGTCGACAACCTCTACGGCTATGACTACCACTACACCACCATGAAAGGTGTCTTCAGCAACCAGCTGCTGAACAATCCACGCGCGAACGAGCCGCAGAACGGCAAGACCTACGGCTACGACCCCATGCTGTTCTATGGCGACATCTACCTGCCGCATGTCGCGGAAGGCATGGTGATTCGCATCGGACGCTACCTGTCGCTGCCCGATATCGAGGCGCAGTTCTCGCCGAACAATTACCTCGTGACGCATTCGGTGCTCTACACGGCCGACCCGTACACGCAGATGGGCGTGATGACCACCACGCGGCTGAGCCAGCAGTGGACCGTGCAGCTGGGCATCAATGGAAGCAACGATGTCGCCGTGTGGAACCATGCGGCGCGACCGACGCTGCAGGCCTGCGTGCGCTGGGTGTCGGCGGACAACAACGACATGATCTATCCCTGCGTCAACAACTGGAACAACTCCGACTACAACTACAACAACGTGCAGATGTACGTGACGACCTGGGGACATCGCTTCACCGAGAGCGTCCATATCCTCACGGAGGCGTACTACATGTACGGCCGCAATATCGCGGGCTATGGCCCGGGTGGCGATCCCGGCGTGGTGGGCTCGTCGCCGCTGGCCGGCAGGGCGGCCGAATACGGTGTCGTCAACTACCTCAACGTGGCACTCGGGCCGAAGGACATGTTCTCGTTCCGCAACGAGTGGTACGACGACCAGAAGGGCCAGCGCACGGGGTATGCCACGCGGTACACCACGCACACGCTGGGCATGACGCACTGGGTCAGCCCCGACCTCGAGATCCGCCCTGAAATCCGCTACGAGAAATCGTATGACCTCGATGCGTATGACGGCGGCCGCAAGGGCTACCAGCTGTCGGCCATCGTCGACGCCATCCTGCACTACTGAGGCACCCGCCATGTCCACGTTACTGCGCCCTGCACTCGTTCTCCTCCTGCTGATGACGGCCGTGACCGGCATCGCCTATCCCGTCGTGGTCGGCGGGCTGTCTGCCCTGATCTTTCCCCACCAGGCGGCGGGCAGCTTCGTCGAGCGCGGCGGAAAGGTGGTCGGATCCAGGCTGATCGGCCAGGCGTTCACGGCGCCGGGCTACTTCTGGGGCCGCCCCTCGGCCACGGCACCCGCGGCGTATAACGCGGCGGCCTCGGGTGGCTCCAACCAGGGGCCGACCAACCCGGCCCTCGCCGACGCCGCGAAGCAGCGCATCGCCGCACTGCGTGCCGCGGACCCCGGTAACGGCGCCCCCGTGCCGGTGGACCTCGTCACTGCCTCGGCGAGCGGGCTCGATCCGGAGATCTCCCCGGCGGCGGCGCGCTTCCAGGCGGCACGCGTGGCCCATGCCCGCGGCATGGACATCGCGACGGTCGATCGGCTGATCGACGCCGGCACCACGGAGCGGCAGTTCGGCGTGCTGGGCGAGCGCCGCGTCAACGTGCTCGAGCTCAACCTTGCGCTCGACCGTGCCGACCACCGGTCCATCGGCTACGCTTCGCCCCTGTGACTCCACTGCCCGGCCCCCTCCGATGAATGTCACGCGAGACGCGCGCGCCGATGCCCTGTTGCTGGCAGCGAACGACGAGGACGGTCAGCGGCTGAAGATCTTCCTCGGCGCGGCGCCGGGCGTGGGCAAGACGTACGCCATGCTGGCTGCGGCGCGTGAACTGAAGCGGCAGGGCGTGGACGTGGTGGTCGGGCTGGTCGAGACCCACGGTCGCGCCGAGACGGCGGCCCTGCTCGACGGGCTGGAGGTGCTGCCGCCGCGGCCGGTGCGGCATGCCGGGCGCGATTTCCGGGAGTTCGATCTCGAAGCGGCGCTGTCACGGCGCCCGGCCGTCCTGCTGGTCGACGAACTGGCGCATACCAACCTGCCCGGCGGCCGGCACACCCGGCGCTGGCAGGACATCGCCGAACTGCTGGAAGCCGGTATCGAGGTCTACACCGCGCTCAACGTGCAGCACGTGGAAAGCCTCAACGACCAGGTACGACGCATCACGCATGTCGTCGTGCGCGAGACGGTGCCTGATGCCTTCCTCGACCGCGCACGCGACATCGTGCTGGTCGACCTGCCGCCGCGCGAACTCATCGGGCGCCTGCAGCAGGGCAAGGTCTACGTGCCGGAAATGGCCGCCGTGGCGCTCGATGCCTTCTTCTCGCCCACCAACCTCGCCGCCCTGCGCGAGCTCGCGGTCGAGACGGTGGCCTCCCACGTCGACAGCGACCTGCGCGAGCACATGCTCGCGCGCGGTGGCGCCATGCCGGTGCGACGACGGGTCATGGCCGCCATCGACGGCCATGGCCAGGGCGAGTACCTCGTGCGCATGGCGCGACGCATCGCGGAGCGACGGGGTGCACCCTGGAGCGTGCTGTCCGTGGATCGCGGTGGCCTCGACGGCCCGCAGCGCGAGCGCGTGGATGCGGCGATGCGACTGGCGCGTTCACTCGGCGGCGAAGCCGTCGTGCTGCGCGGCCATGCGATCGCGGATGAACTGCTCGCCTGGGCCGACCGCGAAGGCGTGGGCCAGATCATCGTCGGCCGCACGCGTGAACGCCCCATCGCCCGCCGTCTTGGGTATTCGCTCACCCAGCAGCTGCTTCGCCGCGCCGCCCACCTCGAACTGACCATCATCGCCACCCCGGTGCAGCGCGCCCGGGCGCGTCGTCGCCTGCGCCTTGCCCAGGGGGCGGGGTCACCCCGGGAGTACGGTTTCGCCACGGCGGTGACGGCCATGGCCATGGCGCTCTCGTTCATCGCGGATCGCTTCCTCTCGGTCGCCAACCTCTCGCTCATCTTCCTCACCGCCGTGCTGATCGTCGCGGTGCGCACGCGGATGATGGTCTCCGTCTACACCGCGCTGCTCAGCTTCGTCGGCTACAACTTCTTCTTCGCGCCACCGCGTTACACGCTGGCCATCGCGAACGCCGACGACGTGGTCGCGGTGTCCCTGTTCCTCGTGGCCGCGCTGGTCTGCAGCCGGCTGGCGACCCGCCTCGCCGCGCAGGTGACGTCGCTTCGCGCGGCACAGGTCAGGGGGCGGGCCCTGCTGACCCTGGGCCAGCAGCTCGCCGCCAGCGGTGATGCGGCCACCATCCGCCAGGTGGGGGTCCATGCCGTGCGCCGCGCCATATCCGCGGAAGTTGCCGCGCTCACGCGCGATGCCGACGGCCACCTGCGCGTCGCCGTCTCGGCGCCTGATGCCTTCGTGCTCTCGGTGCAGGACGTGGCGGCGGCCGACTGGTGCGAAACGCACGCGGAGCCGGCCGGTCGCTTCACGGACACGATCCACGGTGCGTCGTGCTGGATGCTGCCGCTGGGCACGGAGCAGCAACGTGCCGGCGTGGTCGCGCTGCGCTTCCCCCTTGGTTCGCGCGCACCCGATGCCGACCAGCGCGGGCTCGCGCTGGCCATGGTGCAGGACATCGGGCAGGCACTCGACCGTGCGCGGCTCGCGGACGAACTTGCCAGCGCGCATGTGCAGGGCGAAACGGAGAAGCTGCGCAACGCGCTTCTCTCCTCGGTGTCGCATGACCTGCGCTCGCCACTGGCGTCCATGATCGGCTCGGCCGACACCCTGCTCAGTTACGGGGAGCAGCTTCCTTCGCATGAGCGCCGCGAGTTGCTCGAGGCGGTGCTCGGCGAAGGGAAGCGGCTGGATCGCTACATCCAGAACCTCCTCGACATGACCCGGCTGGGCCACGGCACGCTGCAGCTCAATCGCGACTGGGTCGATGCCGGCGAGATCGTCGCCACGGCCGTGTCCCGGATGCAGGCGCTGTTTCCCCGGGTGCGCATCGACGTGCATCGTCCCGAAGGGACGATCCTCCTGCATGTGCACCCGGCGCTGGTCGAGCAGGCGTTGTTCAACGTGCTGGAGAATGCCGCGCGCTTCTCGCCTGATGACGAACCCGTGCGGGTAACGGCCCGCAGCGAAGCGGGCCGCTTCCTGATCGACGTGGCGGATCGCGGGCCGGGCATCCCCGAGGACGAACGCGCGCGCATCTTCGACATGTTCTATTCGGTGACGCGCGGTGATCGTGGCGGCAAGGGAACCGGTCTCGGCCTTGCCATCTGCCGTGGCATGATCGGCGCCCATGGCGGCTCCGTGGAAGCCCTGCCCCGCGCGGGGGGAGGAACCACGATCCGCCTCGCGCTGCCCTTGCCACCTTCCCCTGACGAGCGTCCATGAATCGCACAGCCCCCCGCGTCCTGGTCATCGACGACGAAGCGCAGATCCGTCGCTTCCTCGACATCGGCCTGCGCGCGGAGGGTTACCACGTGCTGCTCGCCGCGACCGGTGAGGAGGGCCTCGGGCTGGCGGCCACGCAGTCGCCCGACGTGGTGGTGCTCGACATCGGGCTGCCCGACATGGAAGGCCACGACGTGCTTCGCGAGATCCGTCAGTGGAGCCAGGTGCCGGTGATGATGCTGTCCGTGCGCGACGCCGAGAACGAAAAGGTCCGTGCCCTGGATGCCGGTGCGAACGACTACGTCACCAAGCCGTTCGGGATCCAGGAGCTGATGGCGCGGCTACGTGTGCTCCTGCGGCAGGGCGCCCGGGCCGGCGAAGCCGAAGCGCCGGTGCGCTATGACGATGGCACGCTGCGGGTCGACCTGGCGCGCAGGGAGGTTTTCCTCGACGACGTGGCGGTCGCCCTGACCCGCAAGGAGTTCGCGGTGCTGGCCCTGCTGGTGCGGCACCCCGGCCGCGTGGTGACCCAGCAGCAGATACTGCGGGACATCTGGGGCGCAACGCATGCGCAGGACACGCACTACCTGCGGATCGTCATGGGCAAGCTCCGGCAGAAGCTCGGCGACGACGCTGCGACACCACGCTGGCTGAAAACAGAGCCCGGTGTCGGATATCGTTTCCCGGCCACCTGATCGTCGGAACCCCATGCGCTCGAAAACCCTGTCGCCTTACGCCAGCCTGTTCACGCTCGCCAACCTCATCACGCTGATGTCGCTGGGAAGCAGTGTCTTCATCCTGAGTCGTGCGCTCGGCGGTGACCTCAGCTACCTCGGCTCGCTGTTCATCGTCTGCCTGATCTGCGACGGTGCCGACGGGTTCGTGGCACGCAGGACGAACACAGCCAGCGACCTGGGCACGCAGCTCGACAGCCTCACCGATGCCCTCGCATTCGGATTGACGCCGGTGATCGTGGCCGATGCGTATATCCGCTCGATCGGCGAGACGCCGTTCGTCTTCGCGGAGATCGCATTCGCGGCGTGTGCGGTGGCTCGCCTGGCCATGTTCAACGTGCAGAAAGACAAATCGATTTTCTTCGGCCTGAATACGCCGTCGGCCGCATCGCTGGTCGTGCTGCTCATCGCCATCACCAACTTTAAGGATCTCGCGTGGGACCCTGACACCGTGACCTGGGTGCTCAATGCGCTGATGCTGGTGCTGGCCGTGTCTATGGTCAGCCCGTTCCGTTACCTGAGCAGCAAGTCGCTGAAGCTGCGCATGAATGCCACGACGGTGATGATCGGCCTCGTCTTCGTCGTGCTGTCGATATGGTTCTCGCCGTACTCGCTGTACATCTACCTGATCGCATACGCGATGTCGGGCCCCATCGCGGCATCATGGCTGCTCCTGCGCCGCATGGGCCGCAGAAAGGCGTAAGCACCGCCGCCCCGTAGGAGCCCGCCCCGCGGGCGACCGCTCCTCGCGAACACCCCCACCCATCAGACGCCCGATACGCCCCCCCCCCCCCCCCCACCCCCCCCCCCCCCCCCCACCCCCCCCCCCCCCCCCCCCCCGCCCCCCGCC
>Ga0247730_1000076_pt1 | contig 105514 bp, 91 predicted proteins | sample UWRJL073202C2_FD_180959 | JGI IMG/M metagenome (GOLD analysis project Ga0247730, IMG submission 180959) | Plant litter microbial communities from Arlington Agricultural Research Station in Wisconsin, United States - UWRJ-L073-202C-2 | ecosystem: Environmental > Terrestrial > Plant litter >...
GTCATATATTTCATTCCTGGAACTCCGTTTAAGGCTCTTTCCAAAGGAATAATAACTGATTTAATCATCAATTCTCCATTAGATCCAGGATAATCTACCGTAACATTTACAATTGGAGGAGAAATAGATGGAAACTGGGTAATCGGCAAATTCATCACCGACAAAACCCCTAAAAACACAATAACAAGCGATATAACTATCGAAAGAACAGGTCTTTGAATAAATTTATTAAACATCTTTATATTTTTTAATAATTAAACCTATTCTGCTTTTAAACGCAAATGATTGAGCACTTCCTTTGGAGATTGGAAATCATATTTAATCTTGTCGTTTTCTTTTACTTTCTGAACGCCTTCCAATAAAATTTTATCACTTGCTTTCAGTCCGCTACTTACTACGTACAAGTCTGGGATTTCGCCAGTTGTAGTGATTTCTTTTGAGCTTACTTTATCATTTTTATCCACGACAAAAACATATTTTTTGTCCTGAACTTCATAAGTTGCTTTCTGCGGAATTACGATTGCATTTTTAAGAGGAACCAACATTTGGACTTGTCCTGTTTCTCCATTTCGTAGTAATTTTTCTGAGTTTGGAAATCTTGCCCTGAAAGCAATATTTCCGGTTTCATTATTAAATTCACTTTCAATGACTTCTACATTTCCTTTATCTTTAAAAATTTCACCATTGGCTAAAACTAGATTTACTTTAGTTTCGGCACGATCTTTTACATTTGTTTGATATTGAAGATATTCTGGTTCAGAAACGTTGAAATAGGCAAACATTTGGCTGTTATCAGAAAGGCTGGTTAACAATTCACCTTCATCAATAAGACTTCCTAATTTTAGAGGAATTCTATCGATTGTTCCGTCAAACGGAGCTCTGATTTCAGTAAATGATAAGTGTAATTTTGCCAAGGAAACCTCTGCTTTTGTTGCCTGAAGTTTTGCTTGAGCAACAGCTTGTTCGTTTCTTGAAACTACGTTTTTATCAGCTAAAATTTTAGTATTTTGAAGTTCGATTTCCGCTTCTTTTTGTTCGGCTTGCGCTTTTAATAATTCGGCCTCATAAAATTTTGGCATAATCTTAAATAGCAGCTGTCCTTGCTTTACAAACTGACCTTCATCAACATAAATATTTTGTAAAAATCCTTTTTCTTGAGCACGGATTTCGATGTTTCGAACCGATTTAATTTGCGATACATAGTCTTTCGTAAACGTAGTATCAATCTCTACAGGATTAGTTACAGTAAATTTTTCGACTTCTTCTTTTTCTTCTTTTTTAGTTGTACAGCTTACTAGGCACAACAACGCAATAGCGCCTGTTAAAACGAGTTTTCTCATTAGGTTGTAAAAATGGAATTAGCGATGAATGCTTGGAATGCAATGATTCCTTTGGATGAAAAAAACATCGGAAGCCATAGTTATGCGGAAACTGTCTTACGAGAAGAAAGTAAATTTAATACAAGTATAAAATAGACATGACAGCAATCTAGGCAACCTGATGCATGTCGTTTATCATATTCTTAATACCCTCAGCGTGATATAAATAGGATTTGATTGGCCACAAAATGGCGCGAAGATTTTAAAATTCTTATATGAAGATTTTAAAAGTGATTGGTTAGAAAAAGTCAAATACCAGTCACTTAATAAGCTATAATTTCCTGTGAAAGTTTTACTTGGAAGTAGTTTGTCATTAATGTCTCCACCAGAGTGATCTTCATCGATCCCTAAGTCAGCTTCTTCAATCAAAGAATTGCTTGAATCTTGATTTGTAAATTTTACTCGGTGTTTCTTCTCTAAAGTATGTGAAGAAGTTGTAGAAATTTGGCTTGTACGCGCAAAAAGATGCTGACTTCCGCCTAACAGAAGCAAACTCATAAATACGAAAAGTACAGCTAATTTTCTCATTTGCGTTCAAAAGTAAATAAAGTATTGAAAGCAAAAAAGAATTTTCACTAGGTTTTAACAATAATCACCAACTACAATGTTTTCGCTAATTCAAACATCGCCAATAAAATTCTAAAGAATTGTCAAAGAAATATTGTTTCAATTTTTTAATACCAGAAATAATTTATAATTTATAATGGTTCATCAGCATCTTTTCATAAACTTTATCAGGCAAGATTCGTTTTAATACAATTGAGAATTTCTGCATAAAAACGCCAACTTTATAATGTATTTTTGGATTTGGATTATCTATAATTTTCGATATTGCAATTGCCATTTGGTTTGGATTACTTCCTGAATCGACGTGTTCATCCATCATCTTCAATGTATTGCCATATGGTTTTTCATAAGCAGAACCTTTAATCAACGGAGCGTGAAATCTTCCCGAAGCGATGTTGGTTGCAAAATCTCCTGGAGCCACATTCGTAATATGAATTCCGAATTCTTTTACTTCCATTCTTAATGCTTCTGTAATTAATTCTAAAGCTCCTTTTGAAGCTGAATATACACTTCGATAAGGCAATCCCATGTAACCTGCAATTGAAGTGATATTAATGATCAAACCTGACTTTTGTGAGCGCATTTGTGGCAAAACCGCTTTTATTACTTCAATTGGTCCAAAAAAATTAGTCTCAAAGTTATTTTTAATTTCTGAAGTCGGAATTTCTTCTAATGGTCCAGTAATACCAACACCTGCATTGTTTATAACAATATCAATTCTTCCTGTTTTTTGTATAATTTCTGAGACTGCATTTTGTATAGATGCTACATTTCTAACGTCAAGCGCTACTAATGGAAATTTTGAATCTGAGATGCGTTCTGGGTTTCGGCTAGTTCCATAAACGACATGTCCTTTTTGAGTAAGATATTCTCCTATTGATTTTCCAATTCCTGAAGAACCGCCTGTTATTAGTATAATTTTTGACATTTTTTATTTTAAATTTTTCAACACTTCGATGACTTTGTTCGAAATTGTCTTCAAATTTAGTGTTTTTTTGGAAGTTTTTATAACCTAAAGCATCTCGACAATAGTGGTCCAAAAGTTTAAAGAATGCCTTCAGCTTTTAACTAGCCCTGATTGAAGAGGAAATCTTTTTTCTGGCTTTTTTAGACAGAAAAAAATTGGAACGGAAAGCGGGAATTTCATTTAAAAAATTGCTTGAGTTTGGCTCAAAAAAAAAAATCCTCCAAGATGGAAGATTAAAAAAATGGCAAGCGACCTACATCGCACCGCTACAACCGCTTACCCTTGCTGCGTTCCCACCCTGGGGGAGTCTGCAGGAGCTGGTCGTGTAGGACTTGCCGGTGCAAATATACAATCTTTTTATATTTTTGCAAGCGCATTGGCAGATATAAAATAACGTTGTATATTGTGATATCAATTTTTTAAACAATGAAAAATCATAAGTTATTAGCTTTCATTTTATTAGGAAGCATTTTAATTTCTTGCGGCGAGAGCGAAGACGAGAAAAAAAATTTATTTAGCATCGATTCTTCGGCATTAAAAGCCAATTATCAGCCTACAGAGTCTGTTTCACTGTTGCTAAAAAACGACAAAAACAAAGCAGTAGATTCTGTTATATATTATTTGAATGAAAAAAGAGCTGGCGCAGTCAAAGGAAATGCGAAGCTGGATTTTTCATTAGCGCAGGCAAAATTTGGCTATCAAGAAGTGAAAGCATTAGTATATTATGAAGGAAAAAATGTAGAAATTTCAGATAGAATTGAAGTTGTTTCTAATATAAAACCTAAGCTTTTGAAATTTACGATTGTGAATACCTATCCACACAACGAGACTTCATATACGCAAGGCCTTGAATTTCACAGAGATACATTATTTGAAGGAACCGGACAAAGAGGTGCTTCTAAATTGATGAAAACTGATTATAAAACAGGAAAAGCTTATAAATCGATTAATTTAGATGGACAATATTTTGGAGAAGGGATTACAATTTTAAATAATAAAGTATACCAATTAACTTGGCAAGAAAATACCGGATTTATCTATAATGCAGACAATTTAGAGAAAATAAAATCATTTGAATATTTCAAAAAAGTGGAAGGCTGGGGATTTTGCAATGATGGTAAAAATCTTTATCAATCTGACGGAACAGAGAAAATTTGGGTTTTAGATCCTGAAACAATGAAAGAAGTAGATTATGTAAATGTCTATTCTGAAACCAACAAAATTAAGGCCGTAAATGAACTAGAATGGGTTGAAGGAAAAATCTATGGAAACGTATACCAAAAAGATGCTGTTGCCGTAATTAACCCTAAAACTGGAGCTGTAGAAGGCATTTTAGATTTGAGGGAATTAAAATCTAAGATTAATATGGTTGGTCATGATCCTGGTAATGACGTCTTGAACGGATTGGCTTATAATCCCAAAACCAAGACACTTTTTGTAACTGGTAAAAAATGGAACAAGATGTTTGAAATTAAAGTTTCTGAATAAATTTAAATAAAAAAACCGAGCAAATACTCGGTTTTTTTTATGGATTATGCTTTCTTCTTTTTTGCTGGTGTCTTTGTTGAAGAGGTTGCCAAACTTGTTGGTTTTCCTTCTACATATTTTTTATCAGTCGCATTAAATGCAAAAGTATTCTGTTGTGTTTTATTCTTCTGCTGAATGTCTCCGTCTGGTGTCAAGATAAATTCAAAGCCTTCTCTCCTCACCTTTTCTTGCGTTTCAGAAGCATTTTTCAATCTGTCTAAGAAAACTTTTTCTGTGATGTTTGTAGTAGACTGTTGATTTGTAAAAAGTTTCGTTTTTGTAGCAGTATCATAAACTTCTGAAAATAATGTTGTTTTGATTTCAGTTTTTAAATCGGTTTTTGTTGTGCTTTCTTCTGTCCAAGTTAAAAGATAAAGTGGCGTTCCTTTTGCTGTAAAAGCTTTCAGTGCACAATCTTTTGGAGAACTGTTGGCATCGACGGTTTTGATTCCGATGGTATCTTTTTTGGCTTTGTTATTTACGAATAAATAGAAATTTCCTTTTACAATCTCTGCAGTAAGATTATCGGCTTTCGCCAAAGCAGTCGAAGTTGTTTTTGCTGGAGCTTTTCCTTTGGCTTTCTTTTTTTGTCCGTAAGAAAGCGTTGTGCAAAGCAGAATTAAGATTAGAAGTGTGGTCTTTTTCATATTATATTTTTTTTGGAATGCCTAAAATACAAAAAATATAAAAGTAGAATTGTTAAAGTATTGAACAAAAAAAGCCCTGATAAAAATATCAGGGCTTTAAAATATAATCTAAAAAGTGATTATTTCACTTCTTCATAGTCAACATCTTGAACATTGTCTCCTTGGTCACCTTGTGGTTGTGCATCTTGTGGACCACCTTGCGCGTCACCTTGCTTGTACATTTCCTCAGAAGCATTTTTCCAAGCTTCGTTGATTTTGTCTAAAGCTGGTTGAATTGTCGCCACATCTTGATTAGCGTGAGCCATTTTCAATTCAGTCAAAGCATATTCGATAGCTGTTTTGTTTCCATCAGATAATTTCTCTCCGAATTCTTTCAATTGACTTTCTGTTTGGAAAATCATGCTGTCAGCTTCGTTCAATTTCTCGATTTTTTCTCTTGCAGCTTTGTCAGAATCAGCATTTGCTTCTGCTTCTTTCTTCATTCTTTCAATTTCTTCAGCTGTTAAACCAGAAGAAGCCTCGATTCTGATATCGTGAGATTTACCAGTTCCTTTGTCAGTTGCAGAAACTTTGATGATACCGTTAGCATCGATGTCAAAAGTTACTTCAATTTGTGGAACACCTCTACCTGCTGGTGGAATTCCGTCTAAGTGGAAACGACCGATAGTTTTGTTATCTGCAGCTAAAGCTCTTTCACCTTGCAATACGTGGATTTCCACAGATGGTTGGTTGTCAGAAGCCGTTGAGAACACTTGAGATTTTTTTGTTGGGATCGTTGTGTTAGACTCAATTAATTTTGTCAAAACACCACCCATAGTTTCGATACCTAAAGATAAAGGCGTAACGTCTAATAACAATACATCCTTAACGTCTCCAGATAAAACTCCACCTTGAATTGCAGCACCAATTGCCACAACTTCATCAGGATTAACTCCTTTTGATGGTTTTTTGTTGAAGAATTTCTCTACTTCTTCTTGGATTTTCGGGATTCTTGTTGAACCTCCAACCAAGATAACTTCGTCAATATCAGTAATTTTCAAACCAGCATCTTTTAATGCTTTTGCTACTGGAGCCATTGAACGTTTTACTAAAGCGTCAGTTAATTGGTCAAATTTAGCTCTTGACAATTTTTTAACCAAGTGTTTTGGTCCTGTTGCAGTAGCAGTAACATATGGCAAGTTGATTTCAGTTTCACCTGTAGAAGACAATTCGATTTTTGCTTTTTCAGCAGCTTCTTTTAAACGTTGCAATGACATTGGGTCAAGACGTAAATCTAAACCTTCTTCAGCTTTAAATTCGTCAGCCAACCAGTCAATGATAGTTTGGTCAAAGTCATCTCCACCTAAGTGAGTATCTCCATTTGTAGACAATACTTCAAAAACTCCATCTCCTAATTCAAGGATAGAAATATCAAAAGTACCACCACCTAAATCGTAAACTGCGATTTTTTGATCCGTACCTTTTTTATCCAAACCATATGCTAAAGCAGCAGCAGTTGGCTCATTGATGATACGCATAACTTTCAAACCAGCGATTTCACCAGCCTCTTTTGTAGCCTGACGTTGCGCATCGTTGAAATAAGCAGGAACAGTAATAACTGCTTCTGTAACTGTTTGACCTAAATAATCTTCAGCCGTTTTCTTCATTTTTTGAAGCGTCATTGCTGATAATTCTTGTGGCGTATAAAGACGTCCGTCGATATCCACACGTGGCGTATCGTTATCACCTCTTACAACACTATAAGGTACATTTTTAGCTTCGTTTGTGCTTTCAGAAAATTTATTTCCCATGAAACGTTTTACAGAAGCTACAGTTTTTGTTGGATTGGTCACTGCTTGTCTTTTTGCAGGATCACCAACTTTGATTTCGCCGCCTTCAACAAATGCAATTACTGATGGCGTTGTTCTTTTTCCTTCAGCATTAGGAATTACAACTGGCTCGCTTCCTTCCATTACAGAAACGCAAGAGTTTGTTGTTCCTAAGTCAATTCCGATTATTTTACCCATTTTATTTTTATTTTGTTTCTATTCTAATTTTTTGAACTCGGATAGTCATTAGACAATCTTTGTGCCAAGTCAAAAAAATATTAAAATTGTCAGTTTTTGTTAAAAGTGGCATTTATTGATATGACAAGATGACATTTTTGCCTATGTCCGATAATAAATTAGTAATTGGTTAATGCCAAAAAGATAAAATCCGAATAAGATTGTAGAGTTAGGATCAATCATTTTTATAAGAATGTAAATACCAAACGTCATCAAAATAAGAATAATGCTTACTATTAAAATTGTTCGGACACTTTTAAAAAATGAAAGTAAAAACTGTAAAATAATTAGTATAAAGAAAGACAGTAATATTAATGCAGACAAATCTTCTCTGATACCTTGCCAAACTTCTTTAAAAAGTTCAAATCCGGTAAAGTCTTTATATATGAAGCTATTAGAAAATTCTTCGCCGATAGATTCTATTTTTATTTCTGTCGTAAGTATGTTTACAAATGGCAAAAATAAAATTACAATTGACAATAATGATAATATCCTGATATCGAAATATTTTCGAATTATTTCCTTCATATAATTATTCAAAATATTCAAAACCATCAATAATATCCAAATAAACCCCGTCAAAACCAGCCGTCAAAATCCTGTCCAAATAAGAATCAGAACCTCTATAAATAATATTCTGCCAATCTTCATTCCAATATTTCACTTTAAAATTCCCAGCCCAATCTGGATTTTCAGCGGCAATCCAACTCGGTTTTGAAGTATTCCAAGAAACATCCCAATAATAACGGTAATCTTCCGCCTCACCAATCGACATATAACAAATCACGATTCGCTTTCCGCCATTCGCTTTATTGCGAAGCTGATTGATTTCTGAAGCAGTAAAAGTTTCCTCATTCAAAAATAAATCCATAATAATTGCGTCATAATTTGTAGCAGTCACCGCATTTATAAAAGCAGTTTTTGACGTAAAATTCTCTGGATTTACTAAATATAAAAAGTTCTTTACTTGGGATAAATTTGTAATAAACGAAGCATTCACATTATTCGGAATACCAGTCGGAATTACATTCAAGCTTCTCTCAGGAGCTGAAAATGAAACATAATTATTAGTTGCATTTACTTGATAGGAATTGTTCATTTTCGAAGGCGTCGAACAATAATCTGTAACCAAAATTGTCTTTCCATTATTCTTCGAAACATTCAAAAATCCTTTTAAATATGCAGAAATATCAGACGAAGTTGCTTCATCATCATTGTCGTAACCATAAAACAAATCTTCCTGGCCATTTCCGTCAATTGCATTCAAATAACTTTGAGAAATCGCGCCATTATCTTCACCGTTTTCAGTCACCAATTCAATTCCGTTTTGCGGAATTATGGCAAAATTTGACTTCTCTCCTTTTGCCTTCTGGCTAATTCCAATAACAAAATCGCGCATGTCTTCTCGGAAATTTCTATTTTCAGAGCTTGACGAATTTTCATTATCAGAATTGCAACTTAAAATGGCAAAAGCCAAAAACAGGAAAGCGATTTTTTTCATAATTGGGGAAATTTTAAATACTAACGAAAATGCAACAGTTTTAGTTTAATCGACCAAAAACAAAGCATTGCTGAACAATAAATTTCCATTTTCCCAAAAACCTCTAAACAACGGATTGTCGATCATATAAATCACCTGACCCCGACCATGTGGCTCAACGCCAAAGGAAACCGTGTTTTCTAGTTTCTTCTTCAAATTCTTTCCAATAAAGCCGAAACTTTTATAATTTTCAGGAACATATGCCACATTCCAAGCATTTTTCAATACTTTAAAATGTTTATCAGAAGTCTTTAAACTGAAATATTTATCACCTAAACCAAAAGACAACGGATGCGTTTTATCTAAAACATTTTCAATAATAGCTCCCGGAATTGCATCAGAAATAGAACGTCTTTCTGCATTTTGATATTCCATAAAACGAGACTTTAAAATAACATCTGCAGCTTCTTTTTTTGCCATTTCTTTTTCATCATCCGTTGCAAATTCTGTCAAATTATAACCTTCTCTATTTTCAAAAGTATTTAAGGCATTCTGAATCGCAATTATCTTCCCTCCTTTTGAAATAAAATCGTCGATATTTTTCTTTTGGTTATCAGAAAAATCATAAAAACCGTCAGCTAAAATTAAAGTCGTGAAATCAGAAAGCAAAATTTTATTAAAATTATCAACATCTACAATGCTTACCGGATAATCAACAATTTGGTCCATATAAAACCATGCTTGCCCAAAATCTGTCGCACTGACTTGTTTTCCACTTAAAAGCAATATTTTTGGCGCTTTTAATAATGGAAAAAATTCACCTCCTAAATCACCTCCGTTTTTTGAATAACCGCTTTCTACCACTGCATAATCTGGTTTATCGACTAGCAATTCACTTATTACCTTTTCAAAGTTTGCCAAGCGTGTATTATCGCTTTTCATTACGATCAAATCGCCTAAACTTATTGTTATATTTCCAAAAACAGAAGCTCTTCTTGTTGAACGCACCTTGATATCCTTTTTCAATAAATTGGCTACAATCTTTGCCGAAGCTCTATTGTTCCAAGGAATATGAAATGCAAAAGCTTTTGACGGAATTACTTTTACAGGATTTACAAGTTCTGATTTCGACTTGATTTGCAAAGCACCTTTCAATGCATAGCTTTCAATTCCAAAGGCATGCGGTAAAGCCCAAGCCGTAATATCATAAGACAAACTGTCGGACAATCTTTGACTTGGCTCAAACAAAACTTGTGTCAAAACAGCTTTTGGCTGACTTACATTTATAATCAAATCGTTAGGTTCTATAGAAAAACTTTTCTCATTATCAGACTGATAGTGATATCCTGAAAGTTTTTTTGTTTCATCTGCGAAAGAATATTCAATCTGATTTTGTTTCAGTAAAATTGCTAATTGTGCGGTTTTTCCGTTATTTTTTACAATATAAGTTTTGTATTTTCCTTTCGGATTTTTACGGCTTTCATTAAAATAAGCATTGAAATCTGCCACCAGCTTATCTTTTCTGTTCGATGCCGTTTCAACTGCTGTCAAAACAGCAATTGAATGGTGATTGATTCGATCTTGCAAGGTCAAAATGTTTCCGTTTCGCATTAAAACTGATCTTCCGGCACCAATTCCTCCTTGTTCATATGTCATGCCGATTGCGCCATTAAAACTAGGATAAGTATCTCCATAACTAGGATAAAATAAATCAAAGCGTTCTCTTGTGTAATAATTCCAGCCGTTTGTATCGAATTTTTTAGATGTATTTTCACCAATTGCATCATGAAAATCACGTTGCGGTTTGGTTATAAAATCATGGAAAGGTTCTGCTGCAGGTGGAAAAAAATAAGGTTCATTATAGCCCATTTCATGAACGTCAACATGAACTTCTGGCATCCATTTGTTATACAAAACCATTCGCTGTTGGGTTTCAATTTGCGTCTGCCAAGCCCAATCTCGGTTCAAATCATAGGCATAATGATTTTGTCTTCCGCCAGGCCAAACTTCCATGTGTTCGCGGTCGTTTAATCCCGGATGCGTATTTTTTCCGGAAATATCTCGAAGCCAGTTTCCATATCTTGAAAAGCCATCTGGATTTAAGCACGGATCTAAAATAATGATTGTATTTTCAAGCCACTTTTTTGCTTCAAAATTATCTGGATTCAGTAATTCAAAAGCCACATTCATAGCACTTTCTGCTGCTCCGATTTCATTTCCATGAACATTGAAACTCAACCAAACAATTGCTTTTTCTATTGAATTTGCAGGCTTTTTATCAAACATTCCGATAGAATATAAATGATTTTGTCTGATGCTTTCAAGGTTTTTAAGATTCTCTGGAGTTGAAATATAATAGGTATTTAAACTTCTTCCCTGCGAAGTAAAACCGTAAGGATTATGTTTTATCAAATCTGAATTGGAAGCTAAATAAGAAAAGTAAGCTTCTATTTCATTGTAAAAACTGACTTGTTTTCCATAATTTGGTAAAAATTCTTTTGGAGATTTGAGTTGTGCAATTGCTGAAAAGCTAAAAATTAAAAGCAATGCAAGAACTACTTTTCTAAGTGATATGTACATGTTATTTGAATAAGAATTCCAAATGTAAATAATTTATGCCACTTTGCAATTCAGGGTAAACATTTTGCATTAAAACCTGTTTGGCAATTATTTGAAAATAAATTATTAGATTAAATTGCGATTGTCTACCCCTTAGACCTGCTCTATCTACCTTTTACTTAGGCAATATAAATGTCTTACATAACAAGAGTATAAAGCTTATATAAACCTTAAACACGCTATGGACACGCTATGGATACGCTACAGCTAAAAATAATATGAAAATTATGAATGAAATATATGGTGGTGAAGAAATACTAAAGTAATAAAAATTCTTCATTCTAAAACATTCCAATTTTAAAAAACTTGCTTAATAAAATTTACTGATTCTTAATTATTAACAGCTGTAGCTCATTAAATTATACGCTATCTCAAATAATTACACCAAAAACTGAAGAATTAATAATTTTACAACGTTTGCGAAGATTTAAAAAATATATATTTGCACAAATTTGCGTTATAGATTTATGGAAGAATGTATCTCAGTTTTTGATATGCTTAAAATTGGTGTTGGCCCTTCGAGTTCCCATACTTTGGGACCTTGGCGCGGTGCAGAACGTTTTTTGAACGAACTTCGTGAAGAAAATATTTTAAGCAAAGTCATCAGAATTAAAGTCGATTTGTTCGGTTCGCTTTCACTTACCGGAAAAGGCCATGCTACAGATTTAGCTGTAATGCTTGGCTTGACTGGGGCTGATCCAGAATTTATTCCGATTGAAAATATAGACAAAATCATTTCTTCAATTAAAAAAACAAGAGAATTGAACTTGGCCGGAGAAATTATCATTCCGTTTGATATGGAAACAGATATTATTTTCAATAAAAACTTTTTGCCATTTCATTCTAACGGATTTTCGTTTACAGCTTACACCTCAGATTTCGAATATGAATCAACTTTTTATTCAATTGGCGGTGGTTTTGTAGTTAAAGAAGAACGAATCAATGCAAAGAAAAAACTCGAAATAAAATGTGCTTTTCCGTTCCCAATACAGCGTGCGGATGAGCTTTTGGATTATACAATTAAAGAAAATAAAAGCATTTCTGAAATTGTTTATGAGAACGAAATCTCAATGCGAACACCTGAAAATGTTCATTCCGAATTAATGCGTGTTTGGGATACGATGTTAGAATGCATGTACATCGGCTGCCATTCAGAAGGAATTCTTCCTGGAGGCTTGAACGTTCGTCGTCGTGCATTTGATATGCATCAAAATCTTATTGGTTTAGCCAATTATTCAAATCCTCAAGAATGGTTGGAATGTATCAGAAAAACGGAAGTAAAATTTCGCCAAATCCTTAAATGGGTAAGCTGTTTTGCTTTGGCTGTCAATGAAGTAAACGCCGCTTTAGGAAGAGTTGTTACAGCTCCAACCAATGGAAGCGCAGGCGTAATTCCGGCAGTTTTGATGTATTATTTGGTTATTGAAAACCATGCTGCAGGAGAAAAAGAAATCAAGCAATTTTTGATGGTTGCTGGAGAAATTGGCAGCATTTTCAAAAAGGGTGCAACAATTTCCGCTGCAATGGGTGGTTGTCAGGCCGAAATCGGAGTTTCTTCGGCAATGGCAGCAGCAGCTTTATGCGAACTTATGGGAGGAAAACCTGCTCAGGTTTTAATGGCAGCTGAAATCGCAATGGAACATCATCTTGGATTAACTTGTGATCCGATTGGCGGTTTGGTGCAAATTCCGTGTATCGAAAGAAATACGATGGGTGCGATCAAAGCGATTAACGCGGCAGAATTAGCGTTAGAAACTGATCCAAAAAATGCAAAAGTACCTTTAGATAAAGTGATAAATACAATGTGGGAAACCGCAAAAGATATGAATACGAAGTATAAAGAAACTTCTGAAGGCGGTTTGGCAATTAGCGTTAATATGGCGGATTGTTAGATTGGGTTCAGGGATTTAGGTTGAAGGTTTAAGGGATTTTCATTGTAAATAATTATTGATACTATTGAATTTTCGATTATTCAAAACACTAATTTTGCATAAAAATTCCTGCTTTGAAAAAAATCCTGATTATTGACGACGAAGAAAAATTGCGAAGCCTTATGGCTCGAATTATTGGTTTGGAAGGCTTTGAAGTGATTCAAGCGGGCGATTGCAAATCAGGATTGAAAAAATTAGAACAGCATTCTTTTGACGTCGTGCTTTGCGATGTAAAACTTCCAGATGGAAATGGCGTAGATCTGACTGCTACAATTAAGGAGAAATATCCTCAAACGGAAATCATACTTTTAACAGCTTACGGAAATATTCCGGATGGCGTTCAGGCTATAAAAAACGGTGCTTTTGACTATATCGTGAAAGGCGACGACAACAATAAAATCATTCCATTGCTTCACCGTGCTATTGAAAAAGGTGGCCTTACGAAGAGAATTGCACAGCTTGAAGCAAAATTAGAAACCAAATATTCTTTTGACGGAATTATTGGAACTTCCAAAAACTTACAACAAGCTATAGAATTGGCAAAAAAAGTTTCAGTGACAGACACAACCGTCTTGTTAACAGGAGAAACTGGAACTGGAAAAGAAGTTTTTGCAGCAGCAATTCACCAATCAAGTTTGCGAAAAGACCAAAGTTTAGTGGCGATAAACTGTTCTGCTTTCAGCCATGATTTATTGGAAAGTGAAATGTTCGGGCATATTGCGGGTTCTTTTACCGGTGCTTCAAAAGACAAAAAAGGATTGTTTGAAGAAGCCAATAACGGGACTATTTTTTTAGATGAAGTCGGAGAAATGGCTTTGGATTTACAAGCTAAATTGCTTCGTGTAATTGAAAACGGAGAATATATAAAAGTTGGTGAAAGCAAGCCTACAAAGGTAAATGTCAGAATTATTGCTGCAACGAATAGAGATTTGGCAAAAGAAATCGAGCTTGGACATTTCCGCCAAGATTTATTTTACCGACTTTCGGTTTTTCAAATTCAGCTACCGGCTTTGCGAGAACGCGTTATTGACATTGAACCTTTGGCAAAATATTTCCTGAATTTCTTTGCCTTGAAAACGAATAAGAAAATTAAAAGCTTGTCTGAGGAATTTGTACAGCTTTTAAAATTGCATACTTGGCCGGGAAATATCCGAGAATTGAAAAATGTTTTGGAAAGAAGCGTCATTTTAGAAACTGAAAATGTATTGACTACAAGCTGTCTTCCTTTGGAAATTCAGAATCTAAAAGCTGTAGAAACAAATGGAGAAACTCCTGTCCTATCTGCTTTTTCATTGGCTTCTGCAGAAAAAATACATATTCAGAAAGTATTGAATTATACCAATCATAATAAAACGGAAACTGCAAAACTGCTAAATATTGCCTTGACAACTTTATATAGAAAGCTTGAAGAATATAAGATTAGCTAAAACCATATCGTTTTAAAAGTGCCAACCCTATCGTTTTGATAGGGTTTTTCTTTTGGCATAAACTCCAAAAAACTTTAAATACAAGAAAACAAACGCTTTAGGGAACGTGCCAAAAAACTGGACTCTAATTTGGCATAAGGCTTCGAAAATAACTTAATCATATGAAAACTTTCAATGATAGCCTTATCAAAAAAATGGAACGACTAGCTGAAATCACCATCAGCAGTCTGCAGCTTGGCAAAATTACTCGTGTAAAAAGATGCCTCCAGCTTGCCGAAGAATTACTTGTAAAAGGAAATTCTGAAATGAAAAGCGCGATTACCAATGTGTATTTGTATTCAGTTTCACATTACATGGAAATTAACAGAATTGCAATTGCCACGCTTTTGCCAATGTCGCTGCACAAAGAATATGTCAAACAAATTAATGCTTCCGGAGTATGATGATTCTGATTTTAACCATTGTCGGGCTTCTTTGTTTTGCCCTTTTTTATGTATCGATTTATTATTTTGATAAAATCTAAAATTATGGCAGTCCTCTTTATTATTGCCCTTGCGGTTTTTTGCTATATCGTTTATGTCCTTTTAAAACCCGAAAAATTTTAAGCTATGAATACAGAAATTTTAGGAATTATAGCAATGTTTGTCCTGACGCTGCTTTTGGCGATTCCCTTGGGAAAATATATTTCAAATGTTTACTTAGGAAAAAAGACCTTCTTCGATCCAATCTTTAATCCGATTGAGAAAATATTTTTTAAAATAAGCGACATCAATGTTTCCAAAGAAATGAACTGGAAACAGCATTTGGTCGCATTATTATCTTTAAATGTAATTTGGTTTGTACTGGGAATGATCATTTTGCTTTGCCAAGGCTGGCTTCCTTTAAACCCAGATAATAATCCGAATATGTCGCCTGATTTGGCTTTCAATACTTCGATTTCTTTTTTGGTAAATTGTGACTTACAGCATTATTCTGGCGAATCTGGAGTAAGTTATTTGAGCCAGCTTTATTTGATGTTTTTGCAGTTTGTTTCTGCCGGAATTGGTTTGGCCGCCGGAGCTGTTTTATTCAACGCTTTAAAGGAAAGAACTACAGAAAATCTAGGTAATTTTTATAATTACTTCATAAAATCTTGCCTTAGAATTTTGTTGCCGATATCCTTAATTGTTGCCGTAATTCTTTTATTTAACGGAACTCCGATGACTTTTGAAGGAAAACAAGCGATGACGACTTTGCAAGGCGAAACGGTTCAAGTTTCTACCGGTCCCGTTGCGGCATTTACTGCAATCAAGCACGTTGGAACCAACGGTGGTGGTTTTTTTGGAGCCAATTCTGCGCATCCTTTTGAAAATCCGAATTATCTGACTAATATCGTTCAGATGATTGCCCAGATGATTGTTCCATTTGCAATGGTTTTTGCCTTAGGATTTTATCTGAATAGGAAGAAATTGTCGTGGATGATTTTCGGTGTGATGACAATTGGATTTTTAGCCTTGGTAATTCCAACAGTTCATGCAGAAATGAATGGAAATCCAGCTATTACCCAAATGGGAATCGATACTTCTTCTGGTGCAACCGAAGGAAAAGAAGTCCGTTTTGGAGCGGCAGCTTCTGGATATTGGAGTATTGCAACTACAGTAATTTCAACAGGATCGGTAAATTCAATGCACGATAGTGCGATGCCTTTGTCAGGAATGATGCAATTATTGGCCATGATGGTCAGCTGTTTTTATGGAGGTTGCGGTGTCGGAATCTTGAACTTTTATATCTTCATCATTCTTGCGGTTTTCATCAGCGGTTTGATGGTGGGAAGAACTCCTGAGTTTTTAGGAAAGAAAATCGAAGCCCGAGAAATGAAAATTGCAATGCTAATTGCGTTGCTTCATCCGTTTTTAATATTGGTTGGAACTGCTTTATCGACTGGCTTTCCTGAACTTGGAGCAAGCACTTTAAATAACCCGGGATTCCACGGATTCAGTGAAATTTTATATGAATTCACTTCTTCAGCAGCAAATAACGGAAGCGGTTTTGAAGGACTTGGCGACAACAATCCATGGTGGAATATTTCAACAGGAATCATTTTGTTACTTTCAAGATTTCTTCCAATAATTGGCCCAATTGCCATCGCTGGAATTCTAGCTTCTAAAAAACACATTCCAGAAAGCGCAGGAACTTTAAAAACAGATACGTCAACTTTTGGACTGATGATTTTCGCCGTGATTTTTATCATCGCCGCATTGTCTTTCTTTCCTGCCTTGACATTGGGTCCGATTGCAGAATATTTTTCTATGAGTAAGATGTGAAATGTTAAAAATGAAATGATTTTGTCTAGTCATTGACGACAATCTTTTGTGCCAATCCATAAATTAATTTTCCAATGACATCTAATTTTTCAATCAGTAAATCAGATTTTTCTTTTTCGATAAATGACAAAGATTCGCTTAACAAAATTAAAGTATCTAATTCAGTGAGCCGAGGGAAATATACAAAAACTGTCTGAATTCTTTTGGGCTTTTTCTAGCCGCACCTTCCACAATATTGACTGGAATCGAAACCGAAGCTCTTCTCATTTGAGAAACAAGTCCGAATTTTTCTTCAGAAGGAAATTTAGAAGTTACGAGGTAAATATCTTTTACAAAATCAAAACTTTTAGTCCAAGAATGTAATTTTTTGTGTGGCTTCATATTAAATTATTTTAAGGAAAAGTACAAAATTTTATAGTAGCATTTTAAACATCTCACATTTTACAAAAAAACATTTTACATAATTATGAAAACTCAAAATAAATCTTTGTTTCAAAAAGAGCTGATGCTTGAAGCATTTGTGCAATCTTTTCTGAAATTAAATCCGAAAACGCTTTTCCGAAATCCGATTATGTTTACGGTAGAAATCGGGACTGCCGTTATGCTTGCCGTTTGTATTTGGATATTGACTGGTGAAGAATCTCAAGGAAGTTTTGCTTACAACTTCACCATTTTTATCATTTTATTGTTTACGTTATTGTTTGCCAATTTTGCAGAAGCCATTGCCGAAGCTAGAGGAAAAGCGCAAGCCGACAGCCTGCGAAAAACCAGAGAAGAAACGCCAGCCAAGAAAATTTTTCCTGTTGGCGAAATGCGTGTCGATGAGATGCAGATTGTGCCTTCCTCTAGCCTAGTCAAAGGCGATGTTTTTATCTGTGAAGCTGGCGATACGATTCCAACTGATGGTGAAATTATCGAAGGTTTGGCAACAATTGACGAAAGCGCAATTACGGGCGAAAGCGCTCCTGTAATTCGAGAAGCTGGCGGTGACAAAAGTTCGGTAACTGGCGGTACAAAAGTACTTTCTGACAAAATTAAAGTCCAAGTTACAACAGAACCTGGCGAAAGTTTTTTAGACAAAATGATTGCTTTGGTGGAAGGCGCTTCCCGTCAGAAAACGCCGAATGAAATCGCCTTGACCATTTTATTGGCAGGATTTACGTTGGTATTTGTGATTGTCTGCGTGACTTTGAAACCCTTTGCAGATTTTGCCCATGTAAATATTACGATTGCCGCCTTTATTTCCTTATTTGTATGCTTGATTCCTACAACAATTGGCGGTCTTTTATCTGCTATAGGAATTGCAGGAATGGACAGAGCTTTGCGTGCTAACGTAATTACAAAATCTGGAAAAGCCGTTGAAACTGCCGGAGACATTGACGTTTTGCTTTTAGATAAAACCGGAACAATTACGATAGGAAATAGAAAAGCCACTCATTTTTATCCTGCGATTGACGTTGCTGAAAGTGATTTTATTAAAGCTTGCGTACTTTCTTCCTTGGCGGATGAAACTCCTGAAGGAAAGTCGATAATTGAATTAAGTGAAAAGTTAGATGTAAAAGGTGAGACTAAAGCAATTCTCTCACAGCCATCTTCTTACATTTCACAAACCATAAAATTTACAGCTGAAACCAGAAGTAGCGGGGTCAATCTTCCGAATGGAAAAAAGATTAGAAAAGGCGCTTTTGATTCTATCCGAAAATTAAGCGAGAAAGCAGGAAATCCTTTTCCTCAAGATACTGCTGATAAAGTGACAGAGATTTCGAGCAATGGCGGAACGCCTTTGGTAGTCTCAGAAAATGATATTGTTTTAGGCGTAATTGAATTGCAAGATATCATCAAACCCGGAATTCAGGAACGTTTTGAAAGACTGCGAAAAATGGGCGTCAAAACCGTAATGGTTACAGGAGACAATCCTCTGACAGCCAAATTCATTGCAGAAAAAGCAGGCGTTGACGACTTTATAGCTGAAGCAAAACCGGAAGATAAAATGAATTACATCAAGGAAGAACAGATGCGTGGCAAGCTTGTCGCAATGATGGGTGACGGAACAAATGACGCACCCGCTTTGGCGCAAGCAGATGTCGGCGTTGCAATGAACAGTGGGACTCAAGCTGCAAAAGAAGCCGGAAATATGGTTGATTTAGATAATGATCCTACGAAATTAATTGAAATCGTAGAAATTGGAAAACAGCTTTTAATGACCCGCGGCACGCTGACCACTTTCAGTATTGCCAATGACGTTGCCAAATATTTTGCCATCATTCCTGCCCTATTTATCACTGCGATTCCAGCTTTACAGGGTTTAAACGTGATGCATTTGCACAGTCCGGAAAGTGCGATTTTATCTGCCGTAATTTTTAATGCAATTGTGATTCCGTTTTTGATTCCTCTGGCTTTAAAAGGCGTGACTTACAAACCAATCGGAGCTTCGGCTTTGTTGAGAAGAAACCTTTTGTACTATGGCTTGGGCGGTATAATTGTTCCTTTTATTGGAATAAAATTGATTGATTTACTGGTTACCATATTTATCTAAATAGCTTAAAAAAATGAAAAATATTTTTATATCTCTGAAACTTACGTTTATCTGCATTGTATGTTTTTCAGGACTTTACACAGCAATTGTTTACGGAATTGCACAAGTTTCTCCGAATCGTGGAAAAGGAATTTCGGTAGAACAAAACGGAGAGAAATACTTCAAAAATATCGGGCAATCTTTTACGAATGACAACTATTTCAATTCTCGTCCGTCGGCTGTGGCTTACAATGCTTCAGGTTCTGGCGGAAGCAATAAAGGCCCGAGTAATCCTGAATATTTAGGGGAAGTTCAGCAACGGATTGATACTTTTTTGATCCAAAATCCTGAAGTAAAGAAAAGTGAAATTCCAGCAGATTTGGTTACGGCAAGTGGCAGCGGTTTAGATCCGAATATTTCTGTCGAAGGTGCAAAAGTTCAAATAAAACGCATTGCAAAAGCTCGAAATATAGACGAAAAAGAACTTGAAAACCTAATTGCTTCGAATATCGAAAAACCATTTTTAGGATTATTCGGACCAGAAAAAATAAACGTATTGCAGTTAAATCTTGCCTTAGACAATTTAAAATAAACCATTATTTACTATCAATTTCTTATGAAAACAATCAAAACAGTAGCGTTATTACTACTTTCTGCTTGCAGTTTAAATGCGCAAACAGACACAATCAAGAAAAAAATTCCGTTTGAAAACATGGATCTTACTTGGGTAAACGGCCAAAATCGTCAGAAGAATTTTCCTTTGACATTGAAAGATGCTGACGGAGAAACTATCCTGACAGGCGTTACTTATTTAGATACTTATTACAATTATAATTTTGCAAATCCTGCAGACAATACGCAGACAATTTCTTCCACAATTGGCCGTCACAATGAGTTTACGCTAAACTTAGCAAGCATGGGCTTAGAGACAAATTATAAAAATATTATTGGAAGAGTTTGGCTTCAATTTGGTCAAATGGGTTCGATTGTCAATGATTTAGATGGTTCTGTTTATCGTGGCAGAAATACGAATATCAACAATTTGAAGTATGTTCGTGAAGCTGCAGCCGGTTATCATTTTGATAGATGGTATGGAATTAATGTGGAAATGGGAATTTTCATGAGCTACATCGGTTTGGAAAGTTATGTGACGCAAGAAAACTGGAATTATCAACGAAGCATGCTTTGCGACTTCACTCCTTTTTACTTTTCTGGAGCTAGAGTACAAATTCATCCAACAAAAAATCTTCGCACAGAAATTTGGCTTTTGAACGGCTGGCAGACGTATAACAGTTTTAGTAAAAGTCCTGGTTTGGGAAGTTCTACGTATTATCGTCCGAGTGAAAATTTACAACTTGTTGCTAATTTTTATTTAGGAAGAGATACTCAAAATCCAGATACTTTGGGTCGCCAATCCAACCGAGTTCGTTTTCATCATGACAACAGCATTGTAGCGAGATATTATAAAAATCCTACCTCAAAAGGAATTTCTCAAATGGCTTTCAGCTTGAATTCGCACTATGGATTTCAAAGCAATAATGAAAATAATGACGAAGTAAAAGCATCTCAAAATTTCATGATCGGGACTTCGTTTGCCAATAGAATCTGGTTCAATAAAAACAAATTGGCGTTGACTTTGCGTGGCGATTATATGACAAACCAATCCGTTGTGAATGGCGTGAATACTTCTCCTTATTTGGCTTTTACGCCAGCAGTTGGAGGCGATATTCCTAATAATTATGACAATGCGCTTGCGAATGGAGAAAAACTAAGACTGTTCCAGTTCACGTCTACTTTTGACATTATGCCCAATGATTATGTGACTTTTAGATTAGAATATGGCTACAGAAATTCAAGCATTCCTTACTTCACAAGCTCACAAGGAACGACTTCGCCAAGCGGCTGGACAAACGGCCCGACTGGAGAATTGCCTTGGGCTGCTGAATTGAAAAAAGACGAACACCGAGTTACATTGGCCGTTAATTTTAGATTATAATACGTGGATATCGAAAGAGACAATAATGTAAAGCAGTTTCTAAATCTGATCCAAAAATCAAGAAGAGGAAAGTTTAAAGTCTACATCGGCATGAGTGCCGGTGTAGGCAAAACTTTTCGCATGCTCCAGGAAGCGCATTCGTTATTGAAAAACGGAATCGACATTAAAATCGGCTTTATTGAAACGCACAATCGAAAAGAAACTCATGATTTGCTGGAAGGCTTGCCTATAATTCCGCGCAGGAAATTATTTTACAAAGGAAAAGAATTAGAAGAAATGGATGTTCAGGCAATTATAAGCTTACGTCCCGAAGTCGTGATTATCGACGAATTAGCGCACACCAACATCGAAGGAAGCAAGAATGAAAAACGCTGGCAAGATGTAATGGAAATCATCGAGGCTGGAATAAATGTAATCAGCGCCGTAAATATCCAACACATTGAAAGCCTGAATGAAGAAGTAAAATATATTACCGGAATTGAAGTCAAAGAGCGAATTCCAGATAGCGTTTTGGCGCAAGCCGATGAAGTCGTAAATATCGATTTAACTGCTGATGAATTGATTTCCAGATTAAAAGAAGGAAAAATCTACAAAGCCGATAAAATTGAAATGGCTTTAAAAAATTTCTTTAAAAGCGAACATATTCTGCAATTGCGAGAATTATCTTTAAAGGAAGTTGCCAGCCAAGTCGAGCGAAAAGTGGAAATTGAAGTTCCGAAAAATAAAAGTGCCCGTCATGAAAAATTTATGGCCTGCATCAGCAGTAATGAAAAAACAGCCAAAAAAGTCATACGGAAAACAGCACGATTAGCAAATTATTACAACAGTAGCAAATGGTATATTTTATATGTGCAATTACCTCATGAAAGTGCCGATAAAATTGCCTTGGACAAACAGCGCCACTTGATTAATAATTTTAAATTAGCTACAGAATTAGGTGCTGAAGTCATCAAAATTGAGCATACAAAAATCGCCAAAGCAATCATTGAACAAGCTGAAAACAAAGGCATCACAACAATCTGCATCGGAAAACCAAGAATGAATCTTTTCAAAATCATTCTTTCCACAAATGTTTTTAAGGAATTATTAAATAAGCTATCTTCGAGTGAAATTGACCTTATTATTTTGAGTTAATAATTCATAGTTGATAATTGATAGTTTTTTAAAGCCAAATAAAATAATATGAAGAATAGCATCATTAAAGACAAATCATTTGCATTTGCAGTAAGAATTGTAAAATTATACCAGCATATTTCAGAAAATAAGAAAGAATTTATTCTCTCAAAACAGCTTGTCAGAAGCGGAACATCCATCGGAGCGAATATAAATGAAGCTTTGCAAGGTTCTTCAAAAAGAGATTTCATCAATAAAATGAATATATCTTTAAAGGAAGCTCAAGAAACAGAATATTGGTTAAGATTATTACACGAGACAAATTATTTATCTGAAAGAGAATTTCAATCTATTTATGATGACAGCGTTGAATTATTAAAAATGCTAACATCAATTGTAAAAACATCTAGAGAAAACGAAAGTGCTCAATAACTATCAATTATAAACTTTCAACTATAAACTATGCGGATTAAAGCAAAATTAAGACTCGGAATTGGATTATTATTTTCCTTGATTGTAATCCTTGTGGCCCTCGCTGTTAGGCAGGTTCACGTGATTGCCGACGATACTGAAAATATCCTTGTCGCCAATTACAACTCGCTGGATTATTCCCGAAATATGCTGAAAGAGCTTGACAAAATTGAAACTGAAAATCAAAGTTTTGGTAATTTCGACAGGTTTTTAAAATTGCAGACTTCAAATATTACTGAAATCGGGGAAACTGAATTGACTCAAAACCTTATGGAAGACGTAAAGGCTTTTGAACAGAATCCGCAAAATAAAATACTTACAAGCCAGATCAGAAAAGACCTGAACGACATCATGAAACTCAATATGGATGCTATCCAAAGGAAAAGTATTGTGGCAAAAAACTCTGCAGAAAGCGGTATTTTCTGGATTTCGATCACAGGCCTGACTTGCTTTATAATCGCTTTTACTTTGCTGATAAATCTTCCGAGCGACATTGCGAATCCGATTAAAGATTTGACGGAAAGCATCCGCCAGATTGCAGCTAAAAATTATTCCCAAAGAGTCAATTTTGAAACCAATGACGAATTTGGAAATCTTGCCAAATCTTTCAACACAATGGCAGAAAAACTTCAAGAATATAGCGATAGTAATCTTGACAAATTGATGATGGAAAAAAAACGCATTGAGACTTTGATCAATAATATGCGTGATCCAGCAATTGGTTTGGACGAAAATGACAAGATTCTTTTTGCCAATGAAGAAGCATTGAAGATTTCAGGATTAAAAGCTACAGATATCATTGGAAAACCAGCAAAAGAAGTTGCGCTTTCCAATGATTTGGTTCGTTCCCTACTCCAGCATTTGGTAGAAGGAAATACAGAAAAGAATCAGGAAACGCTTAAAATATATGCAGATAACAAGGAAAGTTATTTCGAAAAACAAGTTGTCCCGATAGTTATTTTGCCTACTGGCGAAGAAGAAAAAAAGGAAATCGGTTCTTTCATAATTCTTCGAAATGTAACAGCTCATAAAGAATTGGATTTTGCAAAAACCAACTTTATCGCCATGGTTTCCCATGAATTTAAAACGCCGATTGCTTCTATGAAAATGAGCCTGCAATTACTTGAAAATGAAAATATCGGAAATCTGAATATAGAACAAAAACAATTGGTTTCAAGCATAAAAGACGACACAAAAAGATTACTTCGAACTACTGGAGAATTACTTAATATTACTCAAGTTGAGACTGGAAAAACACTATTGAAAATTGAAAGTTTTGATGTGAATGAAAGTATTTCAGATGCTTTTGAAGCTACTAAAATTTTAGCTGGGCAAAAGAATATTTTAGTTAAAGTAAAACTTGATGAATATTTACCTAAAATAATGGCTGACAAAGAAAAAACAACTTGGGTTATTTCAAATTTAGTCTCAAATGCAATTCGTTATTCTTATGAAAATTCATCTGTAGAAATCTCAGCCCAAGAAAAAAATGATTTCCTCAAAATAACAGTAAAAGACAACGGAATGGGAATTTCTCCACAATATAAAAACAAAATCTTCGACAAATATTTTAGAATTCCAGGTTCAGAGAAAGAAGGAACTGGTTTGGGTTTGGCCATCAGCAAAGAATTTATTGAAGCTCAAGGTGGAACAATTTCTGTTAAAAGTGATTTGGGTATAGGAAGTGAATTTTACATAAAATTACCATCACAGATCTTAGATATAACTAATTTTTAGCCAATGCATTAAATCGTATTTTCTTCATTTGCTTGAAAAAATCTGATTTTGTGATAGTCTTAAATAAAGCAATTTGTACATTTACGCATTGTTTAAAAGATTTTTTAAGAGATACCTTTCAATAGCATTTCTTAAATATAAAATCATAAATCCAGAATAAAATGTCTGTAGCAAAAAAAGATTACAAAAGAATTACGACCAAGTCCTTGATTGAAATGAAAGCCAATGGCGAAAAAATTTCAATGTTGACTGCATATGATTTCACAATGGCAAAAATCGTTGATAGTGCTGGCGTTGATGTAATTTTAGTTGGCGATTCAGCTTCAAACGTGATGGCTGGGCACGAAACTACTTTGCCAATCACTTTAGACCAAATGATTTATCATGCATCAAGCGTAGTTCGTGCGGTGACAAGAGCTTTGGTGGTTGTAGATCTACCTTTTGGAAGCTACCAATCTGACCCAAAAGAAGCGCTTCGTTCGTCAATCAGAATCATGAAAGAAAGTGGCGGGCATGCAGTAAAACTGGAAGGCGGAAGCGAAATCAAAGATTCTATAAAAAAAATCCTAAACGCTGGAATTCCAGTTATGGGCCATTTAGGTTTAACACCACAATCTATTTATAAATTCGGCACTTATACAGTTAGAGCAAAAGAAGAAGCAGAAGCTGAAAAACTGATTGAAGATGCACAATTATTAGAAAGATTGGGATGCTTTGCAGTTGTTTTGGAGAAAATTCCAGCACATTTGGCCGAAAAAGTAGCTAAAAGTATTTCTATTCCCGTAATCGGAATTGGAGCTGGCGGTGGTGTTGACGGACAAGTTTTAGTTATTCACGATATGCTTGGAATGAACAATGAATTCAGTCCAAGATTCTTGAGAAGATACATGGATTTATATGACGGAATGACAACTGCAATTGGTCAATATGTGGCTGATGTTAAAAGCAGTGATTTTCCGAATGAAAAAGAGCAATATTAATTTAGACTGCTGAGACTTCTCAGATTTTTAGACTTCTTAGACTTTGAAAACAGACATTAAAATACTTGATTCTGTTTTCAAAATTATATTATAAATCAATAAAGAAATTATATGCCCCATTTAAAGAGTTAGAAATTTGGAAGAAAAGTAGAATACTTTGTTCGGAAATTTATAGTGCGACTGCAGATTTTCCGACAGATGAAAAATTTGGGTTGAGAAATCAACTTCGCAGAGCAAGTGTTTCGATTACTTCAAATATTGCCGAAGGTAGTTCTAGAAATTCGCAGAAAGACTTTTCACGTTTTTTAGAAATTGCGATTGGCTCTGCTTATGAAATTGAAACACAGCTTTAATAGCATCGGACTTAGATTTTTTAAAAATTGAAAAACTAAAAAGCTTGACTGAAAATTTAGAAGAAATAATTAAAATGACATCAAGATTTCGGACAATACTAAAAATAAAGTTTAAGAAGTCTAAAAATCTAACAAGTCAAAAATGAAAATCGTTTCCACCAAAAATAATCTCCAAGTTCTCCACGAAGACAATCACATTATCGTGATTAACAAACGCGTTGGCGATATTGTTCAAGGCGATAAAACCGGCGACAAACCATTAAGTGATGTTGTCAAAGAGTACATAAAAGACAAATACAACAAACCAGGTGAAGTTTTCCTTGGTGTGGTTCATCGTTTAGACAGACCAACAACTGGCATCGTAGTTTTTGCTCGAACTTCTAAGGCTTTGACAAGACTTAATGAATTGTTTAAAAACAGAGAAACCCAAAAAACCTATTGGGCTATTGTTAAAAACAAGCCTTCCGAAAAAGAAGCAAAACTTGTTCATTACTTAAAAAGAAACGAAAAAAATAACACTTCAAAAGCACATTTAAAAGAAGTTCCAGATAGTAAAGTAGCAAGTTTAGATTATAAAATTATCAAAGAACTCAACAATTATTTTGCCTTAGAAATTAATCTTCATACAGGAAGACACCATCAAATTCGAGCGCAATTAGCAGCAATAGGTTCTCCTATAAAAGGAGATTTAAAATATGGTTCTGACCGAAGTAATTCTGATGGTGGCATTCATTTGCACGCCAGAAAACTGGTTTTCATTCATCCAGTCACAAAAGAAGCTTTGCAAATAATTGCTCCGGTACCTCAAGATCCGGTCTGGAATGCGATTTAAATAAAAAATTAAGGTTTTAAGTAATTTTCTTATATTTGATTATACAAATAAACAATAATCTGCAAACTTAAACCCACCACCAATGAAAAAGTCTTTTTTAATTTTATGCGTAGCGATTTCTCTAAATTCGTTTGCGCAAGAACATTTTGCTGGAATTTCTACATCTTCAAGAGGCGGGATTTTAAATGCTTCTATCAATCCTGCCGAACTCTCAAATTTAAAAACAAAATATGAAGTTGGTATTCTCTCAACCAGTTTAGCATTGTCTAATAATCAATTGACATTTGATGAAATAATAAATGGTGATAATTTTGAAGAAGATTTATTTAAGAATAACAAAAATGTAGATTTGAGATTTGACGCAGAAATCTACGGTCCGTCATTTGCTATGAAAATTGAAAAATGGGCATTTTCTTTTACAACCAAAGCATATGCAAAAGTCAATGCTGACGATGTAAATTCAACTTTTGGAAATGCTGTAACAAATGGAGAATTTAATGATTTAACAGCTTCGGCATTCATACAAAACAATAGCAATCAGCGTTTAAGCGGAACGACTTGGGGCGAAATTGGTTTTGGAATCTCCAGAGAAATTTATGAAGATGAAAATCACAAATTTAGTGCTGGTGTAAACTTAAAATTACTTTTTCCAGGTTCTTATGCAAATCTAGGTGTTAATAAATTTACAGGAACTTTAGTTCCAACAGCTGGTGGCATCGGGCTTACAAATGCGACTGCAGGATTGAATATTGCCTATTCCGGAGAATTAGCTAACGATTTCACAGATACTTCAAATTACACTAAATCGCTTTTTGGAAGTTTAAATGGCTTTGCAGTTGATTTAGGCGTAAATTATCAATTGAAAGACGAAACCAACGATTATAGAATAAATGCTGGCGTTGCTTTTAAAAATATGGGAAGCATGACCTTTAAATCAGGAAACAACAGCGCTACAAATTATAATTTAAACATTCCGGTTGGAGAAGTTTTGGATTTAGAACAATTCAACAACGTGGAAAGTTTGGAAGATATTGAAGACATTTTATTGGCCAGCGGTTATTTAAATGCAGTTCCAAACAATCGTGATATAAAAGTGAATTTACCCTCAACTTTTGTGGCCTACGCAGATGTTAAAGTAATTCCAGATGTTTTTGTGACGCTTTATACACAACAAAAATTAAAGGAAGATGCCGATAATGATCAAATTACAACTCAAAATGTATTTTCAGTAACGCCAAGATATGCGACTAACAATTTTGAAGTTTATACGCCACTTGCTTCTAATGAAATTTCTGGATTCACGGCTGGCTTAGGTTTCAGATATGGTGGATTTTTCATAGGATCAAGTTCTGCATTCACTGGATTGATAGGCGATGGCGAACAAGCTGATGTTTATTTAGGTTTTAGATTTGGGCTGCAATAATTGAAAAATCATGAATTCTACAGAAATTAATTTTAGAAAGGAAAAATTAAAAAAACTTTTACATACTATTTCAGAAAACGAAGAAGCAATTTTAGATGCTTTGTATAAAGATTTCAAAAAGCCAGCGTTTGAAGGATTTCTTACGGAAATTAACGTGGTCAAATCTGATTTAAAAGATGCTATTAAAAATATAAAATCTTGGTCAAAACCAAAAAAGGTTCGTTCATCCTTATTGAATTTTCCTTCTTCGGATTATATTTATAGTGAACCTTATGGCAAAACATTGATAATTTCACCATGGAATTATCCGTTTCAATTGGCACTTTGTCCTGTGATTGCTTCTTATGCTGCCGGAAACTCAGTTGTTTTAAAACCATCCGAATTAACTCCGAATACTTCAAGTTTGCTTTCAAAATTAATCAGAGAAACTTTTGACATCAAAGAAGTTATTGCTGTTTTAGGCGATGCTGATGTTGCGAAAAGTCTTCTCGAAAAACGCTGGGATTATATTTTTTTTACCGGAAGTGTTTCAGTTGGTAAAGAAATTGCTAAAATCGCAGCAAAAAACCTAACGCCTATTACTTTAGAATTAGGCGGAAAAAATCCTTGTATAATTGATGAAACCGCAAATTTAGAAGTCAGTGCCAAAAGAATTGTTTGGGGAAAATTTATCAATGCGGGACAAACTTGTATTGCTCCTGATTATATTTTGGTACAGCAAAAAGCGAAGGCAAAATTCACTAGACTTTTGAAGGAAGAAATCGAAAAAGCATTTGGCGAAAATCCGCAAATTTCTCCTGACTTTACACGAATTATAAACAAGAAAAATTGGCAACGTTTGGTCAATATGATTGACGAAAAAAATGTTGTTGCTGGTGGTATTTCTGGCGAAGAAAATTTATACATCGCTCCTACTCTTATCGATGAGCCTTCTTTAGAAAGCGAAATCATGAAAGAGGAAATTTTTGGTCCATTGCTTCCGCTACTGTCTTACACGACTGAAGAAGATTTAAAAAAGATAATTTCAAAATATGAAAAACCTTTATCGCTGTATGTTTTTACAGAAAATAAAAAATTTGCAGAAAAGATAATTCAGCAGTTTTCTTTTGGTGGTGGCTGTGTAAATGATACAGTTGTGCATTTTTCAAACAAAAACCTTCCTTTTGGCGGCGTAGGAAACAGTGGAATTGGAGCTTATCATGGTAAAAAAAGCTATGAAACTTTTTCACACCAAAAATCTATACTAAAAAAAGCTACTTGGTTTGATAATCCAATTCGTTATGCTCCTTATAAAAAGAAATTGAAATTTGTTAGATCTATTTTAAAATGGTTTTAGTCTAAGATTCAGAATAAAAAGAAACTATTGCGAATTTGGAAAAAACATTGTATTTCACAAATCAATTTCATCTAAATAGTCTTTCAATTAAAAAAAAGTTTTTAATTTGTATAAAAATGTTAATTTATGAAATGGGGAGGCAGAAGACAAAGTGATAATATGGAAGACCGTCGTGGCATGTCTGGCGGTGGAAAAGCAATACTTGGCGGTGGTTTAATCGGAATAGTCGTGCTTTTATTAAATATGTTTGGTGGCGAAACTGGCCAAACTTTGGCTCCGATTTTAGAGCAATTCCAAGAAGGACAAGGAGCTCCTACCGAGCAAAGAGAATTGTCATCTGAAGAAAAAGAAGAAGGTAAATTTGTAAACGCCCTTTTAGTTGACAATGAAGATGTTTGGACAAAGATTTTCAAAGAAAACGGATGGACATATGAAGCTCCCAAGTTAGTATTGTTCACAGACCGAGTACAAACTGCATGTGGTGGTGCAAGTTCTGCTTCAGGTCCGTTTTATTGTCCCGGAGATAGAAAAGTTTATATGGATATGAGCTTTTTCGAAGAACTTAAATCTAAATTTGGAGCCAAAGGCGGTGATTTTGCAGTAGCTTATGTTGTTGCACATGAAATTGGACATCACATTCAGACGCTTTTAGGAACTTCTTCAAAAATGCGAAAAATGCAGCAAGGCTTGAGTGAAGCTGAAGCTAATAAACTTTCTGTAGCCTTAGAATTGCAAGCTGATTTTTATGCTGGAATTTGGACACATTATAACGAAGAAATGAATAAAATCTTAGAACCTGGAGATATTGAAGAAGCTTTGAGTGCTGCAAATGCAGTTGGAGATGATGCCATCCAAAAGAAAATGCAAGGTCAAGTTGTTCCTGATTCTTTTACCCACGGAACTTCAGAACAGCGAATGTATTGGTTTAACAAAGGTTTTAAAACCGGAAATATAAAGCAAGGTGATACTTTTGCAGAAATAGATTAAAAAAAATCGGAACATGACGTTCCGATTTTTTTTATCCTAGCCAGCCGTCTCTGTCAAGACTTCTATATTGTATTGCTTCTGCTATATGATTAGAAATTACATCAGGAGAATCATCCAAATCTGCTATTGTTCTCGATACTTTTAAAATTCTGTCATAGGCTCTAGCAGACAAGTTTAATCGTTCCATCGCATTTTTTAACAATTGTTTAGAGTTTTCATCCAATGAACAGAATTCCCTAATTTGTTTAGTATTCATTTGTGCATTGTAATTTACCTTTTCATTTTCCTCAAAACGTGCAGTTTGAATTTCTCTTGCTTTGGTCACTCGCTTTCTAATTTCTGAACTGCTTTCTGATTTTCTATCATCAGAAAGTTTGTCAAAAGGCACTGGTGTTACTTCGATGTGAATATCAATTCTGTCTAATAAAGGTCCTGAAATTTTGCTCAAATAGCGATTCATTTCATTTGGAGAAGATGTATTTGGACTTCCAGGATCGTTGAAAAAACCACTCGGACTGGGATTCATACTTGCAACCAACATAAATGACGATGGATAAGTAACTGTAAATTTTGCCCTTGAAATAGTAACCTCTCTATCTTCTAAAGGTTGTCGCATGACTTCTAAAACTTCTCTTTTAAATTCAGGAAGTTCATCTAAAAATAAGACGCCATTGTGTGCCATTGAGATTTCTCCTGGTTGTGGATAGCTTCCACCGCCAACTAATGCTACATTGGATATTGTATGGTGTGGTGATCTGAAAGGCCTTTGGTTCATCAAACCTGCTTCTTTTATTTTTCCAACGACACTATGAATTTTTGTAGTTTCTAAAGCTTCCCGAAGAGTCATTGGTGGTAAAATACTAGGCAATCTTTTTGCAAGCATTGTTTTTCCTGCTCCTGGAGGACCTATTAAAATAAGATTATGTCCACCGGCAGCAGCGATTTCCATACATCTTTTTATAGATTCTTGGCCTTTTACATCACTGAAATCAAACTCTGGAAAATCTAATGTTTTGTAAAATTCTTCTCTTGTATCAAAAATCGTTGGCTCTACTGTTCCTTTTCCTTCAAAAAAATCAATTATTTCTTGTACATTTTCAATTCCATAAACATCCAACCCTGAAACAATTGCGGCTTCTTTTGCATTTTGTTTTGGTAGAAAAAATCCTTTGAATCCTTCATCTTTGGCTTTTATTGCAATTGGTAAGGCACCCCGAATTGGCTGTAATCCACCATCTAATGAAAGTTCACCCATAATTATATACTTGTCAACATCATCAGGCTGAATCTGTCCCGAAGCTACTAAAATTCCTATTGCTAAAGTCAGGTCATAGGCAGAACCTTCTTTTCTCAAATCGGCTGGCGCCATGTTAATAGTGATTTTTTTTCCAGGCAGTTGATAGCCATTATTTTTTAAGGCTGCGGCAATTCTATAACTGCTTTCTTTTATAGCATTATCAGGAAGACCGACCAAGTGGTAGCCTATTCCTTTGTCAATATTTACTTCAACTGTTATTGTTGTGGCTTCAACGCCAAAAACGGCGCTTCCAAAAACTTTTACTAGCATGGCTTATAAATTTATCCGACTAATATATATAAAAATTATTATATAATAAAATCTATAAACAATTCATAAATCTATCTCCAACAAAAGTTAAATTACACTTTAAAAACTGAATACATGATTTTTACGTATTAAATTTACAGCACCCAAATTATGATAACTAATGTTTGCTCCACCAATTCCTATAAATGAGAAAGAACGCTTGAATGCACTTTTGTCTTATAAAATTCTAGATAGCGCTCCTGAAAAAGATTTTGATGATATTGTAAAACTTGCTTCTGAAATTTGCCATACTCCTATTTCAATGATAACTCTTGTTGATAAAGACAGATCTTGGTTTAAAGCCAAAATTGGCATTGACGATGCTTTTACTGAATCTACTCGTGAAGTTTCTTTTTGCGCTCATGCCATTAATAATCCGAATGAAACTTTTGTTATTTCAAATGCAGAAGAAGACAATCGATTCAAAAATCATCCTTATGTAACCGATGATCTCAAGGTACGTTCTTATGTTGGCGTTCCATTGGTTGATCCAAATGGTTTTGCTCTCGGCTCGCTTTGTGTTGTAGATTTTATGCCTAGAAATTTAGATGATTTTCAACTTCTAGCATTAGAAAAACTTGCTAATCAAGTCATAAAACTTTTAGAACTTCGCAAAAAAAACTCTCAATTACTTGAAAATCATAATACCCTTCTCAACAAATACAAAGATTTAGAGCAATTTGCTTCCGTAGTTTCTCATGACATCAAATCGCCTTTAAACAATATCATGATGCTAACAAAATTGCTACAAGATACAAACGCTGAACGTCTTGACAGTGATGGAATCGAAATGCTTGATTATATTTATAAATCTTCTGAAGAGCTAAAAAAACTAGTTGATTCTATCCTTCTTTACTATAAATATGACAACGAAAATGTTGACATTTCTGAAAAAATACGTCTCAATGATTTTATAGAATATGTAATTGGAATTGTAAATATTAAAAATGATTATGAATTAATTTTACCAGAAATAAATCATCGATTTTATTCAAACAAAATGGCTTTAGGTCAGATTTTATTTAATTTAATAGGAAATAGCATCAAATATAATGACAAGTCTAGAGTAATTATTACGATTGATTTTTCTGAAGACGAGCTTTTCAATATTATTTCAGTAAAGGATAACGGAATTGGTATTGCCGAAGAAAATATCAGCAAGATCTTCAATATTTTTGAAAATCTAGGAAAATCAGATCGCTTCAAGCAAACCGGAACTGGAATTGGATTATCAACCGTTCAAAAGATGGTACAAAAACTTCAAGGAAAAATTGAAGTAGAATCTGAACTTACAAAAGGAACAACTTTTAAGATTTTCCTGAAAAAATAAAGTATTTTTACAAAAAAATAAAAAACACATGGGAATTTTCAATGCCATTTTAGGCAATGCATCTGAAGTAAATATCGAAAATGTTTCTAAAGAATTTGAACCGATTTTAATTCCGGGAGAAAGTATTGAAAAAGCTTTCAAAATGGTTAAAGACATGTTCATTTTTACAAACAAAAGGCTAATTTTAGTAGAGAAACAATTAGTTGGATCAAAAGTAGATTATCTATCAATTCCTTATGCTAACATTCAAAAATTTTCAAAAGAAAGTGCTGGAATTTTGGATTTAGATGCCGAATTGAAAATTTGGTTAAAAAGTGAAGACCAGCCAATTAAAAAACAATTTGGTAAAGGCGGTAATAATATCAACGAAGTATACCGAATTTTAAGCCAGCATATTTTAAAATAGTAATTTTAAAAAAGAATTAAATCCCTGATACTGTCAAAGTGTTGGGGATTTTTTTTATATTTAGATTGAAAGAAAAAATATGGAAAAATATAAACTAATCATTATTGGCGGTGACGCGGCCGGAATGACGGCAGCTTCAAAAATACGCAGAGAAAATAAAGATTGTGAAATCATTGTTTTTGAAAAATCAGAATATGTGTCTTATTCTGCGTGTGGAATTCCGTATTTTATTTCTGGAAAAGTCACTTCTTCAGAAGAATTAATCGTGAGAACTCCTGAAGAATTTATCAAAAAATACAAAATTGACACACGCATCTTGCATGAAGTAATTGAAGTCGATACCGATAAAAATCAAGTTTTAGTTTACAAAAGTGATGACAAAACTCAATTCTGGGAGTCATATGATAAACTTATGATTGCAACAGGCGGAAAAGCATATTGTCCAGATGTTGAAAATCGTGACGCTGATGGAATCTTTGGAATTTCAACTTTGAGAAGCGGTATGAAAGTGGATAATTTCATCAAAACAAAAAATCCAAAAAAAGCTGTGATTGTTGGCGGTGGCTATATTGGCTTAGAAATGGCAGAAGCTTTATTAATCAAAGGATTAAAAGTCTCGCTAATAAATCGTTCTGAAGAAATCATGAATACTTTAGACCCAGATATGGGTGCTTTAGTTAATATGGCAATGAAAAATCTGGGTGTAGAAATTTATGTAAAGGAAGAATTAAAAGGTTTTGAAGTTGATGAAAATGGCGTCACTGCTGTTGTTACTGACAAAAGAATTCTCAAAACAGATTTGGTAATTTTAGGAATGGGAACCAGCCCAAATACTGCGTTTTTAAAAAAATCTAAAATTAAATTAGACGAAAAAGGTGCCGTAATCGTAGCAAAAACGCAACGCACAAATATTAGAAATATTTGGTCAGCCGGAGATTGTGCGACAACGACGCATTTGGTTACAAAAAAGCCTTTTTACATCGCTTTAGGAACAGTCGCTAATAAAACTGGGTTAGTTGCCGGAAAAAATATTGGTGGCGGAAAAGCCGTGTTTCCTGGCGTTGTGGGAACTGCCGTTTGCAAGATTTGCGTTTTTGAAGTAGCTAGAACGGGTTTACTTGAAAAACAATTGCAGAAACTAAATATCGAATATGTTGCGACAATGATTAAGACAAAATCACGCGCCGGATATTATCCAGATTCTAAAGATATCTACGTAAAATTAATTGCTGAAAAAAGAACCGGAAGACTTCTCGGCGGACAAATTATCGGAGAAGAAGGCGCTGCAAAAAGAATCGACGTTTTGGCGACAGCACTGACTTATAAATTGACTTTAAGAAACATTATTGATTTGGATTTATCATATGCGCCGCCATTTTCGCCAGTTTGGGATCCGGTACAGATTGCAGCTAGAAAGTTAATTACACTCATGAAAAAAGATTGATTTTCAAATACTTAAACACTAAAACATCTTATTTTTATCTTAATTAATAGGATGTTTTTTCATTTTTCTGTAAATTTGCACCATCAAATGAATAAGGAAACTCCTTATTTTCTTATTGGCTATTCTCTGTAGCACCAAAATTTCCCTATTTCAGATGCATTGAAATAAATGTGGCTTTTTTAAAGTCGCACGGAAAACTTGCGTTCGCTAAATTCAGAATTTGCCTAATATCAATGGTAAAAACTTAAATTATGGAAACCCAAACAATTAAATTCTGCCCTTACGAAAACACATTATTCAACAACGATCAAATTGCCGATTTTTTACACGAACATCTCGACCAATTCGGCGACGAAAAAGAGGCGATTTTAAAATGTTTGGAATTTGTTCAGGATAAAAATAAAGGCGGCCAAATTATTTTGGCCACAAATAACAACGAAATCATCGGAGCGGTTGTCTTGAACAAAACAGGAATGGGCGGTTATATTCCTGAAAATATTTTGGTTTACATCGCCGTTGATAATTTTTATAGAGGAAAAGGAATCGGGAAAAAATTAATGGAATATGCCATTGAAATCTCCGAAGGAAATATTGCTTTGCATTGCGAACCCAATAATCCTGCGTTAAAACTCTATGAAAGCTTAGGTTTTACAAATAAATACCTTGAAATGCGATTAGAGAAATCGTATTAATTTTAATATTCTCCAAAAAAAATAAAGATGGCTTTTATCAAATTAGACCAAAAAAAATTACAGCATAATTACAAACATTTGCAAAATCTTTTTCAGTCTAGAAATATTGAATGGGGCGTCGTTTCTAAAATTTTATGCGGGAACAAACTCTTTATAAATGAAATAATAAATTTAGGCGTAAAAGAAATTCACGACTCCCGAATCAGCAATCTGAAAACGATAAAAGAAATTTCTCCCGATGTTCAAACTGTTTACATAAAACCGCCCGCAAAGCGAAGTATTTCAAAAATTGTAAAATATGCCGATGTCAGTTTTAATACCGAAATTGACACTATAAAAATGCTTTCTGAAGAAGCTGGAAAGCAAAACAGAATCCACAAAATCATCATCATGATTGAAATGGGCGATTTGCGCGAAGGCGTTATGGGAGAAGATCTGATTGCTTTTTATGGCGAAGTTTTAAGTCTTCCAAATATCGAAATTCGTGGCATCGGAACCAATTTGAATTGCTTGAGCGGTGTGATGCCAAATCAGGATAAATTGATTCAGTTAAGTTTGTACAAGCAATTGATTGAAGCCAAATTTGACATTTCTATTCCGTGGGTTTCTGGCGGCACTTCGGTAGCGATTCCGTTGATTTTGAAGAATGCCCGGCCCATGGCTGTAAATCATTTTAGAATTGGCGAAGCTTTATTTTTCGCCAATGATTTATTTACCGGAAAAATCATCGAAGGAATGGAAAGTGAAGTTTTTAAACTTTACGCAGAAATCATTGAAATCACTGAAAAACCAGATATCCCAAGTGGTGAATTAGGTGAAAATGTGGCCGGAAATACTTTTGAAACCAATGAAAATTACGATTTGGGAAGTTCTTCGCTTCGCGCCATTTTAGACATCGGACTTCTTGACATGCAACCGCAATACATCGAACCAGACGACGAAAATATCAAGATGATTGATGCCAGTTCAGATATGCTGGTTGTTGATATTTCAAACTCTGAAAATAACTATAAAATTGGCGATTTGATTTCTTTCAAAATTCGATATATGGGTGCTTTGTATTTGCTAAACTCCAATTATATTGAAAAAATTGTCACATAAAAAAATCCGCTCGAAAGCGGATTTTTTGTTATTCATTAAATTTTGAAATTCCAGTTTCCAACCAACTTAAATATGTTTTAATATCTGGCTCATAAGCAATTGGCTCATTCAACTTGTTTTCTTCGGCATCAAGCAAAACATATAACGGTCTTGCATTTGATTCATATTTCGAAATCTGGAAATCACTCCATTTTCCACCAATTGTGGTAATTTGATTTCCAGTAATTTTAGAAGTAAAATACTCACTTTCTGGCAACTTTCTTTTATCATCTCCATATAAAGAAATCAAAACCACATCATTTTTTAGAATTGAAAGTACCGCTGGATCTGACCAAACAAATTCTTCCATTTTTCTGCAATTGACACAAGCGTGGCCTGTAAAATCTAGCAAAATAGGCTTTTTCATTTCTTTTGCATAGGCTAATCCTTTTTCATAATCATCAAAAGCAACAATTCCATGAACGGCCAATTTTGCGCCTTCTGGAAGTTTTTCATCCGAAACTGAAGCTCCAGAATTTCCAAACCCAAATGGAGATTCACTATAAGTCATCGGCGGTGGAAATCCGCTGATTAACTTCAATGGAGCTCCCCAAAGTCCGGGAATCAAATATACTGTAAACGCCAAAGTCAGCAACCCAAATAACATTCTTCCTACAGAAATCGACTGCATCGGACTGTCATGTGGCAAGGTAAGTTTTCCGAAAAGGTACAAGAATAATGCGAAGAAAATAGCAATCCAAATTGCTAAGAAAACTTCTCTTTCCAAGAAATGCAATTGTAATACCAAATCTGCATTTGATAAAAATTTAAAGGCTAAAGCCAATTCTATAAATCCAAAAACGACTTTTACAGAATTCAACCAACCTCCAGATTTTGGAAGGTTTTTTAATAAATTAGGAAAAAGTGCAAAAACCATAAAAGGCATTGCCAATCCTAAACCGAAGCCAAACATGGCGATTGTTAATAAAATCGCGCCTCCTTCTGTTGATAAAACACTTCCTAATATCAACCCTAAAGCTGGACCAGTACAAGAAAAAGATACAATTATCAAAGTCAAAGCCATGAAGAAAATCCCTATCAAACCGCCAACATTTGAAGCATTATCCGCTTTATTTGCTATGCTATTTGGCATGTTAATTTCAAAAGCACCAAAAAAGGACGTTGCGAAGACTACGAAAATTATAAAGAAAAATATATTTAAGTAAACATTTGTTGATATGTCGCTGAAGATATTTGCATCTAAACTTTCAAACAAATGAAACGGAACTGAAATCAAAACATAAATTGCAATGATGCAAAAACCGTAGAAAAACGCATTGAATTTTCCTTTAGCCTTGCTTGAATTTTGCTTGATAAAAAAGCTTACAGTCATTGGAATCATAGGAAAAACACAAGGTGTAAAAGTCACCAAAATACCAGCTATCAAAGTTCCTAGAAATATTTTCCAAGGATCACTTTTTTCATCTTCTGGAGCTTTTTCTTTAGATTTTTCAGTTACTTTTTTTTCAATTTTTGAAGCAATTGCTGTAAAGTTTTTTACTTCTGCTCCACTCACATTCTTTATATTAAACTCAAAATATTTATTTTGCTGAATGCAAACTTCTTTACAAACCTGATACGATAACTCAACTTGAATCAAGTCATTTTTTTGATTCGTAATTTTGATAAGCTGTTGTAATTGTACTTTTTCTTTAAAAAATGTTTCATCGACTTTAAAAACATCATTGAATTCAGTAATCGTCTCACTTTCTTTTGTTTTTCCAGCTGGCTCAAAATTATTTTTACTATTTGGAAATAAAACTTCTAATGGCAAAGCACCTCCATCCGGAGTAAATTGAGAATACATGTGCCATTCAGACTCAATAATGCCGTCAAAAGTCAATAAATATTCAGAATCAGATTTTTTTTCAATTTTTGCGGACCATTTTACAGGATCTAAAATTTGTGCATTTGTAGTAATAAATACAAAAAACAATAAAAATATGAGGGCTATTTTCTTCATTATAAAAGTGCTATTTTTAAAACTTGAGTTGTTGTGTTTTCAATATAAAATCTTCGGTCTTGGCGTTTTTCAACTATCCAAACTATCTCATTTTCAGACAATAAAATCCAAGTATTTTCTTTCTCACTCAAAGACAATTTTTCATCTTTGAAATACTTGCTGACTTTCTTTTTTCCATCAATTCCAGCTGGGCAAAAGTAGTCACCTTCTTGCCATTTTCTTATCACAAGTGGGAATTTTAACTTTTCTTTATCTACGTAAATTATACTGGAATCAGTCGATTTTTCATTAAATTCAGAAATAGTTTCAGTTTTTAATTTCATGGGAAAAGAAATCTCAGCGTCAGCATCAATTTCATAAATTAAAAAATTATCTTCTGGAATCGTCTCTAAAATGAGGAAGTCTCTATCTTTTAAAAGTCGGTAATTATCGGAAAGTATGAATTTCCCAGATTGTGCTTCGGTCAAATTCGAAATGTCTTTCCAAGCTGTAAATCCAAAAGGTTGCAACCATTCAAACAAATAAGCGTCATAATTTGGAAGCCTTTTTAAGTCGAAAAGGCGAAAGAATTTCTGTCCGTTTTTCTCCGTAACTACTTGTTTATAAACCAAAACAGAAGCATCTTCAGTCAAAGATTTTGCTTGTTCCAAATGTTTTAAAGTATCCTGGAACGAATTCAAAAAACTAGGATTTAAGCTTTTTAAAATCGGAACAACGTCGTGGCGTAATTTATTTCTAAGGTATTTATCCAAAGCATTACTGCTGTCTTCGCGCCACTCGATTTTATTATCGGAAGCAAATTCCACAATTTCCTCTCGAGAAAAAATCAATAACGGACGAACAATTTTATCATTCTGAACTGGAATTCCGGTCAAGCCTTCTAAGCCAGTTCCACGGGTGAAATTGATTAAAAAAGTTTCGAGATTATCGTCTAAATGATGTGCCGTTAAAATATAATCTAAGTTATTTTCTTGAAGCAATTGATGAAACCAAATGTATCGTAGTTGGCGCGCCGCAACTTGAATTGATAGTTTATTATCTTTAGCAAAACTTTCTGTATCAAAAGAAGTTACGTATAATTTTAAATTCTTTTCAGAAGCAAAATTTTTAATAAATTTCTCGTCTTCATCACTTTCATTGTCACGTAATTTAAAATTGCAATGCGCCAAAGAAATATCATAATTTAATTGCTTGAGCAAATAGGTCAAAACCACGCTGTCAATGCCTCCGCTGATTGCCAAAAGCAGTTTTTTTTCTTTTAAGAAAGGAAGATTTTCAGAGAGATTCTTTTGAAATTTAGAAAGCATTTTCAAAGATATGAAAAGGAAGTTTTAATACCTAACAGGTTTTAAAAACCAGTTAAAATTTTGAAATTTACGATTCTAAAACGCTTCGCATAGCTTTTGCTTTAAGCAAGCATTCTTCGTATTCTTTTTCAGGAATTGACAATGACGTTATTGCGCTTCCGACAGAAAAGGAAACATAATTATTTTCTTCGTTATACAAAATGCTTCGGATGACAACGTTGAAATCAAAATCATTTTCTGGCGTAAAATAACCGATCGCACCGCTGTAAAGTCCGCGTTTTGTTTCTTCTAAATCTTCAATGATTTGCATCGCAGAAATCTTTGGAGCGCCTGTCATACTTCCCATCGGGAAAGTTGTTTTGATGATTTCAACAGGAGATTTATCTGGTTCCACTTTTGAAATTACCGTAGAAATTAAATGATGTACTTGCTTAAAAGAATAAGCGCCACATAATTCTTCCACTTCAACGGAGCCTTTTGAAGCGGTTCGAGATAAATCATTTCTGACCAAATCAACAATCATTATGTTTTCAGAACGCTCTTTTTCGTCTGAAACCAGTTCTTGTTTTATCTTTTTGTCTTCAACTGAACCTTCGTGTCTCTTTGCGGTTCCTTTTATGGGTTGTGAAATTATTTTGTCATTTTCCTTTCGTAAATATCTTTCGGGAGAAGCTGACAAAAGAAACTGCTTGTGATTTTTGAAAAACACGGCAAATGGCGGTTCTGAAATTTCATTCAACTTTTGGTAAATTTCAACCGGATTTATTGTAGCATTTTCAGCATAGAATTCCATACAAAAATTAGCTTCGTAAATATCACCTCTATTAATGTGTTCAAGCATATTTGAAACTCTCTCTACATATTTTTCTTGAGAAATTCTTTGATGAATCTGCAAACTGCTGTCTGAATTCTGTGAACTGAAATCTGCAATCTGATAAATTTCCTCCAAATCTTCTTCCACTTCATCATCGCACATATTTAAATATTTGATTTCGAGTTGGTCACCTTTCAAAAGAAAAAGTTTTTTTGGCTGAAAAAAGAATAATTCTGGAAAATTTAGTCCGTCGAAGTTCTTGGATTTTAATTCTTCGGTGTCGTTTTTTAAATCATAAGAAAGGTAGCCGAAAAGCCAATCTTTTGTGGTTTGCTGATATTGTTTTAAATCTTCAAAAGCGTTGATTTCATCTGTTTTTATGGATGTGAAGGCATCAACAGCAAGGATTGTGTCGAACGATGTGTATTTCTGTTCATAATTATTGCTGTCTAAAAAAATGACTTCTCTAAATTGTTTTGACCAATTCAAAAGCTGTTTTTTGAATGCTGTTGGGTTTTTAATTTGAAGTTTTATTGCAGTTCTCAATGGATTTTATTTAAAGTGTAAAATTACGGTTTTAATTGTAAAAGTCATTGCGAGGAACGAAGCAATCTTCTCTCGTTTGTCGATTCAGTTTGTCGATGCAGGTTATGTAATTGCTTCGTGCCTCGCAATGACGGTTCATCGCAATAACAATGAGAAAATAAAAAACCCGCTTCTTGTGGAAACGGGTTTCTTTATCTAAAATTTCTAAAAGTCTAGCCTTCTAAAAATCTAACAATCTAAATATTACATATGAATCGGTCTATTTTCAGTTGCAGCCAATGCGGCTTCTTTTACAGCTTCCGCGTATGTTGGATGCGCATGGCTCATTCTTGAAATGTCTTCGGCAGAAGCTTTGAATTCCATTGCAGTAACGGCTTCAGCAATCAAATCTGCTGTTCTTGCACCAATCATGTGGATACCTAAAACTTCGTCTGTTTTCTTGTCAGCCAAAATTTTCACGAAACCGTCAGTGTCACCGCTTGCGCGAGAACGTCCTAACGCTTTGAAAGGGAAACTTCCTGATTTGTACTCCACTCCTGCTTCCTTCAACTGCTCTTCTGTTTTTCCAACAGCGGCAACTTCTGGCCAAGTATAAACTACGCCCGGAATCAAGTTATAATCGATGTGCGGTTTTTGTCCGGCGATTGTTTCCGCTACAAAAACACCTTCTTCTTCAGCTTTGTGAGCCAACATTGCTCCTTTGATTACGTCACCGATTGCATAAATATTTGAAACTGAAGTCTGCAAGTGGTCGTTTACTTCCACTTGACCTCTTTCAGTGATTTTTACGCCCGCTTTTTCAGCATTCAAACCGTCTGTGTATGGACGACGGCCTACAGAAACTAGAGAATAATCTCCGTCAAGCGTAATCGTTTCTCCTTTTGCATTTTCAGCTTGCACTTGAACTCCGTCTCCGTTTCTTTCTACAGATTTCACTTTGTGAGACGTGTAGAATTTCATTCCTTGTTTTTTCAAGACTTTTGTCAATTCTTTAGACAAACCAGCGTCCATTCCTGGGATGATTCTGTCCAAATATTCCACTACAGAAACCTGAGCGCCAAGACGAAGATAAACTTGTCCCAACTCTAATCCGATAACGCCACCACCAATAACGATAAGGTGTTTCGGAACTTCTTTTAAGTTCAAAGCTTCTGTTGAAGTGATGATTTTTTCTTTGTCAATTTTGATAAATGGCAATGAAGATGGTTTTGAACCAGTAGCAATAATTGTGTATTTTGCTTCTAAAGTTTCTGAAGAACCGTCTGCTTTAGCAACATTAATATGCGTTGCATCTTCGAAGGAACCAACGCCTTCAAAAACGGTAATTTTATTTTTGTCCATCAAATATTTGATACCCGAAACGTTTTGGTCCACAACTGAACCTTTTCTTGCGATCATTTGCTCGATAGAAAATTTGATTTCACCAGAAATTTCGATTCCATGTTCTTTGAAATGCGTGATTGCATCGTGATAATGGTGTGAAGAATCAAGCAAAGCCTTTGAAGGAATACATCCTACATTTAAACAGGTTCCTCCTAAAGTGCTGTATTTTTCAATGATTGCGGTGTTAAAACCTAATTGCGCCGCACGGATTGCAGCCACATATCCACCAGGTCCTGAACCAATAACGACTACGTCAAATGAACTCATGATATATATTTTTTTTGTGTTTTAAAATTTGTGTAGCAAAATTACGGAAGTTTTTTTGTTTAGGGTTTAATTCAGTTTAAAGATTTGTTTTTTTTAAGCGCTATTTATGAATTATTAAATCTATAAAGACTTTAGAAAGCTAGTATCTATAGCTTCCCACGAGCAGAAATGAGTTTCCCTCGAACAGAAATGAATTTCCGCCGACCTGAAATGAGTTTCCCTCGAGCAGAGATGAGTTTCCGTCAACCGGAAATGAGCTTCCCTCAAACAGAAATGAATTTCCGCCGACCTGAAATGAGCTTCCCTCGAACAGAAATGAGTTTCCGACGACCGGAAATAAGATTCCCTCGAGCAGAAATGAGTTTCCGTTGACCTGAAATGAGTTTCCTACTATAACTAAATGCTACTACTTTATTACTTACTAATTATTTCAGTTTTCTCTTTGTTCGCATTTCTATTCAACAAAATATACCCGGCAATTCCGGCAACTATCGAGGCTACAAAAATGGCGATTTTAGCTTGAGTAATTTGTTCTTCATTATCATAAGCCAAAGTTGTGATAAAAAGACACATTGTGAAACCAATTCCGGATAAAATACTGATTCCGAAAAGATGATTGACGGTCATTTTCTTTGGAAGTTTTACAACTTTTAATTTCAGTAAAATGAAAGTCACTCCGAAGATTCCTAAAAATTTTCCGACTATCAAACCTGTTGCAATTCCGAAGAAAATATTGTTTGAAAATAAATCTTCAAAATTGATATTGAAAACAACGCCGGCATTCGCCAAAGCAAAAATTGGCATTACTACAAACGAAACTACGGGATGCAAACCGTGTTCCAATCGCTGTAACGGAGGCATTGCATGTTTTGTCATCGATTTCATTTTTCCAATAATATGCAGCTGATCGTCAGTTAATGTTGGTCCGTTGAGCGATTCTGTTTCATCTAAATTGGTTGAATATTTTTTGATTTTTTTTAGGAAACCTGTTTCGCTTATTTTAGTTGTTGCGGGAATCGTAAAGGCTACCAAAACTGCTGCGATTGTTGCGTGAACGCCTGAAAGCAAAAACGGAAGCCAAACTCCAAGAATTCCAACAACGCCATAAAAAAGCGTGCTTCTGACTCCGAATTTGTTCGCAATCATCAGCAATACGAAGAAAATCAAACCGACAATTAAACTGATATATGAAATATCATTGGTGTAAACTAAAGCAATGATTAAAACGGCTCCGATGTCATCGACAATCCCAAACGCAGTGAAAAATATCTTGACAGAAACCGGAACTTTATCTCCCAATAAATATAAAATTCCGAGCACGAATGCGATGTCGCACGCCATTGGAATTCCCCAGCCTGAAAGCGCTTCTGAATCGCCTCCGTTAAATAAATAGAAAATTAAAGCGGGGAAAATCATTCCAGAAATACCAACGATTATTGGAAGAATCGCATTTTTGAATCCTGATAATTGGCCATCGACCATTTCGCGTTTCAATTCTAATCCTAGTACGAAGAAAAATATCGAAATTAATCCGTCGTTAATCCAATGGTGCAAGTCATAATCTAAGAAAACAGTGTCATTGAAATTCAACGAAATTCGGTTTTTCCATAATCCTAAAAACCAATCTGACCAAGGTGAATTTGCCAACGTCACCGCAATTATTGTTGCCATCAAAAGCACCACGCCACCCATGACAGAATTGCTTATAAATGATTTTAAAGGATTAATTACGTATTTGTCAACGGGAGCTTGTTTTAATTGGTCTTGCATAAAAGTCTTTTTGGTGGTTTTCTCAAAAATAACTTTTTAACATCTAAAATCCTATGATTATAAAGATATTAGCATTTATTTGGCAGTTAAAATTAAAGCGTAAAAGCAGTCGTATTCTTTACTTCTCCGATCATAAAAGTACTATGCGTGCTTCCAATATGTTGCAAGCTTGTCAGTTTTGTAACCATAAATTCTCGGTATTCTTCCATGTTTTCTACGCAGATTTTTAAGATGTAATCATAATCGCCACTGACATGGAAACACTCTAAAACTTCGGTCAATTTCACGACTTCTTTTTCAAATTGCGAAATGAATTCCTTGGTGTGTTGCATTAATTTTAAGTGGCAAAAAACGACAAAACCTTTCTGGATTTTATTTCTATTCAAAAGAACTACGTATTTTTCAATTACTCCTTCCCTTTCCAGTTTTTTAATTCTTTCATAAACTGCTGTAACCGAAAGATTTAATTTCAAAGAAAGTTCTTTTGTAGTGCGCTTTGAGTCTTCTTGTACTAATTTCAGAAGCTTTTTATCGATGTTGTCTAAAGTCATTTTGGATGAATTTTCGGTTGGAAATTAATTTTATAGAAAATAATAGTTTTATAATTTACCAAAACTACTATTTATAGTTTAATAATCTAAATATTTACAATATGATTGATTAATTATTGGTTTAAGTGTTGTTTTGGATTGTTATTTCACGGAAATTTATAAAGAAAATCCAGAGATACGCTAAAAATACAAAAAAACTAATTAAAAAATACATTTATGAAAAATTTCAATCCGGCTGATAATATTCAAGATTTGCAATATTTTGGAGAATTTGGAGGCGTAAACCCATCGATTTCTGATTCATCAACTTACACTTTTTTGTCAGCAAAAACGATGTTTGACACTTTTGAAGGAAACGCTGAAGGCTGTTATTTGTATTCTCGCCATTCTTCGCCAAGCAATTTATATTTAGACAAAGCTCTGGCAGCAATGGAAGGAACAGAATCTGCAAACGTGGCCGCTTCTGGAATGGGTGCGATTACGCCAACGCTTTTGCAACTGTGCAATAACGGAGATCACATCGTTTCAAGCCGCACAATTTACGGCGGAACTTACGCTTTCTTGAAAAATTTCACGCCAAAATTCGGAATCAAAACGACTTTCGTTGACATTACGAAATTGGATGTTGTGGAAGCGGCAATTACAAAGAACACTAAAGTTTTATACTGCGAAACAGTTTCAAATCCATTGTTGGATGTGGCTGATATTGCTGGTTTGGCAAAAATCGCGAAGAAACATAATATTAAATTGGTTGTCGATAATACGTTTTCACCTTTGTCGGTTGCTCCCGCAAAATTGGGTGCTGACATTGTGATCCACAGTTTGACAAAATACATCAACGGAAGCAGTGATACCGTTGGTGGCGTGGTTTGCGCTTCGCAAGAATTCATCAACGATTTAAAAAATGTAAACAATGGAGCAAGTATGCTTTTAGGTCCAACTATGGACAGTCTGCGTTCGGCGAGCGTGATGAAAAACTTGAGAACATTGCACATCAGAATGAAACAACACAGTCATAATGCGCAGTTTTTAGCCGAAAAATTTGAAGAAGCTGGTTTGAAAACAGTGTATCCAGGTTTGAAAAGCCATCCAAGTCACGAATTATATAAAGGTATGATTAATCCAGAATATGGTTTTGGAGGAATGATGACTGTTGACGTTGGAACTTTGGACAAAGCCAATGAATTGATGGAATTAATGCAGGAAAGAAATTTGGGTTATTTGGCGGTGAGTTTAGGTTTTTACAAGACATTATTTAGCGCTCCAGGAACTTCTACTTCAAGCGAAATTCCGTTGGAAGAACAGGCAGCAATGGGACTGACTGATGGCTTGATTCGTTTTTCAATTGGATTGGATAATGATATTCAGCGAACTTTTGATATGATGAAGACTTGCATGGTTGAACTTGGAATTTTGGAGGAAGTTGCGTTTGCTTAATTTTGAATTTATATAGAATTGCCTTTCTGATTTTTAATTGGGAAGGCTTTTTTTTTGACGTGATTTGAACGCGGATTTTTACGGATTACACGGATTTACGCAGATTTAATTTTGTTAATCTAAAATCCGCGATAATTAGCGTCATCAGCAAAAATCAGCGTTCCAAAAAATTTTAAACTTTATCAAATTTGTAACAATCTAAAATTCCTGCGTCTACTATTTTGAGTAAATTAGCGACTTTAATTTTTAAATATGAAAAAAATCACATTTTTATCGGTGTTTCTTTTGGTTGGAATTACGACTTTCGCCCAAAAAAACCTGACCATCGAAGAAGCAACTTATGGACAATACCGCAACTTTGCCGTTGAAAATATTGTTTCTCCGCAATGGCGAAAAGATACCAAAACTGTTACTTATCTTGACAATTCTTATTCAAAATTACTTGCAAAAAGCGAAGAAGAAAATTGGGCAGAAACGACACTTTTGACCAAAGACGAATTGCAAAATGCCTTAAAAAGCAAATTTTCTTCGGATGAATTTCAATTGAGAATGTTTCCGTATTCCTATTCTTGGATTGACAAAAACACATTGGAATTTGAAGTGGACGGAAAAAATTCGAAATATTTAATTCAATTTGATGTTGCTCAAAAATTGGTAAAAAACGGCTTTGCATTTTCTTCGGAAGGCAGAAACCAAATCATTTCTTCGGATGGAAAAAATACAACTTGGTTAGATGATAACAATATCAAAATCACGACAGCTTCTGGAACGGTTTCAGTAACTTCTGATGAAAATAAAGGGATTGTAAACGGAAGCGATTACACGCACCGCCAAGAATTTGGGATTGACAGAGGAATGTGGTGGAGTCCGAAAAGTGATAAATTGGCATTTTACAGAAAAGACGAATCTATGGTTGCGGGTTATCCGTTGATTGATTTTGGAGCGAGAATTGCGAAATCAAAAGATATCAAATATCCGATGGCCGGAATGAAAAGTGAAGAAGTGACTTTGGTAATTTATGATGTAAATTCTAAAAAATCACTGACTTTGCAAACTGGCGAGCCAAAAGAGCAATATTTGACGTCTATAACTTGGGATCCAAGCGGAAAATTTGTTTATATCGGAGTATTGAATCGCGGTCAAGATCATTTGAAACTGAACAAATATGACGTTTCGACTGGAGCTTTGGTTAAAACTTTATTTGAAGAAAAAGCTTCCACTTACGTTGAACCTTTGCACGATTTGACTTTCTTGCCAAATTCTTCTTCGGAGTTTTTATACAGGAGTGAAAAAGATGGTTTTGAACAATTTTACCTTTACAATACTGACGGAAAATTGGTTAGAAAATTAGGTTTCAAAGACGTTGTGGTAACTTCAATGTTAGATTTTGACAAAGACGGAAAAAACCTTTTTTACATCGGAACAACAAACAATGGTTTGGACAGACAATTCTTTAAAGTAGAAATAAAATCAGGAAAAACAACGCAATTGACCTCCACTTCTGGAACACATTCAGGAAGCATCAGCAGTGACGGAACACTTCTGTTTGATCAATTTTCAAGCGTTACAACTCCAAATGATATTAACATCGTCAACTTGAAATCGAATAAATCAACAAATTTGGTTAAAGCTACAAATCCATATTTAGGGAAAACGAATTTGCCAAAAATGGAATTAATTACAATCACTTCTGCAGACGGAAAAACGCCTTTAAACGGAAGATTGATTTATCCCGAAAACTTTGACGCAAACAAGAAATATCCAGTAATGGTGTATGTTTATGGAGGTCCGCATGCACAATTGGTTACCAATAAATTTCTTGGCGGAGCAACTTTGTTCGATTATTATATGGCACAAAACGAATATGTAGTTTTGACAGTTGATAACAGAGGAAGTGATGCCCGCGGACGAGATTTTGAGCATGTAATTCACAGAAATTTAGGTGTAAACGAAATGGCGGATCAAATGAAAGGTCTTGAATTCTTGAAATCAAAATCTTTTGTGGATCAAAATAAAATCGGAGTTTATGGTTGGAGTTTTGGAGGTTTCATGACAACTTCTTTGATGGTAAATCACAGTGATGTTTTTAAAGTCGGAGTTGCCGGCGGACCAGTAATTGACTGGAGTTATTATGAAGTGATGTACGGCGAAAGATATATGGATACGCCACAAGAAAATCAGGCTGGATATGACAATAACAATTTAACTAAGAAAGCAGATAAATTAAAAGGAAGACTTTTAATGATTCACGGAGCTCAAGATCCTGTAGTTGTACAACAAAACAGCATGGAATTTATTCAAGCTTGCATTAAAGCTGGAAAACAAGTGGATTATTTCTTATATCCAACTCACGAACACAACGTTAGCGGAAAAGATAGAGTTCATTTGAACCAAAAAATTGCTGATTATTTTGATGTTCATTTGAAGTAAACTGGTGATTTCCTGCAAGGTTTTTCAAATCTTGTAGGTCTTATTTAAATAAAAAAATCCGTTTAAGTGAATTCTTAAACGGATTTTTTATTTTTATGACCTAAGTTTTACTCCTGAATCAAGTTCAATTTGCTGTTTTTTCGGCTATAGCCAAAGTAAATTGCAAGTCCGATTAATAACCAGATAAAGAAATAAATCCAGTTCCAGACGCTTAATTCGGCCATCATATAAAGACAGCAAACCAATCCTAATAATGGAATTAACGACAAATTTTGTCTCCAAGACCAAACTGTCAAACCAAGCAAAACTATCAAGAAAATATACATCGGGATTTTATGCTTAAACAAAGCGAAACCTGTTTCATATTTCAACGAAGTATCGATTGGAAGCGATTCTACGACTTTCGCATATTTATCTAAATCATTATGGTATTCGCTCAAAATTTGTTCTAAATCGTTTGTTTTATTTGTATTTACATTTTCCTTGTCATTTTCAATTAGAAATTGATAGACTTCTGCAGTTTGTTCTTTGTTTAACGAAGTTACAATCGAAGCTGGTTCATTGACTTGAGGTACGTTATTCAAGAAATCCATTGTTGCTTTTTCATTGAATTTGAAGGAATAAAAAATTCCGGCAAGCAATAGAATTGGAACAATAAATTTTGAATTTATGTAAGGAGTTTTGAATTTTCCACGCGGAATATTCGGCTTGTTTTGCAATACTAAAACTCCGGCGCAAACTAATACAAATGCGAACAAAGTTCCGATACTGCACAAATCTGTAACCATTGTCAAATTCAGAAATAAAGCTGGAATTGCAACTACAAATCCGGTTACAATCGTGGCAAAAGAAGGTGTTTTAAATCTTGGATGAACCGTAGAAAATTTCTTCGGAAGCAATCCGTCACGGCTCATGCTCATCCAGATTCTTGGCTGTCCCATTTGAAAAACCAAAAGTACGCTCGCCATAGCAACCACGGCACTTACAGCAATAATTCCCGACATCCATTTTAGGTCTAATTTATCGAAAACAAAAGCCAATGGATCTCCGACATTTAATAATTTATAATTCACCATTCCGGTTAAAACCAAGGCAATTGCGATGTATAAAATCGTACAGATTATAATCGCCCACATCATTCCTTTTGGTAAATCTTTCTGTGGATTCTTGCATTCTTCAGCAGTTGTGGAAATAGCATCAAATCCGATGTACGCGAAGAATACGGCTGAAACTCCTTTTAAAACGCCTCCTACTCCATTTGGCGCAAATGGGTCCCAATTGTCAGTATCTACATAGAAAACTCCAACGGCGATAACCAATAATATGATACACAATTTGACAACAACCATTAAGTTACTGGCGTTTCGAGATTCTTTCATTCCTCTGTAAACCAGCGCTGTAATCAACACAATAATAAACAAAGCTGGTAAATCTGCCACAAAATGAAACGAACCTAAAACAGGCGAAGTCGTCCAAGCGGTGTACGCATCTTGCAAACTTGCATCTAAATTTTCAAAAGATTTTCCACCTTGCATCAAAGCTGTCGCGTCTGCAAATCCGTTTGAGGCTGTCAAATAATCCATCTGAATCCACTGCGGAAGATGGAGCCCACCACTTTCGAGCAATCCTGTGAAGTAGTCACTCCAAGAAATGGCGACGGTAATGTTTCCGATCGCATATTCCATAATCAACGCCCAGCCAATAATCCAAGCGATTAATTCTCCAAAAGCTACATAAGAATAAGTGTAAGCGCTTCCTGAAACCGGAACCATCGAAGCAAATTCCGCGTAAGCGAAAGCGGCAAAACTACAAGCCAAAGCGGTGAATAAGAATAAGAAAATTACGGCAGGACCTCCGTCAGAGCTTGCTTTTCCTATTGTGCTGAAAATTCCGGCACCAACGATAGCCGCAATCCCAAAAGCCGTTAAATCTCTCGCCGTTAAATGTTTACCTAAAGAATTATGTCCGTCAGCTTCATTTTTTTCAACTTGTCTTAAAATATCTTGAACTGTTTTTTTTCTGAATAAATTTGAAAAACTCATAAGTTGACGTACGTATTTGATTAACCGTGTGAAGAATCGTTTTTTGTGTATAGTTTTTAACTAAAAACAAATATATAAAACCAAACTTAATTATATGATTTATGAAAAAGAAAATTGATAAAAGTAAGAAATCAGTAATATTAATTCTACAAAATTATGTAATTATCAGATAATCACTTTTAATAGTTTTAAACTATTACAAAATAAATATTTATAATTAATTCTTATGTTTAAAAACAGGTTCTATGTAGTAAGTTTGCATCAGAAAAAATAACTTTAAACCATATACTTATGTCATTAGTAGGAAAAAAATTCCCAAGCATCGCAGTTGACGCAATCTCTGAAATGGGAGACAACTTGAAAATCAACATTTTTGAAGAAGCAGTAAACAACAACAAAAAAGTGCTTTTGTTCTGGTACCCAAAAGATTTTACTTTTGTTTGCCCAACAGAATTACACGCTTTTCAAGCAGCTTTGCCAGAATTTGAAAAAAGAAATACAATCGTTATCGGAGCTTCTTGCGACACTAACGAAGTTCACTTTGCTTGGTTGAACACACCAAAAAACAACGGTGGAATTGAAGGTGTAACGTATCCAATCTTAGCAGATACAAACCGTAATCTTTCTAACATTCTTGGAATTTTAGACATCGATTCTACAGAATACAGCGAAGAAACAGATTCAGTAATTATCGAAGGTTCAAACGTAACTTTCAGAGCAACTTACTTGATTGACGAAACTGGAAAAATCTTCCACGAAAGTGTAAACGACATGCCATTAGGTAGAAACGTAGCAGAATACTTGAGATTAGTTGACGCTTACACGCACGTTCAAACAAAAGGCGAAGTTTGTCCGGCAAACTGGGAAGAAGGAAAAGAAGCGATGGAAGCTACAAGAGAAGGTGTTGCTTCTTACTTGAATAACTAATATTAATTTAAGTTACAAAGTTTCAGAGATACAAAGCGTCAAAGTTTTTACTTTGCGACTCTGAAACTTTGCTACTTTGAAACTCAAAAAATATGTTGATCGATTTAAACGAAGATACGCTACAAGATTTGGTGAATTCCAATGAAAAAGTTGTGGTTCAATATTCTGCATCTTGGTGTGGAAACTGCCGTATTATGAAGCCGAAATTCAAAAAATTGGCTTCAGAAACAGAAAACGTAACCTTTGTTTTGGTTGACGCAGAAAATTCTCCTGAATCAAGAAAATTGGCCAATGTTTCAAATTTGCCAACTTTCGCGACTTTCGTACACGGAAAATTAGTGAACCAAACGCAAACAAACAAAGCAGAAGTTTTATCAGAATTGGTAAATGAAATAGCTTAAATTAAGATTGTTCGATTATTCGATTGTTGGATTTTCGAACCATAGAATAATCGGAAATCTAAAAATCTAAAAAATGAAATTACCCGTTATAAAACATCTTACTCAATTTATTGAAGAGAACGACCAAGATTATATCATTGAAACCATCGAGGTTTTGGAAGCTTTGACTGAAGTTTCATCGTTAAAAGATGAAGAGCTTGATGTTATTGGAGAGTTGATTTCCAATATGTATGGCGCACTTGAAGTGAATAAAATGATTAAAGACGGAACTGATAAAAAGGAAGCGTTGAATAATTTTATGAAGCGAGTTCTTGGTTCTATTGACAAATAAATCCCCCTTTTTGCTTTATTAACGCTCTCGATTTTGAGGGCGTTTTTTTACGTAAAAATTGAACTCAAATTTGGAAACAATACCAATAATTGGTATTTTTGAATAAATTTAAGCACTATGGCAAAAAACACTTCTATATTACTTGGAGATTATTTTGATAATTTCATCAATAGTCAAGTTAAAACTGGCAAATTTTCTTCTGCTAGCGAAGTCGTTCGTGCTGCTTTGAGAATGTTTGAGCAAGAGGAAACCAAAAAGGAAACACTCATAAACGAACTTAAAAAAGGTGAAAAATCAGGGTTTGTAGAAAATTTTAATCGTGAAACATTTTTAGACAATCTGCATAAAAAATATTCGAAAGAATGATTTTTAAATTAAGCAAGGAAGCCGAAAATGATTTAGAAAACATCTGGTTATATACTTTTGAAAATTGGTCAACAGAACAAGCTGATCGATATTTGAATTTGATTATTGACGAAATTGAATATTTATCTTTAAAACCTGAATCGGGATTAAATTTTGGAAATATTAGAAAAGGATATTTTCGTTCTAAGGTAAAATCACACTTTATTTTCTACAGAATTAATACAAAAAAAGACGAATTAGAAATCATCAGAATTCTTCACGAAAGAATGGATATTGAAAGTCATCTTTGATTCCAAAATTAAAAAAATGCACTTTTACATTAAAAATATGGTTTGCAACCGATGTAAAACCGCTGTTCAAAACGAATTCGAGAAAATCGGTGTTCATCCTATTGCTGTAGAATTGGGCGAAGTGGAAACTTCTGAAGAAATTACGCAACAACAATTATCTGAACTAGAAAATTCTTTAAAACATATTGGTTTTGAATTAATTGATGACAAAAAAAGCCGATTGATTGAACAAATTAAAACCGAAATAATACGTTTGGTTCATCATTCCGAAGAAATTGAAAATACAAATCTTTCCACTATTCTTTCAGATAAATTGCATTATGAATACAATTATTTGAGTAATCTTTTCTCTGAAGTTGAGGGAACTACGATTGAAAAATATTTCATCTCACAAAGAATTGAAAAAGTCAAAGAACTTTTGGTTTATGACGAATTATCGCTTTCAGAAATTGCAAACCAATTGGGTTACAGCAGTATGGCTTATTTATCGAGCCAGTTCAAGAAAAACACCGGCCTCACTCCTACTTTTTATAAATCTTTGAAAGAAACCAAACGCAAAAATATCGACGAACTGTAAAAATTGATATTCTTTTCAGAAATTTCATAATAGCGCTTTCGCGGAAGTGAGCGACCTTTGTATTATACAAAATCAACACTTAAAATTATGAAACATACTTATAAAATATCTGGAATGACTTGCGACGGATGCATTTCAAAAGTCTCTTTTTTACTAAAGAAAAATCCGGATGTAAAAAACGTGGATATTGATTTGGAACAAGGCGAAGCTTCCATTGAAATGGAAAAACATATTCCAACATCTGAATTGCAATCGGCTTTAAAAGACTATCCAAAATATCAACTTTCAGAAAAAAATGTGACGATGAATCATAATGTTTTTGAAACTGCGGCAACTGAAAAAAGAACTTGGTTTCAGACTTATAAACCAATCGTTTTAATTTTCTCTTACATTTCAGGAATCTCTTTAATCGCTGGATTTTCAGAAGATTTTTTCAATTACATGACCGGAATGCGAATCTTTATGGCGGGATTTTTCCTGACGTTTTCTTTCTTTAAAATGCTAGACGTAAAAGGTTTTGCCGAAAGTTATTCGATGTATGATGTGGTTGCCCAAAAATTCAAAAGCTGGGGTTACATTTATGCCTTTTTAGAATTGGGTTTAGGTTTGGCTTTCGCCCTAAATTTTGAACCTTACCTGACAAATATCGTAACATTAATAGTAATGACAGTCAGCATTATCGGCGTTTTGCAAAGCGTTTTGAACAAAAAGAAAATCCAATGCGCTTGTCTTGGCGCTGTTTTTAATCTTCCGATGAGTACTGTTACAATTATTGAGGATGGATTGATGATTTTGATGAGTTTGGCAATGCTATTGCTGATATAAAAAAATTACAACAGAATGAAAACTAAAAAATCCATTCAAATCGAATGGATTTTTTTAAACTAAACTTTTTGTAAAAACTGCCTCAACACATACTGCAGGATACCTTCATTTCTGTAGTATTCAATCTCTATTTTAGAATCGAGCCTTGCAATGGCATAGAATATTGTTTCCTCCCCGTTTTTTTTAACTGCACTAATTTCTACTTCTTTCAGCGGCCTTATGTCGTTTGTGATTCCAGATATAGAAAAGTGCTCTTCTCCTGTAAGGCCCAGACTTTCTGCATTTTCCCCAACTTTATACTGCAACGGCAAAACCCCCATACCTACTAGGTTGCTTCTGTGAATTCTCTCGTAGCTTTCTGCCAGCACAGCCTTGACACCCAGCAGGAAAGTACCTTTTGCCGCCCAATCCCTGGATGAGCCGCTTCCATACTCCTTTCCTGCCAATATAACTAGAGGAGTATTGGATTCCTTATACCTGACAGAGGCATCATAGACGCTCATCTCTTCGCCAGTAGCCATGTATTTTGTATAACCGCCTTCTTTCTGTACAAGTTTATTTTTGATGCGGACGTTGGCAAATGTGCCCCTGATCATTACTTCATCATGGCCTCGACGCGATCCGTAAGAATTGAAATCGGCTTTCTCGACGCCACGGCTTGATAAATATTTGCCTGCTGCCGAGAATTCATTGTAGGAACCGGCTGGTGAGATATGATCTGTCGTGATGCTGTCACCAAGCGCCAGCAATACGCTTGCGTTTTTTATATCTTTCAGCGGTTGCGGGTTTTCTGGAAGGTCTTTAAAAAAAGGAGCTTCCTTGATGTAGGTGGAAGCATCATCCCAGACATATATTTTTTCGTTTGGAACTTGCAGGTTCTGCCATATTTCATTGCCCTCAAAAATTGTCCCATAGCTATTGGCAAACTGTTTTGGAGAAAGCACTGAGTGGAGAATATCATTAATCTCATCATCTGACGGCCAAATATCCTTTAAGTACACGGGCAGCTGGTTTGGGTCATAGCTCACAGGCTCATTCAGAAGATCAAAATCTACACGGCCGGCTATAGCGTAAGCCACCACAAGCATCGGAGACATCAGGAAGTTCATTTTAATCTGCGGATGTATCCTGGCCTCAAAATTCCTGTTTCCTGACAATACAGAAGCCACTACCAGATCATGGTCTTCAATAGCTTTGGCGATATGCGCAGGGAGCGGACCTGAGTTTCCTATGCAGGAAGTGCAACCATATCCCACGATGTGAAATTTCATGGATTCAAGATCGTCCAGCAGGTCTGCCTTGATCAGATAATCGGTGACAACCTTAGATCCTGGAGCTAGAGATGTCTTTACCCAAGGCTTTACATTCAGGCCTCTTTCCCTTGCTTTTCGAGCTACCAAGCCGGCCCCCACCATCACATACGGGTTCGAAGTATTTGTACAGGAAGTAATTGCAGCAATGACAACTGCTCCATCAGATAGCATGAACTGCTCCTGCCCTACAGTTACGGCTACGACCTTCATGCCATCTTCTATTTTCTCTTCAATCTTGGTCTCTGGAGGCATGGGCGTTTCTGCAGCGATCGGCAAAACACTTCCTCCCTCTGCAAACCAGCGGGTAAGCTGTCCCTGCGGTCTTATATATTTCCTGCCAAAATTCTTATGCAGTAGATCAATAAAAGTAGACTGGAAATTTTTAAGCAATATTTTATCCTGTGCCCTTTTTGGTCCAGAAACTGTCGGTTCTATTGAAGATAGATCTAATTCTAAAATATCAGTATAGGCAATCGACTCATCGCCTGTACGCCATAGCATGTTTGCCTTGCAGTAATCTTCAACCAGCTTGACCTGGTCTTCAGACCGGTTAGTAAGCCGCATGTATTCCAGGGTCTTGTCATCAATCGGAAAGTAGGTGACGGTACATCCAAATTCTGGCGACATGTTGCCGATCGTTGCCCTATCGGGAACGGAAAGATTGTCCAGGCCCGAACCGAATACTTCCACGAATTTTCCAACTACTCCATATTTTCGGAGCAGTTCGGCGATCGTCAGCACCATGTCTGTTGCGGTAGAACCAACAGGAATTTTCCCTGTAAGCCTTAAGCCGATAACTTCAGGCATGATAAAATAAATCGGCTGTCCCAAGATTGCGGCTTCTGCCTCAATTCCTCCGACGCCCCAGGCAATTACGCCGATGCCGTTGACCATAGGAGTATGACTGTCTGTCCCGACCAGGGTGTCTGGGAAAACTTCGCCATTGCGTTCTATCACCCCTTTGGAGAGGTATTCAAGATTGACCTGATGGCAGATGCCCATTCCTGGCGGAACAACACTGAAATTGCTAAAAGACTGCTGTGCCCATTTCAGGAACTGGTAGCGTTCTTTGTTGCGCTTGTATTCTTCTTCCATATTTCGGGCATAGGAATATTCAGTACCGAAATAATCTACCTGAACCGAATGGTCAATCACAAGATCAACTGGAATAAGCGGGTTGATTTCATCAGGATTTTTTCCTTTGCGGGCAACTTCTGCCCTCAGCGAAGCAATATCGACAACGGCCGGAACGCCTGTAAAATCTTGCATAAGAACGCGCGCCGGCTTGAAAGGAATATCCTTGTCAGAAGCTTCAGGTTTCCAGTTCAGCAGCGTTTCTATATTTTCACGCGTTATTGCAAAATCATCGAAATTTCGCAAGACGTTTTCTAAAAGGATGCGAATTGAAAAAGGCATACTGCTGATATCAAATCCCTGGCTTTCCATTTCAGCAAGGCTGTAATATGTAAAAGTGCCATTCTTCGTATTGAGCAATTTTTTGATCTGGTAGATGTCGTTGTTCATAATAACAGTGATTTATATGATTGATTATCGGAATTTTATGAATACGATTTGTTATCCTAAAATTAATCTATTAATTCATAACTTTCTGTTTTTGCTATACTAATAAATTTCCTTTTGAAATTATTTGAATTAAATAATATTTCTAAGTATTATTTACTTTTATGATATCATATAAACAATTACTATGCCTCTGCCATAAATTGTAATTTATAGATTCATTATGAAAAAGAAAATCTTGATATTTCGCTAAATAGCTAAGAATTTAGCGACATTAAGATGCTTAATAAAATGCATCCAAATTTTCTCATAATGATAAAATAAAAAACCAGTGAAACTAATTTCACTGGTTCTTTTCATGATTAAATTATTTTGTACTTGTTTTTAGTAATAAGCACTAACTACATACCATTTGCTAACTCCATCACTTATAAGATTAGTATAATTGATAATCTAGCATATTGATAATAGTTTCATTACTCTTTATTTTTTCATTGTGAAGCAACTTGCCAGTAAGGTCAAAAAGCTGAAAAGACAAATTGTTATTTTCATAATTATCTAGTTTTAAAGTAAGTCTATCGGTCGCAGGATTTGGATAAGCTATTAAATTCAAGCTAATATTTTCAGCTTCTTCAAGACCTAAGACGACTGAAATTTCAAATGGTTGTTGTACACCTTGGGCAACAGAACCGTTGCTTCCTGTGGCTGTAGTATATGCAATCTCTCCGACTGAATAACTAACTGTTCCTCCGCTTCCTGAAGCTTTTCCTCCAGAAGCATTTGCCGATTGTTGGGCGTTAGTTACCGTTAGTCCGGATACAAGCGATAACAATGTGAATAGTAATGTTTTTTTGTTCATTAGATTTGGGGATTTAGATTTAGTGAACTTTTTTGAGAAATAAATAACATTTCTTTAACAAAAGTAAATAAAAATATTCTCTTAAATATACTTTTGCGAACAATAAATTCTCATTATGAGAATTTATTGAGTTTTTATTCTCAAATTAAGAAAAAAGTACATTTAAAAGTTTCTATCGTATAAAGATAGATTTAGACTAAAAATGAGTATAAAAAGGAGGATTTATAATATTAGATATGCAAAATTATTCTCCAATCAAGAAGAATCCATTTAATATGAAAAATTACTTTAATTACGCTTCTTTTTATTTACTACGTATTTAAGTGCTCAGACCAATTTTGCGATTTACACCGAAGATTCAACAATTGGCGCTGGCGTAAATTCTTTGAAATTCAGCAACGGACAAGGTTTTGCCTTAACTGAGTCAACAACAGCGCCATTTGAAGGAACAAAAAATTGTTGAAGTAAATTCTAAAAACAATACCATTACGACTGATATTTCAGCTTTGCAAGGTGGTATTTATTTGATCGTAATCCAATCAATGGGAAAAACTTTTACGACCAAGCTGGTTAAAAGATAATTTTATTGAATAGTTAAAAACAGTCATTATTTAGTTTTGGATAATCAACCTATGAAAGATAACAATGAAAATGATCTTTGATTAATTTTTATATAAAGCTAGTAGCCGTTGCAGAAGGAGGTTGAAAATTTGCATTTTTGCACTTTAAAATCAGGTATTTATACTTTAAATGGAAAACTACAAATGGGTTATTTTTGAATTATATTTATATAAAAAGATTTTTTTATATAACCTACATTGATCATCATAAACTATCTAAACTATGCCTTGGAATATTCTTGAAAAACTATGGGAACGTACTACAAAAACCTCCAACATTTCTATTGTAGATGACAATCAAACATGGAATCAAGAAATTAAAACTTTATATAAATTAGGTATCAGCATGGAAGACGCTCTAGAGTTTTTGTACTTTGAAAAACCTAATTTTGAAATTTTTAAAGCTTGGATCAAGAATAGACAGAGAAACGAAAATACTGAAAATAAAGATGTAACAGATGATGTTCTCTCAGAAGAAGATTTGAAATTTTGGTACAAAAACGGCTATGTAATTATAAAAAATGCTATTTCAAAAAAAGATTGTGAAGAGACACAACTGGCAATTTGGGATTTCTTAAAAATGGATCCTAATAAAAAAGAAACGTGGTATAAAAAACATTCCAACCAAAAAGGATTGATGCTTAATTTTTCGGATCATGAAACATTAAATAGAAATAGATTTTCTCCAAGGATAAAAAAAGCATACGAACAGCTTTATAATACAACAAAAATTTACAAAACCATTGATAAGGTCAGCTTCAATCCTCCCGAAACAAAAAGATTTACTTTTCTAGGAAGTCCACTTCATTGGGATATTAGTTTAAAACAACCTATCACATTTGGACTTCAGGGATTACTCTACCTCACAGATTGTGGCATTAACGATGGTGCTTTTCATTGTGTTTCAGAATTTCACAACAAAATAGACCATTGGCTAGACAGCTTAGAGCCAAAAGAAAACCCAAGAGAAAAAGCTCTTAAAACATTTATACCATCACCAATAATTGGAAATGCTGGCGATTTTATAATTTGGAATAACAAACTGCCACACTGTGCAACACCAAATCAAGGTGAAAAACCAAGAATGGTTCAATATCTCACCTACTTGCCAGATGATTATGATGCATCTGGTGAATGGCTATAGTTTTATAGCTTATTTGATATTGTCCATAGTTAAGATAGCAGATTTTCACTAAAGCCTATAGTGAAATTATACCCACATCTCTTCATGTAATAATTACTCTATATCGTTACGTTTAGCTTATAAATCTTGATATTTCGTGAATAAAAAATCCAATCATCACTCAACTTATTGATTTAAAATAAATTAAACTAATACAGAATCAAAATTGGAAGATTATGTCGTACCTACTTCTCGGTAAAAAATAGTCACTCCATCGATTTCTATTTTTCTATAAAAAATTTGATTTTGCATTATATCTAGTTTTTAGCCTTAATTATTATGCAACCAATACAAAGGTGCACTAGTAAAAATAAAATATACTAGACATGTTTTCGCGATGAGTTAACTATTTTTCCCTGTTTAACTTCATACGAAAGTCAGTTTATGAACAGCAAAGAAAATAGTAAAATTGCAAAGCAGAAATACAAACAATGGCCAAAAACTTTCTTTAAAAAAATTGAGCCTGCTTTAATATAATTGCAGAAAAATAAAAAAAATTTACTGGTAATTTCTTACGAATTAATATCAAAACATTTACTTTCGCCAAATATTTTATCCTCATGCCATTTTAAAGATAGCACAAAATGGTACTAATTCTAATATTATTTAAATTATGAGAAAATCTAATTTATTGTTACTCACATTACTTATTACCATTTCAATATCTGCTTTCGGACAGGAATGCAATTGTGTAGAGAATTTTAACTGGACAAGAAAAACATTCGAAGAAAATGATGCCGGCTTTCAATACATATTAGATCAAAAAGGCCAGGATGCCTATGCACTTCTTAATCAAAAAATAGAGGAAAATGCAAAAAATGCGAAGACTCTTTCTGAGTGTCAGAACGTTATTTATGAATGGTCAAAATTTTTCAGAACCGGACATTTCGGCTTCACTATTGTAAAAAGTAATTATTACAATCAGAGTACAGTAATTGATACAAAAAAAATCAAGGAACAGCCTATGATAAAAGTAGATTATGCCAAATTCGAAAAAAGAATAAATTCAATTGCAACACCTACGCTTGAAGGCATATGGAACGACGGCACTTATAAGGTTGGTATTGTGGAAACAAAAGAAGGCTACAAAGGTTTTATAATTAATGGAGGCAATACAAATTGGGAACAGAACCAGTTGAAGTTTATCATATCAAACAATAAACAGAAGGCGAACATCTGGATTAGGGATTTTTCTAAAAAAGAGGATTTAAAAGTAGATCTGATAGGTGAAAACCTCATCAATATCGGAAATATTATGTACTTAAAGAGAGAATCCAAAAACTATGAAGACACTCAGGTCATAAAAGATTACATACGATTCTTATATGCTGGCAATAAACCTTACTATCAGAAATTATCTGAGAAAACATCTTATATTAGGATACCCGCATTTGATCTGGATTATAGAAAGCTGATCGACAGTGTTATTTCAGCTAATTCTAATAATATTGAAAAAGCGCATAACTTAATAGTAGATGTCCGTTATAACGGCGGAGGTGCTGACATATCTTATGAAAAACTAATTCCCTTTTTATATACAAATCCTATAAGAACTGTAGGTGTACAGCACCTCTCCACTCCATTAAATAATAAAATGATGCTGAGCCTTTCGGAAAACGAAAACTTTGATAAAGAACATCAGACAGCATATAAGGAAGCTTACGAAAAATTAAATCAAAATATAGGAAAATTTATCAGCTTGTCTGATGATATTGTCAAAGTAAAACAATTGGATAAGGTGCTTCCTTTTCCTAAAAATATTGCCATCATCATAAATCATAGAAATGCGAGCACTACAGAGCAGTTTCTGCTGGCTGCAAAACAAAGCAAAAAAGCCAAGCTATTCGGAACAACTACAAGTGGCGCCCTAGATATTTCAAATATGAATGACGTCGTTTCTCCTGATGGAAATTTTGAATTGAGCTACTGCAGATCTAAAAGCTATAGAATACCTGGAATGACAATTGACGGAAAAGGAATTCAACCTGATTACTATCTGGACGAATCTATTCCTGACAAAGAATGGACTGAATATATTCGAAAAATTATAGAAGAATAATCTAGTACGTCAGCTCATCTTTGCTGAAAAGTGCTCATTACAAATTCATCTGAGAATTTCTAGACGCATGTTGAAAGTCTCACTCCACAAAGAAAAGTAACGCCAATAAAATACTGGCGTTATTTTTTTATAATATCATCAATTTTTTTTGAAATATGTCATAAATACAAATTTCCTTTTAATTGCCATTCTTCAATAGTTTTTATGCCTTCAATTTCTCCGACAAGTGCAAAATCTTTTGAATCGATCAAGTCTAGTAGCCAAAATGCCTTCTCGAATGCACCTAAAGTACGGTTTTGCTGTTATTTTATTTAAATTATTTTTAATTTATATTGTTACTACTAAAATTCCTACCACATCAAAAGTGTTGCGAGTGTCTTTAGTGATGCAAAGTTGCGGATCAGTATAAGATTAGAGAATGGACAAATGGCATCATCTGTAGCAAATTTTCCCCTATTGCAAGTAAGATTCAAAGAGTATTGAACCCGTGTCATAATATATAATTCACAATGTATTTAATGGCATCTTTGGAGCTCTAATAAACAGGAAGTATTTGATTATAGAGAGGTATTAATTGACAATACTTAACACAATATAATCATATGAGCATATTTTGTTTTAGAAAATGTACAGCTACTTCATTGATTTAAAATAATAGAGTAAATATTTTATTTTTTATCATTAGGGAAAATTGTACAATAACCATCCACTTAAATACATTTTATTACATCCATATACGTCCCATCTTTGCACTATCGAATTCACAATTGCATTTCGATTAAAAATCAATAATCAATTTAATAACTTAAAGACAATCAAGATGAAAACATTTTTTGCAACTTTCGCTTTAGTAATGAGTTTAACATTTATTCAAAATTTATCTGCTCAAGGGAAAAGAGTACCAGCTTCAGCTGGAAGAGAAGAGTACATTGAAGTAGAAAAAGGCGTAAAGCTACATGTTACAGATATTGGTGAAGGAAAACCAATTGTCCTAATTCATGGCTGGCCACTCAGTGATGCTATGTATGAATACCAATACCAATATCTTGCGAGTAAAGGTTTCCGCGTCATCGGTATCACGCTAAGGGGTTTTGGACAATCTGACAAACCTTACGGAAAGTATGACTTCGACGTATTTTCAGATGACATCAAAGTAGTCCTGGAAAAATTAAAAATACATCATGCTACGTTGGGTGGGTTTTCTATGGGCGGTGCGGTAGTTACCCACTATGTTACCAAATATAACGCCGCGCATGTAAGCAAACTGGCTTTGTTTGCAGCCGCCGCACCTTCGTGGATACAACGCGACGGATTTCCTTATGGTCTTACCAAAGCTGATGCCGACGGTGTAATCAACGCTACACTTACAGGAAGACAGGATTTGATCGCAAGTTTTGGAGCAGGATTTCCAGCCAAAGAAGGTAATATATCTAAAAATGTTGAAAAATGGCTGGAAGACATCAATCTTCAGGCTTGGCCATATGCTGTTACCCAATCAATTACAGCTTTGCGCGACCTTGATCTGCGCCCTGAACTTTCTAAAATTACCATTCCGGTTGCCATATTCCACGGTACGCAGGACAAATTGTGTGATTTTGCTTTCGCCGAGGAACTTCACAAAGGAATTAAAAATTCTTACATTGTCAAATTTGAAAACAGTGGACACGCATTGTTTGTAGAAGAAGCTGCCAAGTTCAACAGCGAACTGGAAAAATTTGCCAGACTATAACTATCCATGCATGGAGCGCCACGATAATAACTTCCTTAGTTTTCGTGGCGCTTATTCTATAACTGAAAATTGAATTTTCTTTAAAATATAGCTACTTTTAACGTTAAATAATTCTGCCACAAAATGTCTGAACAATTATTCAAGAGTGATCTAAAAACCTTGGGGCTTTTATCCGTCACCGAAGAAAACGCCCATACGATAAATGGTGAACGGTATAAGGAATATATAAAAGTTTTATTCTTGCCGAAAGGCTGTGAATTGCAAGTCGATTTGACAAACTATGAGGTCAAACAGCCTTCTTTGTTTTTTATAAGTCCGAATCAATACCTGACCTTAAAAAAATGTGGCACAGAAACTGGCTATTTTATTTTTTACAACCGCGATTTTTACTGCATCCAGATTCATGATGACGAAGTGGCTTGCGACGGATTGTTATTTAATAATATCCACAACATTCCGACAGTAGCTTTAGACAAGGAACAAGCCCCTTTTTTTACATCGATTTTCGGACAAATGGCAGATGAGTTTGGCCTAAACGATGTATCGCTCGAAGAAATGATCAGGACCTATCTCAAACAGTTGTTCATTAAGGCAGCCCGCTTGTGGAAGAAACAAAATCTAGATAAGCAACTCGCCGATCACAATAGCGACTTAGAGTTTTTTCGAAAATTTACGTTGCTCGTTGAAGAGCATTACAAGCAAAAACATAATGTAGCTGACTATGCCGACCTTTTATTTATCGCTCCAAAGACGATTACGCATAAATTTAGAAGGCTCAACCTGCCACAACCAAACGATGTGATTAAAAACAGGATCATATTAGAAGCAAAGCGATTGTTAGCACATACACGACTCACTGCGAGAGAAATTGGATATATGTTAGGATATGAAGACCCAGCTTATTTCAGCAGACTTTTTGTGCAAAAGACAGGACAAACAACTTCTGGATTCAGGACGAAATTTGCATCTGAAAATTAAATTTTAACAAAGCACTCAAACCTTCCGGCAATAATTTATCATTTTGTGTAAAATCTTGCCTATAACTAAAGCCTTGCTGTTTTATTGATGAGTCTTTGTTTTCTAAACTGATAGATTGAGCCTGCAATAAAAAGTGCCAATAAAATAAGAAGTGTATTGCCGATGATCGGATCATTTATATCTTTGGCCAGCGGATTTCCTACCGGAATCCTTGTAAAAGTTTCATTTACTGTCGGAACAAGAGACAGAAAAAAACTAAAAGACAGCCAGAAGTTTTCAAAATAGCGAGCTCTTCTGCTGTCTTTCTTCTTTGAATTTAAAAAGTAAGCTGTCACTACCAAAAATAGGATAAAAATAGAAAAAGCATGTCCTGGATTAAACCCGCCATGTTTTGAGAGACCTAATGAGGTCAGTGAAGCAACGACCGTTCCATAAAAATATATTTTACCTGATAATGTATTCAGATTGATTTTGCCATATTTGACAAAATCTGCTACTGCAACTATAATTGCAACAATACCAACGATTGTGTGAAAAATTCCTAAACTTGATAATCCCATTTTATATTGATTTAAATTTGTTTGAAAATGCAAAGCAAATTTCCGACAGATCAAAGGGAAAAGTTTTGTCAATTGGTCCAATTATTTGTCAATTTAGTTCAAAAGCATCTTGAAGATTTATCTAAAGAATACCAGTAGTATTCAAAAGGTTCTATTAGTAAGCATAAAATATAGAAAAATCTTTAATTATTTTTTGTTGGTCGGCTTCTGGCGGTAATTTGTTGGGCTGATGCTATATTTGCTGGTAAAACTTTTGGTAAAATTGGCCAGATCATTAAAACCGCAGTCAAATGCTATTTCAGTAATACGCTGATCAGAAAGCTGTAATAACTCCGCAGCTTTCTCAAGCTTTTTAGCTTTAATGTAATTAGCTGGCGTATCGTGGTATATTTTTGCAAATTCTCGTTTGAATGATGACAGGCTCAGATTATTCTGTTGTGCCAGTTCTTCAATTGTCATCTGTGAAAACAAATTTGCTTCAATTATTTGTTTGAATGTATAGGTTGTGGGAGAAAAAAGCTGCGACAATATCAGCTGTATTGATTCAGACTTTTGCGTCTGTGATAACAGAAGTATAATCTCTTTTACTTTCAATATTAGAATATCTTCATTGATAAGGGATGGGTTTTCAAAATAAAATAATAATCCTTCAATGTATTTCTGAATTAGAAAATCGTTGCTTATTTTTTCACTTGATCTATTCGATATTACATTCTTAGGTACTTGAAGCAGTAATGGAAGTTCCCTATCATAAATTTTTTTTAATATCTCAGGATAGAAAGTAACAATTACAATCTCACAACTACTTTTTGAATTTGAATTATATATTTGTTTTCCTGAATTTATGCAATTTAACAATAATGAATAATTAGTGGGAATGTTAATCTGTTCATCATTGAAATGATACTCGGCTTCTCCTCCCTTCACATATAAAAAACAAGCCTGCTCTGCAACTGGAAAATCAAATTTAAAAGGCGGAATTAATTCAATTTTTTGAATCAGTGTCTTGCCATACAGATCATGTTTTTTATAGTCGTTTATCATGAAATTTTATTTATTTCTTCTTTAAGCAATATTAAACGGAAGTTAATTATGTTTTTACGATTTGATTAATTTTCTAATTCTTTGCGGTAAATTTTCGCCCATTGAAATGTTATACAATTGGATTGAGCATCAAAGGTAAAATATAAACTGATTTAAAAGTTATACACAAATTCCACAAGAATAAAATATTATGAAATACAAAATTATTAGGCATGGAAACAGACTTATATTCCAACGAAATTATATTAGGCACAGTCAGGAACTCACAAAGCCATGACACAAATCTCCAACAAATTCATGAATAAGCAGAATCAATGAATGGTTAGCTTATTTATAAAAAAATTTAGATTTTGAAAATGCCATAGTGCCAAATAATTCCTTAAAACTCATTTCTGTCGTTTAATTGTACTTATCGACATGCTCATCTTTCGGCAGGATCTTGATTGTTTATCCTAAAACAAGTAAAATTACGGGCAAATTCACCGAAACGTTTACTAAATTTACATTCTAAAGAAAGACAATATCCAGAAGTACTACAGCATGCAGGAACCGAGGAAAAAATACAAATTCTGAAAATCATTAAACTGCATTTTTCAAAAAACTAACAAACGTCCTTCTCTCCGTCATCCCTCTTAAAAACAGAAACCTAATGTTTCAATACAATCCTGAGCATATTTAATTATTTAATTTTAAGTTATGAACCCAATTTATAAGAATTTTTACAGGCAGTTTTACCTTAAGACAGGAGGATTTATACCTACAAGCCCGTTAAACAAAAATCTGTTTCCTGGAGATTATTTTCAAATTAAAAATGGAGAAATCGTACTACTTGGCAATATATACCGTAATTCAATAATAAGCCCAGAGGATACAAAATTTAGCACAGTTATTTCCCTAAATACATCCAGCTGGAATTTTAGTGATGGCATCTCAAAGCCCTATTCGAGCAGGGGAAGTGGGCAGAACCCAATCGAAGGCCAATTTGAATTCAGCAAGCAGGTGCTGGCTTTTGCCAATAAAGGAAGCTTCATCTTTCGAAGCGAGGAGCCTCAGTGCATAAAAATCAGCAATTGGAAGGAAATACAGCAGCAACTAATTATAAATATGACCAATTCCCAGTTTTCATTCAGGGAACTTTATATCGTGACAGAAAGTGCAACAGCTACAAGCACCACTTTGGCAATTGCAGGCGAATCAGGTGCTGAACTTGAATTAGTAACCGATGATGAAAACTTTGGGCTTGTCGATATTTTCGGACATGCCTCGACGAGAACTATCCAATGTAAAGATATCGAATACTACCACCGCGAAACCAAGAATAAACCCTCCTACTTCAAGGCAAAAAAATTGGCCGTGCACGAAGAAATGCTGACAAGTTTTGTGATCAATTTCATCGATAAAGTACATACTGCTGATGAATGGGAAATTCCGTTATTTGGTTCTACTTTCCACAACGAAATTGATTATAGCAGGCAAATCCTAAGGCAGCATGCACAGGGCCATTTTTTAGATACGCTGCGATCAATAGAATTGAATCCAAATACAGCACCACTGTATTTTACATGGTCTGACGCCAATTTGGATGATGTTGAAAAATTATATGAATGTATCACTTAAGAAACAATTCACAGATTAAAAAGCGAGAAGCTCTCCCATATTTACCATTCAGTTCTGATCCTAAACTATTAATAATTCACTTATGGCAGGTTTTCATCAATTACTGTCTGTGGTGACTGCTCAGTCTTTTAAATTTTCTAACATGATTTGCTAAGAAATATCGTAACTAAAACACATTTTTTGAAGATTCAAATAATAAAAATCGTGATACAGAATACCATCGTCTTATGCATCTGTTGCAGGAAAGGTGATTATAAATCGCGTATAGCTGTCAACCTTGCTCTCTATCTCGATATTGCCACCTAGCGCTTGCACTTGTGCCTTTACTATAAATAGTCCCAAACCATGTCCCTCGGTATTAGAATGGAAGCGCTGGTACATTCCGAAAAGTCTGTCCTTGTGCCGTGTGGTATCGATGCCGCTCCCATTGTCAGCAAATATTAACCTGATTCCCTCATCAAGCCTTTGTGTGGACATGGAGATTTGTAGTGGCCGCAAGTTGCTCCTGTACTTGATAGAATTAGATATGAGGTTTATGAAGATGCTCTCTAGATAAGCCTCGTTAAATATAAGCATTGGCTCACCTATCGAAAGAGATATTGTCGCATCAATACCATTCTCCGCCTCAATGAAATTCCTGTTCACTCGATGGAAAATACGCTCTACGTCCAGCATTTGGGTCGGTATTTCACTATTATTCCTTATAAATAATATCTTTGCAAGATCTGTTATCGTATCTTCAAGTTTCTTGGTCGACACATCCAGAAGGCGCAATACTTCCAAGGCTTCTTTCGGGTCAGGCTGCTGTTCCAATACATGCAAAAGTCCCCGTATGTTAGAAAGTGGCGAACGCAGGTTGTGTGAGGTTATGAAAGAAAACTGCATCAAGTCGCCATTGCTTCTGGTCAGTTCCCTGATCAAAAGATCGCGCTCAGCTTCCCTATTTTTATGGTCAGTGACATCTTTAGCATTTACGACCAAACCGCATACCGCAGGATTGTCAAGGAGGTTGTCAATTGTGGCGTCGATCCAAATCCATTCTCCTTTTGCACCGCGAATTCTCACATCGCCAATCTTCACCGTGCGATGCAACGAGGTCTGCCTTAATCCATGGAGTGTCCTTGCCAAGCTCTCAGGATGCACAAGCTTAAGGAGCCCTGTACCACGAAGATTTTCAGTAAACCCCAGCAGGACTGCTGTAGAAGGGCTGACATAATTAACCTTGAATTTTGGATCCAATATGAAAATAAGATCAGACCCACTGTGTACCACGGCTCGGAAACGCGCCGCAGATTCCCTTTTTTCTTTTTCCAGCCGGTTTCTCTCCGATGTGTTAGCAGAATAGCATGCTACTCCCGTAATTTTGCCCGAAATAGGATCGGCAATGGGATTAAACTGGGTAAGATAGTCAGGCATGCTGTCCAACTCCACAAAAAAAGATTCCCCACGAAGTCCTCTATCAAAATATGCTTTCCATTCAATATTTTGTTTCCCTGTATTTCTGTCCATCAGAATCTCGTCGCCTGGCAAATGCTTGTATCCATAAAGGCCGGCAACAAAATTATCAAAACTGCTATTCGCAGAGATGAGCCTGTAGTGGCTGTCTACCGACCACATTAAATCTGGGGTAGCATTAATAAGTGCATACTGGTTATTCTTAACCGAGATAATTTCATGTTCGGCGCGCTTGCGTTCACTTATATCCTTGAAATAGATCGTCAGTCCTCCGTCGGCACTCGGATGCACCGAATTGTAATACCAGCAACCATTGCCACTGTAGTGCTCAAAGGTTGAGGAACGCCGCTCAGCCATCGACCTTATGCATTCGATATATAGTCTGGAGGAGGCATCTTGTGGGAAGACGTCCCAAAATAATTTTCCGAGAACATCTTTTCGAAGCTTTCCCGTAGTTTTTTCTGCAGCTGGATTCCAGTATTGTAGCTTCCAGTCTGAATCGATCAGACAAAAGCTTTCAGAAATGCTTCCCAAAATGCTCTCTAACTTGGAGGATTGTACGAGAAGAGCTTGGTGGTAGTCAGCTATTTCTTTTTCTCTTGCTACTTTCTCGGTAATATCTCTGAAAGCAGCGGCGATAAGCAGCCCCTCGCTGGTCTTCATTGGACTCAGGCTTACGTCAGCAGGGAAAGCCGATCCGTCTTTTCTTAAACCTTCCAAGATAAGGTTGCCCATTGCCCTCGAATGTCTACTCTCTGTAAAGTGCTGTCTCTTTTTGGGGTGCGCTGGGCGGTAGCGCTCTGGCATAAGGAGTTCTACTGGTTTTTGCATCAGCTCAGAAGCTGCATATCCGAATAGCTCTTCTGCCCTAGAATTGAGAAGTACTATATTACCGTGGCTATCAGCTATTATAAGTGCGTCAGGCGCACTCTCGACTATAGTTCTAAATTTCTGCTCAGCAGAATGGTTTGCATTTTCCTTTTCTTTCAGCTCAGTGATGTCATCGAACTGTATTACACAACCCTTAATGGCCTCTCCTTCCCAATCGGGAATATAAATAACGCGGTAATGCCTTGCTCTAAATTGTATATTCAGGCTTTCTGGCATAACCTCACCACTGAGGATCCCTAATAGCATTTCCGTAGTCTGCGGGTGGCCTGGCACCACTTCGCTTATTCCTGAAAGAGCAGTAATATCTTGTAGCCTTGCCCACTCTAGATAAGATTTATTTGCATAAACGCAGCGTCCATGCAAATCCCAATAAGAAAGCTTAACAACGGCTAGGGTATTTATTTTCTTATAGTAGGGTGACTCTGATTTTTCTTCGTGCATATCGAATCTAAACATTACAATTTAATAAGCATTTATCTACGTAAAAATTGATAATTCGGTTTCATGCCAAGTTCATAATGGACTGAAGAATTTAAAAAAGTTGAGTAAAATTGTAAAGAAAGATTTTTAGAACCGTTATTACGATTTTCAATAAACCTAATATGATAATTAGGACATTTTATTCGTATTTAATGCCAGGGAACTGAAGTAAAAATTATCCATAAGATCATTTTGCGCAAAACCATTAAAAAATACTAAGGAATAGATATTTTTTTTTCAATTATGATGCCTGGTAACATCTATGAGTTTGTTATAGATTATCTAAATTTTCGACTTTAGTAAATCAGACGCAAAAACAAAAAAAGGCTCAGAGCCTCTGTTCATTTCTAAACTATTCAAATTATATCTTCAAAATGATTTTTATATTTAATTAAGGTTTTACATAGTAATTGAGAAATTATAACATACTAAAAATAAGCCACGTTATTGATACCGCTAGCACTATCCAGGCCAGAGTAAGTCTCCGTCGGTACTTTCTTTCCATACATATTAACTCTTTGTCTAAATCTTCCTTTTTCATTCCAGCAATTTTGATCAGTTACTAAAATAAAATTATGAAATTCCCGCTAAAAATAAACAGGTGTTTTTGCGTGTTTTGATGAATTGCGATCTATGAGATTGCAGAAAATGAAACCGAGTAGATTGCTATAATAAGTATTTCATAAATCTATCCATCGTTTTTATCGCCTCATAGATTCCATCTGGAAAGTATGGCATATTCAAGTCAAGAAATAATAAGAACTGAAGCTTTTAGAAGAAAATTTTCTAATCAAAAGGAAGATTTTGATGATTATCCAATTCGGATTGAGTATTCCGCCACAGACTATAGTTTTGGTCTGGAAGAAGTGATCAGGTCTATGGAAAGCTGGGCAAAATACCGAATGAAAATTATAGACAAATAGCTTCTGATCAGCTATGTCAAATTTAACGTCCAATAACATTTCATTAATGTAAGCAAACTGCTACACTGATAACAAAAATTATTGCAGATAGCGAAGAAGTTCAAATAACCAAAAAAACTTGATTGCAGGATATTAAATTCTGTGGAAAGAAATTATTCCAGCTTGTTATGTGCCAGCAGTTGCTTCCGATTTTAGATTTTAGTCTTTTCGGCTACAGTAACCTGACATTTGGATACATTCTTCCTTTGCATTTTGCAGAACTTTGTATCAGTAATTTAAAAATGAAAAAATGAAAGTATTTGTAACAGGAGCATCAGGCTTCATAGGTTCTGCAGTGGTCAGAGAATTAATCGGAGCGGGACATCAGGTTATTGGTTTGGCGCGCTCAGAAGAATCTGCAAAAAATATAAACGATGCTGGCGCAGAAGCATTATTGGGAAACCTTGAAGACCTGGAGGTCCTAAAACTTGGAACATCTTTGGCTGACGGCGTCATCCACACAGCATTTATCCACGATTTTACCCAATACCTCAAAGCTGGTGATATAGACAGAGTCGCGATTAATGCCATAGGTGAAGAACTGGAAGGAACAACTAAGCCTTTCATTGTAACTTCTGGAATGCTAGGATTGCCAAATATCAATGGGTATATTACAGAAGAAAGTTCTGCAGAAAGCGCCCCGCGTACTTCTGAGTCGTCAGCTTTGGCATTGGCGAAAAAAGGAATTAATGTTTCTATTGTTCGCTTGCCGCCATCCGTTCACGATAAAGGCGACAAAGGTTTTATCCCCTTTATTATTGGTCAGGCTCTTAAGAATGGTATTTCCGCTTATCCGGAGCAAGGAAAAAACTGCTGGTCTTCCGTACATCGCCTTGATGCAGCAAAAGCATTCAGGCTGGCGCTTGAGAGAGCAGCTAATGGAGCTGTGTACAATGTTGTTGCAGATAATGCCATAGAAACCAAAAAAATTGCAGAATTAATTGGGGAAAAGCTAAATTTACCTATACAATCTGTGTCAGGAGAAGAAATTATCACCCATTTTGACTGGATGAGCCGTTTTATCACATTTGAGGGCGCGGCTGTCGCAACGAAGACACAGGAGCTATTAGGCTGGAAACCGACAAATGTAGGCTTATTGGATGACATGCATAAAAATTACTTCTGAATCTTATCAGAGAAATTTAGCTAAGGACAACTTTCGCCACTGTTATTTTATTACAATGGCGGAAGCTTACTGAGCGACTGACTCACCTATATGATTATACTTTCAGACAGGTAAACTATTAGAAAACAATTTTTAAATTTGCAATATGGAAAACAGGCCGCCGACCAGATTAAAAAGCATCAGTGAATTTCATATTTCTCGATGCCTTCCTCCACCGGAGCATCCCATGATTAGCGTAGTAGATTTTGGGAAGGTGCCGCGCTCGGCAAATATTGGGAATAACAGCTGGGTATTTGATTTCTACCAGATTTCACTAAAAAAGGGGATTGATTTTAAAATGAAATATGGGCAGCAGCAATATGATTTTGACGATGGCGTCATGGCTTTCATAGCCCCTAATCAGGTTTTCAAGATTGACCATGAAATAAACCCTACCCAGAAGCGTTCGGGCTGGATGCTCCTCATTCATCCTGACTTTTTATGGAATACACAGCTTGCCAAAAAAATAAAGTATTACGACTATTTTGACTATTCTATAAATGAAGCCTTATTTTTATCCGAGAAGGAAGAAAAGACAGTCAACGGAATTATAGAGAATGTGCGTCAGGAATACAGTGCAAATATTGACAAATTCAGCAAGCATATTATCATTTCGCAGATAGAAACCCTGTTGGGTTATTCTGAAAGATTTTATAATCGCCAGTTTATTACGAGGGAAAAATCTAACCATCAGATATTAAGAAGTCTTGAGGAATTATTAAATAATTCTTTTCAAAATGATGACCTGGCCACAAAAAGGCTTCTCACCGTACAAGATATTGCGCAACAGCTCAATATTTCACAAAAATATTTAAGTACACTACTTAAAGTTCTTACTGGACTGAGCACCCAGCAGCACATCCACAATAAGCTGATAGAAAGGGCCAAACAAAAACTCTCGACTACAGATCTTTCAATTAGCGAGATTGCCTATGATTTAGGTTTCGAGTATTCCCAATCTTTCAGTAAGCTTTTCAAAAGCAAAACCAGCCAAAGTCCGTCGGAGTTCCGCTCAAGCTTTAGCTAACCTTTGTAAAATATCTTCGCTATAAACATGAAGCTTTTAAGAAATGGAATTTTATAGAATTAAAATTTTTGATTTTTAACCAATAGTTGATTCAATCATAAAATAACTTCAGAATGGCATATTTATTATCAATATGATTTAGTTTCTGGAATTAACATTCCGAAATATGTAAAATTCCGCTCAATGAAATTTTGGAACTGGCTTCTGTTCTTTTTTTATCTGCACCATATACCCTCTTCCATAAGAATAAAAAAAAGAAAAACCAATTCCCCTTTTTGCAGGTTTGCAGCGCATTTCACGCCAGTGACCGGATTACCGCCTGGCGACACAGCTCTGCAACAGAAAATACCGCAGGCTGGATAGTTCTCCAGTGCTCCATCCTTTTTTCCAGATTTTCTATCCTGCATCCTACAGCACAGGAACTGCATCTTTTATCTTCCATAACTACTTCGCATCAGTATTCATTTTTAAAATCTCGCAATATTAGCTTCTGTCTTGCTGTCTCCACAGCGCTTATCATCGCCCCTGCAATGCCACAAGCTTATTCTCCTAACCTTACTTTTAATTAATGCAGCATTCTGGAGCTTAGCATTTATAAAATTAGGACTGTTGCACTAAGACGAAGGGCATGTCCGCGGGTGGCAACCGTTGGCGTTATAGTTGATGCTAGAAAAAGGCGAGCGAGCAAAATTGCTGGCAAATTGAAGTTGTTGCCAAAAAGAGGAACAACATACGAGAGTCTTTTATAATTTAAAAATTGGAAGCTGCCTCTTGCCGCGAATTGGCACTGCACCATCATTTGAAAGCGAAGTTTAAATTCAGGATGCTTGATTGCGCCAAGCACCCTGTAGCGCTTTTGTTTCCCTTGGCAGATTATCTATTGCCAGTACCCTAAGCCAACGCCTTTAGACGCTGCGCTACAGACCTCTGAAACAGCTGCAGCACATTAGCTTTTATTCTTTTTAAAATTATTGTTAGTGATTAGTTTGACAAATACCATATTGCTCATTTTCTTGAGACATTATATAATTGCCTTTCAATTCTTTAGCGGATTTAAAAGTATTTTAACTAATTTACAAATCTATAAAATTAAGAGGTCCATTATAGATGGCATTTAAACCCAATCGGAAATACTTTTTCTATAGCATGATCGATTAAAACTTGCCGCCAATGGCAGCATAAGTTCAATTATGAATTTATAAAGACAATAGTGAGTTATTCTATGTTTTAAAGTAAGCAACGCCAATAGGAGACATAGATTAAGATTTAGTTCCAATCTATTTATTTTTAATCAGATAACTTTAATATTTGGAAATTATATGTCATCTGAAAAATTGTAAAATAAACTTTTTATAGTAAAAGTAATTCCTTTTAGCAAGTGTTGGATTAAAATCCCCATACCTTTTTATCTAAATTTTTTTTTGATATGATTAGTTGCTGAATTGTAGCATTTTAAAAATTTGTCATACAAGCTATCACTTTAAAAACAGCTTCTAAGCGCTCCAGAATAAGAACACAATACACTTCATTCAAACAATTTAAGTCTTAATTTTTTAAGCTTTCAAAAAAAGTCAAGATAGGAATCAGCTGTCCGATTAAACTGCCATCCACTCCACTAGCAGGAACGATTGGAAATCCAGTCCACCATTCATGCCGTGCGAATGCCTTCTCTTTATTTTTGCTGCCGCTAAAGCGGAAGCGAATAGCAAAAGTTGCTTCCCTTCTCTTTGCCTCGTTCAGCCCAAATTCTGCCCCCGAGGGTCTCAATGAAGTCCCTGCTCATTGACAGCGCGATTCCAGCGCCGCGCTCTGTAGAACCGCCAGCATCGCTGATGCTGAAGAGGTGTTCCATCTTTTCATCGGAAATTCCTGGTCCAGAGTCGCTGACTGTTACGACCAGCAAGGCCCCGTCTATTGACGCTTCAATGGATACTACTGCGCCTGCCGGCGAAAACTTCAATGCATTAGAGAGGAGGTTGCGGTTCACGAACTGCAGCATTTCCCGGTCGGTGTGCAGCAAAATGCCTTTCGGAATATTATTGACAGCAATGACATCCTTTTCTCTAAGCTGTACGCTGAAAGTAACCGCGCACTCAAGGAAAAGCTCGCGTACGTCCACAGGTTCCGTAGCGGCTACTTCGCCGCGCAGCTGCTGGCGGATCCATTGAAGCGTGAGGTCGAACTGCCCCAGCAATCCAGAGATGTCTCCCTCCAGCATCTTGTAAAAGCCCGCCTTGTCTGCCTCGTCCATACTTTTTTCCGATTCCAAGAGCCTGATCAGTGACAGCGTCGAGATAAGGGGCGACCTGAAATCGTGCGCAAGGATAGAGACCAGACGCGACTTGAATTCGTCAGCGCCGCGAAGCTTGCTGTTCTGCTCTTCAATGAGCGCATTCAGCGTGGTTTTTTTCCTGGACTCCCTTCTCGTATTCAGGTGCGCTCGGAGTAACAGCGCTGAAAGGATAATTCCGGCTATGCTGGCGCATGCCAGCACGAGAGAGGTTCTCCTAGAATATTTTTCTGACCTCTCCAGGCCGTCGTAGTCGTCCTGGAGCTTGCCGTAGCTGACATAGTCCCCGATAAACTTTCCGAGCCGCCGCTGCCTGTCCATAAGCGCTGCCACAAGCATCTTGTCGATATCGTGCCCCTTCTGGGTACTGCCCGCTAGCTGTGCATACCGCTGCATGCCCAACAGTATCTCCACCTGGGTGTCGTCATACCCCTTGGCCACAGCAAGCCTGTACTGCCGCTCTGAAAGCGACAGCGCCAATTCCGGGCGCTCCGGCGCATGGTACTCCGCCAGAAGATTCAGGCTGATGATCTGAAGGCGCTCGAGCTGGGCCTTTTCTGAATCGCTATATGACGAGAGAAGCAATGGCAGCGCTTCAGCCTGCCTGCCTCTGGAGAGATAGAAAAGCGCTAGAACCTGCCTGTTCCCTATCAGGAGCTGTTGGTCGTGAAGGCGGTGTGCTATAGCGTTGGATCTGGAGATATAGTACATTACGCTGTCCTCTGAGAGCCCGGGATAGGCAATGCAGTAGTTGGTATAGACCTTGCCCATGATGCTGTCGCTGGGTATTGCGGATCCCTTGCGCAATGCAAGCCTGCTATAGCGCACTGCATCCGCTTCCCTGCCGAGCTGCATGCTGGCGCTGGCGAAGTTCATATAAACCTGCGCTTCACCGGCAGTATCCCCCATGTTGCGGTAGGACACCAGAGTCCTGGAAAAGACATCGAGAGCTTCATTGGTCAGTCCCTTTAGCGCAAGCGCTATCCCGATGACGTTGTCGGCGTCGGTGGCGCCCTTAGCATAGCCGATGCGTCCCGCAATACGCCTGGACTTCATCCCGTAAAAAATACAGCTGTCTGGGCTCTTCAGGTGCATAAGCATTCCGATCCGGTTTAGGCCGTCTACATAGTCGGCGCTATCTTGGACTAATGGCAGTTTCTTCTGCAGCAAAGTTATCTCCCTGGTCTGACCGAGCGCTGCGACCGGAAAAAAAGCAAGAATATAGAGAATTTTTTTTCTAATTTGGCAAGCAGAGTAATCCATTTTATTTAGGTATAGCGAACGCAAATATCATATAAAGATGTCATCCAGCAAAGGGTCCCTCCCTATTTAACTTTTGCTCTGCCTGATCAGTCCGCTTCCTTTGCATGCAGTAGCAGCAGCAATAGAAAATGCAATCTTACCAGCTCGCCCCTTCAAAATTCCAACAACATCATTTAACGAAAATCCCTTGGCCTGCAGTAATATCAAATAGTGAAAAAGCAGATCGGCACTTTCGTTTAAAAATAAATTGTCATCATTATCTTTCGCTTCGATCACGACTTCCACGGCTTCTTCGCCCACTTTTTGAGCAATTTTATTGATGCCTTTTTTAAAAAGCGATGCTACATAACTTTCTTCCGAAGGATTCTCTTTTCTGCTTATTATTTTTGCTTCTAATTCAGATAAAAATCCAAAGGAAGATTCGTTTTTTTCATTCCAGCAAGTGTCGCTTCCAGTGTGGCATACATTTCCCAACGGCTTTACTTTTATCAAAAGTGTATCATTGTCGCAGTCAATTTTGATGTTCACAACTTCCAAGAAATTGCCGCTTTCTTCGCCCTTTGTCCAAAGCCGATTTTTGCTTCTGCTAAAAAAAGTCACTTTGTTCAATTCTAAAGTTTTTGCATAAGCTTCTTCATTCAAATAACCCAGCATCAGTACATTTTTGGTTTCAAAATCCTGAATAATCGCAGGAACCAAACCGTCTTTATTTTTATTAAAATCTATTTTCATAATCGTATTGCTATGCTTTTTTGTGCCAATTCTCTTTTCAAATCCATAATTTTTATTTCTCCAAAATGGAAAACGCTCGCCGCCAAAGCCGCATCTGCCTTTCCAATCGTGAAAGCATCTGCAAAATCACTAATTTTTCCTGCACCGCCAGAAGCAATTATCGGCACATTTACGGTTTGTGAAAGTTGGCAAAGCGCTTCATTTGCAAAACCATTTTTTGTTCCGTCGTTATCCATCGATGTGAACAAAATTTCGCCAGCGCCAAGGTTGCAAGCTTCTTTTGCCCAACCAAATAAATCTAAATCGGTGGGCTGTTTTCCTCCAACCAGATGCACTTTCCAAAAACCATTAATTTCTTTAGCATCAATCGCCACGACAATGCTTTGGCTTCCAAAATTTACTGCCAAATCAGCAATCAGCTTCGGATTTTTAATGGCAGAAGAATTGATAGAAACTTTGTCAGCGCCATTTTTCAGAAGCATTTCTACATCTTGCAACGACGAAATGCCACCGCCAACAGTAAACGGAATATTAATTTCTTTCGCTACTTCTCGAACCAAATTTTCTATTGTTTTTCGCCTTTCTTCCGTAGCTGAAATATCAAGAAAAACCAATTCGTCCGCGCCATTTTCAGAATAAGCATAAGCCAATTCCACAGGATTTCCGGCATCTCTCAAATCTAAAAAATTGACGCCTTTCACGGTTCTTCCGTCTTTGATATCCAGACACGGAATGATTCTTTTCGTGATCATATTTTGTTGATTATAAAGTTTTGCAATTGCTTTAAACTTATTTTTCCTTCGTAAAATGCTTTCCCGATAATCACACCTTCGCAACCCAAAAGCTGTAATTTTGGCAATTCTTCAAAGCTTGAAACACCGCCCGAAGCAATCAGATTTATATCAGGAAAAGCGGTCACTATTTTTTCATAAAGCAAAAAAGAAGGACCTTCAAGCATCCCATCTTTTGAAATATCTGTGCAGATTATAGTTGCGATTCCAAAGTTTTTATATTTTTTTATAAATGGAAGCAACTCTAAATCAGATGTTTCCTGCCAACCCGAAACTGCAATTTTTTCGGCATAAACATCAGCTCCTAAAATAATTTTAGAGCCATATTTTGAAATCCATTCTTGAAATAAATCCGGATTTTTAACCGCAATACTTCCGCCCGTGATTTGATTGGCGCCAGAATTAAAAGCAATTTCCAAATCAGCATTTGTTTTTAAGCCTCCCCCAAAATCAATTTTGAGATTCGTGTTTTCTGAAATTTGTTCCAATATTTTATAATTCACAATTCGCCCAGATTTTGCTCCGTCAAGATCCACCAAATGCAAATATTGGATGCCGTTAGCTTCAAATTCCTTTGCAATTTCCAACGGATTTCCATTGTAAATCTTCTTTGTGGCATAATCGCCTTTAGTCAATCTGACGCATTTACCGTCAATGATATCAATAGCTGGAATGATTCTCATAATTCAATTTTTAAAAAGTTACCAAGGATTTTTTCTCCCGTTTTACCACTTTTCTCCGGATGAAATTGAACCCCGAAAAAATTATTTTTTCGCAAAGCCGAAGCATATTCCAATCCATAATTGGTTGTGGCAATGGCATTTTTTATTTTTTCCACATAAAAACTATGCACCAAATACACATATTCATTTTCAGAAATACCTTCAAACAAAGGCAACTTAAGATTGTAAATCGTATTCCAGCCCATCTGCGGAATTTTATGATCAGCTGGAAATTTCTTAACTGCAACATCAAAAATCCCCAAACCATCCGTATCTCCTTCTTCAGAATAATTGCAGAGCAGTTGCATTCCAAGGCAAATTCCCAAAACCGGCTGTTTCAAACTCGGAATAATCTCATCCAAACCGCTTTCGCGTAATTTTTTCATGGCCGAATTCGCCGCGCCAACTCCAGGAAAAATAACTTTGTCAGCGCTCAAAATAAATTCAGGAGCAGCACTTAAAATTCCTTCAAAACCCAACCGATTCAAGGCAAATTGAACGCTTTGCACATTTCCTGCGCCATAATCTATAATTGCAATTTTCATATTTGTAAGTTTTATTTTTTAAGTGGCGATTCACAACACTCCTTTGGTTGATGGCAAAATCATTTTCTCCATATCGCGTTTTACCGCCATTTTGATTGCTTTGGCGAAAGCCTTAAAAATTGCTTCGATTTTGTGGTGTTCGTTGGTGCCTTCGGCCTTGATATTTAAGTTGGCTTTGGCTCCGTCGCTGAACGATTTGAAAAAGTGATAAAACATTTCTGTCGGCATTTTTCCAATCATTTCTCGCTTGAAATCAGCTTCCCAAACGAGCCAATTTCTTCCTCCAAAATCTAATGCAACTTGCGCCAGACAATCGTCCATCGGAAGACAAAATCCATAACGTTCGATGCCCAATTTGTCACGCAGCGCTTTTGCAAAAACTTCGCCCAGAGCAATTGCCGTATCTTCAATCGTGTGGTGTTCATCAACTTCCAAATCACCTTTTACGCTGATATTCAGATCCATTTGGCCGTGTCTGGCGAGCTGATCAAGCATGTGGTCAAAGAATGAAATTCCGGTAGAAATGTTGCTTTTTCCAGTTCCGTCTAAATTAATTTCGATGGAAATATCAGTTTCATTTGTTTTTCTTTCAATGGAAGCGACACGTTCCTGAAGCTTTAAAAATTTGTAGATTTCTTTCCATTTTAAAGTTTTTAAGGCGATAATTTCTTCCAAATCTGAAGCTGTAAAAAGTGTTTCTGTTCGACCTAAATTTTCATCTAAATTCAGGAAAATTGCTTTTGATTTCAGGTTTTTAGCTAAAGCCATATCAGTAAATCGATCGCCGATTACAAAGGAATTTTCCAAGTCATAATCTGGATTGTTGATGTATTTTCCGAGCATTCCGAGTCCAGGTTTTCGTGTTTCAAGATTTTCGTGTGGAAAACTTCGATCAATCAGGATGTCTTCAAAAACAATTCCTTCATTTTTAAAAGCTTTTAAAATTAAATTCTGGCAAGGCCAAAAAGTCGCTTCCGGAAAACTGTCGGTTCCTAAACCATCTTGGTTGGTAATCATAACCAATTCAAAATCAAGTTCTTTGCTTATTTTGGATAAATAATGAAAAACTTCGGGATAAAATTCTAATTTATTTAAGTCATCTAGTTGATAATCAGAAGGTTCTTTGACTAAAGTTCCGTCCCGATCTATGAACAATATTTTTTTTTGATTTTTCATAATGATTTCAGTGTTTCAAGCAATTGTTGGTTTTCCTTCTCAGTTCCGATTGTGATTCTCAGGCAATTTTCACAAAGTTCTTGACCAGATCGATTCCGAATCACAATGCCTTTTTTCAATAGTTGGCCGTATCGTTTTTCAGCATTATCGACTTTGATTAAAATAAAATTTGCATCTGAATTGTAAATTTTTTCAATGAATTGTATTGTATTCAAACTGGCAATCAATTTTTTTCTTTCTGATAAAATCGCTTCGATTTCTTGCAATACAGCATCGTAATTTTCAATTCGTTCCAAAGCTTTTTGTTGCGACAGCTTATTGATATTGTAAGGCGGTTTTATTTTGCCTAAGACGCTGATTATTTCTGGATTTGCGTATAAAATTCCCAATCGAATTCCTGCCAAACCATATGCTTTTGACAAAGTTTGTAGTATAATTAAATTTGGAAATACAGCTATTTTTTGCAACCAGCTTTCTTTACTAGAAAAATCAATATAAGCTTCGTCAATCACAATCAATCCCGTAAATCCTTCTAAAAGTTTTTCAATTTTATCTTCCGAAAAAGTATTTCCAGTCGGATTATTTGGTGAACACAGAAACAAAATTTTTGTGGTTTCATCAGTAGCTTTTAAAATTAAATCTACGTTTGGTTCAAAATCATTTTGCAACACAATTTCTTTGTTTTCAATCGCATTCAAGTTGGCCAAAACGCCATACATTCCATAAGTTGGAGGCAATGTGATTACCGAATCTTGATTTGGTTCACAGAAAGCTCTGAAAAGCAAGTCTAATAATTCATCGCTTCCGTTGCCAAGAATTATTTGGTTTTCAGGAACTTTTTTCAATTCTGAAAGCACTTTTTTTAGATTTTTCTGCTTTGGATCTGGATAACGGTTCAGGCCATTTTCAAACGGATTTTCGTTCGCGTCCAAAAAAATTAAATCGCTGTCAAAATCTTTAAACTCATCACGAGCAGACGAATAAGATTCCATCGCCAGAACATTTTTTCTGACTAATTTATTGATGTCAAAAGTTTTCATTTCGTTACATTTTGAAGTTCATTTAATCGCAAAGTCACCGCATTTTTGTGTGCTTGCAAACCTTCGGCTTCAGCCATAATTTCAATCGCTTTTCCGATATTTTGGATTCCTTCGGGAGTAATTTTTTGGAAAGTCATTGATTTTAAAAAACTATCCAAATTTACGCCTTCATAATTTTTTGCAAAACCATTTGTGGGCAAAGTGTGATTGGTTCCCGAAGCGTAATCTCCGGCACTTTCCGGCGCATAATTTCCGATGAAAACCGAACCTGCATTTTGAATTCCGTTGATGAAAAAGTTTTCGTTTTTGGAACAAATTATAAAATGTTCTGGCGCATATTCGTTGATTAATTCCAAAGCAATTTCATCGGTTTCAACCAAAATTAATTTGGAATTGTCAATTGCTTTTTGTGCCATTTCAAAGCGTGGCAAAACGGTAATCTGCTTCTCAATTTCAACAGAAACAGCATCAATAATCTGCTGCGAAGTCGAAACTAAAATCACTTGGCTGTCACTTCCGTGTTCGGCTTGGCTCAATAAATCTGCGGAGACAAAACTTACATTTGCTGAATCGTCAGCAAAAATCAAAAGCTCTGAAGGTCCGGCGGGCATATCAATAGCGACTCCGAATTTCGTAGCAAATTGCTTGGCAACAGTCACAAATTGGTTTCCGGGACCAAATATTTTATACACTTTTTCAATCGTTTCTGTCCCAAAAGTCATTGCTGCAATCGCCTGAATTCCTCCAATTTTTAAAATTTTAGTTACGCCACACAATGACGCCGCATACAAAATAGCTGGATTTATTTTCCAAGATTTGTCAGGAGGCGAACACAACGTGATTTCTTGGCAACCGGCAATTTTTGCAGGAATCGCAAGCATCAAAACCGTAGAGAAAAGTGGAGCCGAACCGCCAGGAATGTATAATCCGATTTTTTGGATCGCTCTTTTTTCTTTCCAGCAGAAAACGCCTTTTGTAGTTTCTACTTCAATTTTATTTGTTTTTTGGGCTTCGTGAAAACGTTCGATATTTGATTTGGCCAAACTAATTGCACTTTTCAACTCACTCGGAATTTGGGCAATGGCTTCGGCAATTTCTTCCTTTGAGACTTCAAAAGATTTTAAGTTTATACCATCAAATAAAGAGCTGTATTTTGAAACAGCAAAATCACCTTTTACTTGAATTTCTTTGAAAATGGAAGCTACAGTTTGTTCGATATCTTCATAAGAATTTGTTGGTCTTTTTACTAAATCAGGCAACGATTTTTTGTCTGGATTTTTGATGCTTTTCATTGTATTTCTTTAAAATTATAAAACCATTTTTTCAATAGGGCAAACCAAAATTCCTTCGGCGCCAGCTTCTTTTAATTGGTCGATTACTTCCCAAAATTGATTTTCATTGATAACCGAATGCAGGCTACTCCAGCCTTTTTCAGCCAATGGCATTACCGTGGGACTTTTCAAAACAGGAAGAATTTTGCTGATGCTTTCTATCTTTTCATTGGGAACATTCATCAAAATATATTTCGAATTACGAGCTTTTAAAACGGATTGAATTCGAAATTGGAGTTTGTTTAAAATCAATTGATTTTCAGAAGAAATTTGGTCGGAAACGGCAAGAACAGCTTCGCTTTTTAAAATTACGGCCACTTCTTTCAGATTGTTTTTGAACAAAGTGCTTCCGCTAGAAACGATGTCAACTATAGCATCTGAAAGGCCAATATTTGGCGCAATTTCTACGGAACCGGAAATTTGGTGCAATTCGACATTGATATTTTTTGATTGGAAAAAGTCTAAAACTGTTTTGGGATAAGAAGTTGCGATTCGCATTCCTTCCAAATCTTCCAACGAAGAAAAAGGAAAAGTTTTTGGAACAGCAACTGAAACTTTGCACTTGGAAAAGCCCAGTTTCTCGATGATTTTGATGTCGTTGCCTTTCTCGACTAAAAGATTGTCGCCAACGATGGCAATGTCCACGACCCCGTCAATAAGGTATTGCGGAATGTCTGCGTTTCGAAGAAATAAAACTTCAAGAGGAAAATTTGAAGCTTGCGCTTTCAGCTGCTCGTTTCCGTTTTCTATGGAAATCCCGCAGTCTTTCAAGATTTTTAGGCTGTCTTCGTTGAGTCTTCCTGATTTTTGGATTGCTAATTTTAAGGTGCTCATTTTTTTGAGATTGTGAATGAGTACACCAATTTTTTACAAATAAAAAACCCGTTTGATGTACTCAAACGGGTTTTAGAATATGATGAATTACTTACATACCATTAACGCTTCGCTTGAGCGGAGAAATGGATATGATGATGGAACTGATTTGTAAACATAATTTTTAAACTAGGATGCAAATGTAGCTTAAAATTAAATCGGAAAACTATTTTTTTGCAGAGATTAACATTTTTGATCAATAATTTTATAATAAATACTTGGAGAGTATAAACACAGGAAGCGGTTAGGATTGTACGGTAAAGGCAGATCAATCGAGATTTAAGTACAATAAAAAAAGGCATCTGGCTTTGAACTATAAAAGAATTTAATAAACTAACTAAACTTTCAAACAAACTTATGAATTAAAAAGATGGAAATATTCGGAAGCCGGAATGCAAAGAATGGTGCACCGCCCTATCATACAAAAACTAAAAGGATCGAAGCAACGATTATAGTTACCAAAAAAGACATTAAAAACGCTGATAATCCAAAATACAATTTTAAAAAAAATGCAAAAAATAATGTTTTTGTTATTTATGTTTCGGATCTGGCTTCTTATGATTTCAACAAGGAAGATTTAGAATTTCAGCAAAAATACAACGTGAAATATTCTTTAATTGGCAGTTACAAAAATGAGTACCTGACAAAATACAATAATCTGACATTCAGTTATCTGAAAAACAAATATAAGAAAACTTGGCTGGCAGAAATCAGAAAAGATGCAGTTGGCTTAATTAAAGAATAGAAAAAAACAGCAGACAACACCTGCAGGTTTGGACTAAATTTAATTTAAGAAATTCGTAACATCATTTTAGCCCCGACATTTTCATCACGAAGTTTATTTATATTAGCAGAAAATGCTCCGTATGCTTTGTCGACAACTTCTCATAGCGAGGTAACGCTAGCAGAGATTTCTAGAAAACAGCTCGTATCAGATGAAAGTTATATTTTCCACAGTATTTCCAGTGGAGGCTGGGACTTCCCTTCCTCATATTTGGCAAGCCTGTCGCGCGATTTTACAATTGCATGCTGATCGACCATTACACCGATGATTATGATTTTTTTGAAATTGCACTGGAGGCTGTTCCTTTGCCAGCAAACTACCTTTCCGCTCAATAGCGTTGCAGGGCTTGAATTATTGTCTTTTCTGGAAGACAGGCTGGATTTTACCTTTTTTGATATCAAATATGCCCTGCTGTCAAGAATAGCTGCTCCTTAGCCTTAATGCTATATCTCCGCCTTGCAAGGGAATTCAAATGCGTAAGAAAGGCTGGCAGACCAAAGGATAAGACATCCATCCATGTCCGTTCGCTCTTAATGCCCAAATCAGATCGAAAATTTCCAATTTTTCCGATTTCAGAATCCCATTTTCCGCATTACCAATAAGATCCGCTATCTTCAGATGTGCGAACGCGCCTATGAGCGTCTCCTTAATAAAAAAGTTATCAGCCAGCAGGTCATTTATATCTGTGGCAAAATTCTAGCCAGGAAGTTATACAGCAACCGCTTTATGCTTTTCGTTTTTTGTAAGGAGGAATATATTTTTCGAAGGAATAGCAGAAAGTTTGTGAGGTGAATGTGTCAAGTGACAGATTCTCTACCACTGTTGCTTTTCAGGAAAATCCTTGGAAGCGCGTAAGTCTTTATGAATTTTCGCTGAAGTTCCGGATAAAAATAGAGCTCCACCTCGTCAAATACTACATTTACGGCCTTGTTATCAGTCATTAAAAATAATTCGATTTAGATAGGCCATCGGGTCTGTCTCGAGAAACAGCAGTATTTTATGAATCTTTGCCGAAAGTCGAGGAAATGCAGGCGCAGCACCCACTGTATTTCCTATATGATAAAATCAAAAATTTCTCCGCAAAATGATGTATATTTGTCTTGCATTACATCTTTTAGTGGCTTATGATTGATATCGACAAGACCTATACCGTAAACCTCAGTTTCGAGGAAATCAAGCTGCCTCCGTTTCAGGACATACTGGTCTTGGGAAAAAACTCTATCCAAGGGAAGATCGGTCTCTCCAAGTCGTTCGAATTCCTTATACCCAACGGATTTGAGACCATCGACGTTAGCAATAAGAATATAGAGACGGTCTTTGTCAGCAAAAACATACTTTCCAAGATTGCCAAAGAGCGGGTGATCGAAATACTCGAGCACAACGTATTTCCGTTCGTCTCGCAGGGAGAACTTATAAGCGTAGACTTCAAGGTGCATGTCTCAGTGAAAAACATCATAATTAAAGATTCCAGCCGATGAGCATAAAACAGCTCGTTAAGGTAGACTATGCCATACTAGATGCCTATGACGGCGTCTCCTGGGCAAGACAGAGCGATTCGATTGAAAGCGGAATAGTCATACTGGAGCAGGACCGCCCAATAGGAATCCTTACTGCTTCGGACCTCGCAAGAAGGCAGCACCAGATAATAATTGACTGCCTCACCCTAAAGCCTACCGTTGCCAGGGAAGACCAAATAACCGACGTTCTGGAAATTATGGATAGCAGCGGGCACAATGTGCTTATGGTCTACGAAGATAAAAACTTCGTCGGAACCATTTCTAAAAATGACATCACGCATCATATCCGCACCAGCCTAGGCCTGCAGAAGCTCAAGGTGCAGTCCGCCGCGCACGACCTCAAAAATCCGCTAGCATCCATCAAGATGATTACCGGAATGCTTCAGGAAAATCTGAAGCTTACCGAAAACAGGGAACTTGTGGATTACTTGGAGCAGAGTTGCGAGTTCGCCCAAAAAATCGTTGACGATATTCTTATTGCAGAGCAGATTGCCGAAGGCACAAGATTTACTGAAGAAGACTTTGACAACGTCATAGAAGACTGTGTGGCGTTTTTCGCCAAGGAAATCGAGCAGAAAAAGATTTGCCTATCGAAAAGTCTAGCTTCCGGAAAATACCTTCAGATCGACCGGTTGAAATTTGAAAGGGCGGTTCACAATCTTATTTCAAACAGCATAAAGTTCTGCCATGAAAACGGAAAGATAGCGGTCTCGACAGCTATTGAGGGCAACATGCTGAAATTCAAAATAGAAGACAATGGCATCGGAATTCCAAAGCACTTGCAGGAAAAGGTTTTTGACAAATTTACAGTGGCAAGGAGAGCAGGTACCGGAGGCGAAAAAAGCACTGGACTCGGGATGCACATCATCCAGCAGATCGTCGAGATGCACGGCGGAAGGCTTCAGCTTGACAGCGATGGGCACAGTGGAACTTCAATTTCAATCTTCCTGAGCATCCGATGAAATACTTTACCCCGCATACCGATGCCTCTCTAAGCACTCCAGCTTATGGCATTCGTACTGCAAGGCTCTATAAAGCTGGCGCCTCGAATGCACCGCTTTACTGAAATTCAAGAAAGCATTCCTGGATTAAATCCCAAAGTCCTTTCTAAAGAACTTAAGGAACTTGAACAACACCAGCTGATCAAAAGGGTTATAATGAAAGATCATTTTACTTTTGAATATTGAATTTATTATTTTATTATAGGATTGGTCAAAAAGTTAGTGCCAAAATTAAGAGTAAAATGTCTATTTTTAATGTATGAGGGCTCTAGGATGATGCGCCTGTATGGATCGAGATAGCCAGATTCAAGAGAGCGAAGAAATCTGGAAACTGTGAATGAGAAGAAGCAAAAACAGGTGAATGTCATTGGAGCCTCTTGCTATAAATGCAATGAGAAATTTAAATGTTCGTCATCCCCTCTACTAAATTTGCCCACCTGTAATGCTTTGTATGACTAGTACCAATATTATGCCCCCGCACTCTGAAAACAAGCGCATTTTGTAGAATTTTGATTTCTGAATCGGCAAATAGGCTTCAAAAAACATCGCAACTAAAACAAAAAATGCCAGTTAAAATGTCTTAAAACGGCATTTTGACTGGCATTTTTTTTGGCGATATTATGACACAAGCAAGCCTTCTTTTCGGGATCAGCAGGAGCACGATCTACAGGTTAGTTAACAAACTGTCAAAACTATCTGCTGATGCTGTTCCAGTAAAATATACAACCAATATGTGCATCTCAAGCAGAACTTCTCAGATTTAAGGCCGAAAAGCCATTGCTTCATAGTTGATTTTGCTCCAATAAGCTATCCCAATTAAGCTTATATTTCGTATCAATACATATTTCACAAAAACAACTTAATCAGCCTCATTACAAATAACTTAACACCTAAAAAAAAAGACCTTTTTTTGACCTACATTTGATACCTAAAACCAACCCTTCCACCTGTTTCTTAAGATTTGCTTAAGAAGTACTCCAGAACAAAATAAGAAGGGTATCTGATGCGTTAAACCTGCAATAAAACAATCTTATCATGAAGACATTTTTTATACTGCTCTCGCTGGCGATGTCCACGGCAGCATTTTCCCAAGACTGGAAAAATTTTGAGGAAGCAAAGACACTGGCTGCCAAAGAAAACAAAAGCATCCTATTGGTATTCTCCGGATCGGACTGGTGCGCGCCCTGCATCAAGCTCGACAGGTCTGTCTGGCAGTCGGAAGACTTCAAGTCAGAAGCCAAAAAAGAATGGATTCTGGTAAAAGCGGACTTCCCAAAGAAAAAAGGCCATGAGCTTCCGTTAGCTCTACAGGAACAGAACAAGGCGCTGGCAGAAAAATACAACAAGGACGGCCTCTTCCCCTTGGTAGTCGTGCTGGATAAAAACGGAAAAGCAACCGGGAAAACAGGATTTAAGAATATTGCTCCTAAAGAATATATTGCCCTCTTGCATTCACTAGAAAAAAAATAAATGAAAAAGCTGCTGTTCTTTTTATTTGCCATTTCATTTTCGGGATATGCGCAAATTATCCATAAAAGAAAATTGTGGATGCTTGGGAGCCCTTACGAAGTTACGGTAGTGGCAAATGACACCATTCAGGGAAACTTATATATTGACATGGCCATTGCAGAGACAAAACGCATCGAAAACCAAATTTCTGACTGGATCCCGACGACCCCGATTTCAACCATAAATAAAAACGCAGGAATCAAGCCTGTAAAAGTGGACGATGAAGTTTTCGGATTGGTTGAAAGGGCGCTGAAAATTTCACAAATAACGGAAGGCGCTTTCGACATTTCGTATGCTTCCATGGACAAAATCTGGAAATTTGACGGAAGCATGAAAGAAATGCCAACGCCGGAAGCCATCAAAAAATCAGTTGCTAAAATCGGTTACAAGAAAGTCATACTCGATCCAAAAGAGAAAACAATATTTCTGAAAGAGGAAGGAATGAAGCTGGGACTCGGAGGTATCGGCCAGGGATACATTGCAGACAAGGTAAAAGAATTGCTTTTCTCAAAAGGCTGCAAATCAGGAATAATAAACGTTTCCGGAGACATCAATGCTTGGGGAAAACAGCCTGACGGAAAACCCTGGTCGGTGGGAATCGTAAACCCGATGAATAAAAACAAGGTGTTTGCCACTTTTCCGCTAGAAGACAGCTCGGTCGAAACATCTGGGAGCTACGAAAAATATGTGACCTTTAATGGAAAGCGCTATTCGCACATCATCGACCCAAGGACCGGTTATCCCGCAACGGGAATCGTGAGCGTATCAGTCTTTGCTAAGCAGACTGAAGTCGCAGATGCCCTCGCAACTGGCATTTTTGTCCTGGGTGTGGAAGTCGGCCTCGACCTAGCCAACCAGATCAAGGGAATCGGATGCATCATCGTTGATGACAAGGGAGGCGTGCATACATCAAAAAATATAGACATCAAAAAATACCAATAAATGAAAAAGCTGCTGCTATTAGGAATTACGATTCTAGCGCTGCAATCCTGCAGTTCGGTAAAAGAATATGAAAAAGAGAAGATAAACGATCCCGACATGAAGCTTTCTGCCAGGCCCGAAGAGCGGTTCGAGACAAATTTCCAGGTCTACCGCGAGGCTTCCTCCGGAGCCAATGGCGGAAAAACCGGAGGTGGATGCGGATGCAACTAATATAATAATCTGCAAAACAATCAATTCATTACGAAAATGAAAAAAGCTATCGCACTATTATCTTTCCTTTCGGGATTCGCCTCTTTTGCGCAAGAACAGGATTCGACAGATATTGCCTTCAAGAAAAGGGTTCTTGAAACAACAGAAGTAGATTTCCTGATGAGCTATTACAAGCAGGACGGCTCGCACTCGGCCGTTTCAGGCGGAAAGGGAATGGAGGAACTTACTGACCTTACGCCTACCATCGTCGTGGCCATGCCGTTAAATGACGACGATGTATTGACCGTGGATGTTGGTCTTTCCGCCTACTCTTCTGCTTCTTCAGGAAACATAAATCCGTTTGACAGTGCCACGCCCAGCCCTTGGCAGGCAAGCTCTGGAGCTTCGGCACAGGATATGTGGGTAGGCATGACTGCCAATTATTCCCACAGTTCTGACGACAGGAACACCATCTGGAATGCGCACGTTTCCGGATCCGTGGAGTACGACTATACTTCCATAGGATTTGGCGGCGGCCTTACTAAATTATTCAATAACAAGAATACGGAAGTAGGAATTTCAGCCAATGTCTATCTAGACACCTGGAGCCCGATCTACCCGAAGGAACTGCAGGATTTTGCCGACAATGGAAATACCCTCAACGGAGGCATATTCAATAATTTCACAATTACGGGAAACGCAGCTTACGATCCGCAGAAATTCAAATTCCATCAGGACAAAAACAGGAACTCCTATGCCCTGTCATTGAGTTTTTCGCAAGTAATCAACAAAAAGCTGCAGGTTTCGCTTTTCATGGATGTCCTGCACCAGCAGGGACTTCTGTCAACGCCTTACCAGAGAGTTTATTTCGCTGACGTAGCAGATTCCTTTATCAATGAATTCCAGCTGGCTGATGATATCGAACGCCTGCCCGACATGCGCTTCAAGCTGCCTATCGGAGCAAGGCTGAATTATTACATCGACGAAACATTTGTACTGCGCACCTATTACCGATTTTATACCGACAACTGGGGCATCCAGTCGCACACGGCCAGTATTGAGCTGCCCATCAAACTGACAGACCTCTTTACAGTGTTCCCGATGTACCGCTACTATACTCAAACGGCATCAAAATATTTCGCCCCGCATGAAGCGCACCTGTCGACAGAGCAATATTATACTTCTGATTATGACCTGTCTTCATTCGACGCCCACCAATATGGTTTCGGAATAAATTACACTGATATTTTCACGGGAGCTAAAATTTGGAAATTTGGAATAAAAAATATTGATTTCAGGTTTAACCACTATACAAGAAGCGACGGTCTCGACGCCAATATATTTTCATTCGGAATCAAGTTCATACAGCAATAAAATTTACATATCATGAATCAAGCGCATTATCATCTGTCATTAAACCACCTGCCCATAATCATTCCTATGATAGGATTGCTGGTTCTCATCGGAGGTTTCCTAACTCAATCTGAAATTGTCAAGCAAACGGCCTGCCTAATTTTTGTCCTCGGGGCATTGGCCACCATACCTGCCATCGGTACGGGAGACGGCGCTGAAGAAGCTATAGAAAATATAAATGGAATCTCTAAAGCCTCGATACATGAGCATGAGGAAACGGCAGAAACATTTGCGCTTCTCTCTTATATTTTAGGCATAGTTGCCTTAACTGCATTCTGGCTGAGCTGGAAGAAAAGCCGTTTTGCAAGATATGCGGCTTATGCCCTGGTTGCTTACAGTGCCGTGGCCATTTATCTTGCAGTACAAACAGGAAATTCTGGAGGCCGGATTAGGCACTCTGAAATAATTACGGACACAAAACCCTAAAACCTGAATTCATGGAACTTGAAAACCATTATGTACACCGAAGCGGCTGGCTCAGGGCGGCAGTGCTGGGAGCTAACGATGGCATATTGTCCACGGCAAGCCTTGTCATCGGAATTGCGGCGGCAAGTGATACCAGAAATCCCATTATCCTTGCCGCCGTTGCGGGAATCGTTGCCGGAGCCTTTTCGATGGCTGCCGGAGAATATGTCTCGGTGAGCTCGCAGTCTGATGTAGAGAAAGCGGATCTGTCTAGGGAAAAGAAAGAACTGGAGGCTATGCCGGATATAGAACTGCAGGAACTGGCTAAAATTTACACGCTGCGGGGACTGGATGAAAATTTGGCAATGGAAGTAGCCAGACAGCTGACTGCCCACGATGCCCTGGGCGCTCATGCGAGGGATGAGCTGGGCATCAACGAGATGACCCAGGCAAGGCCGATGCAGGCTGCGTTTGCCTCGGCAATGTCCTTTCTTGCAGGAGGCCTGCTCCCGCTTCTAGTATCGCTATTTGCGCCCATGGAATATATGCTGGCCTTCCAGTATTCTTTTGCCATCGTTTTTCTGGCTTTTTCAGGAACGTTGGCCGCCAAGGCCGGGGGATCGAAGCTGCTGGCATCGGTGCTGCGTATCTGCATATGGGGGACAGCGGCAATGTGCGCTTCCGGATTTGTAGGGTATTTATTTGGAATACAGACAGGCTGAAAGTCATTTCTGTTGCACGCCAATTCCTGCATGCTCCTAAAATCTAAAGTCAATTGTAATGTATCAAATACCGCTTCAGTTTAACTGGAAGAGAAATATAACAGTGGAGAACGCAAGGTTATGGTGCAGCCGTTTATCGACTTCTGCTCAGAAAAAAGCAGTGCATACCCTGCCGATCAATTTCAATTTTATCCGCAGCCATGTTCAGCTTGAAAACAGATAAATTTTTAGAACTGCTTCTGAAGGCACATAAAGTAGCCATTCCAGTGGTTACTTATCTTGTGATTACATTTCCACTAGCTTTTCATCAGAGAGGCTTTTGCAGGACCGTTGATTGCATTATGGAGAGGCATTTATAATATAGTCAGAAAAACCAGAAAACAATTCTGGAAAGAAAATCAGGCTATCAAAAAGCTGGACCGCAGATACGATGTGGGCTATAGAGTTGAAGGCTATAATGATGTCGAAAAACACGAATTAATTCCTGATGATGAAAAGATGCTGAAAATATATAAAATTAAAGGAATTATTTATGTCGTTTTCGGCGTTTTGGCTGGAGTATTTCAATTGATTGCTTTACATTCCTAGGGTTAGCCTTAAAAAATTTAAATTAAATTAATTAAAATTGATTTAAAACCGCCAATGATTCTAGCAACCACAGGGAATTCCCGGGGGAATCTTTCACATTCTAATGACCCTAATTTTGAAAAAAAAGCCCAAAATGAAAAAGGGTCACCAATAGGTACATTAAACTATGCAATCCTATTTGTTATTTGACATATGGCCTAAAATAAAAAAGCCTCTAAATACTAGCATTTAGAGGCTTTTGATTCATAAAGTTTCTTTTGAAACCTTGTCTGGCGGAGAAAGAGGCTCCGCCACCCTTATAAGACAGCCAGTAAATACAGTACTTCGCAAACTTTTTATATTGTTAGGGTCACCTATAGGGTCACTAAATCAAAGCGGTTTATTACTTTTGCAATATAGCAAAATAATCATGATTTTAGTTAAAAATTAGCTGTATACTTTTTCGAAACTACCCGATTCCGTTTTCATGCAGGATTTTCTCAATCCGTGTGGCATCGTAGAGAAATATGTCGCCCAATTTCGTATGGGGCAATATTCCCGCCTGCCTGTACTTTATTATAGTATTGCTAGAAAGCCCGAATATTTTTTTAAGGTCTTCGTTCCTGTAGTACTTGGGCAGATTTCTGCCTTTTGAAATTTTGGAATCGATATCTTCAATTCTTGAATAGAGCGGCTCCAGCATCATTCTAATTACAGAAGCCAGCCGTGCGAGCTTGCCATCCTTATTTTCTTTTGCCATTTTTCCAATAATTTATCTTGATTGTATGTTTATGCGCATTAAGCTGAAGAGAAATGCTGCCTACTCTGCTCCGAGTTTTTCTCTTCTATTTGCGAGCAATGCCATGAATCTGTCCAGACACCTCAGTTGTTTGTCCCGGTAGGTAAATCCAGAGCATTCCGAAAAATGCCTGCTCGCGCCTGCAATATCGTGCTGGCGTCCAGCTTCTCCCAAATATGTAAAATTCCGCTCAATGAAACTTTGGAACTGGCTCCTGTTCTTTTTTTTATCTGCAGCATCGAAAAACCATATGCCCCCTTCCATAAGAATAAAAAAAAGAAAAACCAGCTCCCCCTTTTGCAGGCTTGTAGCGCATTTCACGCCAGTGACCGGATTACCGCCTGGCGACACAGCTCTGCAACAGAAAATACCGCAGGCTGGATAGTTCTCCAGTGCCTCGATCCTTTTTTCCATATTTTCTATCCTGCATCCTGCAGCACAGGAACCGCATCTTTTATCTTCCATAACTACTTCTCATCAGTATTCATTTTTAAAATCTCTCAATATTAGCTTCTGCCTTGCTGCCCCCACGGTTCTGCTAACCGTACTTTTCCAGAATGCAATACATCAATGCTTTGCATTCTGGAGCTTAGCGTTATAAAGTTAGGAGCTGTTGCACTGAGACCAGGGGCATGTCCGCGGGTGGCAACCGTTGGCGTTGTAGTTCATGGTAGAAAAAAGCTAGCGAGCGAAATTGCTGGCAAACTGAAGTTGTTGCCAAAAAGATGAACAAGATATGAGAATCGTAATTTATGACTATAATCAGGTATCTTGTCCGATGCACGTCCAAATGCTGGAGCAGATGAGCGAAAATCTAAAATTGGCACGCAGATGGCGCAAGCTTACCACTATCCAGGTAGCGGAGCGTGCTGGCATTACGCGTTCCACATTATATCTGATTGAAAAATGAGATGCAGGTGTAGATTTGGGTTCTTACTTCAATGTTTTGAGGGTATCGGGACTGCAACAGGACATATTAAAATTAGGCGCAGATGATAATTTCGGAAGAAAATTACAGGACTTTGGAACTATTGAAATAAAAAATGGCACAGAATAAATTTGAAATATACGGTTCCGTCAGGGCCAAAATTCATGGCTCGGTTGGGATGCTGCGCTCGAAAGATCTTTTATCCAGGAATCCGCTACTTTCGCAAGCGTCCCGTCCGTGTTTATGGTATAGCGAAGCACTTATTGTTGTTGCACAGGAACATCTTCCGCCTTTTGAAGTTATGCCAAGGACTCCGGGAAAATCAGCTACCTTACCATGTCGTCGAACAGTCTGTCGCCATTGCTGTCTTTTAGCATCAGTACATCGCCTGCATCCCGCTTAGTTGCGTAAAGCTGTCAGTTAATACCAGCGTAAAGCATTCTTGGCTTTCCCAATCCTTTCGCGGCCGCTTCGGCTTTCCTGCCTTTGGGAACTTTCAGGCCCGATGCTAGTTCGGAACTGCATTCGACCTGCGCCGGATAGTTGGTGATTGTAGTCTTTTCAGTATTTTCGTTAGGAAACAAATGTTATAAAACTGATTGCTACTGACGAAATATTAGAAAAATTAGAGCTTCTAAATTTTGCTTATGATAAATCTACCGAAATTTCAAATAAAATGATGAATGATCTGCAGATATATATATCAAATAATCAAGAAATGATGAATTCAGATCAGAGAGCTATCGAGAGATCAGCTAGTGTTAGTAATTCTATGAAAGAACCGATAATTATGTTAATGCGAAAAGAACTAAATGAATTTAAAAAGTGATCAAAATACGGAAACCCGTAAAGTTATACTTTTTCAGACGTTTACATGTGGCGAAACTTAAAAATTTCAACTAATGAAAAAGCTTTATTTGAGGTTAAAATCATATATCGTTTGAGTATTTTGAAATCAACCTAAAAAAATTACTATCTTCTGCATTTAATAATCAATCCGCTAAAAATTTACACAACTGGATTGATTTTACCAACTATCTAGCATTTAAAATATTCGTCTAAAACAAATCGAATTTTTTAAAGAAGCTAACAACTTAGGAATAGTAAATAATGATTTAAAGCATTCTGCCAATATCAAATATACAGAAATAAATAAGATCTCCGAATTCATTGATAAGAAAGAATTTACCGCTGAAGGTTTAGAAGAGTTTTATACAATAACCAAAGTTTTCCGGAATAAATTTTTGAATAGACTAATTAGTGAAATAATTCAAAACCTATAATCTTCTGACGAAAAAAATTGAATGATATTACTACAAAAATTGCCTTAAGAATGGACAAAAACACTTCAACTAAACTGTTTGAAATTTTGAAGAAAAGTACGAATAAGCTTATTGATATTATCAAATATCATAATTAAAGAATACATTTACAAACTAAAAATCTAAAATGAATAAAGGCGGACCAATAATAATCATCGAAGACGACGAGGATGACCAGCAACTTCTTGGTAATGTATTTGCAGAACTAAAGACTGCTAATGAAATTATCTTTTTCGGCGATGGAGAACAGGCTTTGGCCTACCTTATCGAAACCAGCGTCGAGCCTTTTATCATATTTTCAGATATCAACATGCCAAAATTGAGTGGCATGGAGCTTCGCAACAAGATTCATGAAAATGAAGACCTGAGACTAAAATCCATTCCCTACCTCTTTTTTTCTACAAGCGCTGAACAGCAAAACGTTGTCGATGCTTACTCAAAATCAATACAGGGCTTCTTTATCAAGCCTGACAGCTACAACGAACTCCGGGCTACTCTTGCCTCAATTATCGATTACTGGAACAGGTGCGTCTCGCCAAATTATATCAAATAGCATCGAACGGCAACTACTGTTTTAAGCTAGAAATTTATGTTTTGCTGAGGCAATTTGCCAGATGATGCTATACAAGTTATAAATTACCCAATTGTTATCTTTCTATCAATTTATTTAGCGTACTTGTGTTATAATACCTCAGCTCTTGATTGGATGTTCCAATTCGAGAGTTAAAAACATTCCCCCCGAGATAAATATCATTATTTCAGTGTTTAGTGGTAAACCGTATAGCTTGTGCAGTTTAGCATAAGCTTTCAATTAAACCAGCTATAATATGAAATTTAATTTTAAGCTTACCTATCTTCCTGAGGGAGATGAAACCTTGCTAAAACTCTTGGAATTCCATCAAGAAATAATTCAAATTAAGGCACTATACTGTAACGATGAAAAACACGTGGCGCTGTGCTCATCGAAGAGCCTAGCTAAAAGCCTAAAGGTTTCTAAAGCTATAGGAGCTGAATTGGAAATATTGTTCTGAGTTGCAAACTTTTTTGACAAAGTCTAAAGCAAATGGACCTAATTAAAGAGCCGTCAGATAAAAAGCAAGAAAGTATCCTTTTCCATCCGTCCCTGAATTGCACATTAGCCCGGAGGGTCTTGTGTAGCACCGTCATAAGTTTGTCAAAACTGTCTTGCTTCGAAATGTAAATGTTTGCTGCTGATTCAGGTGCCTACTTTATATCGTCTTCTAATTTGATGTCGAATACATGGCAATCGGAAGATTATAATGATTTAATTCATTGCTGATACAGAGAATAACGAATGGAGATAATTTCTTGCTCACAACTTTTGCAAGTCCAAAAGGGAACGGGAATGGCTATCACGGTCGACCGCATGATCCGCTACAATCCCATCTTTGTTTAATGAGGTACCGGAATATAGCAATTTTTCCTTTCGACGAAGACTGCTTTACCTTACCGCCATTTCTAAAGGACATTTCGAATTGGCAACAAAGATCGATGGCACGAACGCCTTATCGGAAGAAAGGCCAAAAAGCAGAATTACTTACCCACCGCGCAACCGGTTCAAAATAGGGAGATGAAGAACAGAATAGCGATAGCCCCAACTACGACTTAGTACGGCAGCGCTAAGGCTACAAGAAATATTTATGTCCTGAGGAACTTTGCTGCCCGGATACTAGGGCGTCCCGTCGGCGTTAAAGGTTTTCTGCACAATTTCAGCTATGCTGCTGTCCAGCTGGGTGCCGCACTCAAACAGCCGTTCCAGCAGCTCTCTGCCCTCGTCAGTCGACATATCCATCTCCCTGGCCACGTGAAGTATGCATAGCATGTTTGCAAGCGGAGCCCTGACAATATGCGACTGCTCGAACGCGATCTCTCGCAATTGCCGGTTTCGTTTCTCGATCGCGGCTATATGGTTCACCCGTTCCGTAATATTGTTTGCCATAACCAGTTCATATTTTTCCCCTCCGATATAGATGATGTTGCTGAGAATCTCCACCGATATGACCTCGCCGTTTTTTTTTCTGTGCCTGAAAATGCCAGTAGAAAAAAGCTTTTCATGCTTCTTTACGAAATCGACTGCTTTTTCGAGCTGGGCGATGTCTTCCTCAGGACGAATATCCAGAATGGTCATCTGCTTGTAGTCGTTCCTGCTGTAGCCGTACTCCCGCACCGCCGCATCGTTTACGCTTAAAAAACGGAGCGTATCTACATGGTAAGCCCACATAGGCAGGGGGTTGAGATGGAAAAGGTCGCTGTAACGCTGGTGCGAGTCCCGCAGGAGTCCCTGCATTTTTTTTTTCTCGGCGGCGTGCGCGATCGTCTTGTACAGGAGCCAGGAATCCAGCCTGCGGATGGGAATTACGTCATAGGCACCCGCAACAGCTGCATTCGCTTCTTTGCATAGGATTATTACCGGACAGGCGCCGGCATTCTTGATCAGGGTTTCCGCATCCGCAAAGTCTTCGCTGCCCGCCATTTTCAAAAAGAGCACGGCGTCGAAGCTTTCCTCTGATAGGGCCTTGCGTGCCTGCTCAATATCTTCCGCAAGGGACAGACCAGGACGGGCAATCCTCTTCCGGAGCATTTTTTCTATTATTGGAAGCTCCCCGCTTCCGACGATAAGAATTTTGAAAGGGAACTCATCCTTTGCCATGATTATTGCTTTGATTCGTTGAAATTAATGTTGGACGAGTCTTTCTTCATGGACAGTCCACAGCTGGTACTAAAAGACGATCTTTCTGCTTGTTTTCCTATTTTGTTCGGTCGTGACATTGATGATCAGTACCTGTCGGGCAGCTGTCAGTCCATCGAGTACGATCGCCTGGCCGTCCAGCCCTTTTCTCCTGTAGATTATCCTTCCCTGAATATCCGATACCTCGACTGCTATGATCCTGGATCTGGAGGAAACAACTTTTACCGCCCCGCCTTCCTTAAAGGCAATAATGCTGTTGCTGGCTGAATCAAATTCACCCGTTCCCAAAGAAGGGCCGTTTCTGTAGGCGATCTCAAAGCGGTCTTCAAAAATACCGGCCGCCGTAGCGAATATATAAGGTGATGCTTTCAGGTCATGGTAGAGTCCCAAATCTTTGTCGTGCAGAAATATTTGCTGGCTTTCAAAGAGCCCGTCAAGCCTGTCTATTGCGATTGTGCAGCTGCCGGGCGCATTTGACCTGAAGCCGACCGGAACCGTACTGCTGGCGTCAAAGGGGAGCCCGAGCGACTGGATTGAGAGCTGCTTTCCTGCGCCCAGCGTATAGAGCGCGAGGCCGCCGCTTTCAGAATGGAATTCGCCGTCCAGCCCCCTGTCAAACGATGCTGTAGCGCCTGCCGCATATGCAACAAGCATCTGCTTGTAGGCACTCTGGCTGTTGCTTGCGCTCAGCCACAGCCTGTGCTTCTCAAAATTTCTTCTGGGCGCATTGCCCGAAGCTCTGAAGAACTGCGAATTGCTCTCGCCGGTACGCATGCTGTTGCTGAAATTCGCCATTCCGGGAGCAATGCCCCGAACAAAGAATGCCTGTCCAGAAGAAATCAGTCCCGTAGGCGTATTACCTGCGTCGGGAAATGCCTCAGAGGGTGCGGCGGTTCCGACGGCCCCTGCAAGGTTGTAAAGGGCGAAATCGTCCGGCGAGTAGTTGTAGGTACCCCCTCCGGAACCGGCAGGCGGAGAATTGTGCGTCCAGAAATACAATGTGCCGTCCAGCACGCCGCTGTTTGCAGGGTCAGTGAGGAAATCGTCTGCGGATAGCGCTGAAGGATACGGATTTCCCAGCAGGTTGAACGCATTGCTTCCGATGACCGGGACACTGAACTTGCCATTGTGCGGCTTGCCTGAAAATATTCCGGTGAAAGTTGACAAAGTTGCAGGATCCGTAGAATAGGACTGAGGCGCGCGAACTATATAGCCCGTTCCTGGCGCCATGACATGGTTTCCGTTTCCGTAAAGCACCCATGCCGCGGCATTCGGGTCCCATCCGAAATATTTGTCGGCCAGCGTACCCGGGGACAGGCTGTATAGGGTAAGCCCGGCCACAGGAGACGACCAGTAGGTATAGTCGTACCTGTACATCGGCTGCGCATTTCTTTTCAGGGCAAAGTCAGTACCCGAATTTACGGCGTCATCGTCAGTCTGTACCAGGCTTGAACTGTCTTCCATGCTTAGGCTGCCGCTGTCGACGAGCAGCGCGCCGTGCAGCGTTGCCACTGCGCCGCTTTCTATAGTAACGGAAGCATTACTATTTATCAGCAGGCTGCAGGCAGTCATGTCAGAATCTACGGCGTAGGTTCCCGAAAGAATCGCATTTGTGGAGCCGTCGGGCGCGCCGGCGCTCCAGGCGGTCCCGTTCCATGTCGTCGTCTTGATATTTGCAGCCGCCGGCAATGAATATACCTCCCCGCAGGATCCGTTGCTGATCACTGCCCTGAAATAGGCAGTCGCAGATAGAGGGCCTACAGCTTCTCCTGAAAGGACAGAAGTCGTATTTGATATGTTCGTAGGTGCCAAAAAGTCTTCTGTTACGTCGCGCTGCCAATAGATCACATCGCCCGTCTGCCCCGAAAGCTGTATATCGTTGGGTTTGGAGCCCATGCAGATATATTGCGGTCCGGTAAGCGCTCCGCCGAGGGAGGCCGCGAGAACAGTTACTGCCGCGGTGTCAGCCGCCACGAATCCATTAGCGTCTCTTACGGTCACTGTATAATTCGTATCCCCCACGGCAGCAGTCGGTACGCTGGCCGTTGCTCCCGTGCCAAGTCCGCCAGACCAAGAATACGCATAAGGGCCGTCGCCTCCGGCGAGCGTCGCTGAGAGAACTGCACTGGCATTCTTGCAGAAAGCACCGTAGCCGGTCAGCAGTGCAGTAAAATCACCAGCTTTAAGCCCTGTAAAAAACGAGGTCTGTCCAGCAGGAAGCAGTGCTCCTGCCGCAGTCAGCGTATTGTCTGCCAGGGGCGCAAATTTTTTCCATGGATTTGCCGCCTGGTCAAAATTGCCAACGAGCTGGGCGGCAGCCATCGAGGACTCGGGGACCAGCACTTCAGCCGGGACATAGTTGGCCGTGACTGTAGCCACTGCTCCCGTAATGCCTGACTGGCTTACCTTCCAGTAGCGGCTGATATAGTTTTGGGTGCTGTGGTTGTCTGGATGGACCGCATCAGCGACCGAAACGCCTACATGTGCATTTGAAAAAGATCCCGAAGTTATGGCAACAGCTATCGGGGAATAGGCCGGATTGCTGGTCCTCTCTCCGATGGGAAAGAAATAAGTTCCCGCAGCACTGAAGGGGCGCCTTACTTCTCCCGAACCGTCGGCCGCAATCATCCTCGACACATCAAATGTTCCCGCTACCGGGTTTGCACCCAGGGTCAGGTTCCTGCTGTTGATGGAAAGCACTCCGGAAGAAAGCGTAAGGGTGCCGCTTACAGCGATACTGGCCGCGAGCGATACGCCACCGTCGGTATTGCTTATGACAAGATTATCAAATGCCGGGCTGGCTGTGCCGCCGATGGCCTGCAATTTCGACCCGTTCATCGTGACCGTCTTTCCAGAGAAATTGACATTATTGTTAACCGTCAGGTCGCCTGTTATATTAAGCGCCGCAGGAAATATAGCCCCAGTGCCCGAGATTATAAGATTATTGTAAGCCGCCAGACTTCCTGTTAGGGTTGCCATGGTCTGGTTTGTACCTGCATACTCTACGGTATTGTCGATTGAGCCGGCTGAAAAATTTCCAAGCCTGGAGAATTCTCCTGCAATCCGCATGACGTTTCCTGTCAGCGGACGCAATCCTGCACCGCTATTAATCGAGATATTATTAAAAGTAGTCTGGCCAGCAATGGTAGCATCTAGATTTGTAAATATTACCCTGCTTGTACCCAGCCCTGGATTGAACGTTCCGTTATTAATCCATGCTCCTGATGCCGAATTTATAGTAAACTGTGAATTGTCAGGGGCATTCAATATCCCTCCAGAATCTATTGTCAACGAACCTAAAAGGACCGCGCTGTTCAGCAAGGGATCATTTGGCGTCAAGGCCGCATCTGGAATCAGAACAGCCGTGTTGTCAGACGGGGTTGCATTTGGAGTCCAGTTCAGCGCTGTCGTCCATGAAGTGCCCTGCAAACCGTTCCATGTCAGGAAGCCTGAGGCCATCTCGTCAAGTGTAAGCTCTATCTGTCCGAATGTATTTGTAAAATACAGCCCGACATTGACATTAGTAAGTTCTATCCAGTTTTCAGCGGTATTGTAATTTGACCTTCCTTGCTCAAGAACTGTTGATGAGGATACTATATAAGCAAAATCGACAAGCTTGGCTTCAGCATTTCCATTAAGTTCAGAATCCAGATAATGCGCCTGTATCACCGCTTTAGTTCCCGAACCGCCCGATTGTATAAAGTCATAAGTTCGGCTTATAGCTCCTGCCTTCCAAGTCGGCACGGTTCCTATTTTAATGCTCAATCCCATTGTAGTCGGCAATACGCCAACATTTGGAAAAACAATGGAAGTGTTGGCATGCCCGAAAGTATAAGTTTTATTGGCAACTATATTATTTCTGGTTATCGTTCCGGTAACATCGCCAATACCTGTATTTGTTGAGTTTCCGCCCATTAAAAGCGTATAGCTTCCAAGAGAAAGGCTGCCTGATGTAGCCGAAGGGTTGGCGGAAGGAAGGTTCAGTGTTCCGTTAACGGCCAGAGCACCGCCAGCAGAGGCACCGCCAGTCGAGGAAACGGTAAGGCCGCTGTAAGTCCCTGCAGCAATTGTCTGAACAGCTGTGGCTGCGTTATAATGCACCGTGCCGCTTCCATCCCAAATTTTTCCCGAGGGAATCGGTACTGCCGAAGTATTCTGGGTCTGGAGCATTCCATTTAAATTTATTGAGGACAAAGTCCCGGAAAGGGCATTGGTTCCCATATCCAATACCTGGTCAGAATTTATAGCAAGGGCGCCATTAACAGCAACTGGAGAGACAATGGATGTGATTGTCAATCCAAAAGTACTTATCGTAAGGCTGTTCAGGGCATTGGTTGTCCCTAAAGAAGCCTGGTCAAAGCTCAGGGCTGTGCTTGCGTTTCCTCCCATGACGAGATTGCTTAAAGAGCTTCCTGTCAGTCCGCCTATTGTGGTATTCACTACAGTTCCGTTCAAGGTAAGTGTCTTTCCATTAATTGCAAGTTTTCCGCCATTGAATGCCAAATCTGAAGCTACAGTTAAATCGGCTGCGAGTGTGGCATTTCCCAGAACTGCAAAACTTTCCGCACTGCCGCTGAAAGGCGCGAAAGTATTGCTCGGATTTGCTACAAGCACAATATCATCCAATGCAAATTCGTCAGCTTCGCCCGCGCCTGAAACTGTTGCGCCGCTCCATCGAAGATAGCAGTAGCTGTTTGCCGCAACTGAAATTGGGAATGTAACGACTCTGTAATAGGCTTTCCAGCCAGGTGTCGCATCCGCTGGGGCAGGAGAAATAACATTGGCGCCTGCTACAGTTGTATAAGATGCGTTGTCTGTAGAATAGCTCATCCCGAAGCTGCTAGAAACCGGCTGGTCATTGCGTACATACACTTTGTATCCGAGATTGATTGAGGTCATTGCCGATCCTGTCTGGTTCTGCACTCTTAAGGTAATCGTGCCTGGGGCAAAATCTCCTGTTGCCGGCTGTATTCCTAAAGAAAAATTACCCGGTTCTGTTT